>Ga0299914_10001025_pt1 | contig 17820 bp, 12 predicted proteins | sample RVTome_10_FD_201361 | JGI IMG/M metagenome (GOLD analysis project Ga0299914, IMG submission 201361) | Soil microbial communities from uranium-contaminated site in the Upper Colorado River Basin, Wyoming, United States - RVT153D57 (version 2) ...
AAAGTTATAGGTAAGCATAAAAATGAAGATGGTCGATTTCACTTTGTATGGGGTCCGGGACGATCTGATGCCGAGTCCTCATCAAACGATCAAGTTCAAGAATCATACAAAACTAGAGGAGAAGAATATGTACCTTTAGGAGTCCATGGTACTTTCGTTGGGGTAGATTGGGACTCGTGTATTGCAGATGGAGCATGCATAGAGGCTTGTCCTGTACAAGTATTCCAGTGGTACAGAAGTGAACATGATATACCCGCAGTAGAAATGACAAATGCTACAAGTGCAGGCATAGGTGAAAATCATGATCGGGAAGGAAGAAAAGACTATACTGATAAATCAGATCCAGTAAGAGAACATGATTGTATCTGGTGTATGGCTTGTGTAACGGTCTGTCCAACTCAAGCAATAAAGGTAGACGAAGCTAATCTAGATGTACATAAAAAAACAGCCGAGACAACCAGTTAAAATCTCCCCAACTTTAGAGATTATTTTCGATAAAATTGTTATATTCATTTAAAGAGTTGAACTTGTATATAATTCGCTTCGTCCATTTACTCATTTACCTAAATATTATAAAATTATATAGAAATAGTAATATATAAAAAATGAAAAAAAGAAGTATATCATCACATAAAATTATAATAATTATCAAAATTCTAAAAAAATGTCAGAAAAAATTCGTAAACAACAATCAACATTCTATTAATAAGGAAGCGAAAATATTTAGAAATGACTGATGCAAAAAAAGAGATTAGAATTAGAATTAAATCCTTTCAAACAGAATTATTTGATGAATTGATTGATCAAGTAAATATCTGGTTAAGTTACAAGCAAGACAAAACCAGGAATACATTTGAATATATAGATATGAAATATTATTGTAAAGAATCTCTAACTTCAGGTAATGACTTGAAATATTCTGCAATAGTAATTTATAAAGACTCCCAAGACAATTTAACTAAAGAAGAAGCAGAGAAAAGTAATACAACAAATGATGAAGAGTTTATTGCAGAAAAAAAGAAATTAGAATATCGGAAATAAAATAGTTGATAATAAAGGATTATCAGAATTGTAAAAAATAGTTAGTTAGTTTAAAAAACATCTTAGAACACCTAAATTGATATGGTATTATGTATAAAATTCTGTAGGTATGTATTATTTTAAATATTATTAATTAAAATACTAATAATAAATCGACCAACAAAATAATATCATATTTATTTTCCCTATCACAAAATTTGATTTAATAATATTGACTTTAAAAGGTCTTTACTTGGTTACATAATAAGACTTTAATGCATAATTAGCAAAAAGATAGAAGAAGGTAAAAAATTAGCCATATTTAATTATAACACCCTTTTCTCCTCGAGGATGTCTCCATTCAGTTTCTATGGAACAGGTACCACATTCAATACATCCCTCATGTTGTAATATAACGTCATTACCCTCTAAGCTGTAACATTTCGTTGGACAGAGTATTACCATTTTTTTAAGAAAATTTTTGCCAGAATTTAGAATTTTTATATGAGATATAGTATCCTCGTGGTAACATAATTTTGCAACTCGATCTTGAACAGTTGGTATTTGGGGAATATAGGTAGAAGACTTTACTGTTCCTAACCTGTCAGCAATTTTAATAGGAATTTTAAAGTAAACGTCTTCAGATTCAATAAATGAAAGTAGACGTGTATATCCATATTTATTAATTAGTGTTATGAAAAAATTCCTTAAACCATTATTAGAGATAAGATTTAAAAGTAGTTTATGTTTTAATCCTAAAGCATCAGATGATATTTTTTTTCTTGTACTATTTAAAATTACACTAAGATATTGTTTATCAATTTCTTTCATATCCAAGGTATATGGACTTTCCTCTACCGACCTACTATAAAACTCTCCTAAATAATCAGATTCAAAATTATTTTTATCGAGAGATTTAGCAATAGCAACGGAAGCTCTAGCTGCATCATCCATTCCTACATTTAATCCTTCGATTCGTGGTCCAAAGAATAGACCACGACCAGCTGCATCACCAATAAATAATATATTTTTATGATATGGTTTTTTCATCCTTCCTCGCTTCCCATCTGGAACTAATTTTGTAGTGTATTCAAGTTCTATATAATTGGTCATAAATTTGGTATGATATTCATTGGTAAGCTTTTCAGTCAAATAATCAAGCTTTGACTTTATTTCTTCTTCCGAGTTATATTTTCTATCTTCGAGAGATTTCTTCTTTAATTTATGGGAATAATAAAGTTGTCTTAATTCATTCCAGTTATTTAGTAACTTTGTAATCGCAAAGGACTTTCTTACTTGCTCCTCTTTTGGAAGCGTTTTATCTATCTCTTTTAAAGGAACTTCGTCTTTTATTAATTGACTGATGAAAGGATTTCGTAGCATTGTATTCACAATTTCTGAAGGTTCTACTGGATTTTCTAATAAAGAATCATAATGATAAACCCCTCCAATAGAAAGGGAGTCTCTGTTGGTATAAACAAATCCGCCACCGATAAGATTCAATGAGACATCTCCTGCAAATAGGTAAGCGACTCCTTCATCAGAGTTAGTTATATCAAAACGTTCCTCAATTAGTTTTTCGGGTAACTTTACTACAACTTTTACGCCTTGATATAGTTCACTAGGAGAAAATTTTTCTCTTGCGTCTGCCAATTCTGCGATCTCAGAGTTTACCCCATCCGCAGCAATCATTACTTTTGTTTCAAATTCTTCAAGTTCATCAGTTTCCACTATTATTTTTGATCTTTTTTCATCCCATCTTAGAGCTCTTACATGTACCCCTGTAATAATTCCTCCACCTAATTTTTCTGCTACCTTTTGAGCTTCTTTTGCAAACCAGGAATTTAATTTATTTAAAAGTACAGAATAAGCGAAATTTGTTTGATAATTATGAGATTCAGTAAGATCTATAGAAAAGACTTTATCTTTATAAGTAGCATTCAAAATATATTTAGTAATTAGCCTTTCGTAAGGAGATTCTGTGAGAAAACTTTCTCCATAAATGTCTTCGACATTATAGATTTTTCCATTCTTGGATTTTTTAGAATACAAAATTCCTCCAGAAACATTTTTCGAGCCAACTTCCTTCCCGGCTTCTAACAAAATAGCTTGTTTACCTAAGCTAGACAGGTGTTTGAGTGCTGCTAGTCCTGCAGATCCTCCTCCAACTATGGTTACATCACAATTTTCCATATGTGTTCACTTGAATTTCTTTCTCTTTTTCTCTTATTTGTCCGACCCGTTTTCCTAGTTCTTCGATAATAACTGGGATAATGTCTTCCATTCGTCCCTTAATAAAAACATCACACACATCTTTGATTGGTGAATTTTCATCTGGATTTATAGCAATGATAAAGTCAGATTCTTTCATACCATCTAAATGTTGTATTGCTCCGCTAATTCCAACAGCAATATAAATTATAGGTGTCACTTTTCTACCGCTCGTTCCCACCACTCTATTAGGAGTTATATAAATGGCATCATATTTTTCACTTAAATGGAATATTTTCTTTGATACAGGTAACGATATACCAATTTCAGCATCGAGAAGTTTAGCTAATTTTTCTATAAGTTTAATATTACCCTCTGGATTTTCTTTGATACCCCTACCAAAGCTGACGATAATTTTATAATTCTCAAACTGAACAGGATTTTTGACAAGTTCTTGTTTCAAAACTTTTATTTTGAGATCCTGTTCATTAAACTGAGGATTGTATTCAGATATTATTCCGGTCCTTTTTGTGTCTTTAATAATAGGTTGGAAAGCCCCTGGAATGATGCTGCATGCTTGTGGATGAAATTCTTTTTTGATTTCAGGATTCTTGTTATCAAGACATAAGATTGTAGTCCAAAGAAATCCAGAAAAATCAGGTCTGTACATCTCCAAGATTTTCTCATATCTAATAGTTTCTCCTTTTGTTTTATGTTGATGTTTGATATCTAAATCGCTTATTACCAATTTGTTTATATCAGAAGCAAGACCAGAATCCAATTCGGCTAATACTGTAGAAGATAGATGTCGACCTATACTATCTGCTAAAAAGAACATATATCGAGGTTTTTTAAATGCAGAGAAATATTCTGGTGAAATTTCTCTAATAGAATTAGGATCCATTGCTATTTGAGATATTATTTTGGTATAAATTTTATTAATGGGATATTTTAAATGTGGGTCATCTGCATAAATCACAGCATCTGCACCATAATATATAAGATCTTTTGATAAGTTCTTTATACCATCTCCTAAGTGAATAGCAATAACTTTTTCGTTTAAATTATATTTTAGGTTAAAATTGTCCATTAATCTTCTTGCTTCTCCTAACATTTCGAGACTAGATGGAATCAATTCGTTGTCAAGAGACTCAATTATGACAAATAAGTGTCTATAACCTTCATCATTGTTTGTTATATGGTTATTTTCAATTTTGTTCATTGTAATCATTGCCATTGTCCTTTTATTTTTGTATTAATTGAAGTATTTTTGTTACACTATTTATTATACCTTCACGATCGTGTCCTTCTATTAATTCAGCTGTTCTAGTTGTTCTAGCTTTTGGAATTTTTTCAACCTTATGTACGATTGTTGGAGAGCCTGGTAAACCCACAAATCTGGGATCTAATTCAAGTTTCTTATGATCGAGAACCTTGAGATAAGTTTTATAACTTTCTGCTCTTTCTTTTGCTTCCTTAAGATATTTTGATGAAGTTAATCTAAGGGAGACGGTATTGAAAGTCGGTTTGTATGAAGGATCTATTGCAATAAATACAGGTAGCGGTGCTTGGATTTCCTCTACTATATCATAAAAACCTGGTAATGCAACAAGTCTTTTAGCAAGAATAAATTTATTATTTAAATCTACAGAAAAATCGATTACATTTCCTAAAAAAGTAAATCCTAATTTCCATGCGGTCTGTGGACCGGTTTGACCTGTCTCGCCATCAGAAGCACGATGTCCGGAAAATACCATGTCCATTTTCTTTCCTGTGTTCATTTTGTTAATTCCCTGTTTTAGAACCTCTGCCGTTGCTAAAGTGTCAGCACTCGCAAACAGCCGATCGCTATATAAATGGAGCTCATCAGCATCACAAATTGATTGGGCTTCCTGCAATGCAATTTCTGCCATTGGAGGACCCATAGAACAGACTGAAATGTAACCACCATATTTTACTTTTGTATAAAATGCAGCCAGGGATGCTACTGCACTATGAGCACCTAATCTACTTTTTGTTTCTGCCCTATTTAATGTCCCATCAGGATTATAACTAACACTACCTTCTGAAAAATCAGGCTCAAGCTTTACTAGTACAGCAATATTGAGAGTCAAGGTATTTCATTTATACGTCCTCATTTAAATCAGTTAAGCAGTATTAATTGACAAAATCAGGCTCAAGCTTCACTAGTACAGCAATATTGAGAGTCAAGGTATTTCATTTATACGTCCTCATTTAAATCAGTTAAGCAGTATTAATTGACAAAATCAAGCTCAAGCTTTACTTATTTATCATATTACCTAGCCTTATTCATTTTTTCGTTCTTTTATCTTATTTGTTAGTAGTTTATCTTGGCAGAATATTTGATTATCCTCCGCTGGTTCTACACTATTTTTTGGGGTTTTACTCTAAACAATAATCAATCCTAAGGCAAAAAAAGACCAATATACCGAGTCTAATAAAAAATCTGCTCGATTTTGTTGAGATAAAATATAATAAATGTTATAAATATAGTTGTGCATTGCCAGCAATTATAGTAACTCTTATAGGTATCATGGCTACTGTTTTTGCAGTATCTAGTAGTATTCCTCAGATTATTAAATCAATAAGAACAAGAAAAACTGATGATGTATCAATATGGTTAGTAATAGTATTAATAATAGGCCTCAGTTTATGGGTAGTATATGGAATAGGGATAAATGATTTAGTCATAATCATAGCAAATTCTATTGCAGTATGTATTAATACAATTTTATTAATTTTGAAAATCAAATATTCAAAAGATCCAGTAAGTTGATCATTTTTTCGTGTTTGTTTCTTTAGGCAAAATTTCAAGTTCTTTGAAATTATAAATGGGACATTTTTAGTTATGGGATCCTCAAAAATACTATAAGCCATTTTACTACTTTTCCGAGGAAAACAAGCCGTGAGGAAGGAGTTTCATCTTCACATTTGGTTATATGTTTATAACTTTGTAGAACATTTAAAGTCGACTTTTAAAAATTGTTAAGTAATTTAAGTTAGACGACAACTTTTGGTCAACCTATTTCTACGTATACAATCTGAATTAACATTGAGAAATCGATCGTGTCAAACAATACTTTTTTTCAAACATTGTCAAGGAATTTGATGATATATAGAAGAGGATATGAAAAATTCACTCTGGATAATTATTATTTTAGATATTAGTATAATCATTATTTTTTCCAATATTATAGCACTATAAATTTTTTCAGGTGTTTTCTCTGTTTATTAATTATACCCAAATAATGGTTTTATCCTTAATTTTAGCCCAGCCTGCTTCTTCAGATTCAACTATTTCTAAGACTATGTTAGTGAAGTATCTGTCTAGCACCCTTTCTCCTTCCATGGCTAATGGTGGAGAGCAATAGTCTTCTTCTATCCATACCTCATATACTCAATCTTTGTCATCTTTTTTTGCATGTTGTAAGCTATTGTGTAAAGAATTTCCATACGGAATAAGTTTTTTTATTTTGCCCGACTCCATTTCTTGATGCAGTTTGAAAATATTATTTTTAACTTTAGCTTTCACAAGATAGAATGTCATATAACCTCTTTATCATCATTACTTAATTAAATTAATATAAGCTCATTCGTTTCATTTGTGGGATGAGTTAATTATTACATATTTTTTGTAGGTATTATTTAGGTACATATAAAAGCTGGTATCAACAAATAGTTTTTTCAACCCCTTAAGTGTATGTATAATATTCACCTTAATGTTGTTAAAAAATAAAAAATAAATTAAGACTTTTTTTATGCAGCATTTACCATAATTGGTTTTTCTTCGTGCTGGGATTTATTTTCTTGTTGTTTTTCTTTTTCCAGTTTTTTAGGCTTCACTACTTGTTCTTTTTCTGGTATTTCATTCATAAAGCACATAGTACTAAATATAGGATATCATTTATTATAAGGCTTCCCCTTAAACAACCATTCAAAAATATTTTATTATCCTCATAATGGATGGGATGTTTCAATCTTGACTTTCTTGAAACTCGATGTAAATTATTAAATAAATTAATATTGTTTACTTTATTTTAAATAAGTTTCAAAATGTTTTATCTATCATAATCTATGCATTAGAATTGTTTTTTAATATAGGTAATTCTTAAACATCATAATAATATAGGAATTGTTTTAGTTTTGATTTATCAGTACCTATTTCGGCTATTTCTTGTAATTTTAGACTAATATATACATCTATTAGTGGTTTTTCAAAACATATATTCAAATATTTAGAATCGCTTTTCAGGGACATTAAAGCTTCATTCAGACTGGATGGAAGCATGTTTATTCCAAAACTTTTACGTTTATGATCTGACATCTTGTATATATTTTCATTAATCGGATTGCCCGGATCTTTTTTGTTCTTAATTCCATCCAAGCCAGCTGCCACTATTGCTGAAAATGCAAGATATGAATTGGCTGAAGGATCAGGAGCTCTAAATTCGATTCTTTTTGATGAATCATTACCTTTAGCATTTATCGGTATTCGTACAACTGCAGATCTATTACCTCTAGCCCATGCTACATAAACTGGCGCTTCGAATCCTGGGATAATCCTATGGTATGAATTAACTGTTGGGGTAACTAGTGATGAAAGAGATGGAGCATGATCAAGCAAGCCTCCTATAAAATATCTACCTACCTGACTTAACTCTGAATAAGAATCATCTAAATCATAGAAAATATTTGAATTCTTTCGTGTAGAAGTAGATTTTTTCCAAAAGCTCACACTTACATGCATGCCAGAACCATTATCGCCTTTAGTTGGATCATTCTCATCGAAGATAGGTTTGGGCATAAAGTTTGCAATCTTGTTGTATTTTTTTGCCACATTTCTCACAACATCTTTGTATAACTGTACATTATCAGCAGTTTTTGTAAGAATATCATGCATAAAATTTATTTCAATTTGACCATTACTTGCTACTTCATGGTTTAAATTAGTCACCTCTATAGAGTAATATTTTTTTAATATTCTTGCTATTTCAAACCTAAAATCTATTAATGAATCCTGAAAAGGAGTTGTATCATAACCAGATTTTGGACGTATAGGATATTTTCCATTTCCGACTTGTTCTGATGATAAGATAGAAACATTGGTGGGATCCTGATTTGAATGTACATTTTGCAGATTTTTTTTTAGTGGATTAACTTCCTCAATATCAACAGATGATGATGTTGCTAGATTATTAGAAAAAATTATCTCATCAAATATAAAACATTCTACTTCTGCACCTACTTGGCATGTAATTTGATTCATAGCTAAATAGTCTTCCATTATTTGTGAAACATACCGAGGGTCTCTTGATGACCTTCCTTGGTTAAATCCTCGATATATATCAGCTATAACTGTCGTTATTTCATTATTTGACAAGTTGATCTTTCTTTCAGTTGTCCGATCAGGAAGTAATAACATATCCGATTCATCTATTGTAGAAAAACCTTTTACAGAAGACCCATCAAGACTGATGCCTGTTCTAAAAATTTCATAAATATGATTCTTATCAGTTTGGAAATACTTAGCTAAAAATTTACCTATGACATCTGTATATCGTATTTGAATAAATTCTATATTATTAGAATCATCATCTACATTTTCAGAATATTCATTAAATTCATTTTTAAAATTTGTTTTAGGAGTTTTATTTATATTCATACTAATTTATATAAACCATAGAATAAAAATTTTCACAACTTAAAATTAGATTTCTTACATTTTATGAAAAGAATATAGACACTATCTTTTAGAAATAACAAAAAAATTAAGGTTTTAATTAATACATAATGCAATTATAAATTATAAATTCATAACAAATAATGATTTGTTAGATTTAGGTGAAAAAAGTATATGTTGATTTTTACCATATTTTCTATTTTAAAATATTGTTTATACTTGTACACAATACAGCAGTTAACGTTATTTATTAGTTAGTACAATTAGTAACCACATTATTGCTAATGTTATTCTACATGATGGTTTCTCATTAACTGGTCATAAAATCTTACTGATTTGATATTAACAAACTCAAGTATTCCATATTTTGACAATTCTCTACCAAAACCACTATTTTTGATACCACCAAAAGGAACTCTTGGATCTGACATAACAACATTATTAACTGTCACAATTCCAGACTGTACTAGTCTAGATAGTCTTTCAGCCTTATCCAGATCTTGTGTCCATATACTAGCACCAAGGCCAAATTCAGAATCATTTGCAAATTTAATTGCCTCTCGTTCGTCTTCAACAATCGTTACTGGAGCTACAGGTCCAAAAGTCTCCTCGTCAACAACCCTCATTCCAGGAATAACATCCTTTAGGATTGTAGGTTTATAGAAATAACCTTTTTTATCCAATCTTTGTCCTCCTATTAAGAGTTCTGCTCCTTCTTTAATAGAATCTTGAACTACTTGATCTATAAATTCAACACTTTCGAGGCTTACCAATGGCCCAATATCAGTTGATTCTTCTAGAGGATCTCCTATTTTGAGTTTTTCAGTCTTTTCAACAAATTTTTCCATAAATTCATTGGCTACTTTTTTCACAACAAAGAATCTTTTACTTGCTATACAACTTTGACCACAATTTATAAATCGACCCTTTACTGCCCCTAATGAAGCTTTGTCAATATCTGCGTCTGCACATACTATAAAAGGATCGCTTCCTCCTAACTCTAGTACACATTTTTTTAAATGAGATGTAGACCTCTTTGCAACGTTGGAACCTACGGGTACACTTCCCGTAAATGTTACTGCATCTACGTTCTTTGAATCTATCAGATATTCAGCAACTGTTGAATTACCAATTACAGTCTGGAAAACTCCATTTGGTAATCCTACTTTTTTAAATACCTTTTCAATTTCTAATCCGCATTGCATAGTCGCGCTGGCTGGTTTTAGTACGATAGTATTTCCTGCTATCAATGAGGGAGCTGCAAAGCGTAATGCCTGCCAATAGGGAAAGTTCCATGGCATTATACTTGCAATAACACCTAGGGGTTCAAATGTTATGAAACTCTTTCTTGCGTCAGTATTGATAATTTCATCGGTCATGAAAATTTGCCCATTATCAGCAAAATACTCCATAGCCCACGCACATTTCTCTACTTCAGTTTTTGATTCTCTTATCGGTTTTCCCATCTCTTGTGTTGCAATTTGAGCCAAGTTGTCCTTATTCTTCCTAAATTCATTAGCAAAAGCGTATAAATAATCAGATCTTTTTTTAAAATCTTCTTTCCATAGAACAAACGCATTTTTCGCATTCATTAAAATTTTATCTAAATGGTCATATGTCATATTTTCATATTCGTTAATTATTCCTTCCGTAGCAGGATTAATTGTCTTAAACTTCAAGGACAGCATATAATAAAAGTCGTTAGAATAGTTATATAAATCGTTGTAAAGAATCGAAGATAAAATAGGTCCATGTTATTGTTATTAAATTTTAGTGTGTATTTATCATTAGCTTTCAATTAAAGAACCAAATCAGTTTACTAATTTATAGAATGTATTGCCAATATACTTAAAATTTTAGTCTTAATATTATATTAAGTATTAACAATTATGAATACTAATATTAGAAATACGATTTTTAATTGATATAGCCGTTTGTTCAAAAGAGTTTTTACTACAAGAATTCAATTATGATGTTGAAAAATATAATGTAATAACATTCATATTTTCAAATTTTGTTTAAATTCATCTTCGTATGTTCAAAATATAATAAATAGTGTCTTTATATGAGAAATATTCATTCTAGTCATTAAGTGAAGTGATATACTTGGTAAGATCATTTACATTTAATATGATCGTAATGTATAGTAAAAAGCTAACGAAACTAAAATGGGAATAGATGTTTTCATCTTAAAATATTAAATATCAAGCTAGTTACTGTAACAAAAAATATTGTAAATTATATAATAATTAGTTGATAGCTAAAAAAATTTGTTATTATTTAATAATAAAATATTATTTAAGAGATAAATCCTTTTTGTAATTCTGATCCTTTTGTTTTTGATGCAATATCGGGCTTTCCAAATTGTTCTGATATTATCTTATACATATTCAATTCTTGAGTAGATAGTGGCCTAATCTTCTTCATAGCATCTTCAAAGTGTGTCATATGGATTTTCAATTCTTCTTTATGTTCTTCTGCTTCCTTTGGATCTTTATACTTTGCTACATGCTCCCGTAAAGCGAGCATAACCGCAGCTGATGATAACGACGCTATATCTGCTCCTGTATATCCTTCTGTTTGATCCGCTAGTCTTTCTATATTGACAGCGTCATCCAAAGGTTTCTTTTTTATATGAATCTTTATAATTTGTATTCTTGAATCCCGATCTGGAGGAGGTACATAAAGTAATCTATCAAATCTTCCCGGCCTTAATAGTGCAGCATCTACAATGTCAGGTCTGTTCGTTGCAGCAATAACTACAACATTCGTTAATATTTCTAATCCATCAAGTTCAGTAAGTAATTGACTAATCAGTCGTTCAGTAACGTGAGAATCTCCAAAATCACCACCTCTCTTGGGGGCTATAGCATCTACTTCATCAAAAAATATGATGCATGGTGCTGCTTGCCTAGCTTTTCTAAATATTTCTCTGACTCCTTTTTCAGATTCTCCAACCCATTTTGATAAGAGCTCTGGTCCTTTTATGCTTATAAAGTTGGCTTCACTTTCATTTGCTGCAGCTTTTGCCATCAAGGTTTTGCCTGTTCCTGGTGGACCATATAGCAAGATTCCTTTCGGAGGCATCGCATCTGCGAAGGTAAATATTCCCTGATATTTAAGCGGCCATTCTACCGCTTCTTGCATCTCTTGCTTTATTGATTCCAATCCTCCAATATCATCCCAACTAATATCAGGTACTTCAACAAATACCTCCCTCATTGCAGAAGGCTCCATTTCTTTAATAACATCCATAAAGTCAGTCATAGTGACTATTATCTTCCGCAGAGTATCACTAGGTATACTTTCCGATGACAGGTCAAGATTGGGAAGTATTCGCCTAAGGGATCTCATTCCTGCTTCTTTTGAGAGAGATTGTAGATCAGCTCCTACAAATCCATGAGAAATATCGGCTAGTTTTTCTAGATTAACATCTTTAGCAAGGGGCATTCCTCTTGTATGTATTTGCAATATTTCGAGTCTACCCTCTCTATCTGGGACACCAATTTCTAATTCCCTATCAAATCTACCTGGACGTCGTAGCGCTGGGTCTATAGCATTAACTCTATTGGTAGCGCCTATTACTACTACTTTACCTCTGGACTTTAATCCATCCATCAAAGATAACAGCTGAGCAACTATTCTTCTTTCAACCTCACCAGAAACCTCTTCTCGTTTTGGTGCTATTGAATCAATCTCATCTATAAAAATAATAGACGGAGCATTCTTTTCTGCTTGTTCGAATACATTTCTTAATTTTTCTTCAGATTCTCCATAGTATTTACTCATTATTTCAGGTCCGCCGATAGAATAGAAATTAGCGTTTGTCTCATTTGCCACGGCTCTTGCAAGCAAGGTTTTACCAGTACCTGGAGGACCATGTAATAAAACACCTTTTGGAGCCTCAACTCCTAATCTTTTGAATAATTCAGGGTGCCTCAGTGGAAGCTCTATCATTTCTCGAACCCGAGCAATCTCATTTCTGATTCCACCAATATCTTCATATGTAATAGATGGAACTTTTCCTTCTTGAGAAGCCTGTACTGCCTTTGCACTATCTTCAGAAACTGAGACTTTTGTAGCATCATTAATAATTATTGGCCCAGATGGATCGGTTGATATTACTACAAGATCTATTCTTTGACCCATTACGTTTAAAGGGATTATATCGCCTTTGCTCATTAGTTGTCCATTTAAAGACTCTGCAAGATATTGTTCAGCACCGATTATTCGAAGTGGTTCGGTTGGAGCCAATGTTATACTTTTAGCATCCTTTGATTCAACTTTTTTAACTTCTATAGTATCACCAATACCTACATCTAGTTTATTTCTTGTATAACCATCAATACGAACTAAACCCGTACCTCTGTCCTTATCACGTCCTGGCCAGCTCAATAAAACTGCGTTCTTTCCGAATGAAGATAACTCTAGTGCATCTCCGGTCATAACATTTAGACTTTGAGCTGCGTTTGGATCAATACGAACAATTTTCCTTCCTATATCACGTTGCTCTGCTTCTGCAACTTTTAGGGTTGCTTTATCTTTTCCTTTATTGTTCGAAGATTTTTCATTATCATTATTATCTATATTATCATTAGACATTTGTATTAACCTTAATCAGAACTTGCTATTATTTATTGATTATTTGACTACTTAAAATCAATACTTTTATTAGAATATATTACGTAATTGTTGCAAAGAGAAATTCAAAGATAAGTTATTCGTTTCAAGAATATCTTTTTTATCTTCAAATGTAATTGTTCCTTGTTATTATAAAATAATTTACTATTGCATGATGAGGTATTATAGTTGCGATTCGAAAAAGCTGCAATAAATGAGGAAGATATCATTGTAATATATTATTAACAAATTTAACTTTAATATTGTATTAGTTGACTTTAATAAGGTAAATATATTTTGGCCAATACAACAAATTATATAATAAAATTTACTGTATTAAAATTGACAAGTTGAAATGAATTTCCTGCAAAATACTACTTATGCTATATTTTCATATATGCTATATATTTTTCCTGTAGTCTCTGTTGAATAATTCCAAAGATCTCGCGTAAGGGATAATTGTTTAAAGGTATCTTTTAGTTTGCCCTCAAACATACCATATAATTCTTCACCAATCACAATATGATCTGGTTGGGCGAGTGAAGTCATCTTTACTACTATACTAATAGTATATCCTATAAGGTCAAGATGTGGTCGTTTCAATATCATATTATTATATTCATCCATATCTACACCATACATAACTACCGCAATCTCTCCAAAATTGATTCCTATCCTTACTTTTAAGTCAGGATAATCATTCTGATTTAAAATTGGATTTATACCTTCTTGAACTACCTTAATCATAGTATATGCACAGCTTATTACATTACTGTAAGGAAGAGAATCAAAATTGTCATTCCTGCTACTATATTTAACCTTGTTCTCATTATCATCGGAATCTTTAATCTCATCTGTGTCCACGACAAAAAATGCTAATACTGCATCTCCAATATACTTTAAAACATATCCTCCATACATAGATATTAGTATAGTCATTTCTTGAGCAAATGCTCTAATTATTGTTGTTAATCTATCAATTGGCAAATTGAATGCCATTTTCGTGGAACCTACCAAGTCAATATTTAAAATTACCAGCTTTATTTTTGATTCCATAAACTTTTCCAATATTTTTTGAGATTCATTGAGAGAAATATTAAACTCGGGATTTGCCTTCAAAGATTTCCATATTCTAACTTGGGAATCCTTTATCACCGACTCAATATCAATAATTGCGTCAAGATATAACTTGTTTAGAAATTGATTGTCTATAGCATTTTCAGATCTTCTTTGTTTTTTTATCTCCTCACTCCTAATTACTTGCATAACAGTATCATAGTGAATGTCCAATTCTAATGCTATTACTTCTGGATTAATTCCTGAATTGTATAAATTGATTATAGTAGTTGTTTGCTCTATCTTATCAGGGATATTTCCTCACCATTAGCTTATCTAATTAATAAACATGCCATTATATATGATTAATTCGAATTGCCGTTAATTTGCATTATTACATATTATATTAATTATATTTTTTTATTTTTGGAAAAATATTCCATTGCGAATATATACAAAAAGTTTAATTTTAAATTATTAAGGTATGCTTAAAGGAATGAAAATAATTACTATTTTATGTTTATATTGGTTAGCATAATATTTTTTATTTAAAAATATTGGTGTTCGATATAAACATTTTGAATAAGAAACAATGGTAACAAAGTAAAAGATAATAATAGTAATCTAGATCTTATCATGATTATTGGTTTGTGAAAATATAGAATATACTGCATTCTTAAATTATGTTGAAAAGGAAAATACCATTCTTCTATTCATATGAAGTATATACAATATATATTTGTATAGATTTCTTCAAATTGGATTTTTTTACCTGGTATAGTACGCTTTATTTCTAGATATATTATGTGTCTCTACCTTCTGTTATAAGGATTTCTGCTTATTCTGTTAGATACAGATTAAATTTTTTCAATTGTCATATTGAGATTAGTTAAATATTTTATAATCCATCATTGAGGTGACATCTTAAATCTCCATCATTTCTTTATATTTTATATTAATAATGAAGAGATTATTTTTAACTAAATAATTACAGAAAAGAAATTTAGATTCATTGTTGATTAAACTCTCAAAACAGGTTTAAAAGAATTAATAATACAATAATCATTATGATAATAAATTTCCAAGTATCATCACTGAATATGAATCTCAATCAATGGACTTATCAATAAATTTGTCATAGTCGGAACAAGTTCAGCTCAGATTTCATCTTTATTAGGCTATCACAATTTATTAACTAAAAAATAAATAAATAAATAAATAAATTTTTTATCAAATTATTAAATATTATAATGGACATATATTAATACTATAATCTGTCAACAAAATATATCCATTGCAGCCATAGGACTACTCTATCTGTCATTGCTCCGGTCTAGTAGTAGTAGGCTATGGCACCTAAATAAATTGTCTACTATTATTAAATATTATAATAAAGATACTAATATACTCTTATAAAAGGAAAACTAATGTCATCCTAGCATTCTTGTTGGTTTTGGCTCATAATAAGAAGGCTATGGCAATTAAATACATAATTAAATAATTTATCTCCAACTTTTAAATACTATTTATCGATTGATTATACATCTTATAAGCAAGTATAGGATACCAGTCAAGCATAGCATTACACTATAATTGAATATACTCATCTCAATAATAGTTGGTTATGGATATTATTAATATTAAATAAATAATAAATCTATTCTATTTCCATATAATATAGATTATGGCAATAGAATTAGTAATATCAGAAATTGTAGAAAATGCATTTAATGTAGATCTTAAAACAATGCTTGCAGTTATTTTCAGAACGACAATTGTTACTTTATTAATTGTATTTGTAATAAAATGGCTGGGAAACAAGGGTTTAGGTCAATTAAGCACTATTGAATTAATAATAATCTTAGGATTAGGAAATGCCGTTAGTGAGCCTATGTTGAACCCTACTGAGATGTCTATACCACAAGGATATGCTGTTATCATTGTAGCAATAGCAATATTCAAGATGTATGATTATTTAACTACAAAATACAGAAGATTTAGTAAAATGATAGTTGCAAAACCAATTCTGCTAGTAAAAGAGGGAAAGATCCTAGACGAATCTATGATGAAGGCTAGAATATCACATGAAGAATTTGAATCTTATTTAAGGTTAAGTGGAACAGATGATATCTCAGAAATTAAATCATCTTATTTGGAAATTAATGGTCAGGTAAGCTTTATCAAAAAAAGAAACTGAAAGAAGAGAATGAAATAATAGTTACTAAGCCTAATTTTAAATAATATAAAGGTAGTTTAATAAACTACTTCCATTTTTGATAGGTTTTTTAATCTGTAAGGATTTAATTCAAATAAATTGTACAACGGTTCCAAGACATATAGGTATAGTGGTAGTGGTTATGGTCACCATGATAGGAATTTTGCTATTACTCCTTTGGAGAAATAACTGGATCTTATCTAAAGATGTGAAATTTAATATGAAGATGAAATTGATAATGATCACAATCAAGATATACATAATAAAGAAATGAGAGAGAGAGGATAAGTTAATCGATACTAATTTTATTTATTTTTAATATCAAAAATAATTTGATAATTGGTTTTAAGGAAAAATCTAGTCTTTGTTTGGATTTATTCTTACAAGAAAATTATCCATAAAAAAATTATTTCAACGTTATGCGTAATGACTATATAATATATTTGATAGATATATTCTAGATTGCGTGTTTTAAATATAGCAATTGATGCAGATGGTTCTCCCTCAGGTTATATTTCATGGCATAATCACTTTAATAAACAAAGCAAAATAAGATCCTTAAAACCTTCTTTAAAAAATGAGAAGTTTGGTATTCAAAGAATGGAAATGCTTGCCATATTTTTCGCAATTTCTGATAATCTTAAAGTATTTAAGAAAATAAAAAGAACAAAACAAATAGTTATTATTAGAAGTGATTCTCGTTCAACTATAGAACAGTTAAATAACAAGGCTCAAATAAATGATAAAATAATTCACAGAATATATGAATCTATTAAAAGAATGCTTCAAAAGATTTGCTTTATAATAGTATTTGACCATTTGAATAGGACAAAAAATAGAGCAGGACGACTCTTAGAAAAAGTTTTTAGAAAAAATATAAAATATATAAAAAAAAAACATAATACAAAGAAAATAGAAAGAGAATATCTATACCTTAAATATAAATCTAATTTAAAATATGAGAATACATTTACTAATTTCACGAAACCAATGTTGA
>Ga0299914_10001026_pt1 | contig 17819 bp, 14 predicted proteins | sample RVTome_10_FD_201361 | JGI IMG/M metagenome (GOLD analysis project Ga0299914, IMG submission 201361) | Soil microbial communities from uranium-contaminated site in the Upper Colorado River Basin, Wyoming, United States - RVT153D57 (version 2) ...
GGTCGGCCGTGCGCAGCTGCTCGGTGACGTCTTCGATGTGGGTGATCGCCAGCGGCACGCCCTCCTCACTGGTCCTGGCGTCGCCGCGGCGGGCCTCACCCGGCTTGCCGTCGCCGCGGCCGGTGTCGCCCAACTGGTCGTCGGTCGTCACGGCGACGCGCGTGCGAGCCCAGATGTACTCGCCGTCGCTGCGGCGGTACCGCTGGTCGAGCAGGTACGTGTCGACGATGCCGAGCTCGAGGCGGGCACGGTAGGCGGCGGCCGCCTTGAGGTCGTCGGGGTGGGTGATCTCGCGGATGCTGCGGCCGACGAGGTCCTCGATCGGTCGCTGCAACATCTCGGCGAGCGAGCGGTTGGCATCGACGATCTGGCTGTTGTCGAGACGCACGAGGGCCATGCCCGTCGGGGCGGAGTGGAACGCCTGCTGGAAGCGGCGACGGGCGAGCTCGAGGGCGCGGACGCGCTCCTCGCGCTCGGTGACGTCGCGCAGGCGCACGATCGCCGCGCTGTCGTCCCGGCTTGGCTGGTCGTGGCTCACCTCGACGGTGCTCGACGTGCCGTCATGGTGCGGGATCTGCAGCGTGATCGGGTCGGCGCCGGCGACCCGCGAGTCGGCGAGCCAGTCGGCGACCGTGGTGCGGTCGGCCGGCGTGAACAGGCGCAACAAGGGGCGTCCGCTGATCTCGCCGAGTGGCCGGCCCGTCAGCTCGGCGGCCTTGGCGTTGGCGCCGCGGACGAGGCCGTCGCGGTCGATCGACAACACCGCCTCCGGCAGGTCGTCGAGGAGCAGGCGCAGCTCGGCCTCGGTGTCGACGAGACGGTCGATCGTGCGGTGCAGGTGGCGGGTGATGCGGCGGGACTCGAACCAGGTGACGGCGACGGCGCAGAGGGCGAGGCTGGCGGCGATGCCGACGACCACGAGCGTGGTGCGCGGGCGGTCGTCACCGGTGCGCAGCACGATCACCACGGTGGCGAGCAGCAGGGCCGCGGCGACGATGACCGACAGAACCCACCGCCAGGTGGCGGCACGGCGACGGATCGCCATCCCGTCGGTGAGGTCGTCTCGCATCAGCGTGACCGTATTACCCCGACCGTCCCGTTTGCCGGACCGCCGCGGCCTGAGTCGTCGGGGAGGCGGATGTGACCCGCGGAGCTGCGGGACCTACTCGACGACCGGGCCCTGCTCTGCGTACCATTCGCGGAGGCGCCGCGCCGCGGCCTCGCGGCCGATCAGGCCCTCGTCGAGGCGGATGTCGAGCAGGTAGGCGAGCGCCCTGCCGACGAGCGGACCGGGCTCGACGTCGAGCAGGTCCATCACGTCGCGTCCGTCGAGCTCGGGGCGGATCGCCGCCAGCTCCTCGGCGGCGGCCAGCTCCTCGATGCGGGCTTCGAGCTCGTCCATCCGCCGCGAGAGCTTCGCCGCCTTGCGCGGGTCTCGCGTCGTGCAGTCACCGCGGGTGAGCACGTTGAGCTCGGCGAGCACGTCGCCCGCGTCGCGCACGTAGCGCCGCACGGCCGCGTCGCTCCAGCCCATCTTGTAGGTGTGGAAGCGCAGGTGCAGGGCGACGAGCTCGGTGATCGCGGCGACATCGGCGCTGGAGTAGCGCAACGCCTCGAGGCGCTTGCGGGTCATCCGCGCCCCGACGACGTCGTGGTGGTGGAACGTCGTGCCCTTGCCCGGCTGGTAGCCGCGCGTGCGCGGCTTGCCGACGTCGTGGTACAAGGCGGCGAGCCGTGTGCGGCGGAAGTCGTACGCCGGCTCGCCGTCTGGTCCGATCTCCGGCGGCCGGACGTTCTCGACGACGGCGATCGTGTGGCTGAGCACATCCTTGTGCCGGTGGATCGGGTCGTGCTCGAGGCGCAGGCCGGGCAGCTCTGGCAGGAAGTGCTCGGCGAGGCCGGTGTCGACGCAGAACCACAGCCCGGCGCCGGGGTGGTCGAGCGTGATCAGCTTGTCGAACTCGTCGCGGATCCGCTCCGCGGACACGATCGAGAGCCGGTGCCCGCGCTCGACGACGGCGTCGACGAGCTCGGGTGTGGGCTTGAGGTCGAAGCGGGCGATGAAGCGTGCCGCGCGGAGCATGCGCAGCGGGTCGTCGTCGAAGCTGATCTCCGGTCCGAGCGGCGTGCGCAGTACCCCCTGGGCGAGATCGACAGCGCCGTCGAAGGGGTCGACGAGCACCGCCTCGCCGGGGGTGCCGGTGACCTCGAGGGCCATCGCGTTGACCGTGAAGTCACGGCGGCCGAGGTCGACCTCGATCGAGTCGGCGAACGACACGGTCGGCTTGCGGGAGTCGTCGCGGTAGGCCTCGGAACGGAACGTGGTGATCTCGTAGGTGCGGTCGCTGCCGTCCGGGTCGCGGCGGCGGGCGCCGACGGTGCCGAACGCTTCGCCCTGGCTCCACACGGAGTCGGCGAAGGCGCGCAGGCACGCCCGGATCGCCTCGGGACGGGCGTCGGTGGTGAGGTCGAGGTCGGCCAGCGCCGTGTCGGCACCGAGCAGGAGGTCCCGGACCACTCCTCCGACGAGGTACAGCCGGTGCCCAGCCGAGCGGAACCGCTCGGCCAACGGTGCAAGCCCATCGAGCACCGGCGCAAACCGAGCGGGAACCACACGACGAGGCTACAGATGGCGGACCACCCGAGAGCCCCCTGATCCGCACGGCGATGGCCGGGGGGTTCGGGCGCAGCGGCCGAAAACGACGAGCGTCCCCGGCGGCGGACACCGGGGACGCTGAGGCCAGTCCGGCGAGGCGGTGCGTCGTCTGGCGGGTGGCGGCGGAGGATTTGGTGCTCGACCTCGATCCTCGTCAACGAGGCGCGGCGGACACCTCGAAGCTATGGAGAAGCCGGTACACCAGCACCGCCGCCGCCACGAAGATCAGTCAACCGGGGCGGCGTACCACCCGCGTCCCACGGTGTTGGACGTCAGGTGCGGCGTACCACGAGCTGCGCGCTGCACCGGGTGATCCCGGCACGGCGCAGGAGCGGGGTGTCGAGGTCGACGACGACGACGCCGAGACCACTCCGGTCCAGCGTATCGGCCATTTCGGCGAGCTCGATGGCGACCTTGTCGTTGCCCTCGTCGCCGTAGAGCGCGCGGTGTACCGCGCCGTCCCAGGTGGCGCCGGCGGCCCAGCGGACGAAGTCTTGACCGATCACGACAACGACGGGAACGTCGTGGCCGAGGCGGCCGTCGAGCACTTCGACGGCTCCGCAGAGATCGGTGTCGACGTCGGCGGCGGGCAGTTGCCCGCCCCGCTCGAGCTCGAGCACGGCCTCCCAGCCGAGGCGATCGGACAGGCCGGCGACGATCGCGTGCTCACGGGACGTGGCCGTGGCGAGACCGGTGGGGCGGGGATGCTCCGGATGGTCAGGGGCGTCGGCATCGAGCCACACGGCGTCACCCGGCAACCACCAGGTCTGGCCGTCGAGTCCGTGGCCGGCGACGAGGCGGTCGCCGGCGACGAGCAGCCGATCGCGCAGTGCGCCCAGGGCGATCGTGTCGCGCTGGCGCAAGGCCACGACGGGACCGCTGCGCAGGAGCGTCTGCGGCAGCGTGCTGGGCGCCGGAGCGCCGCCCCACTGCGCGGAGGCCGGCAGGCCCCTCGCTGCGGGGTGATCGAGAGTCGTGGTGCTACTCATGATGACCTGCACCTTGTCATGGGACGCTCGTCCGCGCGTCCCGCGTCGTCCCGCGACGTCTCGTGACGCTCGGGTGACGCGTCCCAGGGCTTAGTGGGGGCATGACCTCCTCCCAGTCACGCTCCATCCTCCGCGGCGGCCCGAAGAACCTCGGCGCGACCCTCCGCGGCGGCCCGAAGAACCTCGGCGCGACCCTCCGCGGCGGCCCGAAGAACCTCGGCGCCTGACCCCACCTCGCAGCAGTGCCGGCTGCGGCGAGCACTGGAGGCTGAGTCGGCGGCGGTCGTTGCGGTCGAGTCGAGGCACTGCGCCCGCTCGCCTAGCTCGTCGCTGCCCTCTTCATCAGTTCGTCGCGCCGGCTGGACACCGCCGCCGGCAGCGAGCCACCCATCTCGCGCGCCGCCTCGGCACCGTCTTGCAGTACCGCCACGGCAGCGGCGTTGCGTCCCTGCATCGTCAGCAGCTCGGCGAGACGCACGTAGCGCGAGTCGCTGTAGCGGTCCACGCGCAGGGCGCGCTCGGCGTACGACTGGGCCAGCGGCAGATCGCCGGCATCCTCGGACTGCACCGAGAGGAAGTCGAGCATGCCGAGCAGCTGCTGCTCGACCTGTCGGCGCGCCGTCTCTGCCCACTCCTCGTACTCGAAGTCGGCGAAGATCGGCCCGTTGACCAGCTCGACGGCATCGGAGGCGAGATGCCCGGCGAGATCGGGATCCGACCTCGACGACGCCAGCGCATCTCCGGCCATGCGCTCGAAGTCGTGCAGGTCGCACGTCACGTCCGCGGCGAGACGCACGCCGGATGCGGTGCGCACGACCACCTCGCCGACGCCGCGGCGAAGCCGCAGGAGCACGTTGCGCAGCCGCGTCCGGCTCGTCTCGATGTCCTCGCCGGGCCAGATCGCCTCGCTGAGCTGATCGAACGACGCAGACCCGCCGTAGGCGGCGATGACACCGAGCAGGCGTTGCGGGTTGCCCGGTGGAACGGCCTCGAGGCCCTCCGGGCCCTGGAGCTTCATCGGGCCACCGATGACAGCGAGGCGGCGGCCCGACGCCGCCTCGGCGGTCTCACCCTCCGAGCCGGCAGCCATTGCCGCGAGGACGGGCGCACCGACGAGCAGCGCCTGCAGCTCCTCGTCCACGCGCCGTTCACCGAGCGCGGCGAAGTTGGTGTAGCCGAGCATGATCAGCTCGCGCTTCGCCTCGTCATACCACCGGCGGGCGGCGGCCAGATCGCCGCGGCGGGCGAGGGCGAGGGCGGCGACGAGCTTGACCCGCCACCAATCCAGCGGAGGTGTCGCCGCGAGCTGGGCATCGACGTCGCCGAGCCGGCCGAGGCGAGCGTTGTAGACGAACTCGGCCAGAGCGACCGCGTTGGGATAGAGCGCACCGCGGCCGCGCGCCTTGGCGAGATATCGACCCGCCACCTCCAGCTCGCCAAGTCCACCGAGATAGGTCGTGATGTCGCAGAGGAACGGCACGCCGAGCAGGTCGTCGGCCGGTCCGAGCGCCGTGTTCTCCGCCACGCCGAACCACCGCAGCGCCGCGGGGACGTCGTCGCGGCGCGCGGCCACGACGGCGCGGCCCCATGCGGCCATCGCGATCAGTCGCGGGTCGTCGCGAAGCTGGCCGATGTCGGCCACGCGGGCAAACCTGCCCTCGGCGGCATCGAGGCGGTTGGCGTTCCACAACGTGAATCCCTCGAGCGCGGTGATCCACGTGCGCTCTGCGTCAGATAGGTCGGTCGCGGCGAGCAACCGCTGGAACTGACCGAGTGCCTCGTCGAAGCGGCCCAGCGGAACAAGCACGGCGACCGCCAGGTTGAACGCGCAGCGGCGCGCCCTGGCGAGCTCGCCGCATCCTTCCCAGGCGTCGATCGCCGTGCGATATTCGTCGGCGGCACGCTGCAGGCCATCGCGCGTCTCGTCGGACGACGACACCTCGGCGAGGACGACATGGGCTGACGCCAGGGTGGTGTCCTCACCCGGACCGATGTCGCGCAGGGCGCCGCGGGCCGCGCCTTCGGCGCCGGCCGCGTCGCCTTCGGTCCAGAGGCGGTGCGCCTGCTCGACGAGCAGGCGGCGACGCAAGCGCCCCTCGTGCTCGGGGGTGAGCGCGAAGGCGCGGTCGAGATCGCGGCCCGATCGATCCTGCTGGCCCGCGCGTCGGTAGGCCAGCGCCCGCAGCAACAGCAGGGCGGCGTCCCGCTCCACCAGCGACGCCAGCCGGGCGAGCAGCGCGAGCAGGGACCTTGGCTCTGTCGTGTCGAGCGCAGAGTCGGGCATCGAGGCGAGCAGCTCACCAGCACGATCGTGTGCATCGGCGTCGATCAGCAGCGTCGCCGCCTCGATCGCATGCCCGCGACCGGCCAAGGCTTCGGCGAACCGAGTCGCGCTCGCCGCGTCGACCACAGGCGTGCGGTAGGCGACCGGCGTACCCAGCTCGATGCCTCCGGTCACACCGCGGCGCAGGGGCACACCGGCGGCGACGATGCGCTCGGCGAAGCCGGCGCCACCGAGGCGGTCGAGCACGTAGCGGTCGACCTGCGGCGAGCGCGCCAGCAGCCCGAGGCACTCGACATCGGCGGGCGCGAGGTGCTCCAGGGCGCCGGTCGCGTCGGCCCGCTCGAGCCGTTGCACGAGCGCGACGGCGTCGAGCGCCGGGTCGCGAGCGATCTGGTCGAGCGCCGCCGCGAGCAGGCGCACCGAGCCCTGGGCGGCCTCCGTGAGGTGCTCGGCGCGCTCGAGGTCGAACCACGAGCCGGCTTCGACCACCTCGGCGGCCGAGATCGACAAGCCGGTGGCGTCGACGATCGTCGCGTCGATGAGACGCGCCGCGTCGAGCAGTTCGCCGGGGAGCAAGCGACCCGCGACGACGAGCTGCACGCCGTCGCCGTAGTCCTCGATGAACAGCGCAAGGCGGTCGACGTCGGCTGCCGACAGGAGGTGCGCGTCGTCGATCAACAGGGCTTGCGCGCTACCGTCGCCGAGGGCGTCGAGCCCGCTGACGTCACCCTTGGCTCGTGGACTTCCGGGCGCGACGATTCGTCGAGCGACCCACGACTTGCCGAAACCGTGGGGCGCTTCGAGCAGAACTACACCCGTGCGACCGCCGGACTCGCCGAGTCGTTCGAGGAGCGTGGAGCGTGCGAACCTCATAACGCGACGGGTTCAGGGTACTCGAATTGAACTGCTGCACGCGCCAGCGAGCTGCAAAGCGGTGCGACAGCGGGTCCCGAATTGGTCGAAAGAGGTCAGTCGCGCCACTGCGCGACGACCGCGTCGACGGCATCGCCGCCCGGCCCTCCGTTCGACTGCGGCTCGACGCTCACGCCGGCGCCGGCCAACGTCGCCGCCACGGCGCGTGCGCTCCCCGACAGCGCGTCGAGGTCGTAGCCCCCCTCGAGCATCGCCACGACACGACCGCGGGGAACGAGCTGCCTCGCTCTCGCCGTCAGCGCGGCAAAGTCTCCCGACGTCAGCCCGAGCTCGGTGAGCGGGTCGGCGCGGTGGGCGTCGAAGCCGGCGGACATCAGCAGCCATGTCGGCTCGAAACGGGCCACGACGGGGGCGATCACTTCGTCGAACGCGCGCAGGTAGACATCGCCCGTCGCTCCCGGCGGCAACGGGATGTTCATCGTCGTGCCGGCACCGGCGCCGATCCCTGTCTCGGTGCGCCGCCCGGTACCCGGATAGAGCGGCCACTGGTGGGTGCTGACGAACAGCACACGGGGGTCGTCGAAGAACACGTCCTGGGTGCCGTTGCCGTGATGAGCATCGAAGTCGAAGATCCACACCCGTTCCCCCGCGTCGGCCAGCGCGGCGGCGACGACGGCGATGTTCGAGACGAGGCAGAAGCCCATCGCCTCGCCGCGGGTGGCGTGGTGGCCCGGGGGGCGTACGGCGCAGAACGCCGCGTCGGCCTCGCCCCGCCGCAGCGCGGCGACCGCCGTCAACCCGGCGCCGGCGGCGAGCGCGGCTGCCTCGAGCGAGCGCGGTCCCATCGCCGTGTCGGCGTCGATCCAGCCGCCCCCGGCGGCGGCGAGGTGGGCGAGCCGCTCGAGGTACGCCGGCGGGTGGACGCGCTCGAGCTCCTCGGTGGTCGCCGGCAGCGGTTCGATCGGGACGACGGTGCCCTCGAGCTCGGGCACGCCGAGACCGACCATCACCGCCTGCAGCCGCGACGGCTGCTCGGGGTGATGGGGACTCGTCAGGTGCTCGAGATAGAGCGGATGCGTCGCGACCAGAACGGACACCGTGTCATCGTACGCGGTTCGTCCGACCGTCGAGCGGAGCGGGGGCGAAGCCGCCCTGGCTGAGGGCAGACTTGCCGGGTGCGATCTCGACCGCTCGGCGCCACGCTCGGCAGGGCCGCCTCCGTCCGCCCGGCCGCGTTCGACCCGAGCGTTGTACAGCTCCGTCTCGCCGACGACACCGTGGTGCCATCGAACGGCGACGTCACGGCGTGGGTCGAGCAGATCTGCGCCGCTGGCGACGTGGCGACGATCAGGACGTCGGCCCTCTACCCGCGGGCGGCGCAGCGCTTTCGTCAGGCAGGGTTCGCCGTCGCCGACACGCTGGCCCTGCTGCGCGCCGACCTCGACGACCCGGCCATCGGCGCCGCGCTCGCCGAAACGTCGCCGCCGGCGGTGCGCGTCGGTTCGCTGCGCCGGGGCGACCTGGCAGCGGCCGCCGGCGTGGACCGCCGCGCCTTCGGCGCGCGCTGGTGCCACGACGTCGACGAGATCGACCAGATCCGGGACGCCACGCCCCACGCCAGGGCGCGGGCGAGCTTCGCGCGCGCCGGCGCGTTCGGGCGCGAGCTGCTGGCGTACGCCATCTCCGGTGCGGCGGCGGGCCACGGCTACCTGCAGCGCCTCGCCGTCGACCCGCCGCAGCAGCGTCGCGGTCACGGTCGCGCCCTGACCGTCGACGCCCTGCGGTGGATGGCGAAGCGGCGGCTGCGAGACTGCCTCGTCAACACGTCGGTCGCCAACACCACTGCTCTCGCCCTGTACCGGTCGATCGGGTTCCACCCCCTCAACGAGCAGCTCGAGGTGCTCGAGCTGGACGTCCGTGCCGTCCGCTGATCCCACGTCCGGGCGGCATCCATCCGGATCCGCCGTCCCGGCGCGCCGCCCGCCGACCGCGGGGCGCTCGCCGTCGAGAGCGCGACGGACGTCCCGGCGCCTCGCCGCCGCGCTGGCCCTCGGCGCGGTCGCACTGCCCGGCACCGCGCGCGCCGGGCCGCCGGCGGCGGAGCCGGCCGTCCGGCTCGACGACCAGACGTTCGGAGTCCCGCTCGGCGGCCGCGTGCAGGCGACGTTCACCGTTCCCGGCCGGCCGGCTGGCGACCGCGTCACCGTGCGGCTGCATGCGCCGGTCGACACGCCCGGCGCCGTCGATGCGATCGCCGACGGCGCCGACCCGGGCGCCGTCGTCGACCGCGTCGACCTGCCCGCCTCCGACGCGATCGACGCGCGGGGTGCGGGCACGATCGACGTGGAGGTACGGGCCGACGACACCCCGACACCCGGCGTGCTCGACGTTCCCGGCCCCGGCGTGTACCCGCTGACGATCCGCGTCGGCCAGGCCGCGAGGACGACGTTCGTCGCCGTCACCGACCCGGCAGCGAGCATCGCCTTCAGCGACGTGCTGCAACTCGCCGTGGTCGCCGGCGTCGCCGATCCCGGCCCGTGGCCGACGCCTGCTGAGGAAGCGGCGGCGAGCGCTGCCCTCGAAGACGCCGCCGCACTGGCGGCAGCCGTCGACGCGCCGCTCACCCTCAGCCTGCCGCCCGCCGTGGCGCGCCCCGGAGTCGCCGGCCGCGAGGACGAGTTGCTCGCCCACCCGCACCTACCGCTCGATCCGTCGGCGCTCGTCCCCCTCGACGGAGGGCGCCAGTCGTTCCTGTCGTCGCTCGTCGCCGGCGAGCGCGCCCTCGTGACGACGATCCCGGGCGTCGCCACGACGCGGCTCGTCTGGGTTGCCGCCGAGCCGCTCAGCAGCGCGGCAGCAGCGCTGTTGCGGGACCTCGGCGTGCAGCTCGTCCTCACTCCCACGGCGCCGCCCGGGATCGAGCCTGGCGACGTGTTCACCATCGCGGTGGACAACGGTGGCGACACACCGAGCCTGCCCGGCCTGGCCGCGCTCGCCGCCAGTCCATTGAGCGCTGGCCTGCGCAGCCTGCCTCGGGGTCGGTCGGCGGTGGAGGTCGGCGCCGCGCTGGCCGCCCACACCGAACTGGAGCGGGCGGCGGGCACTCGGGCGATCGTCCTCGCCGACGAGCACCTCGCCCTCCCCGATCCGGCGGTCACGTCCGCCTACCTGCGCTTCGCCGGCGAGCTGCCCGGCGTGGAGGTGGTGGCGGCGTCGGAGCTGCGCGGACCGGTCAACCTGGCGGTCAGCACCGGCGAGACGACCCGCGTGGAGTTCCCCGACACCGCTGGCGTCGACCTCGCCGAGCGGGCAGCTCAGGTCGCCGCGGCGCGCGAACGCGCGGGGCATGCCGCGTCGATGCTCACCGAGCCGGCGATCGCCGACACGTGGGAGGCCGACCTCGACGCCATGCTCGCCCGCACCGTCGACGAAGCCGAGGCGGCCACGCAGCTCGGCCGCATCAACGGCGAGGCCGACGGGGTGCTCGGTGCGGTCAGCGCTCCGGCGCCATTCACGTTCACGCTCACCGGCACGTCGACCGAGCTGCCCCTCCCGATCACCAACACCTCCGCCCGGACGCTGCGTGTCGTCGTGCGTGTCCAGTCCCCGAAGCTGACGGCGACCGACACCCCGTGGGAGCTCGCCGCCGGCCGGGAGACGCGCGTGCTCGTCCCGGTGACGGCTCGATCGAGTGGCACGTTCACCGTGCAGGTTGAGGTGCTCTCACCCGACGAGACACGCGTGGCCGGCCCGGTGTTCCTCAAGGCGAGCCTCACGCGGGTGACCGGGCTGAGTCAGGTGGCCACCGCCGGCGCGGTGATCGCCCTGGCGAGCTGGTGGTACAGCCACCTGCGCAAGACCCGCCGCCGGGACGAGCGCACGGCACCGACCGACGACGAACCCGCGCTCTCCCCCGACGCCGCCGAAGCCCGCACCGACTCCTAATGGGGGCTGGCCCCCGGGGCCCCATCGCCCGGCCTGCCTGGCCGGGACGTCTGCGTACAACCTGTCGCGTCGTCACGACTCGGACGGCCGAGCAGAGCTAGCTCGCCCGACGCTCGATGTAGGCGACGCCCATCGTGCCCTTGCCGACGTGAGTGCCGATCACCGGGCCGATCTGGCCGACGACGATCTGGCCGTCGAAGTGCGGTTGCAGCTCGGCGACGAAGGCGTCGACGTCGCCGCAATCGGCGTGGAGCACCCCGAGGTGCTCCATTCGTCCCCGCTGCGCGGCAACGATGTCGACGAGGAAGCGCAGCGCCTTCGAGCGTGTGCGCTGCTTGCCGTACTGCTCGACGGCCCCATCCCGTACCTCAATGATCGGCTTGATCGACAGCGCCGTGGCGAGCAGCGCCTTGGCGCCGCCGACGCGGCCACCCTTCTTGAGATTCTCCAGCGTGTCCAGTGCTCCGAACATCCGCGTGCGGGAGACGAGGTCGCCGGCGAGCTCGACGACCGAGTCGAGTCCGCCCGGTGCGTCGCCCCGTGCCGCGGCGGCTTCCGCGCAGGCGATGACGACCGTGCCGAGTCCGAGCGACAGCGTGCGGCTGTCGACCACCTCGACGGTGATCCCGTCGGCGGCGACCGAGCCTGCCGCGAGCGTGGCGCTCTGGTGCGTCGCCGACAGTGCGCCCGACAACGTCACGGCGACGATCTCGCGCGAGCCGTGCTCGGCGAGCCGGCGATACGCCTGCTCGAACCGGCCGGGGGATGGCGCTGCCGTGCTCGGCAGCTCCGCCGCCCCGCTGCAGCGCCGCCAGAACTCGTCGGTGCCGAGCTGCTCACGGTCGACGAACTCGGTGTCACCGAAACGGATGCTCAGCGGCACGATCTCGAGGCCGTAGCGGGCGACCACCTCCTGCGGCAGGTCGCACGAACTGTCCGTCACAATCCCAATCACGCCGCGAACCTACTGCCGCAGGCTCCCCCAACCAGGAGGGCGGCGCAACTAGCGTGGACAGACGGACATGCCGGCACCGACGACCCCTCCTCCCGCGGCGGGCGCAGCGCGCCCCGGCGACGACCGCGCCGTCGTCCTGGCCGGCAGGTACCGGCTCGAACGCCGTCTCGCCCAGGGCGGGATGGCCGAGGTCTGGCTGGCAACCGACCTCGCCCTCGACCGCCAGGTGGCGGTCAAGTGGCTCAAGCCGAGCCTCGCCGCCGACCCGATCGTCATCGAGCGCTTCCGCCGTGAGGCCGTCGCCGTCGCCCGCCTCAACCACCCGAACATCGTCGCCGTCCACGACGCCTTCGAGGAGAGCGGACGCCAGGCCGTCGTGATGCAACTCGTCGACGGCAAGAGCCTGCGGCAGATGCTCGACGTGCAGACGCGGCTCAGCCCCGAGCTCACCGTGTACATCGGCAAGTGCGTCGCCGCCGCGCTCGACGCCGCCCACGCCGCCGGCTTCGTGCACCGCGACGTCAAGCCCGGCAACATCCTCGTCACGTCCGACGGGCGCGTGCTGCTCACCGACTTCGGCATCGCCAAGGGGCTCAACGGCGACGACGACCTGACGAGCGACAACGTGATGATGGGCACGGCCAAGTACCTGTCGCCCGAGCAGGTGCGCGGCCGCAAGCTCGACGGGAGGGCCGACCTCTACTCACTCGGCCTCGTGCTCTACGAGTGCCTTGCCGGCCGCGTTCCGTTCGTCGGCGCGACCGACGCCGACACCGCGCTCGCCCGTCTCCAGCGCGACCCCACCGACCTCGCCAGGCTCCGTCCGACACTGTCCAAGCACCTCGTCGAGATGATCCACCGGCTGCTCTCCCGCAATCCCAACCGCCGGCCGAGCACCGGTGCCGAGCTCCGTGCCGCCCTCGAGCGCATCACACCGCAGGACCAGCCGTCCGACCAGGCCGGTGCAACGACCGCCGTCGGAGGGCGCCCGGCCGGCTCGACCGGCCCTGGGGCTCACCTCGGCGCCCGCTCGCGCGCGATCCCAGGAGAGCCGGTGATGCCATCGGCGGCGCCGTTCGACCAGGAGCACCAAGAGCGCGCTGACCGCGGTGGACGCGACCGCACGCCGGCCGCCGGACCCGAGCTGCGCGGGCGTCCGGCGCGGGACATGCAGACACGCTTCGCCCCGTCCTTCGTGCTGATCTGCCTGCTGCTCGCCGTCGGTCTCGTCGTCGCCCTCGTCCTGTGGGCCACGATCCGGCCCACCGATCCCGGCGGCGGAGAGCGCAACGACCCGACGGAACCGGCGGCGCAGGTCGGCGCGGCGCAGACTGCCGCGCCCGGTGGCGAAGGGGCTGCCGCGCCCGGCCCGGCGTCGCCCGCCGAGCCGGTGACGATCGCCTCGATCGTGTCCTACGACCCCGACAACGACGGGCAGGAGAACGAGGAGCTCGCCCGCCTCGCCGCGGCCGACGGCGACCCCGCCACCAACTGGACGTCGCAGTGCAACGCCAACAAGTACACCGGCAGCTACGGCGTCGGTCTCGTCGCCACACTCTCGGCGCCCGCCGCTGGCACGTTGTCCTTCGACGTCGGTGCCGCGCCGTACCACACGTACGTGTACGCCACGTCGGACGAGACGGTGCCGGCGAACCACGACGAATGGGACCGCGAGCTCGCCGACGTCTACCGTGAGCAGCCCGGCAGCGTGACGGCGGAGCTGCCGGCCGGCACGCGCGCGGCGTTGATCTGGTTCGTCGAGATCGGCCGTGACAGCGGCTGCGCCGAGGGCGCGCCGTACCGCGCCGTTGTCGGCGAGCTTGCCCTGAGCTCGGCATGAACGATGACGCCGCGCTCGTTGCCCTCGCCCAGGGTGGCGACCGGACGGCGCTCGATCAGCTGCTGCGTCGGCACTACGACCGCGTCCATGCGGTGTGCCGCCGGGTGGTCGGCTCGGCCGACGTCGACGACGCCGCGCAGGAGGCGCTGATCTCGGTCGTGCGCGGCCTCCCGCGCTTCGACGGCCGGGCGCAGTTCACGACGTGGCTCTATCGGATCGCCACGAACGCCGCCCTCGACGAGCTGCGCCGGCGTGCCCGACGGCCGGTGCTCCGGCTCGCCGACGACGAGGGCCAGCAGCCCCACGACGACCGGGTGGCCGACCCGCTCGCCCACCGCACGGTCGAGGGTGCCGCCGACCGGATCGACATCGACGCGGCGATCGCCACGTTGCCGGAGGAGTTCCGCGCCGCCGTCGCCCTGCGCGACGTGTGCGATCTCGACTACGCCGAGATCGCCGAGGCGCTCGGCGTGCCCGTCGGAACGGTGAAGTCGCGCATCGCCCGCGGTCGCACGTTGCTCGCCCGTGCGCTCGGCGGCGGTGGCGGCGATGCAGGAGGCGGGAACCGCTCGGGCGACAGCCAGCGTCGAAGCTCTACCTCCCCGAATCGGCGAGACCCTTCCGCGCGATGAACCCCGACGACGAACGAATCGAGCTCACCGAGCTGGCCAGCGCCTACCTCGACGGTGAGGCCACGGCCGCCGAGCGCGCCCGCGTCGAGGCCGATCCGGAACTGCAGGCGCTCGTCGGGGAGCTGCACGCAGCACGTGATGCAGTCGCTGCCGTCGCCGCACCGGCGCCGGCCGCGCGTACGGCTGCGATCGCCGCCGCGCTCGACGTGTACGACCGGGAAACCGCCGGCGCAGCAACCGCCGGGAACGCTGCGGCCTCGGCCGCACCCGCGTCCGCGCCGAGTCCACTCGCCCGCCGCAGGTGGCGCTGGTCGCACGGCCTGGCTGCCGCTGCGGCAGCGCTGCTGGTCGTCGCCGGAGGCATCACGTTGCTGCGCGACGACGCCGAGGCCCCGACCACGGCCGATGATGCCGACGACCCGGTGCGGGTCGACCCGGTCGAGCAGGCAGCGCAACCCGACGACGCAGAGGCCGGCGCGCCCGAGACGCCGGCGGCGGCCGACGTGCTGCGCGAGCCGGCGACGACGGCCCCCCTGGCGATGCAGCCCCCCGCGGCAGCCTCGCCGAATCTCGCCGCCACCGAAGCGCCCGCCGCCACGGCGGAGCCGCTCGCCGAGGCGAGCGCAGCGGCCGGCGCGCCCCGCCTGGCGACCGCGGGCGAGGTGGCCGAGCTCGCCGCCATCCTCGACCCGGCGGTGCCCGGACTCACTGCGGCGATCGCCGACTGCGAGACCGGCCCGCCCGCGCCGGACGCGGTCTGGATCGGCGCCGACGGTGTCGTCCGCCAGGTCGTCCTCGTCGCGCTCGACGACGATCGCTACGCCGTGATCGATCTCTCCCGGTGCATCGTCATCCCCGCGTCACGAGGAGAGCCGACCGACGGCTGAGTAGCCTGCACGAGATGCCCGGCAACCCACTGTCCGATCCGAACTGGGCGGCCGATCTCGCCAATACCGTCGAGCGTGTCGTCGGCAACGTCCGCGACAAGACCACCGACCGGGCGGTCAAGGCGACGCGGGGGGTCGTGTTCGGCCTGCTCGCCGCGCTGCTCGGGCTCGTCGCCGTCGTCCTCGTGCTCATCACGGCCACCCGACTCATCCAGGTCCTGCTCGACATCGGCCTGACGCGGTCGCGCTCGGTCTACACCAGCTACTTCATCGTCGGGGGAATCCTCGGCATCGCCGGACTGTTGTTCCTCAGGAAGCGATTCACGGAGAACGACTAGCACATGACCGAACCTGCCCAGCCCGCGACGCCCGCAACGTCCGACGTGTCCCGCGACGTCGTCATCATCGGGTCCGGTCCTGCCGGCCTGACCGCGGCGATCTATGCGGCGCGGGCCAACCTCGCTCCCCTCGTCATCGAGGGTGAGCCGTCGAGCACCAGCGACCAGCCCGGCGGTCAGCTGATGCTCACCACCGAGGTGGAGAACTACCCGGGCTTTCCCGACGGCATCCTCGGTCCCGACCTGATGGGCAAGTTCCGCGAGCAGGCCGCGCGCTTCGGCGCCGAGTTCCTCACGGAGAAGGCGACCAAGGTCGACCTGTCGTCGCGGCCGTTCAAGGTGCACGTGCGCGACACCGTGTACGAGGCGGCGAGCGTGATCGTCAGCACCGGGGCCCGCTCCCTCATGCTCGGCCTGCCGGCCGAGGAGCGGTTGCTCGGCCACGGCGTGTCGACGTGTGCGACGTGCGACGGCTTCTTCTTCCGCGGCCAGCAGATCGCCGTGGTGGGCGGGGGCGACTCGGCGATCGAGGAGGCGACGTTCCTCACCCGATTCGCCGACAAGGTGACGCTCATCCACCGCCGCGACGAGCTGCGCGCCTCGAAGATCATGCAGGACCGGGCGTTCGCCAACCCGAAGATCGAGTTCCTCTGGGACACGGTCGTCGACGACCTCGTCGGCAACCTCAAGCTCGAGGGCGCGGTCGTGCGCAACGTCAAGACCGGCGTGGTCACCACCCTGCCGGTCGCCGGCATGTTCGTGGCCATCGGCCACCGCCCGAACACCGACTTGTTCCGCGACGTCCTCGACACCGACGAGAACGGCTACCTCATCACCAAGCCGGGCTCGTCGGCGACCAACGTGGAGGGCGTCTTCGCGTGCGGCGACGTGCAGGACCACACGTATCGCCAGGCGATCACCGCCGCCGGCTCGGGCTGCATGGCCGCCATCGACGCCGAGCGCTGGCTCGAGTCCCGGCACGGTTAGACGCCCCGCCACGGCCGGCGCTGCTCCTCGGGCCGGACGTCACGGGCCGGACCGGGCGGCGGGGGCGAGAAGCGGGAATGGTGTCGCCGAACCGGCGGTTGTAGATCGGTAGGATCGGCTCGCCCGTTGCGAGCCCACGACCCCCGAAGGAAGTCGATTCAGCCATGGCCGCAGGAATTGTCAATCTGTCCACCGCCACGTTCGACGAGCAGGTTCAGGGCGCCAGCAACCCGGTCCTCGTCGACTTCTGGGCCGAGTGGTGCGGACCGTGCCTCAAGGTCGCGCCCGTGCTCGAGGAGATCGCCGCCGAGCAGGACCGACTGACGATCGCCAAGGTCAACGTCGACGACAATCCCGAGCTGGCCCAGCGCTTCGGCGTGATGAGCATCCCCACGATGATCGTCTTCCAGGGCGGCGAGGTCTCCAAGCGACTGGTCGGCTCGCGAGGCAAGAGCGCATTGCTCGAGGAGCTCGACGAATTTCTGATTTCCGCCCACTGAGCCCCGGCCAGCACGGCGAGGCGGTTCGCGACCTCCAGCGACGCCTCGGTGGAGCCGGCTTCGCGCCCACCGGCGACGAGCCCGGGATGTTCGGCGCCGCAACAGAAGCAGCGGTGCGCGCCTTCCAGTCGGGCCGCGGCCTGCACGACAGCGGCCACTGCGACGAGGCGACGTGGCTCGCCCTCGTCGAGGCCTCGTGGCGACTCGGTGACCGTCCGCTGAAGCTCGTCGCGCCGAACGTGCGCGGCGACGACGTGAGCGCCCTGCAGGCCCGCCTCGGCCGGCTCGGCTTCGACTGTGGCCGCGTCGACGGCATCTTCGGCGCGCTCACGGCGAGCGCGCTCGAAGACTTCCAGCGCAACGCCGGTCTCGACGTCGACGGCGTGTGCGGAGCGCTGACCGCCCGCGCCCTCGAGGTCAACTGCGTCACGTCGGGCTCGGGCCCCGGTGTCGCGGTGATCCGGGAGCTCGAGGCGTTGCGCAACGTCGGGGCGTCGCTGCACGACCTGCGCGTGGTCGTCGGCCAGTTCGGCGGGCTCGGCGCGCTCGCCCGCCTGGTGGCACAGGACTTGCGCGGCCGCGGCGCCAGGGTGATCACCGTCGACGAGCTCGACCAATCGCTGCAAGCAGCCGCTGCCAACCGTCACGCCGCCAACGTGTACGTCGGGTTCGAGGCCCTCGCCGTGCCCCGGGCGACCGTGGCCTACTACTCGACCGAAGGATTCACATCCGCCGGTGGCGAGGCGCTCGCCCGCCGGCTCGGCGACACGCTGGCCGCGACGCGGGCGTTGCCCGCGACGAAGGCCGCCGGGATGCGCCTGACCGTGCTGCGCGAGACGCGCATGACCGCGGTCGTCTGCTCGCTCGGACCGGTCCAGCGCGTCGCCGACGCCGGTGCCCGCATCGCCGACGCCGTGGTGACCGCGCTGATCA
>Ga0299914_10001027_pt1 | contig 17812 bp, 17 predicted proteins | sample RVTome_10_FD_201361 | JGI IMG/M metagenome (GOLD analysis project Ga0299914, IMG submission 201361) | Soil microbial communities from uranium-contaminated site in the Upper Colorado River Basin, Wyoming, United States - RVT153D57 (version 2) ...
GGGACACCGACGACGGCCTTCCCGGCACTGAGGGCGCCTTCCTCCTCTGTGCGTTTTGGATGGTCGATGCCATGGCCATGACAGGAAGAGGCGATGAGGCCCGGAGGAGGTTTGAATACCTCTTGGGGTTGCGTAACGATGTGGGGCTGCTCGCCGAGGAATACGACCCGGTCGCGGGGCGGTTGCTGGGCAACTTCCCCCAGGCGTTCAGCCATCTCGGGCTGATCGCCTCGGCCTACAACCTGATCCCCGGAGCGAGGGGACCAGCGGAAGATCGCGCCACCGACTCGTGAGGGCGATAACGGTCAGCCCAGGGTTGCCCGAGTCGCTCCGTCTCGACGCACGTGACGAGCCCACCCCCGATCCCGACCACCTGCTCGTGGGAACCGCGGCGGTGGGGATATGCGGAACTGATCACGAAGTCATCGAGGGCAGCCTGGGCGCCCCTCCCGCTGGTCGTGACCGGCTGGTCCTCGGCCACGAGGCCCTGGGCCGCGTTTTGCAGGCACCAGAAGGGAGCGACCTCGAGGTCGGCGACCTGGTTGCTCCAATCGTGCGGCGCCCCGACCCCGTCCCCTGCCCCAATTGCGCCGTCGGTGAATGGGACATGTGCCGCAACGGCCGTTTCACCGAGGCGGGGATCCGGGGTCTCGACGGCTACGCCGCCGAGCGCTTCGCCCTCCCGCCCGGATTTGTGATCAGAGTCGACGCCGCTCTGGGCCGGCTCGGAGTCCTGGTGGAGCCGGCCAGCATCCTGGCCAAGGCCTGGGAGCACATCGTTCACATCGGGACACGGGCACGCTGGGACTCGAGACGAGTGCTCGTGACCGGGGCGGGGCCCATCGGGTTGCTCGCCGCCCTGTTCGCCACGCGGCTCGGTGCAGAGGTCCATGTGGTGGATCGTGTGACCGAAGGGCCCAAACCCGTGCTGGTCCGGGACCTGGGTGCCACCTATCACAGTGACAGCGTCCCCGAGATCGCCGACGGTGTCGACGTGGTGGTGGAGTGCACCGGGGCCGCGGAACTGATCGCCGAGGTGCTGGGGCGGACCGGCCGCAACGGAATCGTGTGTCTCACCGGGGTCACCAGCGCCGGGCGCCGCCTGCTGACGAGTGGGCTTGCCCGTGAGCTGGTGTTGGAGAACGATGTCATCTTCGGGACGGTCAACGCCAATCGCCGTCACTACGAGGAGGCGACCCGGGTCCTCGCCGACACCGATCGATCGTGGCTGGATCGGTTGGTCACGAGGCGTGTCTCCTTGGATCGGTGGCGAGAGGCGTACAACCCCGAGCCAGACGACGTCAAGACGATAATCGAGTTCGAACCGGCCCCCACCCTTGCCGCGTCGTAACCGCGTCGACCCGTGGGGCGACTTGCATGCTGTGCCCGAGCGGGGGATGTTCACCGGGAACCGGGGATGTGTAGTCGACGACTCCGGAGAGGTGGCGCGTCATCACCGCGGCCAGCTCTGGATCACATGTGTCACCGAATACAAGGACTGGCGGTTTCCCCTTGCCCGACCGGGCCGGTGGACACCGCTGTTCTTCCTCGACGACGCGGTCGCCCTATCCGCAGGGCACCGGCCGTGCGGCCTGTGCCGACGCGATGCATACCTGAGCTATCGGGGGGCGGTGAGCCGGGCCGCCGGATCCCCTCGGCCATTGTCGGCCCAGGAGCTGAATCGCCGTCTCTCCACCGAGCGTCTCAGATCTGGACGTGGTCTCGACCGGGCCGCCGACCGGATCATCTGGACCGCCGAGCTGGATCGGCTTCCCGCCGGGACAGTGATCGTGGATGAGGAGCGCTCGCCCCACCTCCTCCTCGAAGACCGGCTGCTGACCTTCACCTTCGCCGGCTGGGCCAAGCCGCAGCCACGCCCGATCTTGGGCGAGGTCCACGTGCTCACGCCGCCGACCACGGTCGCGGCGCTACTCCACGGCTTCGAGCCCGTCTTGCACCCGTCGGCTTGGACCGGAGCCGACCGTGTCGCCCCCGGCTAGCGTCCCTAGGGATGCCCGACCCCTCGTGAGTCGGAGAGGCGTATGACGTCGGGCGCGGTGCCCATTTGGGCAAAACCTGAGCTCGGGCTAATTCGGCGCAGAGCAGCGCTAGACCCGGATACCGTCTCGTCACCGGCCCATGACTGCCTCTCCCTCCTACCGCGCCACTCTGACCACCTACCTCGGCCCTCATCGCGGCCGGGTGACGATCTTGGTGATCCTGCTATTGGGCTCGATCGGCCTGCAATTGGTGATTCCGCTGATCCTGCGCACATTCATCGACTCGGCAATCGCCGGATCGGCCGCAGCCGGGCTTGCTACCGCCGGCATCGCCTACTTGGTGGCCGGAGTCGTCAATCAGCTCCTCGACGCCTTCGCCTCCTATCTCGGGGCGGACATCGGCTGGAGCGCCACCAACCGGCTGCGCGAGGAGTTGAGCTCACATCTCTTCTCACTCGACATGGGGTTCCACAACGACACCACCCCGGGCGAGATGATCGAGCGGGTCGATGGAGATGTGACCGCCATATCGCAGTTCATCTCCCGCTTCCTGGTCCGGCTGGTCGCCGCCGGGGTGCTTCTCATCGGTGTGGTGGTGGTGTGCTGGTTCGAAGCCCCGATGATGGGACTGACGGTCACCATCTATGTCGTGCTCGTTCTCGCCCTTCTCATCCGGCTCCGCAAGCTGGCGGTGGCAGCGGCAGAGGAGGAGAGGGAGACCTCGGCCAGCCTCTACGGGTTCATCGAGGAGCGGCTAGCCGGCGTCGATGACATCCGCTCCCTGGGAGCCGGTCGTTTCACCATGGCCCGATTCGTCCCGGTGATGCGGGACTTCTACACCCGCACCAACATCGCCTGGCAGAAGCGGATCATCGTCTGGGTCACGGCCAACACCGCCTTCTGGACAGGGGACGCCTTGGCCCTGATCGTCGGGGTGTGGCTCGCTGTGCGTGGCTCGATCACGGTGGGCACCGCCTATCTCATCCTCCAGTACATCCAGCTGGTTCGGAGGCCGATCGAGCACATGACCCAGGAGCTGCAGGAGCTGCAGAAGGCAGCCGGCGGCATCGTTCGCATCGACCAGCTGCGCCGGCTGGAGACCTCGATCGTCGATGGCGAGGTCGAGCTCCCTCCGGGACCGCTGGCCATCGAGTTCGAAGACGTGTCCTTCTCGTACGAAGACCGGGGTGTGCTCGAAGAGGTGAGCTTCCGACTCGAGCCGGGGCGCTCCCTGGGCCTGTTGGGACGGACCGGGGGCGGCAAGACCACGATCACCAGGCTCATCTCCCGGCTCTACGACCCCGACCATGGAGTGGTCAGGGTCGGGGACCACGACCTTCGCCGGGTGCGCTCCGCCTCGCTGCGCGGCTCGATCGGCGTGGTCACCCAGGACGTGCAGCTGTTCCGGGCGACGGTGAGGGACAACCTGACCTTCTTCGCTCCCCGTCCCGACGAGGAGATCCTGGCGGCACTCGACGCGGTCGGCCTGGGCTCCTGGATCAGGGAGGTGGGCCTCGGCACCCAGCTCGGATCCGCCGGCCAGGGGCTCTCCGCCGGCGAGCAGCAGCTGCTCGCCTTCGCCCGCGTCTTCCTCCAGGACCCGGGTGTGGTGATCCTCGACGAGCCGTCGTCGCGTCTCGACCCGGTGACCGAGATGCTCCTGGCCACGGCAACCGAGAGGATCTATGCGGGTCGCACCGTGGTCATCATCGCCCACCGTCTGGAGACGGTGCGAACCACGGACGAGATCATGGTGGTCGATGAGGGCAGGATCGTTGAGCACGGACCACGCGAGGTGCTGGCCGGCGACCCGGACAGCCGCTATTCGGGTCTGCTGGTCACCGGCAGGGGCGGGCTGTTGGGGGACACCAGGCCATGAGCACTCTGCGACTGGTCTGGGAGGTGATCCGCTACCGGCCGGGACGGTTCTTCTTCTGCATGTTCATGTGGACCCTGGTTCACGGGTCGCCACTCCTCTTCGGAATTCTGATCGGAATGGTGTTCGATCGACTCGCCGATGGAGGCGCGGTAGCGGAGACGGCCTGGGCTCCCGCCATCGTGTTCGCTGTCCTGGCCATAGGGCGCAATCTCATCATCTGGCTCGGCGACCGGGTCTGGATCAAGCACTGGATCGAGCAGTCGCTTCAGCTGCGTCGCAACCTGCTCCGCTGGGTGCTCGAGGCGCCCGGGTCGCGAGTCCTCCCCCTAGCTCCGGGCGAGGCGGTGAGCACATTCCGCGACGACGTCGACGACATCCTCGAGTACATGGAGAACTGGGTCGACATGGGCGGCCTCGTTCTCTTCGGAGTGGGATCGGTCTGGATCATGGCCTCGATCGATGCCGGGCTCACCGCGATGCTCCTCATCCCCGTCCTGCTCACACTGGTCATCACCCAGGCGCTCAGCCCTCTGATACGAAAGAGGAGACGTGCGATGAGGTCGGCCACGGACCAGGTGACCGGTTTCATCGGGGAGGCGTTCGGCGGAGTCCAGGCGATAAAGCTCGCCGCAGCCGAGCGACCTGTGCTCGACCGTTTTCACCACCTCAACACCGTGAGGCACAAGGCGGCGCTCTCCGACACCGTGCTCACCGAGGTGCTGAGAGGGGTGAACCGGAACATGTCGACGATCACCATCGCCATCGTCCTGCTCGTCGCAACCGATGCCATCGGCGACGGGAGGTTCAGCATCGGAGATCTGGCTCTATTCCTCACCTATCTCCCCCGGCTCACCGACTACATGGCCTTCGCCGGGGACATCATCGCCCAACACCGGCGCACCGGGGTTGCCTACGAGCGAATCCGGGCGCTCTCGGTGGACGCCCCTGACCAGGAACTGCTCGATCGGGCAAGGGTCTCCCTCGACGGCGACGTCCCCGACATCGAGCTGCCCGACATCGGCATCGAGCCGCTTCGCCGTCTAGAGGTGCGGGACCTGGGTCATTGGTTCCCCGACGGCGGGGAGGGCATCGGCGGGGTCGACTTCGTCGTGGAGCGAGGATCCTTCACGGTGGTCACCGGAAAGATCGGGTCGGGAAAGAGCACACTGGTCAGGGCCCTGCTCGGCCTGGTCCCGGCACAGGGTGAGATCGTATGGAACGGCAAGTCCATCGACGACCGGGCCTCGTTCTTCGTGCCCCCGCGCTCCGCTTACACGGCTCAGGTGCCCCGTCTCTTCTCCGAGTCGCTGGCCGACAACATCGCCCTCGGGCAGCACGCGGCCCGAGAACGACTGCGCGAAGCGGTGCAACTGGCCGTGCTCGACCCCGACCTGGAGCGTCTCGAGATGGGACTGCACACGATGATCGGGGCGCGCGGGGTCAAGCTGTCCGGAGGACAGGTGCAACGCTCCGCTGCGGCCCGGATGTTGGCTACCGAAGCCGAGCTTCTCGTGTTCGACGACCTCTCCTCGGCTCTCGACGTCCACACCGAGACCGAGCTTTGGAGCCGGCTCCTGTCAAAACGCGAAGTGACCTGCATCGTGGTGTCCCACCGCCGGGCGGCGCTGCGCCGCGCCGACCAGATCTTGCTCATGGACCGGGGCCGGCTGGTGGATCGGGGCACACTGGCCGAGCTGCTCACCCGCTCCGAGCTGATGCAGTCGCTTTGGGCCGAGGCGGGAGAAGCCGCCTGATCTGGCCTCAGCCGGCGAAGGGGCGCACCGGGAGACCGGTCACTCCCGGATCGAAACCGAACAGAGCGCCTGCGAGAGGATCGTCGCCGGGATCCAGGTTCTCCCGGGAGGTGGTGATGAAAAGCTGGTCGAGACCAGGGCCGCCAAACGTGCAGGCCGTGACCTGACGGGCCGGGACCTCGACGATCTCGTCCAGGGCGCCATCGGCGGTGTAGCGATGGACCGCCCCTCCACCGAAGAGCGCCACCCAGACCCCGCCTTCCTCGTCCACGCACAGACCGTCGGGCCCTCCCCGGTCGGCAGGGATCTCGATGAAGACACGTCGACCGGTCAGCCCTGATTCGTAGTCGAAGACGGAGATCTGGTGGGTGGGGGTGTCCACGTAGTAGGCGAGGGCACCGTCGGGGCTCCATTCCAGGCCGTTGGAGAGGGTCACCCCTTCGAGCACGACGGTCACAGCCCGGTCCGGATCCAAACGGTAGAGCCGCCCCGCCCCCGGACGCTGGTCGTAAGCCATCGAGCCCGCGTAGAAACGCCCGACGGGGTCACATCCCCCCTCGTTCATCCGCACCGCGTCGTCGTCCCACAGATCTCCGAGCCTGGTCACGGTCCCGTCGGGCCCCTCGAGGGCAAAGCCGCGCTCGATGGCGATAACCGCCCCGCCGGAGCGACGCGGCCTCACCACGGCGGCGATGCGATCGACATGGCGCCGGCTCACCGAGCCGTCGGCTCCGAGCGCCAGGATGTCCCCGGCCAACATGTCCACCCAGCGCAGACCGCCCCAGGACGAAGACCAGACCGGGCCTTCGCCGTGATATGCAACCGGGTCGGAGCGCTGTTCGGCCCTGGCCATGCCTCCCCCTCTCCGGTAGTGAGTGGGCAAAGCTAGCCAGGCCGCTGTCACCGGAAAAGAGACGACAGTCTTCTCCCCCGCCTGCTTACCTGCTCCGGCCATGGCGCAGGTCCACCAGATCAATCTGTCCAAAGGCGGGGTTCCCAAGCTGCCGGTCGACGAGGCGGAGATCGACGAATCGGGCGTGGTCGGCGACGTTCAGGCCGATCGAGTCCATCATGGACGCCCCGAGCAAGCGCTCTGCCTCTATTCACTCGAGGTCATCGACGAGTTGCAGCGGGAGGGCCACCCGATTGCCCCCGGCGCAACGGGTGAGAACCTCACCTTGAGTGGGCTCGACTGGCCGTCCCTCGGTCCGGGCGACCGGCTCTTCGTCGGCCCCGAGGTGGAGATCGAGGTGACCTGGCCGGCCACGCCATGCGAGAAGAATGCACGATGGTTCGTCGCCGGAGATTTCACCAGGATGTCGCCCAAGCGACACCCCGGTTCCGCCCGCCTCTACGCCCGAGTGCTTCGACGGGGACGGGTGCGCACCGGGGACGAGGTGCGGCTAGCTCCCTAGCCGCTTGTCGAGGAACTCGAGGGTGGTGGCCCAGGCCCGGTCGAAGGCGCCGGGGTCGAAGGTGTCACCGTCCGGCTCAGCGAAGCCGTGCCTGGTGCCCGGGTACTCGGCAACCTCCACGTCCAGATCCTCCAAACGCATCGTCGCCTCCATGAAGGCAGCTTCATCGTCGGTGATGTAGTCGTCCTCGTCGGCCAGGTGGATCCGGTAGGCCGCACGCGCCCCGGCGAAATCGATCTGTTGGCTCCCGTAGAAGGAGATGGCCGCCCCCACCATGTCGGCGAGACGAACCGAAGCCCAAAGAGCAAGGGATCCACCCATCCCGAATCCGATGATCCCGATCGGGCCGTCGCTCGACTTCTCGTGGAGCAGCTTGGCCGAGGAGAGGACGAGGGAGGCAAGACGGTTGGGATCAGCCTTTCCGAGATGATCCAAAGCCTCCCGTTGCGACCCTGGGAATTCGCCGAAGTTGATGTCGGGGGCGAGCACCGTGAAGCCGTGGTCGGCGAGATCGTCACAGAGGCTTTTCACAGAGGGGGTGAGGCCCCAGAAAGAGTGGAGGACCAATACACCGGGCCCGGGACCCGGATCTCCGGAGATGAAGTAGGCGAGGTCGCGTACCACGGGGCGAACTTACCGGGCCTACGCTTCTACCCGATGACCTCGGCGGTCGCCCCTCTCCGATACGGTTCGTTTCGCACGCTTTGGGTGGCGTCGATGCTGTCGGCATTCGGCACCTTCATCCAGGGCCTTTCCTCATCACAGCTGATGTGGGACCTGACCGGATCGAACTCCTGGGTGGGGATGATGGTGGCGTCCACCTCACTTCCGCTTCTCTTCTTCGCATTGGCCGCCGGGGCCCTCGCCGACATGTTCGACCGGACCAAGTTGATGTTGCTCGCCCAGGGTGTGATGGGCGGTTCGGCCATGGCGATGGCGATATTCACCGGCACGGGGGCGATCACACCGGGACTCCTTCTCGGCCTCGGATTCATCCTGGGCACAGGTGTCGCCCTCAACCTCCCCACGTGGCAGGCCCTCCTTCCCGAGATGGTCCCACGCGGCCTGATTGCCTCCGCGGTCGCGCTCCAGTCCGCCGCGTTCAACGTGGCCAGGGCGATCGGCCCCGCCCTCGGGGGCCTTGTCTACGCGGCATTCGGGGCCGCCGTCGGATTCGGGGTCAACGCCCTCACCTACGGCTTTGTGATCGCCGGGTTGCTCATGGTCAGGTCCACGTTCGGGAAGCGGGACCGGGACTCTGCCTCACTCGGCACGGCGATCCTGCTCGGTATCCGCTACGCCAGGTTCACCCCGGTCTTTCGCCGCCTCCTGCTCCTCGTGTCGCTGTTCGCCATCACCTCGTCGGTCGTGCAGTCGGTCCTCCCCGGGCACAACGTGGCGATAGGAGGCAACGCGCCCACCCTCGGCATCCTGCTCGGGGCGATGGGAGCCGGGGCCCTGGTCGGCGCCGGGGTCAGACAGCGCTTCATCGAGCGCTTCGGCAGCCGGGCCCCGATGTGGACCATCGCCCTGTTCGGGCTGGCTGGGATCGGGGTGGGCTTCGCCCCGAACGTCGCGGTGGCGACCGGGTTCATGTTCTTCTCGGGAGCTTTCTGGGTGCTGACCCTGACCAATCTCAACGCCACCGCGCAACTGATGGCGCCGGAGTGGATCCGGGGCAGGGCCATGTCGCTCTACAGCCTGTCCTTCCTCGGCATACTCCCCATCGGTGCGATCCTCTCGGGGGTCCTCGCCGACGCGGTGGGCACCGGTCCCGCCATCGTCGCCCTTTGCACCACCTCGGTGGTTTTGGGCATCCTGGTTCCCAGGTTCCGCATCCCGAGTGTCGACCAGGTCGAATCGCCCGAATACACCCCGGGTCGTGAGGCGCCGCTTCATGAGGAGGCGGTCGAGGGGGGGCCGGTCCTCATCCTGAACACGTGGAAGATCGCCCAGGGCGACTTCGAGGAGTTCACCGCGGTGATGAACATGGTCCGGCTGGTCAGGCTGCGGACCGGCGCCCATCGCTGGCGGTTGTTGCGTAACGTGAGCGACCCGACCCGTCTCACCGAGCTGTTCGCGGTCGGGTCCTGGGAAGAGCACCTGGCCCAGCATCGGCGCATCGACGACGCCTCCGCCGATGTCATCGCCCGCGCCCGTGCCTTCGATCGGGCCGGAGGACCCGTGACCAGGCATCTCATCTCGGTCGACGTCGAGGATCCGCCCGACTTCGAGAGGCTGGTGGTCAGCCACGACCAGATGCATCAGACAGACGGCTCGATTCCGACCATGGCCGATCAGGACGATCTCTGAGCCAAGTCCATCTCGCGCCGGAATTTCTTCCAGTCGGAGGCCTTGGTCGACCAGAGGATGTCCGTGGCGATCTGGGCGAGACCGATGCCCATCAAGGCCCAGACCACCCAAGTCGGAACCTCGGCGGCGAAGGCTGCACCTACGAAGGCCAAGGGCATCAGCTTGGTGACGATCGCCCCTGAGGCGTGCATCCAGGCCCGGGACCGCGGCGGGGTGCGGAGATAGGTGGAGTAGTCGAGCTTGACTCCCGGAGGCAGCGGAGGGCGCAACGGGCCAATGAACCAGTGGGTGAACCTCATCCCGAGCAGGCTCCCCACCACGAGATGGCCGAGACCGTGGGTGGTGACCAGGACGATCCCGAATCCGAGCAGAAAGACCAGACCGGATACGAGGTCTTCGAGGTAGTAGGCCCAGGCCACGACGGCGAGACCGATCGCGGTGCCTCCGATCATCACCACGTTCCCCAGCCAGAGAGGCACGGTGATCAGGGCCCAGGCCTTGAGCGTGGCGCGGTCGATGCGGGCGATGCGGTCGGCGTGGGCCTCGACTAGCCCCGGGTCCCGCTTCACGGCGGCGACCGCCTTCCAGAAGCCGGTGGGCGCGACCGGCGCCCCGCTCGACACCGCCTTCTCCGCGGCATCCAAGATAGCCTCGACCCGAACTCGGTCCATGACACACATCTAAGTACGGTGCCACGGTGCAACCGGCGCATCTCGTGCGGTGTTCTCTCTGACGATGGACGATTTGATCGCTGCCCTCGCTTCGGATCTCGACGGGGCGTTCCCTTCCCTGGTCGAGAGCGCCGGGCCCGGCCTGTATTGGGGGCTGCGTCGTCTCTGCGGAGACCATCAGGAGGCCGAGGACCTGACCCAGGAGACGCTCATACGCGCCTATCGGGCCCTGGGTGACTTCGACAGGCGTCGATTCGAGGAGCTCAGGTTGTCGCCCTGGTTGTGGACGATCGCACTCAACCTGGGACGCAACCACCTGCGCAATCGATCGAGGAGGCCGACCTTCGTCGAGATCGGCGACCATGGCCGCCACGACGCCGAGCCACCCGACACCGCGGCCTGGGACGCCAGATTCTCGGCGCTGCCGGCCAGCCAGCGGAGGGCGGTGGTTCTCAGGCATGTGGTAGGCATGGGCATCTCTGAGATCGCGGCGGCCACGGGCCGCCCCGAAGGCACGGTCAAGGCAGACATCCACCGCGGTTTGGAAAGACTGAGAAGAGTGATGGAGCAGGAGAGATGAACATCGAGAGCCGACTTTCAGAACTGGTCACAGGGCTTCCCGGCGGGATCACCGAGGGCGTGGCGCTGGGCACCGGCCTCGCCGACGGTTTCGACCTGTACCCCTCGCCGGTGGGCGAGGTGGTTGTCACCTTCAACATCGAAGGTGTGTCGTCGGTCGACCTGGCCGACGAGGGCTACGAGGAGCGTTTCGCCCGACGGCACGGGCGGCGATTGTTCAGGGCCGAGCCACCATCGGCGTGGGGCCGGCACATCCCGGAGGCGATGGAGGCGGGGACGCCGGGCCGGCTCCCGGTCGACCTGAGGTCGAGGACCCCGTTCCAGACCAGGGTCCTCCGCATCGCCGCCTCGATCCCCAAGGGCGAGGTGCGTCCCTACGGATGGCTGGCCCGCGAGGCGGAGCGACCCGGTGCCGCCCGGGCGGTGGGATCGACCATGGCCCGAAACCCGGTGCCGCTCATCATCCCTTGTCATCGGGTGGTCCGGTCCGACGGGCATCTCGGCGAGTACTCGCTGGGCGGAGCGCACAACAAGTGGGAGCTCCTGACTCACGAAGGTGTGGAGCCGGCTCGTCTCGAAGAGCTAGCCGAGCATCATGTCCGGGTTCAGGGCGATCCGTCGACCGGCGTCTACTGCCTTCCCACTTGTCACGTGATCCGGGGCTCCGGACAATGGAACGTGGTGGATTTCGCCTCGACCGTCAAGGCGCTCTCCCAGAGTTACCGCCCCTGCCCGGAGTGCCGGCCCGGCTAGCAACTGGTTAGGGATGCCGGGTGCCGGGTACCCTCGCTCCTCGATGAGCAACGGCATAGAGCGCCTGGCGGTCAACACGGTCAAGGCACTGGCGATGGACGCAGTGCAGAAGGCGAACAGCGGGCACCCCGGCATGCCCATGGGAATGGCCGAGATCGCGGTCACCCTGTGGAGCCGTTTCCTCAAGGTCGACCCGTCGATGCCCGATTGGCCCGACCGCGATCGCTTCGTCCTCTCCAACGGGCACGGGTCGATGCTCCTCTATTCGATGCTCCACCTGTGTGGATTCCCGCTGACCATGGACGACATCCGTGACTTCAGGCAATGGGATAGCCACACGGCCGGGCATCCGGAGATCGATCAGCGTCTCGGGATCGAGATGACGACCGGCCCCCTCGGCCAGGGATTCGCCACCGGTGTGGGAATGGCCATCGCCGAAGCGCACCTCCGGGCCCGTCTCGGCGAGGATCTGGTGGATCATCACACCTTCGGCTTCGTCAGCGACGGCGACCTGATGGAAGGGGTCAGCGCCGAATCCGGGTCCCTGGCCGGCGGTTTCGGTCTGGGCAGACTCGTCTATCTCTACGACGACAACGAGATCTCCATCGACGGGTCGACCGACATCACCTTCACCGAGGACGTGGTCAAGCGCTTCCAGGCCCAGGGCTGGCACACCCAGGACATCGACGGGCATGACATGGAGGCAATAGCCGAGGCGTTGGAGGCGGCCATTGGCGTCGAGGACCGCCCTTCGCTGGTCGTGTGCCATACCCACATCGCCCATGGCGCCCCCAACGCCGAGGGCACTGCCGCCTCCCACGGCACCCCGCTCGGTGACGACGAGATCAAGCTGGCCAAGGAGGCGATGGGATATCCGATCGACCCTTCCTTCCATGTCGATCCCGAGGTCTACGAGTTCTTCTCCGGCGCAATGGCCCGGGGCAAAGAGGAGCGCTCGAAGTGGGAGAAGCGGATGGAGGCTGCCGATGACGAGGAACGCGGGCTGTGGGACCGATTGCACGCCCCGAGGCCGGTCACGCTCGAGGGGCCCGGATTCGACTTAGGTGAGGAGTTGGCCACCAGATCGGCAACGGGAAAGGTCTTCGCCGAGATCGCGGAGAAGGTGCCCGGCTTCATCGGAGGGTCCGCCGACCTCGTCGCCTCGACCAAGACCGTGATCGACGTCTCAACCCGGTTCTCCAAGACAGACCGAACCTCGCGCGACATCCCCTACGGGGTCAGGGAGCACGCCATGGGTTGCATCACCAATGGGCTGGCGGTCCACGGCGGGCTCAAGCCCTATGCCGCCACCTTCTTCGTGTTCAGCGACTACATGCGTCCCGCGGTTCGGCTGTCGGCGCTGATGAAGGCCCCGTCGATCTGGGTTTGGACCCATGACTCGGTGTTCCTCGGCGAGGACGGGCCGACGCATCAGCCGATCGAGCACCTGGCGTCGTTGCGGGCGATGCCCAACATCTGGGTTATCCGGCCCGCAGACGCCACCGAGACCGTGGCGGCTTGGGAGATAGCCCTCAACCGCAGCGACGGCCCGGTCGGGATCGTCCTCACTCGCCAGGATCTTCCGGTGCTCGAAACCGACCGGGAGGGGGTGGCCCGCGGCGGGTACGTCCTCCGGGAGGGCGACGACGTCACCCTGATCGCCACCGGCTCCGAGGTGCACGTAGCGATGGACGCGGCCGAGGAACTCACCGGCGATATATCGGCGCGTGTCGTCAGCCTCCCCTGCTGGGAGCTGTTCGAGGCTCAGGACCAGGATTATCGGTCCCGGGTGCTGGGCACCGCCCCGAGAGTTGCCATCGAGGCTGCCGCCGGTTTGGGCTGGGACCGGATCGTGGGCGACAACGGCCTGGTGCTGGGAATCGACCACTTCGGCGCTTCGGCACCGGACACGATCATCGCCGAGAAGCTCGGCTTCACCGGGCCGGCGGTGGCAGCCCGGGTCCGGCAACATCTCTCGGCTTGAGGTGAGCCGCCGGGCCGACGTCATCGTCATCGGCGCGGGGATCGCCGGGGTGTCAGTCGCCTATCACCTCGTCGTCGAGCACGGGCTGGCCAGGACGGTTCTCGTCGACCCGTTGCCCCCACTGACCCTCACCTCGGACAAATCGACCGAGTGCTACCGGAACTGGTGGCCGAGCCGCGACATGGTCGGCCTGATGAACAGCTCTATCGACCGGTTGGAGGCCATGGCCGCCGAGTCGGGCAACGTGTTCGGCCTCAATCGTCGCGGCTATCTGTTCGTCAGCGGCGACGAAGAGAGATTCGAGCAGATGGTCGAAGAAGCCCGCCACATCTCCACCCTGGGCGCGGGACCGGTGCGCCTCCATCCCGGGCCAACCCCCTATCGCGACTCACCGGGGGAAGGGTTCCGAGGGGGGCCCCAGGGAGCCGATGTCCTGGTTGGGCCGGAGATGGTTCTGGAGCACTTCCCCTATCTCACCCCCCGAGCCGTCGGCGCCATCCACGTGAGAACGGCGGGATGGTTCAGCGCCCAGCAGCTCGGCGCCTGGATGCTGGAGCAGGCTCGGGAACAGGGGCTCGAGCTGATCGCCGATGAGGTGACCGGGATCGAGGTCGTCGGCGACAAGGTCGGCGGCGTGATCCTCACTGGTGGTGAAACCCTCACCACGGAGAGGGTGATCGTGGCGGCCGGCCCGATGTCGGGGCCGGTGGCGGCGATGGCCGGGGTGGAGTTGCCGTTGTTCTCCGAGCTCCACCTGAAGGTGGCCTTCCGCGAGCATTTCACGGTCGTCCCGCGCCGCGCCCCGATGATCATCTGGAGCGATCCGCAACATCTGGACTGGACCGAGGAGGAGCGAGTGGCCTTGGCCGAGCAAGGGCGGGCCGACCTCCTTGGGGAGATGCCGGTGTTCTGTCATGGTCGACCCGAAGGTGGCGCCGACTCACCGTATCTGCTCGCGCTGTGGGAGTACCACGGCCGAGTCCAGGACCCGGTATGGCCCCTGCCCGAGGACCCCCTCTATCCCGAGGTAGTTATGCGTGGCCTGACCACCATGGTCCCCGGATTGGCGGCGTACGCCGATCGTCTTCCCCAGGCTGTGGTCGATGGCGGCTACTACACCAAGACGGTCGAGAACCGGCCGCTCCTCGGCCCGGCCGGGCCCGTCGGCCTCCATCTCGCCTCGGGTCTGTCGGGATTCGGGGTGATGGCCGCTGCGGGTGCCGGCGATCTGGTGGCTCGTCACGTCGTGGGAGCCGAGCTCCCCGATTTCGCAGACGCGTTCTTGCTGAGTCGGTATCAGGATGCCGAATATGCCAGCTCCCTGGCTTCCTCGAGATCGGGATCCGGCCAGCTATGAAGCCAGGGCCACCGGGACCGGCGCGGTGTCCGTCCCGGTCTCGTGCGGGTCGACGCCGGGCAGCGTCACCTCGAAAATGGTCAACCCGTCCCTGCGCTGATAGGTGAGGTCGCCGCCCATTTGGCGGGTGAGATTTCGGGCAATCCACAGGCCGAGCCCGGTCGACCCCGGGGCAGGAGCCTGGTCGCGCGAGCGGTGGTAGGGCAAGAAGATCGAAGCCTCGTCGGCCCGATGCACCCCGTCCCCATCGTCCGAGACCACGACCGAGGCGACCGAGCCCGCATAGACGATCGAGACGATCACCTTGCCACCGCCGTATCGGTCGGCGTTACTGATGAGATTGCGCAGAACCTGGCGGAAGCGGTGAGGGTCGGCCGTGGCCCAAACCGGGCCCTCGGGGGTATCCAGGGGAATGTTCTCGCCCTCGACACCGAATCGGCGGAGCACCAGGTCCGCTTCCACACCCAGGTCCACCAGCTCCAGCGCAACGTCGAGGACGCCTCGTTCGGCGCGACTGGCGGTGAGCAGATCCTCGATCACATCGCCGGCCTCGACCGCCTGGTGGTGGGCAAGGACCAGCAGTTCCTTGATCTCCTCGATTTCGAGACCGGTCCCCGGCTCGGTGATCAGCTCGGTGACCCCGATCACCCCGGCGAGGTGATTGCGCAACTCGTGGCTGACCACTCCGATGGTCTGCGCCCGGGCCGCCTCCAGCTCGGCGAGCCGGCGTTTGATCGAGGAGACCACACCGGTGACCATGCCGACGACGAACACCATGCCGGCGGCACTGCCGATGATGGCCTGAGAATCCCACGACGCGGCAGCGAGCATGATCGCGATCGCAAAGGCGAACGAGTAGGCGAGCAGCACGGTGCGGCGCCAGCCTTCGGCCAGCAGCACCACGAGGACCGAGGCGAGGAACAGCCCGAGTTGGGCTCCGCTGGCGTCGTGATCGGCGAGGGCGAGGACGAGCATGGAGAGGTTGGCAAGGGAAATGTCGACCGTCAAGGCCGTCAAGGGAGCGTTCACCCGCCAGATCCCGGTGGCGAAGGCATGGGCCAGGATGAAGACGCCGGCGACGGTGACCACCCAACTGTACTGCTGCCCGGCGCCGAGAATCATGACGCTCCCGGTCACTCCGGCAATGCCTGCGCCGATTACCCACCGATACCTGAGATAGGTGGTGGTGAACTGATCGAGGATTGTCTGACCGCCAGTTGGGTCTAAATCGGTCATTTCCCCCCTATCGGCACGTTGATCAGGATTCTTCATGATCCAAACGACTCACTCACCTGTCGGCGCCGACAGAATCATCGAAACGGCCGATGATTCGGCCCCTCCCCCGAAGTCTGAGGAGAACAAGGAACAAAAGGAGACTGCACCTGAAGAAGGACTGCCGTGACCTGGTTTGCGACGTGAGCCAGGTCAGAGAGCCTGATCTCGACACGATCGCGGCGCTGGCCCGGCTCCGGGCGTCCGCGGCGGGACTGGGATGGACGGTGCACCTGCGCTATGCGTCGCCACGCCTCCAGGAGGTGCTCGAGCTCACCGGTCTGGCCGAGATCCTCCCGGTGTGCGGGGAGTCACCCCTGATAGACGAGGGGCAGGCCGAACAAGGGGAACAATCTCGTGGTGTCGAGGAAGTAGTTGAGCCCGGCGATCCGACCGTGTGAGATCTCCAGCACCTGGATCGACCAGGGCACATAGCCACCATCGGGCCCCGGTTTGTACTGCCCGAACGCGGGCATCCCGTTGGCCGGCTCGACCGGCACCACCACGGAGTCCCGGCAGCCGATGCCGGCACCGAGGAACCAGCTTCGAATCTCTTCTGGGCCCCGCAGCCACTGCTCGTAGGGCGGCATCGACTGCACGACATCGTCGTGGAGCAGGGAAACCAGCGAGTCGAGGTCATACCGCTCGAACGCCTCGACGTACCGGGCGAGCAGCGCCTGCTGCTCCTCGTCCAAGGGTTGGAACGGGTCGGTGTCGGATGGCGGGTCGTCGGCCAGGGTGGCCCGGGCCCGCTGCAGGGCGCTGTTGACCGAAGCCACGGTGGTCTCTAGCAGCTCGGCCACCTCCTCCGCCCGCCAACGCAAGACCTCCCGGAAGATCAGCACCGCCCGCTGCCGGGCCGGAAGACGCTGCAGCGCGGTGATGAGGGCGAGGCGCACCGAGTCGCGTGCGACCGCGGCCTCGGCGGGGTCGACACCTGGGGAGAGAAGGAGACGGTCGGGCACCGGCTCGATCCAGGTGATCTCGGGCAGGGGAGGGGGCAGCGGCGTGTCGGCACTCGACGCCGGGCCCAGGTCCATGGGACGGGCACGACGTTGCCTTCCCTTCAACATGTCGAAACAGACGTTGGTGGCGATCCGATAGAGCCAGGTGCGCAGAGCCGATCGCCCTTCGAAACCGTCGATCGCCCGCCAAGCTCGAACCATGGTCTCCTGGACCGCATCCTCGGCCTCGAACGTCGATCCGAGCATCCGGTAGGCGTAGGCGGTCAGCTCGTGGCGATACTGCTCGAATTCGGCCGACGCGGCCGAGTCCCGCTGTGTTGTGGTGGTTTCGGTCATGGCTACCTGCCCCTGTGTCGGCAATCCTCCTCGGGTCCGAGGGGGAATAAGACCTCGGCCCGATGACCTGACTTCTCCTGGCGATTAATTCTTCCACCCTTAGCTGTCTAAGTCACAACAGACCTGAACCAGGAGACCAAGGATGTACAACCCAATCGACGAGCCGGCGAGTCTGACCGTCGACGGAATGCGAAATGTGATCAAGGGCGAGGTGGTCACGCCCGACGATCCAGGCTACGACGAAGCTCGGAAGCTGTACTACGGCGCCGACCGTCGGCCCGCGGTGATCGTGCGCCCGGCCGACGCCGACGAGGTCGCCTACGTCATCTCGGTAGCCCGGGACACCGAGACCGAGTTGGCCGTGCGCGGCGGTGGGCACAGCCTGGCCGCACACAGCGTCTCCGAGGGTGGGATCGTGCTCGATCTTTCCGGGATGAAGGGCGTCCACATCGACACGGAGGAGGGGACGGCCTGGGCTCAGGCCGGCATGACCGCCGCAGAGCTCACCAAGACACTCGGGGATCACGGGCTCGC
>Ga0299914_10001029_pt1 | contig 17808 bp, 18 predicted proteins | sample RVTome_10_FD_201361 | JGI IMG/M metagenome (GOLD analysis project Ga0299914, IMG submission 201361) | Soil microbial communities from uranium-contaminated site in the Upper Colorado River Basin, Wyoming, United States - RVT153D57 (version 2) ...
GCGGTCATCAGCGCCCGTTTCGACGACGCGTACCCGCCGAGCAGCGGGTTGACGACACGGGTCGACAAGGTGTTGATCATGACGATCGAGCCGCCGCCCGCGCGTCGCATCGCGGGTACCACGGCCTGCGTGAGTTGGAGCGTGCCCCAGAGGTTCACCTCGAAGACCGATTCCCACACCTCGACCCCGCCGTCCTCGATGGAGACGAATGGGTCCTCGGCGAAGGCGTTGTTGACGAGCACGTCGATTCGGCCGAGCGTCCGTTCGGCCTCCGCCGCCAAGTCGTGACAGGCGTCGGGATCGGCGATGTCGGTAGGCACGCAGTGGGCCCGGCGACCGAGCCCTTCGACCTCGGCAGCCACCGCGGCGAGGCGCTCGACCGTGCGGGCCGCCAGGACGACGTCGGCGCCCGCGCGGGCGAGCACGAGGGCCAGGTCGCGGCCCATCCCCGGTCCGATCCCCGACACCACCGCGACGCGATCGGCCAGCAGCCCGCCCTCGATCGGGGCCTCGCTCCCGGCTGCGTCGGTCCCCATGATCTGCCACCCTGACAGGCTCGGCAGCGACTGGGCAACCGGAGGCCGGCGATGGTGAAGCTGATCTGCTTCGTGAAACGGAACCCCGCGTTGAGCATCGACGAGTTCCACCGGCACTGGCGTGAGGACCACGCGCGCAAGATCCTCGCCAACCCGGCGGCCCGCCGATATCTCGTCCGCTACGAGCAGAACCACCGGCTCGGTCGCGACTACGAACGGGGCGGCGACTTCGACGGGGTCGCCATCCAGTGGTTCCGCTCGGCCCGCGACTTCTTCGCCATGATCTCCGACCCCGGCTACCAGGCCGAGGTGGGACCGGACGAGCGTGAGCTCCTCGACCTGGATGGCACGATCTTCCTCCTCACCGACGCCGAGGAGACGATGCTCCCGCCGCCTTCCGAGGTGTGAACCTGCTGGTCACTGGGGTAGGTACGACCCCAGCAGCCGGTCACCACTAGCGTCACTCGAGTTCCTCAGCATTGCTGCTCGCCTGCCCGCGCGCACGGAAGGAAACCCCCTGCCTCAGCGTTCTCGTCGTCTTGGTGTGCTGATCCTCGGCGTAGCACTCGCGTTCGCGGTCGGCGTGAGGCCCGCGCCCGATGCGCGCGCGATCACCCTCGACGATGCCGAGGCGGCGGCACGCGACGCCGCGGCGCAGCATCTCGAAGCCGTGAGCCGTCTGGGTTCCACGACGGCCGAGCGTGAAGCACTCGAGCGGTCGATCGTCGATACCGAGGCTCGGCTCGAACGTCTCACGGAGATCGCGCACGCCCGCGCCGCCGAGGTGTACAAGCGCGCCGGCGCCGATTTGAGCGTCTCTCTCGACGTCGCCGACGCCGGCGAGCTGGCGCGAGGTCACGCGCTGCTCGAACGCGTGACCGAGAGCGACCGTCGTGTGTTCGACGACCTCAGCGAGGTGCGCGAGGAGCTCGAGACCCAACGCCGCGAGCTCGACGAGCGGCGTGCGCAGGAAGAGCGCGAGGCGGCCGAGCTGGATGCCACCGCCGAAGAGCTCAACGCCCAGCTCGCCGCGGTCCGCGCCCAAGCCGCCGCCGCCGCAGCAGCAGCCGCTGCCGCTGCCGCCGATGCCCAAGAGGCAGCGGAATCGTCGGCCCCGGAGCCCACCACGACCGAAGCACCTTCGGTCCCCGAGCGCTCGAGCCCGGCGGCGCCACCGCCGCCGCCCGACTACTCGGGCACCGGCGGAACCCATCCGCAACACAACCACCCGTTCCTCGTCTGCACCCGGGCCCACGAAAGCGGCGGGAGCTACTCCGTCGTCAGCTCGAACGGCCTGTACTACGGGGCGTACCAGTTCTTGAAGTCCACGTGGAACGCGGCCGCGGTCAGCTACGGACGCTCCGAGTTGGTCGGGGTCCCACCCAACGTCGCCAGCGCCTACGACCAGGACGACGTGGCGTGGCGCGTCTACCAGGCCCAGGGCAACGGGCCCTGGAACGGCCGCTGCTAAGCGACGAGCAGCAGAGTCAGGCGAAGTAGTCGGGCTCGTTCCCGGCTCGCCACTTGATGTTGCAGCCGATGCTCGGGGTCTGCTCGCCCTCGGGCGGCTCACCGCGGGCAGCCGCGTCGGCCGCGGCCACGAGGTCTGCGCCGGTCACCGGGCGGCCGTTGCCCGGCCGGCTGTCGTCGAACTGGCCCCGGTAGACGAGGCGCCGATCGCCGTCGAACACGAAGAAGTCCGGCGTGCACGCCGCGCGGTAGGCCTTGGCGACCTCCTGGGTCTCGTCGAAGAGGTAGGGAAACGTGTAGCCGAACGCCGCGGCTTCCTTCGCCATCTCCTCGGGGCGGTCGGCGGGATACGCGTCGGTGTCGTTGCTGTTGATGGCGACGACGGCGACGCCGCGCTCCCCGAGCTCGCGCGCCCGCGTCGCCCACACCTCGCGGATGTGACGGACGAACGGGCAGTGATTGCAGACGAAGGCGACGACCAGCGCGGGGGCTGCCCTGAGATCGTCCAGGGCGACCTTGCGGCCGTCGAGGTCGGGAAGCTCGAACGCGGGAGCCGGGGTGCCCAGGGGCAGCATCGTCGACGGTGTCTCGGCCACGACCCCAGTGTCGCGCGGGACCGGGGCTGAGCTAGCTTCGGCGCCCTATGCCGATGCCGACCGACGTCGGGGTCGTCGACCTCATGATGGGGATCCCGAGCGGCGATCCGCAGCGCTGGTACGACTTCCTCCGCACGCAACTGCTGGACCGGGAGAGCCGCGAGGACTTCGAGTTCCCGGCCGAGTACATGTTCCACGACGTTCCCAAGCTGGAGCAGCTCGACGACCCGGTCACCTTCCTCATCGGGGAGATGGACCGCCACGGGATCGCCCGGGCGATGCTGGGAACGTCGTTCAAGAACGAGGACGCCCAGCGGGCCATCAAGGACCATCCCGACCGCTTCTTCGGGGGTTTCGAGGTCGATCCGAACCGGGGGATGGAGGGTGTGCGCGAGCTGGAGGCGGCGGTGCGCGAGCTCGGAGTGAAGGCGGCGACCGCGTTCCCGTCGGGCCTCACGCCCCAGGTGCCGATCAACGACAAGAAGTTCTTCCCTCTCTACGCGAAGTGCGTCGAGCTCGACATCCCGATCTGTGTCTGTGCGGGCGTGCCGGGGCCTCGGGTTCCGTTCGGCGTGCAAGACGTCGCGCTCATCGACGAGGTGTGCTGGTTCTTCCCCGAGCTGCGCTTCGTGACCCGCCACGGCTGCGAGCCGTGGGCGGACCTCGCGGTGAAGCTCATGCTGAAGTGGCCGAACCTCTACTACTCGACGTCCGCGTTCGCACCCAAGTACTACCCGAAGGACGTGATCCAGTACGCGAACACGCGGGGGGCCGACAAGGTGATGTACGCCGGCTACTTCCCGATGGGGCTCACACTCGACCGCATCTTCTCGGAGCTACCGAAGGTACCGTTCCGCGACCACGTCTGGCCCAAGTTCCTCCGCGACAACGCGATGCGTGTCTTCAAGCTGGATGAGTAACCCGGCGTTCGAGGCCGCCCGCGCCCGGGGAGTCGTGGACACGTTCCTCTCGATGCCGTCACCGGATGCCGAGCTCGCCAAGAAGTACGACTGGGTGCGCGCCGGAACCATGGACACCGAGAGCCGCGACATGACGATGCCCGCGGAGTACATGTTCAAGGGCGTTCCGCGCTTCGGTCAGGACGTGGCCGACCCCGTCGACTTCGTGCTCGCCCTCATGGACCGATTCGGGATCGAGCGGATGCTCGTCGGCTGGGACGAGAACGAGCACGCACGTCGCGCGCTCGACGAGCACCCGGACCGGTTCTTCGGAATGGCGACGCCGAACCCCAACATCGGCATGGCAGGCGTCCGGCGGCTCGAGCGTGCCGTCAGAGACCACGGTCTCGCGTGCGCCCACGTGTGGGGCGCAGGGCTGATCCCCCAGGTCCCGCTGAACGACAAGCGCATGTACCCCATCTACGCCAAGTGCGTGGAGCTCGACGTCCCCATCATCCTCTACGCAGGGGTACCCGGACCGCGGGTGCCCATGCGTGCGCTCGAAGTCGGGCTGATCGACGAGGTCTGCTGGTTCTTCCCCGAGTTGAAGATCGTGCTGCGCCACGGCGCCGAGCCCGACACCGACCTCGCGGTGAAGCTCATGCTGAAGTGGCCGAACCTCTACTACTCGACATCCGCGTTCGCGCCGAAGTACTACCCCGCCGACATCGTGGAGTTCGCCAACACGCGCGGCGCCGACAAGATCCTCTTCGCCGGCTACTTCTCTGCCGGCCTCGGTCTCGATCGGATCTTCGACGAGCTCCCCCACGTGCCGTTTCGCGACCACGTGTGGCCCAAGTTCCTCCGCGAGAACGCCATGCGGGTCTTCAACCTCGACTGAACCCCGCTCAGGAGCTCAGAGCCGCCCCTCGACGATCCCGGCGAGGCTCTCCACCTTCTCCTGCATCCCCTCCGGCTCCGGGATGAAGGTCGCCTGCACGAACCAGATCAGGTCGCCGGAGCGAACGTTGACCGACCCGGAGTTGGGCGCGTAGTAGGCGGCGTCGCCGATGCCCTCGACCGCGACCGCGTCGGGCGTGGACTCCTCCTGGCCGGCGAACATGTCTTCGATCGGGTCGATCGGGAGGTCCGGATCGATGAACTGCACGAACACGTGGACGCTCCCCGTGCCGGGCTGCGACTGGTCCTCGCCGACCTCCCAGCTGCACTGGTCGAGGCTCTCCTCACCCTCGAGGACGGTTCCCTGCTCGCCGAACTCGGCCTCGATCTCGGAGACCTCCAGCAGTGAGCACGGATCGACGTCCGAGTCGTCACCTTCGACGACGTCCTCGACGTCGTCGGGGGTGACTTCGCCGGCGTCATCACCATTGTCACCGTCGTCGCTGCAGCCGGCCGCGGCAAGCACGATCGCGACGCCGAGCACGGACAGTCGGGCCAGGGTCCTGTTCATCAGATGCACCTCGGATGTCTGAACCCGCCCCGCGGGCGCCGACACGCTACCCCTTGGGCGCGCGTGATGGAACCAGTGGAATAGGTTGCCGACCGTGGGGCCGCTCCATGGGATCCGGGTGCTCGAGCTCCCCAACCTGGGACCGATCCAGTTCGCGGGCATGATGCTCGCCGACCTCGGAGCGGAGGTGCTGCGCGTCGACCGCGCGTCCGACGTCCACGCCGGCGAGCCGTTCGCGAGCACGCCGCATGCCGTGCTCGACCGCGGTCGCCGCTCGACGGGCATCGACCTCAAGCACCCGGACGGCGTTGCCACCCTGCTCCGCCTCGTCGACTCGGCGGACGTGCTCGTCGAAGGATTCCGGCCGGGGGTCGCGGAGCGCCTCGGAATCGGACCCGACGTGTGCCGCGCCAGGAATCGACGTCTCGTCTACGGCCGGATGACGGGGTGGGGCCGTTCGGGCCCGCTCGCCGCCGACCCCGGTCACGACCTCAACTACCTCGCGCTCGCCGGGGTGCTCTATCACCTCGGCCCAGCCGGCGGCCCGCCGTCGGCGCCGATCAACCTGCTCGCCGACTTCGGCGGCGGCGGCATGGTCCTGGTGTGCGGCGTGCTCGCCGCCCTCCTCGAGCGCGGTACGTCGGGAACGGGCCAGGTGGTCGACGCGGCGATGGTCGACGGCGCGGCCCTGCTCATGAGCGTGTTCTGGGGTCTCGACGCGATGGGCTACTGGAAGCCGGAGCGGGGGACGAACCTGCTCGACGGTGGTGCGCCCTTCTACAACGTGTACGAGACCGCCGATGCGCAGTGGGTGTCGGTCGCGGCCTACGAAGCCAAGTTCTACACCGAGTTGCTGGCGGTGCTCGGCCTCGACGACGTCGACGCGAACGCCCAGATGGACGAGGAGCAGTGGCCGGCGCTCAAGGAGCGCCTGGCGACGATCTTCGGCACGAAGACCAGGGACGAATGGGTACGGATCTTCTCCGGTCGGGAGGTGTGCTTCGCGCCCGTGCTCTCGATGCGCGAGGCCCGGTCCCATCCCCACAACGTCGCGCGCGGCGTCGTCACCGAGATCGACGGGGCACCGCACCCGTCACCCGCTCCGCGCTTCGACCGAACCCCCGGCGCGATCGCGGGGCCCGCGGTCGCGCCCGGCGCTCACACTGATGCGGCGCTCGCCGACTGGGGCCTCGAAGCCGACGAGATCGCCGCGCTCCGGGAGGCCGGAGCGGTCGCGTGACTCAGCCGGTGAACGAGAAGAGCTCCACCGGCTGGTCGAATCCCTTGAGCATCCGACGGCCGGCCGGCTCGACGCCCTCCACCGACTGCGCGATCTCCGCGGTCACCAGCACTTCGCCCGGGATGGCGACCTCGGCGAGGCGAGCCGCCAGGTTCACGACCGGTCCGTAGTAGTCCCCGCCACGCGCAAGCACTTCACCGAAGGCGATGCCGCCGTGCGGGCGAACCTCCGGATCGGGCGCGAACTCGCCGACGAGGTCGCGTGCGACGCCGACCGCCTCGGCGGGTTCGACGGACGCGTACATCACGGCGTCGCCGATCAGCTTCACGACGCGACCGTCGTGCGCGAGCGCGGCGTCGCTGGCGATCGCCTCGAAGCGCGCGACCAGCGTCGAGAGGTCACGTGCGCCGAGGGCGCGGGACAACGAGGTGTACCCCGAGAGATCCACGAACCCGATCGCCATGATGGCGAGGTCGGTCCCGCTCTCGAGCGCGAGCTTGCCGCGCGCCCGCCGGGAGCGTTCGATCGCCTGCTGCATGTGGATCCGGAAGATCGCCTCGATCGACGGGGGCAGTCCGTCGAGCAGCCGCACCGCGTCGAGGTTGGCCTGGGCCCGCTCGAGCTCGGAGGCACCACGCTCGACGAGCTCGGCCTCGACGTCGGCGATGAACATCGAGTTCGCGGCGTCGGCGATCCGCGCCAGCGACGAGCCCAGGGTGCGGGTGAACGCCACCACCGATTCGACGGAGAACAGCTGCTGGGCCAGGACGAAGGCGTGGAACCCCTCCAGGTCCTGCTCGTTGAACACCGGGACGTCCTCGTCGACCTCGACGTATCCGACCGCCCGCCGCATCTCCTCCATCGTCGCCGCGTCGACCCCCGCCGCCGCCATGACGTCCCGCAACGAGTACTTCACGCCGGTGCGCAGGGCGCGGGTCCCGGCCATGTCGTAGAGCCGTTCCTCGGAGACAGCGACGCGGGCCCGGATCTCCTCGACGGAGATCCCCTGCTCCGCGAGCCACTCGAGGAGCTCCAGTCGCTCGGCAGCGCGGGGGGACGTCGGATCGTAGAGGCCTGCCGCCTCGAACTCGTCCGCGGTCATCGCGCGCGCCTCGGCGGTCGACGGCCGTTCACCGGCGCCTCGACGTCGACCACGCGCCAGCAGTACCACGCGACCAACGAGCGGAACGGGCGGTACCCGTCGGCCATGGGCCCGAGCTCGCGCGCCGACGGGACGGGATCGAGACCGTGGATCGCGGCGAACCCGTTGCGGACCCCCAGGTCACCGGTCGGCCACACGTCGAGCCGGCCGAGCTGAGAGATGAGGAACATGTGCGCCGTCCACTCGCCGATCCCGCGCACGCGCACGAGCTCGGCGACGACCGTGGCGTCGTCGAGTCGGCCGAGGCGATCGAGCTCGACCGTGCCGTCGAGCACCTTCTCTGCCAGGTCGCGGATCGAGGCGGTCTTGCTCGCCGACAGCCCGCACGCTCGCAGCCGCGCCTCGGGGGTCGCGAGCACGGCGTCCGCGGTCGGGAGCCCGTCGTAGAGCCCGGAGAAGCGGCCGTGGATCGCGGACGCGGCCGCGCCGGCGAGCTGCTGGTAGCAGATCGCTCGGGCGAGCGCCGCGAAGTGCTCTCGTCTCGGTCGTGGCCGTCGGAGCGCGGGAGGCCCGACGCGCGCGATCACCATCCGCAGCCGCCGATCACGCCGCCCGAGCTCGCGGGCTGCCTCGGCGAGCGCCGCCTTGGTCGCCATGGACCGGCGACCCTACGCCGTTTTGTCTTCGGGCAACCGCGCACGAAAGGGCCCACGGGACACAAGGGCGGCGGGAGACGTTCGACAGACCGAGGGCAGTCCGGGTAGAAACGAGAACGCGTTCTACAAGGGTGGAGGAGCGTCCGGAACGATGGAGATCGGGCTCGACGACGACCAACAGGCGCTCCAGCGGGAGTTGCGCGAGTACTTCGCCGACCTCGTGACGCCGGAGATCGAAGCCGAGATGGCGGGCGGCGAGCTGGGCGGGCCGCGGTCGCTCGAAGGCGCCCGGAGGATGGGCGCCGACGGGTGGCTGGGGTACGGCTGGCCGACCGAGTTCGGCGGTCAGGGGCGCTCGCCGATCGAGCAGCAGATCTTCTACGACGAGGCGCAGCGGGCGGGCGCACCACTCCCGATGCTGTCGATCAACTCGGTGGCACCCACGATCATGCAGTTCGGGACCCCGGAACAGAAGGACTTCTATCTCCCCAGGATCCTTCGGGGCGAGATCCAGTTCGCCATCGGCTACACGGAGCCCGGGGCGGGCACCGATCTCGCGGCGTTGCGCACCCGCGCCGTCAAGGACGGCAACGAATGGGTGATCAACGGCCAGAAGGTCTTCACGAGCATCGCCGAGCACGCCGACTACGTCTGGCTCGCCTGTCGCACCGATCCGGACGCGCCGAAGCACCGCGGGATCTCCATCATCATCGTGCCGACCGACGACCCGGGCTTCAAGCTCACGCCGATCCACATCATGGGCGGAGCACGTACCAACGCGACGTACTACGAGGACGTCCGGGTACCGCGGTCGAACCTGGTCGGCGAGGAGAACCGCGGGTGGGACCTGATCGTCAACCAGCTCAACCACGAGCGGGTCGCGCTCGCGCCCGCCGGCTGGGTTGTCCGCCAACTCGATGCCGTGACGCAGTGGGCGAGGGAGACGGAGCTCCCCGACGGTCGCCGGGTGATCGACCAGGAGTGGGTGCAGCTCAATCTCGCGCGCGTCAAGGCGAAGCTGGAGTTCCTCAAGCTCATCAACTGGAAGGTGGCCTGGGCGGCGACGGAGGGCGGGCTCAACCCCGCCGACGCGTCGGCGACCAAGGTGTTCGGCACCGAGTTCTTCATCGAGGCCTATCGACTGCTCATGGAGGTGCTGGGTCCGGCGTCGGCGCTGCGCCGTGGCTCCCCGGGGGCCCTCCTGCGCGGCCGGCTCGAAGGCGCCTACCAGGGAACGCTCATCCTCACGTTCGGCGGCGGGACGAACGAGGTGCAACGCGACCTCATCTCGATCTTCGGGCTCGGCATGCCGCGCCCGATGCGGTAACGATGGACTTCTCCCTCACCGCCGACCAGGACGAGCTCGCCGGTCTGTGCCGCAAGATCCTCGACGACCAGGCGACGCCCGAGCGCCTGAAGGAGCTCGAGGGAGGCGACGAGTGGATCGACCGTCGCACGTGGGCGGAGCTCGGCGCCGCGGGGCTCCTCGGGATCGCGCTCCCCGAGGAGCACGGTGGGGGTGGTCTCGGCTTCCTCGAGCTCGCCATCGTCTGCGAGGAGGTGGGGCGGCACGTGGCGCCGGTGCCGATCGTGGCGAGCCTCGTCGGCGGGGCGCTGGCGATCGCCGAGTACGGCACCGACGAGCAGCGCTCCGGCTGGCTGCCCGGCGCCGCGACCGGCGACGCGATCCTCACCATCGCGCTCCAAGAGCCACAGGCGGATCCTCGGCGTCCGACCGTCGAGGCGCTGGCCGACGACACCCGGTGGGTGCTCGCCGGCACCAAGCACGTCGTTCCCGTGCTGCACCTCGCCGGCCAAATGGTCGTGTCGGCGACCGACGGCACCCGATCCGGTCTCTACCTCGTCGATCCCCAGCACGCGACGGTCGCCGCCGAGCGCTCGATCGCAACCGACGGCCAACCGGTGTTCACGGTCACGTTCGGCGAGACACCAGCCGAGCGCCTCGGGGACGGCGGCGATCTCGAGTGGCTGCTCCAGCGGGTCACCGCCGCGTTGTGCGTGATGCAGGCCGGTGTGAGCGAGCAGGCGCTCCGCATGACCGCGGACTACGTCTCCCAGCGCGAGCAGTTCGATCATCCGCTCGCCGCGTTCCAAGCGGTGTCGCAACGCAGCGCCGACGCGTACATCGACGCCGAGGCGGTCCGACTCACGGCCTGGCAGGCCGCCTGGCGACTCTCCGAAGGGCTGCCGGCGGCCGACGAGGTCGCGATCGCGAAGTTCTGGGCGGCAGACGGCGGCCATCGAGTCGCGCAAGCAGCGCTCCACCTCCACGGCGGCATCGGCGTCGACGTCGACTACCCGATTCACCGGTACTTCTGGTGGACGAAGATGATCGAGCTGACGCTCGGCGGTCCGACCGCTCAGCTCCGGGCGCTCGGAGCGTCCCTCGCCGACGCTTAGCTCTCCGCTCCGCGGTCGAACACGTCGGGACCAACGCTCACGATCACGCCGGTGGCCTCCACGCAGAGGACGTCCTCGGAATCGAACAGCCGCCCGCTGACGAACGCCTTGCGTCCCTCGACGCGCGTCACCTCGGACTCGTACGTCACCTCCACACCGATCGGTGTGGGACGAACGAAGTGGACCTCCAGCGACCCGGTGACCCCACGATGGCCGGCGAGCACCGCCGCGAAGATCGCCATCCCGTCGAACGCCGTCGCGATGACCCCGCCGTAGACCTTTCCCGGGAGCCCCTCGTGCGCCGGCCCGTACGTGGCGTGCGCCACGATCCGGTTTCCCACCACGTCGACGACGACGGGTGGAGCGAGCGGGTTGGCCGCGCCCACGAGCGGATGCGTGACGAACATGTCGTCGCCGGGGCCGGCTCCGAACCCGCCGCCCGCCGGCCAGCGAGTGACACCGGACCCGAGGGTCTCCGCGAGCCGTTCGATCTCGGAGGTGGCGGCGGCGAGGGTGGCGTCGTCGGCGCTCGTCGACACGACGGTCGCGACGAGACGTCGCATCGCGGCACCCAGGCGCGCCCGCTCGGCTCTCACCGGAGCGCGGCCGCCGCGCAGCCGATCCAGTAGCTCCTCGTCGCGGTGATCTGCGCCCGGTTCGGGCGCGTCCCGCGACGGGCCGCTCACGCCCGCTCGGCCGTCGCAGCCCGGACCGCGAGGTCGCGCGCAGCGCGGTAGTCGGGCTTGCCGCTGTCGAGTCGAGGGACCCGCTCGACGAGGAACACCTGGCGCGGCACCTTGTAGCCCGCGAGCGACGCCCGACAGTGCGGGTCGAGATCGTCGAGCGTCGGGGTGCGTCCCGCGCGGGGCTCGACGATCGCGGTCACCCGCTCACCCCATCGGTCGTCGGGGAGGCCGACGACGAGAGCGTCGAACACGTCGGGGTGCGCTTTCAACGCACCTTCGACCTCTTCGGGATAGATCTTCTCGCCACCGCTGTTGATCGACTGCGACCCCCGGCCGAGCAACGTGATCGTCCCGTCGTCCTCGAGCCGTGCGTAGTCGCCGGGCACCGAGTAGCGGACGCCGTCGACGACCAGGAACGTCTCTGCCGACTTCACCTCGTCCTTGTAGTACCCGATCGGGACGTCGCCGCGGCGAGCGAGCTTGCCGACCGTGCCCGTGCCCGGCGCGCACTCCTGCAAGGTTTTCTCGTCGAGCACCACGGTGTCCGGAGCGGGCGTCGTGCGCGGCGGGCCCTGAAGCTCCTCGCCGGCCTGGACAGTCCTCATCCCGTTCATCCCGCTCTCCGAAGCGCCGATCGCGTCGGTGAGGATCGCGTTGGGGAGCAGCGCGGCGATCTGCTCCTTCACCGACGGCGAGAAGATCGCAGCCGTGCTGGAGAAGGAAAGCAGCGTCGAGACGTCCAGCTCTGCCTTGCGGCGCTCGAGCGCGTCGGCGAGCGGCCGGGCCATCGCATCACCGGTGAGCGTCAGGATGTTCACGCCTTCTCGGGCGACCGTGTCCCAGACGAGATCGGCGTCGAACCTCGGGATGAGCACGATCGTCTCGCCGGACACGAGGCCCCGGAGGGTGGTGATCTGACCGGCGCCGTGCATGAGTGGCGGGATCGGGAAGATCACCATCCCGTTCGATCCCAGCTCGGCCGCCGTCCGCGCTCGCTCGGAGAGCTCCTCGGGTGACGCGACGCGCTCGCCCGTCATCGCGTCGATCCCTCCTGCGAGCGCGAAGAAGACGTTCTCGTGGCGCCACATCACACCCTTCGGCATGCCGGTGGTGCCGCCGGTGTACAGCAGGTGGATGTCGTCCGGTGACCGAGGGCCGAAGTCGCGATCGGGCGACCCAGTGGCGATCGCCTCCTCGTAGTCGACGAAGTCGAGGGCTCCCGTATCGGCATCGGAGCCGTCGTCGCTCACGATGACGTGGCGAAGCTTCGGGAACTCGTCCCGGATCTTCGCGACCCGTGGGGCGAAGTCGCGCTGCACGACGAGCGCGACGAGGTCGGCGTTGTCGAAGAGGTAGCGCAGCTCGTCGTCGACGTAGCGGTAGTTGATGTTGACGACGCGGGCGCGGATCTTGAACGCCGCGAGCATGGTCTCGACCCATTCGTGGCCGTTCAGCGCGTACACGCCGATGTGATCGTGCGCGCCGATCCCCGCGTCGAGGAGGTGGTGGGCGAGCTGGTTCGCTCGTGCCTCGAGCTGCGCGTAGGTCTGCCGTGACTCACCGGCGATCAGCGCCATCCGGTCCGGAACGGTGTCGACGCTGAGCTCGAAGAGGTCGGCGAACTGGAACTCGGCCACGGCCGAATTAGAACACGTTCTCGCCGACGGCGGCAACGAGACGCACGTCAGTCGAGAAGCAACCGGGTGGCGGTCTCGAGGTCGCTGCCGACGCGATCCGCGGGATCTACACCGCCGACCCATCCGATCAACGCGGAGAACCACACCTGCTCGAGCACACGTGAGATCGCAACGTCGCGAGCGCTCGGCTCGCCCTCGTGCATCGCGCGCGTGATGATCGCCGTCATCGCCGCCTTCACCCGTTCGACCGCGTCGGCTTCTTCGGGACGTGCGGTGCCGAGGGCGCGCACCATCGCGGCCGTCACCTCGGGATTGCGCTGCAACGCGCGCGTCGCCCGCCGAAGGACATCGACGACCCGGTCGGCCGGCGTCGCGCCGGTCGGCGGGCGCTCCCTCAGCGTCGCCTGGAGCACCTCGACCTGCTCGACGTTGGCTTCGAGCAGCAGCCGCTCCTTCGACGCGAAGTACCGGTACACGGTGCCGAGCGCCACGTCGGCCTCGGCCGCCACGTCGCGCATCTGCACGCCGTCGAAGCCGCCCTGGGCGGCGAGCGTGAGGGCAGCATCGAGGACGCGGCGCCTCCTGGCGGCTTGGTTGCGCTCGAGAGCGCTGGTGGTCATCGGGAAATTGGAACACGTTTCGATTCCGGGGAGCAAACACCGCGCCGCGCCGCCCGGCAGGACAACGGATGGGCTCCTGCTACGTTCCGCCGCGATGGCCGAGACCTGGCGATACGTCGACGGCGGCTCCGTCGACGCCTTCGAGAACCAGGCGCAGATGGCGGTCCTCGTCCGCTCGACGCTGGCGTCGAGCGTGCCCACGCTCCAGACGAGCGTGTGGGGAGCCACCCACCTCAACGTCGGGTGGTTCGACGACGTCGACGCCACCGCCGACCTCGACGCCTGCGCCCGACTCGGGGTCCAGGTCGTGCGGCGCCCGATGGCCGGCGGCGGGACCGCGTTCTACGAGGAGGACTGCTCGGTGATGTGGGGGCTCCTTCGTCCCGCGGCCGACGCCGGCGACCTCGACACCGAGCTCGCCCGGTTCCAACCGATCGTCGTCGACGCGCTCGAGCGGCTGAATCTCGACGAGGTCCGCTTCGCCGGCTCGGCCGACCTCAGGTGGAAGAACGACCGCAAGCTCGGTGGGATGTCCGCCAACCACTTCGGACCGATCGTGAGCGTGGGCGGCTTCCTGAACGTCAAGCCTCCCGACGTCGATCGCTACCTGGAGGTGGCACGAGTCCCCGACGAGAAGTTTCGCGACAAGGTCGTCAAGGACTTGCGGGAGTACGTGTGCACCGCCGAAGAGGTCGCGGGCCACGCGGTCCCCTACACGGCGTTCCGCGACGCGCTCCTGGCCGCGATCCGCGACGCGGGAGTGGAGCTCACTGACGAGGGTCTCACCGACGACGAGCGCACGGCGCTCGACAAGATCTCGACCAGGACGGCGAGCGACGACGCGGTCCGGCGGGTTTCGAGCGAGCGCTTCCGCGCCGACCACGAGGCCCGAGGAAGTCGCGTCGGGTTCGGGAACTTCAAGGCTCGAAAGCTGTGCCGGGCAGGGGTCGCGATGGAGAATGACGGGCGGATCGCAGCCGCGATGATGGCGGGCGACATGCACGTCGCTCCCCCGGACGTCCTCGACCGTGTCGCGGAGGCCATCGCCGGTGTCGAAGCGAAGAGCACCGACCTCATCCGCGAGCGGGTCGCATCGGTGTTCGACGCGGACGACGTCCACCAGGCCGACACCAGCACCGGTGTGACCACCGACGATCTCGTACGCGCGATCGAGCGCGCGATAGCCGACGTCCCGGAGGCGCGATGAACATCGAAGGTTCCACGATCCTCGTCACCGGTGCCTCCTCCGGCATCGGCGCCGAGCTCGCACCCCAGCTCGCCGAGCGCGGCGCGATCGTCGGGCTCGTGGCCCGCCGAGCAGACCGCCTGGAGCAGGTGCTGGAGCGCTGCTGGGTGCATTCGCCCGACTCCCGCGCGTTCCCTGCCGACCTCTCCGACCTCGAACGCGCCGAGGCTGTCGTCCGCGAGGCGTGGGAGGTCTTCGACGGGGTCGACTGCCTCGTGAACAACGCCGCCATGGGCAAACGCAAGCACCTGCTGGACATGAGCGTGGAGGAGGTCGAACGGGTCATGCAGCTCAACTTCTTCTCGCCCGTGCGGATGGGGATGGTCGCGGTCGGGCGCATGCGCGAGCGCGGGTCAGGACTGATCGTCAACGTCTCGAGCATGGGCGGGCGGCTCGGGATCGCCCACGAGTCCGCGTACTGCGCCGCCAAGTTCGCCCTCTGCGGCTGGTCCGAGGTGATGCACGTCGATCTCGCCGGGTCGAGCGTCGACGTCAAGCTCGTCCTGCCCGGCCCGATCGACACCGAGATCTGGGAGGTGCAGCCCGGCGACATCGCCCACGTGTACGGGGGCCCGTGGGTGTCGGCCGCCGAGTGCGCGGCCAGCATCGTCGAGGCCATCGCGGACGACGGGTTCGAGTACTACGCCCCCGAGGTCGTCGAGGGCGGGTTCGGCCCGCAGCGCGACCTCGTCGTCGGCAAGACCCAGAACGTCGACGCGTTCCTGGGCGCGATGGCCGACATGGCCAAGAGCGAGAAGACATGAGCGAGCAGCTCGTGTTCCGGCAGCTGCTCGCCGGGCGCGACTTCGCGACCGGGGATCCGATCGCCCGCCAGATGGTCAACTTCGCGTACGTCATCGGTGACCGCGAACGCGGCGACGCCGTGCTCGTCGACCCGGCGTATGGCGTGGACGAGCTCGTCGACATGGTCGAGGCGGACGGTCTCCGGGTCGCGGGCGCGCTCGTGACGCACTGGCATCCGGATCACTGCGGTGGCGACCTCATGGGGTACCCGATCGAGGGCTTGCAGCGGCTGCTCGAGCGGGCGCCGGTCCCCATTCACGCACAACGCGATGAAGCCGAGTGGATCCAACGGTTCGTGGGGATCGGGGCGGACGACCTCACGCTCCACGACGGCGGGGACACGGTCATGGCCGGAGACGTCCCCATCACGCTCATGCAAACTCCCGGTCACACACCCGGGAGCCAGTGCTTCGTCGTCGACGGACGCCTGGTGTCGGGCGACACGCTCTTCCTCGAAGGGTGCGGCCGCACCGACTTGCCCGGCGCCGACGCCGACGCGATGTACTTCAGCCTGACCCAGCGGCTCGCGACCCTTCCCGACGACACGGTGCTCTACCCCGGGCACCTGTACTCACCCGAGCCCTCCGCCGAGCTCGGCGAAGTCAGACGGCGCAACTACGTGTTCCGCCTCCCCACCCTCGAGCAGTGGCGCACCATGTTCGGCGGCAGCGTCTGACGCGAGCGTGGGGAGCGGTCGCGCTCGATGCGAGTTCTGCAGGCGCTCGCAGCCAAAGGCAGCGAGCGCCGAAGCCTGTCTGAGTCAGCGAGTGCGACCGCTCCCCGCGCCGGTCGCCATCAGCTGGTCTGGATCGCCTTCACCTCGAGGAACTCCTCGAGCCCGTAGCGGCCGTACTCGCGACCCACGCCCGACTGCTTGTAGCCGCCGAAGGGAGCGAGCGGGTTGAACTGCTGCCCGTTGACGTCGACCTGCCCGGCCTCGATGCGGCGAGCAACTTCGACCGCGTGCTGCTTGTCGCCGCCGAACACCCCCGAGTGGAGCCCGTAGATCGTGTCGTTGGCGATTCGAACCGCGTCGTCTTCGTCCTTGTAGCTGATGATCGACAGCACCGGGCCGAAGATCTCCTCCTGGGCGATGGTCATGTCGTTGGTGACGTCGGCGAACACCGTGGGCTTCACGAAGTAGCCCTGGTCGAGCCCGTCGGGCGCATCGGGACCGCCGGTGACGAGCGTCGCACCCTCGTCGATGCCCTTGCGGATGTACTCCCGCACCGTCTCGCGTTGCGCGTCGCTGATCATCGGGCCGAGCCGAGTGGTCGGCTCCATCGGGTCGCCCACGGTGTAACCCTCGGCAACCTCCTTGGCCTTGGCGACGATGGCGTCCTTCTTCGACTCCGGCACGATCATCCGGGTCCACGCGATGCAGGTCTGCCCGCCGTTGAGGTAGCAGCTCCCGAAACCGGCGCTGACCGCCTCGTCGACGTCCGCGTCCTCGAGGATCACGAAGGGCGACTTGCCGCCGAGCTCAAGCGCCACCCGCTTGATCTGCTGGGCGGCGAGCTCACCCACCCGCCTGCCGGCCGCCGTGGATCCCGTGAACGAGATCATCGCGACGTCGGGGTTGGTGACGAGCGCCTCGCCGACGACGCGTCCGGCACCCGACACGAGGTTGAAGACGCCGGGCGGCAACCCGACCTCGTCGACGATGTCGGCGAGGATGAACGCGCTCAGGGGTGCGGCTGCGGCCGGCTTGAGCACCACCGTGCAGCCCGCCGTGAGCGCGGGGGCGACCTTCGCGACGACCTGGTGCAGCGGGTAGTTCCACGGCGTGATGCAGCCGACGACGCCGATCGGCTCGCGCACGACCAGGGAGTTGCCGATCTGCTCCTCCCAGGGGAACTCCTGGGCGATCTGGACGTAGGAGCCCATCATCATCGCCGGGAGGCCGGCTTGCGCGATCTGCGAGAACCCGACGGGCATGCCGACCTCGCCGGTGATCGTGTTGGCGATCTCCTCGACGCGCGCGTTGAGACCCTCGTGGAGACGACCGATGTACTTCGCCCGGTCGTCGACCGACGTGGCCGCCCATCCGGGGAACGCGGCCTTGGCGGCGGCGACGGCCTGGGCGACATCCTCGGGTGTCCCCTCCGGCACTGCGCCCATCACCTCTTCGGTGGTCGCGTTGGTCACGTCGATCGTGGCGCTGCCGGTCGAAGGCACCCACGCCCCGTCGATGTAGAGCTTGTCTCGCACGCTCGTATTGAGCTTGTCCCGCACTTCCATGTCCGTCTCCCGAATCGTCGTAGCCTCAGTGAGGGTACCGCCGGTGCGCTTCCCGGTACACCTGCAGCACCGGCAGGAGGTGAACCATGACCAGCGCCGAGCTCCTTCTCGACGCCTTCGAACGGATCCGGGAGGTGGTCCACGACGTGGTCGACGGGCTCACGCCCGAGCAGCTCTCGTACC
>Ga0299914_10001030_pt1 | contig 17805 bp, 17 predicted proteins | sample RVTome_10_FD_201361 | JGI IMG/M metagenome (GOLD analysis project Ga0299914, IMG submission 201361) | Soil microbial communities from uranium-contaminated site in the Upper Colorado River Basin, Wyoming, United States - RVT153D57 (version 2) ...
CCACCGTGGTCGAGACGCCGCCGCCCCCGCTCGATCGCCACGAGGTCGACCGGCTGTACGGCGCGATGCTCGCCGCCGGCCTCGACGCCGGCGTCGCGGTCCTCACCGGCCTCGCGTCGCCGGCCGTCATGCCCGCCGACGTCTACCGCCGCCTCGCCCACGACCTCACGGCCAACGGCGTGGTGGTGGTCGCGGACCTCTCGCACGAGCCGCTGGTGCGGGCGCTCGCCGGCGGGGTCGCCGTGCTGAAGGTCAGCGACGAGGAGCTGGTGGAGCGCGGCTGGGCCGCCGACCGGACCAGGAGCGAGGCCGTCGCGGGCATCGAGCGGCTGAGGTCGATGGGCGCGGGAGCGGTGGTCGTCTCGCGCGGCCCCGAGCCCCTCGTGGCGGACCTCGGCGCCGGAGGGCTGGTCGAGGTGCTTCCCCCACGGCTCGAGGAGCTGAACCCGCGCGGGGCGGGGGACACGACGACCGGTGCCCTGGCGGCGGCGCTCGCCATGGGGGCGCGGCTCGAGGACGCCGTGCGCCTCGCCGCCGCCGCGGGCGCGCTGAACGTGACCAGGCGCGGGCTGGGGACGGGCGAGCGGCGTGCGATCGAGCACGTCGTGGACCACGTCCAGCTTCGGCGGCTGACGCGGCCGGAGGCGGGCTCGGCCGGGGCGCCGGGCGAACGGGTCGCGCCCTCCGGGGCGGATCCGTGACATGGGCGGCTCCCTCCGCCTGCGCCCGAGGTGGTGGGACATCCCGCACGCGGGGCGGGGAGAACGACGGATTCGCGGCGCCGGGCGCCCGGGCATGCTGATCCGCAGACGACGCGATCCCCGCGTGCGCGGATTCCGGAGGCGCTCTCGTGACACTGGTCTGGCTCATCGTCTGGCTCATCGCCAACTTCACCGGCGGGAGGGAGCCGCTGCTCACCGATCCCGTCAACGTCTGGACGTGGACGCTGATCCTCGCCGTCGGCCTCGACCTCGCGGCGGCGCATGCGACCCCGGCGCGAAAGAAGTAGCCGCGCCCGCGCGCCGATCCCGCTACGCGACGCGGACGGCGATCCCCGGGTAGTCGAGCACGAGCCCGGACCGGTCGTAGACGAGCTCGGCGCGGACGTCGAAGCGGGGCGAGGCATAGTCGAATCGCGGCCCGTCGCCGCCGTCGTCCAGGCGGTGGTAGCTCTGCTCCAGCCGCTCGACGGCGAGGCCGGGGGCGCGAACGTACGCCGCGGGGGCCTCGGAGCGCGCGCCCACCCCGAGCGCGAGGCGGCGCACCGGGAACGCGTTCGTGAAGGCCGACGCCTCCAGGTCCACGTCGAGGCACCCGTCCAGCTCGGGGGCCTGGGCGCCGTCGACGCGCCAGCGGCCCGCCCCGTCCGACTCGAGCCGCACCTCGTGCCGGCCGGCGGCCGAGCGGCCGAGCACGTGGGCTCGGCGCGTGACCCAGCCCTCGTCGAGCGTCACCGCGTAGCGCACGCCCCAGGTCTGGTCGTCCTCGAGCGCGGTCGCCTGGCCGCGGACCACGAGCCCGCCGTCCTCGCGGCTCAGGAAGACGACCTCGAACCCGTCGCGGTCTCCGAGGTGCCGCCATGCGGCGGTTGCGGGAGGACCGTTCATCGCACCGTCCCGCTACATCGCCGCCGGCGCCTCGGAGGGCGCGGTGGCGAGGTCCTCCCGCCGCAGCCACACCAGCGTCGCCACGAGCGCCGCGACGGCGAATCCCGCGGCGACCCAGAACGCGAGGCTGAAGCCTTCGACGAGGGCCTCGCCCTGGGGGGTCCCGGACGCGAGCGCGTCGGAGGTGGTGGTGGTGGCGACCGTCGTCAGGATCGCGACGCCGAGCGCCCCGCCGATCTGCTGGGAGGTGTTGATGAGGCCCGAGGCCAGACCGGCCTCGTGGGGTGGGACCCCGCCGAGCGCGGCGATCGACACCGGCACGAACGAGAAGCCCAGACCGACGCCGATCATCAGGAAGCCGCCGAGCAGGTCGGCCAGGTACGTCCCGTCGGCGGAGATCTGGGTGAACCAGAGCAGCCCGCCGAGGATCATCGCCATCCCGAACGCGAGCACGGGCTTCACGCCGAGGCGCGTGACGAGCGCCTGGGCGGCGCCCGACGCCACCACCGCGGTCAGCGCGACCGCCAGGTACCCGACGCCCGTCTCGAGCGCGGAGAAGCCGAGCACCTCCTGCTGGTACAGCGAGAGCAGGAAGAACATGCTGAACACCACCATCCCGAGCCCGACGCCGACGATGTTCGCCCCGGTGGGCGTGCGCCGCCGGAAGAAGCCGAGCGGCATCAGGGCGTGCCGGTTGCGGGCCTCGATCACCAGGAAGACGGCGATCAGGACGGCCGACGCGATCAGCACGCCGATCGTCTGCGCCGAGGCCCACCCGGCGTCGTTGGCCTGGGTGAGGCCGAAGACCAGCAGCAGCAGGCCGGCGGTGACCGCCGCGGCGCCGAAGGAGTCGAAGTTGCGCGCCATCCCCTCGACGCGGCTCTCGCGCACGACGCGGGGGACCAGCAGGAACGCGACGATGCCGATCGGGACGTTGATCCAGAAGACCCACTCCCAGCCGGCGTACTCGGTGAGGATGCCGCCCAGGAGCACGCCGATCGCCGCGCCCGCGCCGGCGATCGCGCCGAGGATTCCGAGCGCCTTGTTGCGCTCGGGGCCCTCCTCGAAGGTCACCATGGTGATCGAGAAGACCGAGGGGGCGAGCACGGCCGATGCCGCGCCCTGCAGCAGCCGCGCCACGATGAGCATCGTGTCCGAGGTCGAGAGGGCGCACATCGCAGAGAAGACGGCGAACAGCGCCAGGCCGACCATGAACAGCCGCCGCCGCCCGAGCAGGTCCCCGGCACGGCCTCCGAGCAGCAGGAAGCCGCCGAAGGTGAGGCCGTAGCCGCTGACGACCCACTGCAGGTCCTCGGGCGAGAAGCCGAGGTCCGTCTGGATCGAGGGCAGCGCGACGTTCACGATCGAGATGTCCAGCACCACCATCAGGTAGGAGATGCTGAGGACCACCAGGGCCTTCCAGCGGAGGGGGTCGGACCTGGGGCTCGCGGGCTCGCTGGGCGTCATCGGAGGCTCCTCCTGCGCGTGACGCTGGGCAACGTACCCCCGGGGGGCGGCCTGTCGCCATACCGTGGCGGTCGGTCTTCACCGTGCCTTGACCGTCGGGTTACGGCGGCCGGGCGACGGGTACCGGATGCGCATGGTCGGCACCGACGATCCCGGCGCCCCCGGGAGCGGGACGAGGAGCGCCCCGCCGAGGGCTCGGAGCTGCGCCGCCAGGAGCGCGAGGAGCGGGTGGAGCCCGGCACCGTGCGCGAGGAGGCGGACGCCGATGTCCGCGAGGCCGAGCGCGAGGAGTAGGGCCCGCGGCGCGCCGCCCGTCGCGGCGTGATCTCGGCCGCGCTCGCCGCCGCGAGGCGCCAGCGCGGCGTGCTCGCATGCACCGGGCACCGTCCGTGGCCGCTTCCGGGCGGCCCATGGGTGGTCGCGCAGACGTGGGAGGACACGCTCTTCGCCCACTGGCCGGTCGACCCGGAGCGGCTTGCGCGCGCCGTGCCGGCCGGCCTTCGCCTCGACACCTTCGCGGGGCGGGCCTGGGTCACGGTCACCCCGCTCCTGATCAGGGCCTCCCGCCCCCGCGCGGCCCCGCCGCGGCACCCGTGGTCGGACTTCCCGGAGCTCAACCTGCGCACCTACGCCCGCGCGGCCGGCCGTCCGGGCATCCTCTTCTTCAGCCTGGACGCGCCCGACCCGGTCGTCGTCGCGATCGCCCAGGCGGTCTTCCACCTGCCGTACCGGCGGGCCCGCATCCGAATCGGCGGGGCGCCGGAGCGGCGCATGGTCCGCAGCCGCCGCCGGGACGACCCCGGGGTGGCGCTCACGGCGCGCTACGAGCCGGCCGGCCCCGCGGCGAGCCCGGCGCCCGGCTCGCTCGATCATTGGCTCCTGGAGCGCTACTGCTGCTACGGGACCGATCGACGGGGTGGGCTCTGGCGGACCGAGATCCACCACCCGCCGTGGCCGGCCCGGCCGGCGCGGGTCGAGGTCGAGCTCAACACGCTGACGCGGCCGCTGGGGATCGCGCTCGAGGCCGTGCCGGCGCTCGCGCACGTCGCCCGCCGGCAGGACGCCCTCTTCTGGCCGCCGCAGCGCGTTGCCGCGGGCTGATCCCCGCCGGGCCCACGCGCCCTCAGAGGCGGTGTCTGTGGCCGAGCGGACTGGCGATCTCCCGAACGGCCGCTAGTGTCGGGGTGCAGATGGAGCCCCGGAGCCAGTGGCGGATCACGGCCGGGCCGTACGAGGCCGTCGGCGACGACGACGCCAACCGGGTGGACTGGATCTGGGTGGTCAGCCGGGGTCCCGACGTCCGCGCGGTGCGCGTGTCGGTGGCCCCCGACGCCTGGGTCGGCCGCACCGCGCCCGGAGCGCCCAAGCTGGTTCGCGACGCGATCGCCTCGCGCGGGGCGACCGCGGTCATCGAGGCGGTGAGGGCCTGCGACGAGCCGGCTCCGCTGATCGAGATCGATCTCGCGGGCGTGGAGGCCCGCCCCGGCGGGGCCTGATGGCGCGGCCGGACGCCCGGGCCGCGCGTACTCGGCCCCGGCCGTGGTAAGAAACCCCATGGGGGCGAGCATCCTCGTCGTCGACGACCAAGAGCCGGTCCGCCGGGTCGTGCGGTTGCTGCTGGAGCGTGCGGGCCACCAGGTGGCGGAGGCGGGCGACGGGCGGACGGCGCTCGAGCGGCTGGCCCGGGACGTCCCCGACGCCGTGCTGCTCGACGTGGCGATGCCGGGGCTGGACGGGTGGAAGACCCTCGGGCGCATCCGCGAGCTGTCGGACGTGCCGGTGCTCATGCTCACCGGGCGCGGGGCCGAGCTCGAGCGGGTGCGCGGGCTGCGGGCCGGCGCGGACGACTACCTCGTCAAGCCGTTCGGCCGCCAGGAGCTGGTGGCCAGGGTCGAGGCCCTCCTGCGCCGCGCCGGCGGCAGCCAGGAGCTGGTGCGCGAGTACCACGATGCCTGGCTCGACGTGGACCTGGTGGCCCACGCGGTGCGGGCGGGCGGCCGCCAGGTGGACCTGAGCCCGACCGAGTTCAGGTTGCTGAGCGCCTTCGTGCGCCACCCGAACGAGGTGCTGACCCGGGACCGGCTGCTCGAGCTGGTCTGGGGCTCGGCCACCGCGACCTCCCAGGGGCAGGCGCGCCTGTACGTCGCCTACGTGCGCACCAAGCTCGGCCCCGGCCCGGGCCCCGGCGGGGAGAGCCCGATCCAGACCGTCCGGGGGTTCGGCTACCGCTACATCCCGCCCTCCGATACCTGAGGGCACGACGTTGCGGGTCCTCGTGCTGGAGGACTCCGAGCCCGACTTCGAGCTCGCGCTGCACGCGCTGCGCCGGGACGGCCTGCTGGTCGACGCCGTGAGGGTCGAGACCGAGGAGGACTTCGCGCGCGAGCTCGAGCGCGGCCCCGACATCGTGATCTGCGACTTCCGGCTCCCCGGCTTCGACGCGCTGCGCGCGCTCGAGCTGCGCGACGAGGCGGGGTCCGAGGTCCCGGTGATCATCGTCTCCGGCACGGTCGGCGAGGAGCAGGCGGCCGCCGCCATGAAGCGCGGGGCCGCCGACTACCTGCTCAAGGACCGGATGGGCCGCCTCGGCCAGGCGGTGCGAAACGCGCTGCGCGAGCAGCGCCTGGTCGTCGCCGGGCGCCGCGCCCGCGAGGAGACGCGCCGCGGTGAGGAGCGCCTGCGGCTGATGGTCGAGAGCGTGCAGGACTACGCGATCTTCCTGCTCGACGAGGCCGGCGCGGTCGCGAGCTGGAACGGCGGCGCCGAGCGGATCCACGGGCTCCGCGAGTCCGACGCGCTCGGGCGGGACATGGCCGAGCTGCTCCTGCCCGAGGGGTCGGGCCCGGCCGAGCGCGAGCGGATGCTCGGCCGGGCGCGCGAGGCCGGCCGGGTGGAGGAGGAGGGCTGGCGGCGGCGCGGCGACGGCGAGCCCTTTCGCGCCAACGTCGTCCTGCGCCCCCTCGTGGTCGGCTCGGACGCCGGCTACCTGGTCGTCGTCCGCGACGTCACGGAGCAGCGCGAGCTGGAGGCGCAGTTCCAGCAGAGCCAGAAGATGGAGGCGGTGGGGCGCCTCGCCGGCGGCGTGGCGCACGACTTCAACAACCTGCTCACCGTCATCACTGGCTCGGCCGAGATGCTCAGCGAGGACCTCGACGCCGACGACCCCCGGCGCGCCGACGCGGAGGAGATCCGCCGGGCCGCCGAGCGCGGGGCGGCACTCACCCGGCAGCTGCTGGCGTTCACCCACCGCCAGGTGCGCCGGCCGCTGGCGATCGACCTGCGCGCGGTCGTGGACGAGATGGACGGCCTGCTCGCCCGGGTCATCGGCGAGCACATCGAGGTGGTGACGCAGGCCCCGGCCCAGCCGCTGGCGGTGCACGCCGACCCCACCGAGATCGAGCAGGTGGTGATGAACCTCGCGGTCAACGCGCGCCACGCGATGCCCGAGGGTGGCGTGCTGTCGATCCTGCTCGACGAGGTGCGGCTCGACGAGGCCGCGGTCGCGCGGATGGGCGGGCTCGCCCCCGGCGGGTACGCCCGCCTGCGGGTGAGCGACACCGGGCACGGCATCGCCCCCGACGTCATGCCGCACCTGTTCGAGCCGTTCTTCACCACCAAGGGGCCTGGGGAGGGCACCGGGCTGGGGCTGCCCACGGTCTACGCGATCGTGACCCACAGCGGCGGGCACGTCGGCGCGGAGAGCCGCGAGGGGGCGGGCGCCGCGTTCATCATCCACCTGCCCCTGACCGACGCGGCGCCCGTGGCCGAGACCGGCCCGGACGCGGCCTCCGGGATCGGCCAGACGGGGAGCGAGTCGATCCTGCTGGTCGAGGACGAGCCGGCGGTGCGGCGGCTGGTCAGCCGGACGCTGGAGCGGGCCGGCTACTCGGTGCTGGTGGCCGAGAGCGGCGCGGCGGCGGCCGCGCTGTGGACGCGCACGCCGATCGACCTGCTGCTGACCGACGTCGTGATGCCGGGCGCCGACGGCGCGGAGCTCGCGCGGCGCTTCAGCGCCGAGCGGCCGGGGGCGCGGGTGCTGTTCATGTCGGGCCACACCGAGGGCGCGCTCGTCGACCGCGCGGCGCGCGAGGCGCAGGCGCCGTTCCTGCAGAAGCCGTTCACCCCGGCCGAGCTCGCGCGCCGGGTGCGCGAGGTGCTCGACGCGCCGGGCCCCGGCCCGTGAGCCACCGGACCCCATCAGGCCTGCCTCCGCCGGGGGATTCCGAGGAGGCCTGGCGGCACTAGATTCCCGCCGTGCCGCGCCGTCGCCGCCAGCAGCAGGCGCTCGAACGGGTGCTCGGCGCTCCGGCGCTGTTCGCCACCGCCTACGGCAACGTCGGCTCCTCGATCTACTACGCGCTGGGCGTCACGGCCGCGCTCGCGCTCGGGCTCACCCCGGTCGTCTTCCTGATCGCCGGGCTGATCTTCGCGGCGACGGCCGCCACCTACGCCGAGGGCACCGTCCGCTACCCCGAGGCCGGCGGCTCGTCGAGCTTCGCGCGGCATGCGTTCGACGAGCTCGTGAGCTTCGGGGCCGCCTGGGCCCAGATGCTCAACTACATCATCACGATCGCCATCTCGGCGTTCTTCGTCCCGCACTACCTGTCGATCTTCTGGGAGCCGCTCAAGCAGAACCCCTGGGACGTCGTCGTGGGGGCCGCGGTGATCGTGCTGCTGGTGTCGGTGAACATCGTGGGCGTCAGGGAGGCGGCCCGCCTCAACATCGTGCTCGCGGTGATCGACTTCGCGACCCAGGCGCTGCTGGTGGCGCTCGGGTTCGTGCTGATCTTCTCGCCGGAGATCCTCGTCGAGAACGTCGACTTCGGCGTGGCCCCCACCTGGGGCAGCTTCTTCCTGGCGATCCCGGTCGCGATGATCGCCTACACCGGCATCGAGACGATCTCGAACCTCTCCGAGGAGGCGCGGGACCCGTCGCGCGACATCCCGCGCTCGATCCGCCTGGTGGCGATCGCGGTCTACGCGATCTACTTCACCCTCCCCGCGATCGCCCTCTCGGCCATGCCGGTCGCGGAGGGCCCGGATGGCTTCACGACCCCGCTGGGCGAGCCGCCCGAGGACGGGGGGTACGCCAACGACCCTGTGCTCGGCCTCGTCGACAACCTCGGGATCGAGGGGCTGCTGCTGAGCGGCCTCGAGGTGTACGTCGGGGTGCTCGCGGCGACGATCCTGCTCATCGCCGCCAACGCGGGGGTCATCGGTGCCTCGCGGATCACCTACGCGATGGCGAGCTATCGCCAGCTGCCCGAGCGCTTTCGCCGCCTGCACCGGCGCTTCAAGACGCCGTGGCTGGCCCTCGTGGTCTTCGCGGGGGCGGCGGCGATCGTCGCCCTCCTGCCCGGACAGACCGACTTCCTCGGGACGATGTACGCGTTCGGGGCGATGCTCTCGTTCACCGTCGCCCACGTCTCGCTGGTCGCCCTGCGCGTGCACAGGCGCGACGAGGAGCTGGTGTACCGGGCGGGCCCGAACCTGCGCGCCGGCGGCGTCGACTGGCCGCTGTTCGCGATCCTCGGCGGGCTGGCGACCGGCATCGCCTGGCTGGTGGTCGTCGTGCAGGAGCCGCTCACGCGCTGGGCGGGGCTGGGGTGGCTCGCCGTCGGCTTCGCGGTGTACGTGGTCTACCGGCGGCGGGTCGTGCGGCTGCCGTTGCGCGAGACGGCGCGGGCCCCGGCGCTCGTCCTGGCCGAGGCCCTGCGGATCGAGTACCGCTCGATCATCGTGCCGGTGGTGCGCTCGGCCGCGTCCGAGGAGGCGCTCGTCTCGGCGGCGCGCCTCGCCGCCGAGCGCCGCGCCACCGTCGCGATCGTCCACGTGATCGAGATCCCCATGGACCTGCCGCTGACCGCCGACCTCCCCGAGCGGGCCCGCGCCGGCCACGAGCTGCTCGACGACGCCCGGGCCCTCGTCGAGAGCTTCGGCGTGCGCGCGGTCACGCGTCTCGAGCGCGCCCGTAGCGCCGGGCCGGCGATCGTGGCCGACGCCGTCGCGCGCGGGGCGGAGCTCATCGTCCTCGGGGCCCCGCGGCGCGGGCTGGGCCCGCGCGCGCCGCTGTTCGGCAGGACGACCAGGTACGTGCTCGCCCACAGCCCCTGCCGGGTGCTGCTGGTGACGGAACGGGAGGCGGCGGCGTGAGGGTCGCCCTCGCGGTGCTCGTGATGGGCCTCGGGGCCGCCGTCATCGCGCGCACGATCGCGCTCGGCGTCGGGGGCGGGCTCGGCCTGCTGCTCGGCGGGCTCCTGCTGGCGGGCGGGGCCCTCCGCCTTTACATGGTCGGGCCGTGGCGCCGCGGCTGACCGCGCCCGAGCGCCGCCTGCGCGCCCGCTCGCTGGCGCTGGTCGCATACGGCGAGATCGGCTCGTCGCTGCTCTTCGCCCTGGGCATCGTCGCCCTCTACGCGGTGGGGCTCACCCCGTGGATCCTGCTGCTGGTGGGCCTGCTCGTCCTGGCCGTGAGCCTGTCCTACGCCGAGGGCGCGGCGGCGATGCCGGAGCCCGGGGGAGCCGCCACCTTCGTGCGGCGCGCCTTCAGCGACCCCGCGGGCTTCGCCACGGGCTGGGTGCTGCTCCTCGACTACCTGGTCGTGATCGCGCTGGCGGCGTTGTTCGTGCCGCACTACCTCGGGAGCGCCCTGGGGTGGGACGCGATCACCGAGCGGCCCTGGGACGCGGTGATCGGGATCGTCGTGGTCCTCGCGCTGGCGCTGGTGCGCCGGGTGCGCCGGGTCAAGCTGTACGTCGTGGCGGTCGTGGCGGCCGGCCTCGCGCTGGTCATCCAGGTCGCCGTGGCCGTCCTCGGCCTGGTCCTGGTGCTCTCGCCGGAGGCGCTGCGCGAGGGGCTCGACCCGGGGACCCCGCCGACCTGGAGCTCGATCGCCCTCGCGCTGTCGCTCGCGCTGCTGGCCTACACCGGCCTCGAGACGATCACCAACTTCGCCGCCGAGGTGCGCGAGCCCGGCCGGACGATGCCCCGGAGCATGTTCGTCGGCCTCGGCGTGGTGGTGGTCGTCAACGTCGCCGTGGCGGTCGTCGGCGTCTCGGCCTTCCCGGTGCGCCCGGATCCGGACGCCCCCGACGGCGTGTCGACCGCCCTGGGGACCGACTGGCTGGAGGCGCCGCTGGTGGGCGTCGCGCGGGCGATCGGCGACGAGCTGCCCGGCGGCGGCGCGCTCGAGGTGATCGTGGGCCTGAGCGGCGCCCTGGTGCTGGTGACGGCGATCGCCACCTCCCTGGCCGGGGCCGAGCGGCTGGTCTACGCGATGGCCCGCTACGACATGCTGCCGCACGCCTTCGCCCGGCCCGAGCGCGACGCCGCCCCCGCGCCCGCCGCGACGCTCGCGGTGGCGGTCGTGGCGGCCGGCCTGCTCGCGCTGACCGACGCCGTCGGCGACGGCGCCCGCTTCCTCGGCAGCCTCTACAGCTTCGGCGTCCTGATCGCGCTCACGGCGGCGCAGGTCGCGGTGGTGCGCCTGCGCATGCGCGAGCCGGACCTGGCTCGCCCGTTCAGGGTGCCCGGCGGCGTGCGTGTGCGGGGGGCCGTCCTGCCGCTGCCGGCCGTGGCCGGCGCAGTCCTGACCCTCGGGCTGTGGGTCGCCGCGCTGTTCACCCACCCCGGGGTCTGGCTGGCCGGGCCGGTGTGGCTCGTCGCCGGCGCCGTCGTGTACCTGGCCTCGCGCCGGGCTGCCGGCACGGGACCGCTCGAGCGCGCGACCCTGCCCACGCCCGACCTGGTGCCCGAACCCGACGGCGAGGCGCGGCGGATCCTCGTGCCCCTCAAGCTCGGCGACCTCGGCCAGGAGGTGCTGGCCACGGCGCTCAAGCTCGCCGAGGACCGCGGCGCCGAGGTCCGCGTGCTGCACGTGCTCAAGGTCCCGATGTCGCTGCCGCTCGACGCCGACATGGGCGAGCAGGAGGCCCTCGGGCGCGAGGCGATCGCGGAGGCCCGCGAGCTGGCGCTGGAGCAGGGGGTCGTGGTGGAGGGGGAGGTGGTGCGGGCGCGGTCGCGCAGCGAGGCGATCATCGCCGAGGCGGCCCGCCTGGGCGCCGACCTGGTCGTGCTCGGGTCCGCCCCGCGCTGGCGCGCCCAGTCGCGCTTCTTCAGCCCCACGGTCGACGAGGTCCTCCGCCGGGCGCCGTCGGAGGTGATGGTCGTCAGCTATCCGGAGGGCGTCCTGGACGAGGAGGAGGGCGCATAATGGCCCCGATGAACGCGATCATCGTGGGGTGCGGCAGGGTGGGATCGGCGCTCGCGCAAGGGCTGGCCGACGACGGCTGGAAGGTCGTGGTGATCGAGCGGCGTGAGGACGCGCTGACCCGCCTCGGGGAGGGCTGGCGGCACCCGTTCGTCCTGGGGCACGGGATGGACTCCCACGTGCTCGAGCGGGCGGGGATCGCGGACGCCGAGGTCCTGATCGCCGCGACCGACGGCGACAACACCAACCTGGTGATCGCCCAGGTGGCGACCAAGCGCTACCGCGTGCCCCACGTGGCGGCCAGGATCCAGGACCCCGCCCGGGCAGAGGCCTACGGCGACCGGGGCTTCGAGGTCATCTCGCCGGTGAGGCTCGCGATCGACGGCCTGGCCGCGTGGGCCCGCGCCGCGAGGCCGGCGGCCTGATGTTCGCGGTCGTCGTCGGCGGGGGGAAGGTCGGCGCCAACGTCACCCGCAGCCTCGTCGCCAAGGACCACGAGGTGACGGTCGTCGAGCAGGAGCGTGCGCGCGCCGACGCCCTGGAGGCCGAGTTCGGGCACCGGGTGGTGCACGGCGACGGCACCGAGATGTACGTCCTGGAGCTGGCCGGCATCGCCCGCCCGCCCGACCTCGTCCTCGCGCTCACCGGCGACGACGAGGACAACATGGTCATCGCCCAGCTCGCGCGCGAGCGCTACGGCGTCGAGAAGGTGATCGCGCGCGTCAACGACCCGCGCAACCAGGAGCACTTCGACCTGCTCGGGATCGCCCCGACGGTGTGCCCGACCCAGCGGATCATGTCCCTGATCGAGCACGAGGTACCCGAGCACGACCTGGTCCACCTGCTCGAGCTGCGCAGCGAGAACCTCGAGATCATCGAGGTCGAGGTCGGCGCGAGGTGCCCCTGCGTCGGCACGCCGGTCGAGGAGCTGGGTCTGCCCGCCGGCTCGCGCCTCATCTCCGTCGTCCGCGACGGCAAAGCGGAGATCGCGGTCGGCGAGACCGTCCTCGAGCCCGGCGACCAGGTCCTGGCGATCCTCGAGCCCGGCCGCGAGAGCGAGGTCCGCAGGCTGCTGCTGGGCCGATAGCCGGTCGCCGGACGAAGCTCGTCACGGCTGATAGCGTGCCGCCGTGACGACGATCCTCGACGGCCTCGAGCGCGACCTGCTCGCGGAGAAGCGCTCGATCGAGATGGACGAGGCGCGCGAGCTCGTCGGGCTGGCGCCCGCGGAGCTGCCCCGCCTGCTCGGGCTGGCGCACGAGGTGCGCCGCACCTGGTGGGGGGAGGGCGTCGAGCTGGAGTCGCTGATCAGCGCCCAGACCGGCGGCTGCCCGGAGGACTGCGCGTTCTGCTCGCAGTCGATGCACTACGACGCGCCGGCCCAGCGCCACGCGTTCCTGCCGCTCGACCAGGTGATGGCCGCCGCCCGCGCGACCGAGGCGTCGGGGGCGAGCGCGTTCTGCATCGTCGTCGCGGTGCGCGGGCCGGACCGCCGCCTGATGGACCAGGTGCTGCGCGCGATCGACGCCATCCACGCGCAGACGAGCCTCGACGTGGACTGCTCGCTGGGCATCCTCACCCGACCCCAGGCCGAGGCCCTGCGCGACGCGGGCGTGCACCACTACAACCACAACCTCGAGACGAGCCGGAGCTTCTTCGGCGAGATCGTCACCACGCACACCTGGGAGGAGCGCGCCGAGACCTGCCGCCTGGTGACCGAGCTCGGCATGAAGCTCTGCAGCGGCGGGATCCTGGGGATGGGGGAGACCTGGGAGCAGCGCCTCGAGCTGGCCTACGAGCTGCGCGAGCTCGGCCCGGACGAGATCCCGCTCAACTTCCTCAATCCCCGGCCCGGCACGCCGCTGGCGGGGCGCCGCCCGCTCCAGGCCCACGACGCGCTGCGGGCCATCGCGATCTTCCGGCTCGTCTTCCCGGACCGGATCATCCGCTATGCGGGCGGGCGCGAGCTGGTGCTGCGCGACGCCCAGGCCCTCGGGCTGATCGGCGGCGTCAACGGGATGATCGTGGGCAACTACCTCACCACCGCCGGGCGCCCGGCGGCCGAGGACGTGCGCCTGGCGGAGGATCTCGGGATGCCGGTCGTGCCGTCGGGGCGGACGGCCGCCGACACCCGGTGACCGCGCGCGAGATCCTCGCGCTCGACCGCCGCCACGTCTGGCACCCGTACGCGCCCATGCCGGCGCGCGACGATCCGCTCGTCGTCGCCTCCGCGCGCGGCGCCCGCCTGCGCCTGGCCGAGCCCGTCCACGGGGTCGACGAGCTGGTGGACGGCATGTCGTCGTGGTGGTCGGCGATCCACGGCTACCGCCACCCGGTCCTCGACGCCGCCGTGACCGAGCAGCTCGGCCGCATGAGCCACGTCATGTTCGGCGGGCTCACGCACGAGCCGGCCGTGGGCCTGGTGGACCGCCTCGTGCGGATCACGCCCGAGCCGCTGCAGCACGTCTTCCTCTGCGACTCGGGGTCGGTGTCGGTCGAGGTCGCCGCCAAGATGTGCCTGCAGTACCAGCGCTCGCGCCGCCGGCCGCGGCGGCGCCGGTTCCTCACCTGGCGCGGCGGCTACTACGGGGACACGCTCACCCCGATGTCGCTCTGCGACCCCGACGGGGGGATGCACCACCTCTGGCGGGGGACGCTGCCCGAGCAGGTCTTCGCCGACGCGCCGCCCGACGGCTTCGACGCCCCCCTCGACCACGGCTACGTCGGGCGCCTGGCCGACCTGGTGGCCGAGCACCGCGACGAGCTCGCCGCGATCGTCGTCGAGCCCGTGGTGCAGGGCGCCGGGGGGATGCGCTTCCACAGCCCGGGGCTGCTGCGGGCCCTGCGCGAGATCGCGGACGACAACGACGTGCTGCTCTGGTTCGACGAGATCGCGACCGGCTTCGGGCGCACCGGGGCGTTGTTCGCGGCCGACCACGCGGGCGTGAGCCCGGACGTGATGTGCGTCGGCAAGGCCATGACCGGCGGCTACCTCACGATGGCCGCCGCGCTCTGCACCGCCGAGGTCGCCGAGGGCATCTCGGACGGGGAGGTCCCCCTGCTCGCCCACGGCCCGACCTTCATGGGCAACCCGCTGGCGGCGGCCGTGTCGAACGCATCGATCGATCTGCTGCGCTCGGGGGCCTGGCGCGAGGACGTGCGGCGCATCGAGGCGGGGCTTCGCGGCGGGCTGGCCCCGGCGCGCGAGGTCCCCGGGGTGGCCGACGTGCGGGTGCTCGGGGCGATCGGGGTCGTCCAGCTCCAGGAGCCGGTGGACGTGCCCGCCGCCACCCGGGCGGCGGTGGAGCGCGGCGTCTGGCTGCGCCCGTTCGCCGACCTCGTCTACACGATGCCGCCCTACGTCTGCGACGACGACGAGATCGGCCGCATCGCCGACGCGGCCGTCGCCGCGGTCCGGGCGTCCTGCGGCCCCGTCGCGCGCGACGCGGTGCGCGCGTGAGCCGGCTCGGCCTCGACTGGCTGCCCGGGGCCCTTGCCGACCTCGAGGACCGCGACCTGCTGCGGGTGCTGACCTACTGCCAGGGCGCGCCCGCACCCGAGGTGGACATCGACGGCGTGCCCCACCTGCTGCTCGCCTCCAACAACTACCTGGGCCTCGCCGACGACCCGGCGGTCGTGGCCGGCGCCCGGGCGGCGCTCGAGCGGTACGGCGCCGGCGCCGGGGCGTCGCGCCTGGTCACCGGCAGCCTCGACCTGCACCGGCGCCTGGAGGAGCGCATCGCCGCCCTCAAGCGCTGCGAGGACGCCCTCGTCTTCCCGACCGGCTTCCAGGCCAACGTCGGCACGATCCCGGCGCTCGTGGGGCGCGGGGACGTCGTCTTCTCCGACGAGCTCAACCACGCGAGCCTGATCGACGGCTGCCGCCTCTCGGGGGCCGAGGTCGTGCGGTACGCGCACGCGGACGCCGACGCCCTGGAGGACGCGGTGCGCGGGCGCGCCGGCGCGCCGGGGCGGCGCCTGGTCGTGACCGACACGGTCTTCTCCATGGACGGCGACCTCGCCCCGCTGCCCGCGCTCGTCGAGGTCGCCGAGCGCCACGGCTGCATGGTGATGGTCGACGAGGCCCACGCCACCGGCGTCCTCGGCCCGACCGGGGCCGGGGCGCTCGAGCACTTCGGCCTGGAGGGGCGGGTGCCGGTCGTGATGGGGACCCTCTCCAAGGCCCTGGGCGCCCAGGGCGGCTACGTGGCAGGCGACCGCGACCTCTGCGACTACCTGCGCACGCGCGATCGTGGCTTCGTCTTCACGACCGCGCTCGCCCCGGCGGCGGCCGGGGCGGCGATGGCGGCCCTCGACGCCGTCCGCGACCAGCCCGAGCGGCGCGCGCGGCTGCACGCGCTGGTGCGGCGGCTGGTGGAGGGCGCGCGCGCGCTCGGCTACGCCGTCCTGCCCACCGACTCGGCCGTCGTCGGGGTGCTGATCGGCGAGGCCGCGGACGCCCTCGCGGTGGGGGCCGCCCTGCGCGCCGACCGCGTCTGGGCGCCGGCGATCCGCCCGCCGTCGGTGCCGGTCGGGACCGCGCGCATGCGCCTGACCGTGATGGCCACCCACGAGGACCGTCACATCGACTGGGCCCTCGACGCCCTCGCCGGGGCGCGCGCGGTCGTGACGGCATAGTGCTCGACGAGCCCGGCATCTTCGTCGCCGGAACCGACACGGGCGCCGGCAAGACGGTCGTGACGGCGGCGATCGCGCTGGCCGCCCGGGCCCGGGGACGCCGGGTGGCCGTGCTCAAGCCCGCCCAGACCGGCGACGGCGCGGGAGCCGTGGACGACGCCGGGTTCGTGCGCCGGGCGGCCGGCGACGACCCGCCGACGACCGTCGTGCCGTACCGGCTCAGGGCGCCGCTCGCCCCCTCGGTGGCCGCGGCCCTCGAGGGCGTCCGCCTCGACCCCGCCGTCGTGGAGCGCGCCTACGCGGACCTCGCGACGGAACACGACCTCGTGCTGGTGGAGGCCGCCGGCGGGGTGCTGGTGCCCTTCAGCGACGGGGTCGACATGGCGGGCCTCGCCGCGCTGCTGCGCCTGCCGGTCGTGGTCGCCGCGCGCCCCGGGCTGGGCACCCTGAACCACACCCTGCTCACCCTGGAGGCCCTGCACCGGCGCGGGCTCACGGTGCTCGGCGTGGTCATCAGCGGGTACCCGGCGCGTCCCGGCCTGGACGCCGTCACCAACCCCGGTGCCCTGGCCCGGCTGACCCCGGTGCCGCTGCTCGGGGTGATCGCCGAGGACCCGGACCTCGACGTCGAGGCGGGCCGCGCCGGCCGCCTGGCCGAGATCGGCCCCGCGGGCCTCGACCCGCTGCTGGGGGGCACGTTCTCGCCGGCGCGCTTTCGCCGCGAGACCGAGGCCCGCCGCTCCGCCCTCGCCCCGTCCCCGACCTGAGGAGCCGCTTCGTGGATCCCACCGACGCCGCGCACGTGATGCAGACGCCCGAGGAGTACGCCGACTTCCTCGCCGGCATGGCGTTCGAGGCGCGCATCGAGATGCTCAACAGCTTCCGCTGCGCCGAGCTGCAGGGCGCCGAGGAGCTGCGGGTGCTCGCCGACACCACCGACGACCCCGACCTGGCCCGCAAATTCGCCCGCCACGCCGCCGACGAGGAGAAGCACGGCGCCTACTTCGCCGAGATCATGCGGCGCCTGGGGGCCGAGCCGTTCGATCCCCCGGACGAGCCCGACCACATCACGATCGGCGGCCGGCTGATCGTCGACACGCTGAACGACATCGACGAGATCCTGCCCAGCCGCGGCGAGACCGTCGGCCTCGACCGGGTCATCCCCATCCTCACCCTGTTCCAGGCCGTCGAGCGCCGGGCGCTGGTCTCCTTCGAGGCGCACCGGCGCACGTTCGAGGCCGTCGACCCGGTGGTCGCCGAGCGGATCGGCGAGATCATCGCCGACGAGAGCCATCACGCCCGCTACGTCCGCGACCTGCTCGACCGCTGGGCCGCCGACGGCTGGGCGGACGCGGTGCGCGAGGCCCAGGAGGCCACCGACGCCCGCGAGGCCGCCGCGCGCGAGTGGGCCGCCGAGCGCCTGGAGGCCGAGCGCCTGCGCGACGAGGGGGCGCTCCCGGGCGGCTGAGCGTCGGGTAAGGTCCTCGCCGTGAGCGATCCCCCACGCTCCCTGACGCGCGGTGCCCTGCTTCGCCGGGGGGCGGCGGCGGGAGCCGCGGCCGCGCTCGGCGGCGGGCTCGCCGGGCGCGCGGCGGCCCAGGGCGGCGGGCGCGACGACCGGGGCGCCGGGTCCGACCCGAGCGCCTTCTTCCGCTCGGAGGCCTTCAACGGCGAGATGCTGTTCGCCCTCGGCGCCAGCGCCTACGGGGCGGCCGAGGTGGGCGAGATCCTCGCGGCGGTCCGGACGATCAACGAGCAGACGGGGGACCCGCAGCGGCCCCGGACCCGCGACTTCGACGTCTACGTGCGCACGTTCGCCGCCCTCGGCGCCCGGCTCTCGCGACAGGCGCGCGCGGCGCGCGAGCGCGGCGACCGGGTGACGGC
>Ga0299914_10001031_pt1 | contig 17799 bp, 20 predicted proteins | sample RVTome_10_FD_201361 | JGI IMG/M metagenome (GOLD analysis project Ga0299914, IMG submission 201361) | Soil microbial communities from uranium-contaminated site in the Upper Colorado River Basin, Wyoming, United States - RVT153D57 (version 2) ...
AGGTCGAGGCCGCCCTGGACGACGTGAACCTGCACCGCTTCCTCGAGCTCGTCTCCGAGTTCCGCCAGGAGGCGCAGCTCATCATCGTCAGCCACCAGAAGCGGACGATGGAGGCGGCCGACTGCCTTTACGGCATCACGATGCAGAGTGGAGGCTCCTCGAAGGTCGTCAGCGAGAAGGTCGCCGTCGGCGCGTAGCGCGCTTTACACCGTGGCCGTGGCGGTGTCCATGCCGCCCGGTCCCGTCACCGTGAGCGTCCATATCCCGGCCTGATGGGGACAGACGGTCCGGGTCCCCGAGGCGTCGACCTCCGTCGCGGCGCCGTCGGGAGCGTGGAGGGTGTGCGCCTCACCGCCTGATGACTGCCAGGCGACCGCGGTCCCCGGCGTGCCCCGGACGCACGCCTCCGGCAGCTGCGTGACGCGGAACCCGCCGATCGTCGGCGGGACAACGGGCGGGCTCGTTGTCGTGGTTGAGGTTGCCGTCGTCGACGGCGCAATGGACTGGGGGGTCGTCGGCGTCTCGCTCACCGGTTCGGGCGTGGCGGTTCCGGGCGCCGTGGTTCCCGTCGTCGGCGGCACGGTCGTGGTCGCCACCGAGGACGCCACGGGAGGATCGATCGTGGCGGTGGTGGCCAGCTCTCCATCGCCGGCCCGTCCGGCGAGGGCCACGACCAGGGCGATGGTCACCACGGCCGCGACCCCCGCCGCCGCCAGTGCCCGCCACGGGCGCATCCGCCGACCCGGCGATGCGCCGCGGGCCTGCCCTGATCCCGCCATCGGCACCCCGCCGGCCTCCAGGGCGGCGGCGGCCTTGGCCTTGAGCAGCGGCGGGGCGACAGCGACCGGCACCAGGGCGAAGAGGCGCTCCGGGGCCAGGACCTCGTCGCGGTCGGCGGAGCACGCCTCGCAATCACCGGCGTGACGGCCGATGGCGCGCACGGTGTCCGGCCCGAAGCCGGCGATGCCGGCGCCGGCCAGCGCCGCCCGCAGGTCGGCGCATCGGGGGACTCCGTGGCGCCACAGGACCCAGGAGCGGATGGCCGCGCCCAGCCGGTCCTTGAGGCGGAACAGGAGCTGGTGGGCGTGATTGGGAGCGACGTCCAGCGCCTCTGCGATCTCTCCCGGGGTGAGCCCGTGGCGCAGGTGCAGGTCGAGGACGCTGGCATCGCGCTCGCCCAGGGCGGCGGCCGCGGCCCACACCAGCTCGTCCCGGCCGCGGTCCTCGACGGCGGTGGCGGGGTCGGGATCCCGGCCGGGCAGGGCGGCCATCACCGGGTCCCCGGTCCCGCCGGCCGGCGTGGAGCGGCGCTCACGTTCGAGCCGGTTGAGTGCACGGTTGCGCGACGTGCGGAGCAACCAACCCCCGAACGCCGCCGGCTCACGCAGGTCGTCCATGCGTTGCCAGGCGACGAGGAAGACGTCTTGGGCGACCTCGGCCGCGACCTCGCGGTCCCGCACGACGCGCCACGCGACGTCCCACACCCGGTCGAACCAGCGGTCGAAGAGGATGCCGAAGGCGTCGGCGTCGCCGGCGCGGGCGGCCAGGACCAGATCGGCGTCGTCCCGTTCCTGTACCACCCGGCCTCCGCGCCCTCCTCGCCGTCCATCGTCAGCCGATGACCACCGGCGCCCCAAGAGGTACCAGATCGGCGAGCTGCGTGATCACGTCGTTGGCGACCCGGATGCAGCCATGGGACACCGCCTGGCCGATGCTGGCCGGGTCGTTGGTGCCATGGACGCCGATCTGGCCGTCGCCGCCGGCGAAGTCGCTGAGCTCGACGGAATGGCCCGAGAGGCCGAAGGCGATGGGCCCGTACGTGTCGTCGGGGTCGCCGGTGGCGAGCTTGTCGACCACATAGAAGCGACCCGTCGGGGTGGGGTTGTCGGGGGTGCCGATGGCGACCGGTGTGGAGACGACGACCCGGCCGTCAACGAGCAGCCGTAGCGTGCGCGCCGCGAGATCGATCTCGATCGCCTGGTCGACACGGCGAAGCTCGACGTCGCCGCGGCGGATCCAGCCGGTCGACCCGTTGGGCCGGGTGGGCAGGAGGACCCGGAGCCAGTCGCCGTCGACGGTGTCGACCAGCAGCGCGCGGGCCGATCCGAAACCAGTGGTGGCGGGCAGGGTCAGGGACGGTGCCGCGTCGCCAGGCTGTGCGAACACCGCCAGGTCGGTGGCTGCGCGTGCCACCAGCGCGTCCTGCTCGGCGGTCTCGCCGGCGGGTGCGGGCGTCGCGGGGGGCGCCGGTTCCGGCGCCGCGTCGGGGGTGTCGGGGGTGCCACCGGCGCACGCCGCCAGGGCCAGCGTGAGTGTGACGGCGGCGAGGGCGATGCGGACGGGAGTGCGGGTTGTCATCGGAAGCTCCTCGAGAAGCAGGGACGTCGGTCGATCGGGTGGCGGGGCGGGAGGCCGGGGGGAGCCGCCCCGCCGCGGCTCCCCCCGGAGGGCTCGATCAGCCTGTGAACGTGGGGTTGGCCAGCACGGGCTCGTCGACGTCGGCGGGTGGCTCGGGGTTGCCACCCTCTCCGCCGGGTCCGGGGTCCTCGGTGGGGTTGGCGAGGCAGTCGCCGGGCTCGTCGCAGGGCTCGGGCTCGGGGTTCTCGGTGGGGTTGGCGAGGCAGTCGCCGGGCTCGTCGCAGGGCTCGGGCTCGGGGTTCTCGGTGGGGTTGGCGAGGTCGTCGGGACCGATCGGTTCGTCGTTGGCCGGCGTCTCGGCCAGCGCCATCGCCGGCGCCACGAGGACGGATCCCGCCAGCGTCAGGGCGACGAGCAGCATGCGGGTACCGGAGGTGAGGTTCATGGGGGCTCCTGTGGTGAGGTGCCGAGCCGGCGGTTCCGGCCCGTGACACCCCTCCTGACCGCCGACCGCCGACGGCCTTACAGGTCCCCGCAGAGATTTCTGCACGACCCGGCGAACCGGCGTTCCGAAGCGCCGGATGCGGTCACGTTCGCACCCAGGTCGTGGGTGGTCCCCGAGCCCCTTCGAGCGTCGTCGGGGTACCGGTAGGCTCCGGCATCACCATGGAGATCGGGATCATCATCGCCGTAGTCGCCGTCGTGGTCCTGGGTGGTATTGCCTTCGTGGCCCGCGGACGGCGGGATCGCGATGTCGGTCTCGAGCCGCCGGCGCCGCCCGACGGCATGCCGACCGCGCCGGCCGAGCCCGTGGACGAGGACCTGGTCGCCCAAGTCGAGGACGCGCTCGCCGGGGTTCACGACGAGGCCAGCCGCGGCACCCTCGTGGAGGCGCCACCGGAGCCGGAGCCGCCGGTGCCGGCCCCACCCGCGGCGAGGCCCAGCTTCCGCGAACGCCTCGCCAAGGCCCGGGGCGCACTGGGTGGCTACCTGGGTGGCATCCGCTCCCGCAAGGTCGACGCACAGACCTGGGAGGAGCTGGAAGAGGCCCTCATCCGCGCCGACGTCGGGGTGTCGGCCACCCAGCGGGTGTTGGACGACCTCCAGGCCACCACCAAGGCGGAGGGCATCACCGATCCCGAGGTGCTGCTCGAAAGGCTCAAGTCCGAGCTCAAGGCGCTCCTGACCGAGGGCGAGCGGTCGCTGCGGTTCGAGCCCGGCGTGCCCAACGTGTGGTTGTTCGTCGGCGTCAACGGTGTGGGCAAGACGACCACGATCGGCAAGATCGCCCGCCAGCAGCTCGACGAGGGGCGCTCGGTGATCATGGCGGCGGCTGATACGTTCCGCGCCGCGGCTGCCGCGCAGCTCGGCCTTTGGGCCGAGCGCTCCGGATCCGAGATCGTGCGGGGGAGCGAGGGTGGCGATCCGTCGGCCGTCGTCTTCGACGCTGTCCAGCGCGCCGCCGCCCGCGGCAACGACCTGGTCCTGGCCGATACCGCCGGGCGGCTGCACACGAAGGCCAACCTCATGGACGAATTGCGCAAGGTCCGGCGTGTGGCCGACCGCGATCCGGGGAACGTCACAGAGGTGCTACTGGTTCTCGACGCCACCACCGGCCAGAACGGCCTGGCGCAGGCGGAGCAGTTCACCGAGGCCGTGGACGTGACGGGGGTGGTGCTCACCAAGCTCGACGGCTCGGCCAAGGGTGGCATCGCACTCGCCATCCAGACCGGACTCGGCATCCCGATCAAGCTCGTGGGCCTGGGCGAGGCCGTGGGTGACCTCGTCGAGTTCGACCCCGACGAGTTCGTCGAGGCGCTGTTCGCATGACCGAACGGGACGCACAGGAGGTGCGATCGTGATCCGAACCGTGCTCTTGCCCGTGCGAGCGGCGGTCGGCGTCGGCAAGCTGTCGGCCAAGACGGGCTATCGCACCGGCAGGCTCTCCGCGCGCTCGACCTACCGCGTCGGCCGGCTCATCGGCCTGCGGCGGGTGCTGGTCCTCGGGGCCGGTATCGGCATCGGCCTGTTGGTGGCGCCCACGTCGGGCCAGGAGCTGCGTGACAAGCTGCGTCGCCAGTGGGAGAGCCGGCGCGCGCCGGCCACCGACGACGCCGTGGCCGAACGGGTGCGCTACGAGCTGTCGCACTCGCCCCGCACCTGGCACTTGCCCCAGCCGGAAGTCGAGGTGGTCGCGGGCAAGGCGATCCTCAGCGGTGGCGCTCCCCATGCCACCGGCAAGGCCGACATCGAGCGCGCCGCCGCGTCGGTCCCCGGGGTGGCCGATATCGAGAGCCGGCTAGTGGTCGGCAGTGGCGACGGCGGCTAGCTCCGGCCGCGCCATCCGCAGCCGGGGCATCCGCGGCCCGGACCGGTTCGGCGTCGCCCGGGGCCGGTAGGCTCCTTCCCTCATGTTCGAGTCGCTGTCCGAACGCTTCGAGGGGATCTTCACCCGGTTGCGCAGCAAGGGGACGCTGCGCGAGTCCGACGTCGACGAGGTCCTGCGCGAGATTCGCCTGGCCCTCCTCGAGGCCGACGTCAACTTCGTCGTCGTCAAGACGATGCTCGAGCGCATTCGGGAGCGAGCGGTGGGCGCCCGCATCCACGAGGCGCTCAACCCGGCCCAACAAGTCGTCAAGCTGGTCAACGAGGCGCTGGTCGAGGCGCTCGGCGGCGAGGCGATCCGCCTCGTCTACGCCTCCCGGCCGCCCACCGTGGTGCTGCTGGCCGGCCTGCAGGGGTCCGGCAAGACCACCAATGCCGCCAAGCTCGCCCGCTGGTTCCGCCAGCAGGGCCGCAACCCGCTGCTGGTGGGCGCCGACCTGCAGCGTCCGGCCGCCGTCGAGCAGCTGCGCACGCTGGGCGAGCGCATCCACGTGCCGGTGTTCAGCCAGCCCGGCGACCCGGTGGCCACGGCCAAGGCCGGTGTCGAGGAGGCCCGCCGCCTCGGCCGGGACATCTGCATCGTCGACACCGCCGGCCGCCTGGCCATCGACACGGAGATGATGGACCAGGTCGGTCGCATCTCCCAGGCGACCGATCCCGACTACACCTTCCTGGTCGTCGACGCCATGACCGGCCAGGACGCTGTCACGGTCGCCGAGTCCTTCGACGCCACCCTGGCCCTCGACGGCGTCATCCTCACCAAGCTGGACGGCGACGCCCGGGGCGGCGCGGCGCTGTCGGTCAAGGAGGTGGTGGGCAAGCCCATCGCCTTCGCATCCACGGGCGAAAAGGTCGAGGACTTCGACCTGTTCCACCCCGACCGGCTGGCCAGCCGCATCCTGGGCATGGGCGACATGCTCACGCTGATCGAGAAGGCCGAGCAGGTCTACGAGAAGGACGAGGCCGAGGCGGCCGCCGCCAAGCTCCTCGACGGCAAGTTCACCCTCGACGACTTCCTGGAGCAGCTCCAGCAGGTCCGCAAGATGGGTCCGCTGCAGAACCTGATGGGCCTCATGCCCGGCGTCCCCAAGGAGCTGCGCAACACCGAGGTCGACGAGAACCAGGTGAGCAAGGTCGAGGCCATCATCCGCTCGATGACCCGCGACGAGCGGGTCGAGCCCAACATCATCGACGGCTCCCGTCGTCTGCGGATCGCCAATGGCAGCGGCACGCAGACCGCCGACGTCAGCCAGCTCATCAAGCAGTTCCGCGAGATGCAGAAGCTGATGAAGCGCATGCCCGGGCTGTCGGGCACCAAGGGTGTCCGGGGCGGCAAGAAGGGTCGCAAGGGCCGCAAGGGTGGCGGCCGGGTGACACCCCCGGGCGGTGGCGGGCGGGCGACGGCTCGCCAGCCTTTCACCCTGCCGGGCCTCAACCAATAACCTCGCTACCCCCGACACCAAAGAAAGAAGAAAACGAGTGGCCGTCAAACTCCGCCTGATGCGGATGGGCAAGAAGAAGCAACCGACCTATCGCGTGGTGGCGGCCGATTCCCGGTCGCCCCGTGACGGGCGATTCATCGAGATCGTGGGTGTCTACGACCCACGGCCCGACCCGTCTGCGATCCGGATCGACAACGACAAGGCCGTGGACTGGCTCCGCAAGGGTGCTCAGCCCACCGAGTCGGTTCGCAAGCTCCTGGAGATCTCGGGGGCGTGGGAGACGTTCAGCGGCGAGGCCCCGTCCCGGCCGCCTCGGGAGCCCGCCCCGGAACCTGCCGGCAAGGCGCCCGCCAAGGCGACCGCCAAGTCGACGGCGAAGAAGGTGGCGCCCACGACCGACGCGCCGGCCGACGCCGAGGCGGGTGGGGCGCCGGAGACCGACGTCGAGGCCGAAACCGAGGCCGAGCCCGAGACCGAGGCCGAGCCCGAGCCCGAGACCGACGCTGAGCCCGGCGTCGAGCCGAAGGCGAATCGGTGAGCGACACCGCCGCTCCGCCGGAGGTGCCGACGGCCCGGGCCGTGCTGGAGCACCTGGTGCGATCCCTGGTGGAGGATCGTGACGCCGTGCGCATCGACACCGAGTGGGGCCGCAACCTGCCGCGCCTCACCGTCCGGGTCGGCCCCTCCGACATGGGCCGGGTCATCGGAAAGCGGGGCCGGGTGGCGCAGGCGATCCGCACCGTGACCCGCGCGGCCGCCGCACGCGACGGCAGCGACGTCGAGGTCGAGTTCGAGGACTGAGGGGTGACGCCGGCCGGTGACGGTGGCGGTCGGACGGCACCCCTGCTCGAGATCGGCCGCGTGACCAGGGCCCATGGCCTGCGCGGCGAGGTGGTCGTCGACCTGACGACCGATCGGCTCGAGCGCCTCGCGCCCGGGACCATCCTCGGCAGCGATGCCGGCGACCTGACCGTCGCCGCCGCTCGCCCCCACCAGCGTCGCTGGATCGTGGCGTTCGAGGGTCACAGCAGTCGCGACGACGCCGACCGGCTGCGGGGCCTGGTCCTACGTGCGGAGGCCCTGGACGATCCCCACGAGCTCTGGGTGCACGACCTCGTCGGCAGCGAGGTCATCACCGTCGGGGGCGACGTGGTGGGCAGGTGCGTCGCGGTGGTCGCCAACCCCGCGTCCGACCTGCTCGAGCTCGACGGCGGGGCCCTGGTGCCGGTCGCGTTCGTGGTCGAGCGAAGACCAGGGCAAGTCGTCATCGACCCGCCCGAGGGCCTCCTCGAGCCCTGAGAGCGAGCGCCCGCCGCGATGCGCATCGACGTCTTCACCATCTTTCCGGGCCTGGTCGACCACTTCGCCGCCCACAGCCTGGTCGGCAAGGCCAGGGCCGCGGGGACGCTCGATATCCGAGTCCACGACCTTCGGTCCTGCGCTATGGACCCCCATCGGTCGCTCGACGACGCGCCCTTCGGCGGTGGGGCCGGCATGGTTTTGATGCCGGAGCCGATCTTCGCCGCCGTCGAGACCGTCGACCCGCCGCGGCCGCTGCTCTATCTCGGACCCGCTGGCCGCCGGTTCGACCAGGCGGTCGCCCACGAGCTCTCGACCCTGGAGGGCGGGTTCAGCCTGTTGTGCGGCCGCTACGAGGGCATCGACGAACGGGTGCGCGAGCACCTGTGCGACGGCGAGCTGTCGATCGGCGACGTCGTGCTGGCCGGCGGCGAGGTGGCCGCCATGCTGGTCATCGAGGCGGTCGGGCGGCTGGTACCCGGCGTGCTGGGCAACAGGGTCTCGGCCGAGGACGAGTCGTTCAGCGACGGGCTGCTGGAGTACCCCCACTACACGCGCCCGGCCGAATTCCGGGGATGGCGGGTGCCCGACGTGTTGCGCTCCGGCGACCACGGGCGGATCGCCCGGTGGCGTCGGGCCCGGGCGCTCCGCCGCACCCTCGACCGGCGCCCCGACCTCATCGAGTCCCGGGGCGGCGTGACCGCCGAGGAGCGCTCGCTCCTGACCGAGTTCGGCCTGGACGACGAGCGATCCGGCGCCTGAGGCCCGGCCGCCAGTCGACCCGCTTGTGACTTTGTGTTCCGCTCACCAGCCCGGATAGCATCGTCCGTCCGCCCGTACCTCCCAGCGCGACTAAGGCGACCCCGAGATGAATCCCACCGATCTCGTCGACCAGACCAGCCTGCGCACCGACATCCCGGACTTCGCCCCCGGCGACACGCTCAAGGTCCACGTCCGCGTGGTCGAGGGCTCGAAGGAGCGGGTCCAGGTGTTCCAGGGTGTCGTCATCGGACGCTCGGGGTCGGGCATTCGCGAGACGTTCAAGGTGCGCAAGGTCAGCTACGGCGTCGGCGTCGAGCGCACGTTTCCGCTGCACACCCCGACCATCGCCAAGATCGAGGTCGTGAGCCGGGGCGATGTGCGCCGAGCCAAGCTGTACTACCTGCGCGACCGCATCGGTAAGGCCGCCAAGGTCCGCGAGAAGCGCGAAGCCTGAGCCCGACCGAACGGGAGGCCCGCCCGAGCGGCGGTGGGAGCGGGAAGCACGCGTCTCAGCCCGAGCGGCCCGGCGCGTGGCGCCGAGAGCGGGAAGCATGTGAGACCGACCGGAGGCGGTTGGTACCGCCGGTATGGTGCTGCCCCATGAGCGCCGAGGATCTCGAGCAGTACGAGGCGGACATCGAGCTCCAGCTCTACAAGGAGTACAAGGACCTGACGCCGATGTTCTCGTACGTCGTCGAGACCGATCGGCGCTCCTACCTGGCCAACCAGGTCCGCCAGACGGTCCGCAACGAGGGCGGGCGCACCTACATCGAGCTCGAGCTGCACGATGCCTGGGTGTGGGACATGTACCGCACCAGCCGGTTCGTCCAATCGGTCAAGGTCGTCACGTTCAAGGACGTGAACGTCGAGGAGCTCCCCGCCAAGGAGCTGTAAGTGGGCGGGCGTGACGGGCACCGTCGCTACCGCCAGCGGTTGGGGGCGCGTGGCGAGGATCGGGCGGCCGACTGGTACCGCGCCGCCGGCTACGAGGTGATCGCCCGCAACTGGCGTTGCTCGGAGGGCGAGCTCGATCTCGTCGTCGCGCTGCCGGGCGAGCTGGTGTTCTGCGAGGTGAAGACGCGCGCCTCCGACCGGTTCGGCGCACCGGCCGAGGCGGTGACGGCCGCCAAGCAGCGACGTCTCCGGAAGCTGGCGGCCAGGTTCCTGGCCGAGCACCAGCGGGTCGACGGCTCGCCCACTCGGAGCCTCCGCTTCGATGTGGTGGCCGTGACCGGGTCCACCGTCGACGTGATCGAGGCGGCGTTCTGACGGGTGCTTTCAGCCCGCCAGGGCCCAGATGACGAGCGCGGCGCACACGACCAGTGCCGCGGCCACCATCACATAGTCGGCGGGCGAGCGGCGGGTCTGGCGAAAGGGGTTGAAGCCCACCGGCTCAGTATCGTGCCCGCGACGGGCCACGCGCCGCTCGAGCGCACCCAGGGTGACCTTCGACAGCTTTACTGGCTGTGGATGTCCTACTGTTGCATGAGCCGTTCTGGCCGTAAATGTCATACCCTTCGGGTAAGGTACGAGCACGCTCCGGTCGTAGGGCCGAGCCGGGTCGAGGGCCCACGCGGTGGCGTCCTCCCTGCGATCCCTTCGTCAGGAGGCCCTGTCGTGCTCGCTTCCGTCGCGTCGGCGACCCTGCTCGGCGTCGAGGGCCGGCCCGTTCGGGTCGAGGTCCACGTGTCCAAGGGGCTGCCCGGGTTCACCGTCGTCGGGCTTCCCGACACCACATGCCGTGAGGCGCGCGATCGCGTTCGCGCCGCGCTCATGTCCAGCCGGCTGGCATGGCCCAACGCCCGGGTCACGGTCAACCTGGCGCCGCCGGGGGTGCGCAAGGTCGGCGCCGGCCTCGATCTCGCCATCGCCGTGGGCCTGCTGGTGGCGAGCGAGCAGTTGCCTCCCAGCTCGTGCGAGGGGCGCGCCTTCGTGGGCGAACTGGGCCTCGACGGCTCGGTGCGGGCGGTGCCCGGAGCGTTGCCGCTGATCGACGCGCTGGCCGATCCCGAGGTCGTGGTACCTGCCGGGTGCAGTGTCGAGGCCCAGCTCATCGCGCGACATGTGATCCGCCCTGTGGGCCGGCTGGAGGAACTGGTGAACGCGCTCGTCGGTCGGGAGCCCTGGCCCGACCCGCCCGAGCCGGTGGTGTTGCCGCCGCCGGCGCCCGGCCCCGATCTCGCCGACGTCCGGGGTCAACCCGCCGCCCGGTTCGCGCTCGAGGTGGCCGCCGCCGGCGGGCACCATCTGCTGCTCGTCGGCCCACCGGGGGCGGGCAAGACGATGCTGGCCCGCCGGCTGGCGGGGCTGCTGCCCGACCTCGATCCCAGCCAGGCGCTCGAGACCACCTGCATCCATTCCGCCGCGGGGCAACCGTTGCCCGCCGGGGGGCTCATACGTCGGCCACCGCTCCGAGCGCCGCACCACGGGGCGTCTGCGGTCTCGCTGGTCGGCGGCGGTTCGGGGTCGATGCAACCAGGCGAGGTCTCGCTGGCGCACAACGGTGTGCTGTTCCTCGACGAGGTCGGCGAGTTCGAGCCGTTGGTCCTCGACAACCTGCGCCAGCCGTTGGAGGAGGGCGTCATCCGGGTGTCCCGAGCCGCCGCCAAGGTGACGTTTCCGGCGCGGGTCTTGCTGGTGGGGGCGATGAATCCTTGTCCCTGCGGCGAGGGTGGGCCCCCCGGCGGGTGCCGCTGTTCGGGTGCCGCCCGCGCCCGCTACGCGCGTCGGCTGTCAGGGCCGCTGCTCGACCGGTTCGACCTTCGTGTCGAGGTGGGCAGGCCCGACGTCGCCGAGCTGCTCGACTCGTCCACCGGGGAGACGACGCGCGAGGTGGCTGCCAGGGTGGCACGGGCACGCGAGGTGGCAGCCCGGCGCGAGGTCAGCGCCAACATCGCATTGCCGGCGTGGCGGCTCGACGACGTGGCGCCGCTCGACCGCGCCGCGACGCGGCTGGTCGAACGGGAGCTGCGCGCCGGGCGGCTCACGGGCCGGGGCCTGGGCGGCGTTCGCCGGGTGGCGCGCACGATCGCCGACCTCGCCGGGCACTCCGGTCCTCTGGGCGTCGAGCACGTGAGCACTGCGCTGACACTGCGTGCCGACCCGGTCTGCCTCGACTGGCGGGTCGCGTGATGGCCCGGGCACTCGGTGGCGTCTCGTACGGGGAGGCTGCGGCGGCTTCGGGGCTCCCCGCCGAGGCCTTCGCCGCCGCTCTGGCCGGCCTGCCGGGCATGGGGCCGGCCCGCCTGTCCGCCATCCTCCGCGCCGAGAGGGCCGCACCTGCCTGGGGCCGCATCTGCGGCGGCACGGGATGGCGCGACGCCGACGTCGTGGCGGCACTCGGCTCGCGATCCGATGCCCTGATGGCCCGCTGGCGTCGAGCTGCCACGGAGATCGACCCGGCCGCCGTGTGGCGGACGATCGTCGACGAGGGCATCGGCGTCGCCGTCATCGGCTCGGCCGGATATCCGCCCGCCCTCGCTGCCGACATCGAACCGCCCGGGGTCGTGTTCCATCGCGGGTCGCCCGATGTCGTGACCGGTGCCCGGGTGGCGGTGGTCGGCACCCGTCAGTGCAGCTCCACCGGCGCCGCCATCGCCTGGGAACTGGGTCGCGACCTGGCCGCCGCCGGCGTGGCGGTGGTGTCGGGGCTCGCCTCGGGCATCGACGCCGCCGGCCACCGGGGCGCCCTGGCCGCCATGGGACAGGCCGCCGGTGCCCCGCCGATCGGGGTCGTCGGCAGTGGCCTCGACGTCGTCTACCCCCGCGGTCAGGCAGAGCTGTGGCGAGCGGTGGCGTCACAAGGGGTCCTGCTATCGGAGGCGCCGCTGGGGGCCCGGCCCGAGCGCTGGCGCTTTCCGGCGCGCAACCGCATCATCGCCGCCCTTGCCGACCTGGTCGTCGTCGTCGAGTCGCACCGCACCGGCGGCTCGATGCACACGGTCGACGAGGCCGACCGGCGTGGTATCGATGTCATGGCGGTCCCCGGGTCGGTCCGTGCCCCGGCGTCGACCGGGACCAACGGCCTGCTCGCCGAGGGCCGGGTGCCGGTTTGCTCGGCCGACGACGTGCTGGTGGCCCTGGGGTTGCGCCCCGCCGGCCGCCGTCCCCGCGCCGAGACGCGCCCCCGGCCCGACCCCGACGACATCCCGGTGCTCGACGCGGTGGGATGGCAGCCCGCCAGCCTCGACCAGATCGGCGTCCGCACAGGACGTGTCCTGGCGATCCTGGCACCGGCGCTCGATCGGCTGTGCGAGTCGGGATGGGTGGCCAGGCGCGGCGGCTGGTACGAGAGGGTCGCCGGAGGAACCCCATGACGGCGGTACCTTTGGCGACCGTGGCGCCAGGTTGGCGAGTCGAGGAGTTCGCCCGCTCGTTGACGGCGGCGGCACCGGCCACGGTCGAGGCCTACGGGCGTGACTTGGCGGCGTTTGTCACGTGGGCCGAGCGCCTGGGGCTCAGGGCACCGGTAGACGTGGAGCGCACGACGGTACGTCGCTACCTGGCCTTCCTCGCCACCCGGGGGTTCGCGCGCCGCACCATCGCCCGGCGGGCTTCCGCACTTCGTCGCTACTTCGGCTGGGCGCGGCGCGTTGGAGCCGTCACGAGCGATCCGACGGCGGGGCTCAGCGCGCCCAGGGGCGAGGGGCGGTTACCACGGGTCCTGCACCCCGACGAGCTGCGCACCCTGCTCGACGAGGCGGGCGCCGGTGGCCCGGATGGCGGCCGCGACCTGCGCGACACGGCCCTGCTCGAACTGCTCTACGGCAGCGGCCTGCGAGTGGCCGAGGCCGCGGCCCTCGACGTCGACGACCTCGACCTGGCCGGGCGGCGGGTCCGGGTGTGGGGCAAGGGCGGCAAGCAACGCCTCGTGCCCCTCAGCGAACCTGCGGTCGACGCCCTGCAGCGCTGGCTCGCCGACGGCCGTCGCGAGCTCGCCACCGAGGCCTCGCCGGCGGCGGCGGTCTTCCTCAATCGGCGGGGCCGGCGCCTGACGCCGCGCGACGCTCGACGCGTGCTGGATCGGCGGGCGGCGGCGCCGACCCATCCGCATGCCCTGCGGCACACCTTTGCCACGCACCTGCTCGACGGGGGCGCCGACCTGCGGGTTGTCCAGGAGCTGCTCGGCCATGCAGACCTGGCGACAACGCAGCGTTACACTCACGTCTCAAAGGAACGGCTACGCTCCGTGTTCGACGCCACCCACCCACGGGCATAGGGGCGCACGTGATGCTCGTTGACGTAGAGACTGGGGACTTGTGGGCCGCGTACAAGTGCGACGGCCAGCACGCGGCTCGCGATGAGCTGATCCTCCGTTACGCGCCCCTCGTGCAGTACGTGGCGGGGCGGATGGGCGTCGGCCTGCCCAGCCACGTCGAGCGTGCCGACCTGGTGAGCTACGGCATCTTCGGGCTCATCGATGCTGTCGAGCGGTTCGACCCGGCCCGGGGATGCCGGTTCGAGACCTACGCCATCGCGCGGATCAAGGGCAACATCCTCGACGAGCTGCGCTCGCTCGACTGGGTGCCCCGCTCCGTCCGCGCCAAGGCCCGCCGCATCGAGGCCGCCCTCACCCGGCTCGCCGCCGCCCTGCATCGGTCCCCGACCGACGCCGAGCTCGCGGACGCCCTGGGCATGAACGACGATCAACTCCAACACGCGCTGTCGCAGATCTCGCTGATGAGCCTCGTCACCTTCGACGCCGCAGTGAGTTCGGCGGCCGCCGACGATCCGCCCTTGACCGTCGGTGACATCCTCACCAGTGGCGACGACGATCCGCTGGCCGCGTTCGAGCTCGCCGAGCTGCGCCGGGCGCTGGCCGAGGCCATCGAGCGCCTGAGCGAGCGCGAGCGGGCCGTGGTCAGCCTCTACTACCACGACGGCCTCACGTTGGCCGAGATCGGCGAGGTGCTCGGTGTCACCGAGAGCCGCGCCTGTCAGATTCACGGCAAGGCCGTCACCCGGCTGCGGCTACGCATGACCGCGGCCGGCCGCGTGCCCGCCTGACGCCCAGGGCATCGCCCGTCGCCCGCTTGTAGCTGACGACTGGCGGGACGGTCCGCCGGCAGGCGGCCGGCCCCCACCTCACGGACGCTCCGTCCGTCTCCCCGCTCGCTTCCCCTCGAGGTACCCGCACACGCCCCGAGGGGGACGCCATGTTCCCGGCCCGCTGGTCGCTCCGTCCCGTCCGCCTGCGCTCGCGCCGTCGGCACCACAACCGACGCGGCTCCGCGCTCCGCAAGCTCCGCCGCTGGTGTCGCCTACCCGGCGTCGGGCCGCCCCGGCCGGCTGGTTGCTGGGCCGCGGCGCTGGCGATCACGACTGGTGCCCTGTGGCCGGCCATGGCCGCCGGCGCACAGCCCTCCCAGGCCGCACCGCCGGCGCCTACCTACGGCCCACCGGTCTCGGCGCCGATCGCCGACCCCTTCCGGCCGCCCGGCGGGCCCTACGGCGCCGGCAATCGTGGCCTGGAGTACGACACCGAGCCCGGAGACCCCGTGTGGGCCAGTGCCGACGGGACCGTCATCTTCGCCGGACCGGTGGCCGGCACGCTGCACGTGACCGTCCGCCACGCCGACGGCGTGCGGACGTCCTATTCGTTCCTCGCCGTCATCGAGGTCGTGCTCGGTCAGCGTGTCCGGGCCGGCGACCGGGTCGCGATCGCCGGAGAGCGGTTGCACTTCGGTGCCCGGTCGGGGGACGCGTACTTCGACCCGGCGGCGCTGTTCGTCGGCGGCGAGCTGGAGGTGGAACTGCTGCCCTTCGAGATCCCTCCGGGCAGCACGCCCGAGGCGGAAGCCCGAGCGCTCGCGCAACTGGCGCTCGACGGGCGCGGCGGCATCGGCATCCCCGGCGTCGGCGCCGCGCTGGGATGGTTGCACGACCGTGCCGGGGCCACGGTCACCTACGCCGCTCAGCTGAGCCTGCCCGCCCGCGGCCTCGGCGTCGCCGCCGACCTAGGTGCCCGCTTGCTCCTCCGCGGGCCGTGCTCCGACGGGCCGGCGCCGGCCGCGCCGGTGCGGGGCCAGGACCGGGTGGCCATCACGGTCGCCGGACTCGGCTCGTCGAGCAACCGTGGCTCGATCGACACGCTCCGCGCCACCGAGCTGGGCTACGACGACGATCGGGTGGTGCGCTTCAGCTACGCCGGCGGACGGGTGCCCGGTTCGGGCGCTGCGTTCGGCGGTCTAGCCACCAGCGCATATGAGTCCGAGGCAAGCCAGGGCGACCTCCACGGTGCCGCCCGGCGCCTAGCCGATCTGGTCGAGGACGTCGCCGCCGCCGACCCTCGAGCCACCATCGACGTCTTCGCCCACTCCCAGGGCGGCGTCGTCACCCGGCTGGCGCTGCTCGAGCTGGCCGAACGGGGCGTGGCGCTCGACCGGCTCGGCGTCGTGACCACCCTCGGCACACCGCACAGGGGATCCGACGTGGCCACAGCCGTCGCCGCCGCCAAGACCACGCTGACCGGCCATCTGGGCCTGGATGCCACCGAGGCGTTCCTGGGCCGCGGCATCGACCCCGGCGCCAAGGCCATACGGCAGCTCGCCGAGAGCTCGGCCGTGGTGAGCCAGCTGGCCGACGGGGGCGTCCCCGACGGCGTGGAGCTCGTGTCCATCGCCGCCCGAGGCGACCTGGCGGTGGCGGCGCCCAACACCGAGGTCGACGGCGCCACCAACGTGACGGTGCCGGTGTCGGGATGGTCCGCTCACGGCCGTCTTGTGGCGTCGGACGACGCCACCGCCGAGATGGCGCGGGCGCTGGGCGGCCAGCCACCGGCCTGCGAGGGGTGGCGCGACGTGGTCGCCGACGTCGTGGTCGGCCACGGGATCTCGTTCGTCGAGGACCAGATCGGCGCCGCCGCTCTGGCCGAGATGCCCTGAGCGCCTCCCGGCGGAATCGCATGGCGGGTCCCGACGACCTCCCGATAGGCTGTCTCGCCGGTCCGAAACCCTCTGGCCTGCGCACCACCCCACAGCCGGACCCAACCCACGGTCGCCTGCGAGCGCCGGGTCCGGCAACGAGCAACCGATGGGACGAAAGGGAACAGACACGTGGCTGTCGTCACCATGAAGCAGCTGCTGGAGGCCGGGGTCCACTTCGGCCACCAGACCCGCCGTTGGAACCCCAAGATGAAGCGCTTCATCTTCGGCGAGCGCAACGGCATCTACATCATCGATCTCGAGCAGACTCTGGCCCGCATCGAGACCGCCTACACGTTCGTGCGCGACACCGTCGCAGGCGGCGGCGCGGTCCTGTTCATCGGCACCAAGAAGCAGGCGCAGGACCCGATCCAGCAGTACGCCGAGAAGTGCGGCATGCCGTACATCAACCAGCGGTGGCTGGGCGGCATGCTCACGAACTTCCAGACCATCAACAAGCGCGTCGCCAAGATGCTCGAGTACGAACGCATGCGTGACTCGGGCGAGTTCGACGCGATGCCCAAGAAGGAAGCGCTGCTGCTCGGCCGCGAGCTCGACAAGCTCGAGCGCTACCTCGGCGGCATCCGCCACATGGACCGGCTGCCCCAGGCCATCTTCGTGCTCGACACCAAGAAGGAGCACATCGCGGTCACCGAGGCCAACAAGCTGGGCGTGCCGGTGGTGGCGGTCGTGGACACCAACTGCGACCCCGACGTCATCGACTACGTGATACCGGGCAACGATGACGCCATCCGGTCGGGCACGCTGTTGAGCCGGGTCATCGCGGACGCGGTGATCGAGGGCAAGCACATCGCATCGCTGCGGACGCCGGTTGCCACGCGATCGGCTGACGACGAGTCGCGTGTCGCCGCGGAGCAGGCCGAGGCCCGCCGCCAGGCGCTGGCCGAAGCCAGCGAGCGCGACGCCCGCGTCGCCGGAGCCCGCACCACACCGCGCCCGCCGGCGGCGCCGTCCGTCGACTCCCCGACGCCGCGGGCTGCGGCCGCCGAGGGGCCCAGCACCGTGGCGCACGCCGAAGGCGCGGTCACCGAGGGCACGGCCACCGAAGACACGGCCACGGAAGACACGGCCACCGAAGACACGGCGCCCGCCGCCGGGCCGGCACCGGACGGCGTCGAGGAGGGCGACGCCCCCGCGGCCGGAACGGCTGCTGCCGAGGTGCCTGCGGCCGAGACGGCTGCTGCCGACGCCGCCGAGGTCGCGACCCCCGAGACCGCGGCCACCGAGGCCGACGCCAGCCAGACCGAGGCCAGCCAGACCGACGCCAGCGAGACGGGCGCCGACGCCTCCGCCGAGGCCGACGCCAGCCAGACCGACGCCAGCGAGACGGGCGCCGACGCCTCCGCCGAGGCCGACGCCAGCCAGACCGACGCCAGCGAGACGGGCGCCGACGCCTCCGCAGATGCCGACGCCAGCCAGACCGACGCCAGCGAGACGGGCGCCGACGCCTCCGCAGATGCCTCCGCCGAGGCCGAGGCCCCCGCCGAGACCTCCCCCGAATCCCAGGAGTCCTGAGGCCCCCATGGCCGATTTCACCGCCAAAGACGTACAGGCCCTGCGCCAGGCCACCGGGGCGGGGATGATGGACGCCAAGAAGGCCCTCCAGGAGG
>Ga0299914_10001032_pt1 | contig 17789 bp, 14 predicted proteins | sample RVTome_10_FD_201361 | JGI IMG/M metagenome (GOLD analysis project Ga0299914, IMG submission 201361) | Soil microbial communities from uranium-contaminated site in the Upper Colorado River Basin, Wyoming, United States - RVT153D57 (version 2) ...
GGAAGAGCACGCTCATCGGCCGGCTCATGTTCGACACCAAGACGATCTTCGAGGACCAGCTCGAGGCGGTCGAGCGCACCAGCCGGGCGATGGGCCACGACTACACCGATCTCGCCCTCCTCACCGACGGGCTGCGCGCCGAGCGCGAGCAGGGCATCACCATCGACGTGGCCTATCGCTACTTCGCCACGCCGCGGCGGAAGTTCATCATCGCCGACACCCCGGGCCACCCGCAGTACACGCGCAACATGGTCACCGGCGCGTCGACCGCGAACCTGGCGATCGTGCTCGTCGACGCGCGCAAGGGGATGGTCGAGCAGAGCCGTCGCCACGCGTTCCTCGTCACCCTGCTCCGGGTGCCGCACCTGCTCGTGGCGGTCAACAAGATGGACCTCGTCGACTTCAGCGAAGACGTGTTCGAGAAGATCCGATCCGAGTTCGCGTCGTTCGCCGCCAAGCTCGAGGTGCCAGACCTGACCGTCATCCCCATCTCCGCGCTCAACGGCGACAACGTCGTCGACCGCTCCGAGCGGATGCCGTGGTACGACGGGCCTTCGCTCCTCCACCACCTCGAGAACGTGTACATCGCCAGCGACCGCAACATGACCGACGTCCGCTTCCCGGTCCAGTACGTCATCCGCCCCAAGTCGTCCGAGCACCACGACTACCGCGGCTACGCCGGCACCGTCGCCGGCGGCGTCATGAAGCCGGGCGACGAGGTCGTCGTGCTGCCGAGCGGCCTCGAGACGAGGATCGCGGCCATCGACGCCTTCACCGGCCCGGTCGAGGAGGCGTTCCCGCCGATGTCGGTCACCGTCCGGCTCGAGGACGACCTCGACGTGTCGCGCGGCGACATGATCTGCCGCCCGCACAACATGCCGCACGTCAGCCAGGACGTCGACGCCATGGTGTCGTGGATGTCCGAGGCCAAGCTCGTCCCCGGGCAGATGCTCGGCATCAAGCACACCACCCGCACCACGCGGGCCCAGGTGCGCGACGTCCAGTATCGGCTCGACGTGAACACGCTCCACCGCGACGAGAGCGTGTCCGAGCTGGGGCTCAACGACATCGGGCGCATCCAGCTGCGCACCATGGTGCCGCTGTTCATCGACCCCTACCGGCGCAACCGGGCCACCGGCGGCTTCATCCTCATCGACGAGGCCACGAACCGGACGGTCGCGGCCGGCATGGCGGTCGCCACCGAATAGCCGCGGTCACGGCCCCGCTCAGAGGTAACCGAGCTCCTCGAGCCTGGCGATGACCTTCGCGGCGCTCGCCGCTGGCGTCTCGGTGCCGTCGGTGCGGCACACCACCTCCGGATTCAACGGCGGCTCGTACGGGTCGCTCACGCCGGTGAAGTTCTCGATCTCGCCGGCCAGCGCCTTGCGGTACAGCCCCTTCACGTCGCGCTCGGCGAGCACCTCGAGCGGCGCGTCGACGAAGACCTCCACGAAGCGCCCGATTAGGGCCCGCAGCTCGTCGCGGACGGCGCGATACGGGCTGATGACCGCGGCGATGGCCACCACGTCGTGCCGGGTCAGGAGCTCGCACACCCAGCCGACGCGGCGCACGTTCTCGTCACGGTCCTCGCGCGAGAAGCCCAGCCCCTTGGTCAGGTGGGTGCGCACGACGTCGCCGTCGAGCACCTCGAGCGGGACGCCACGATCGCGCAGCTCGCGCTCGAGGATGCCGGTGATCGTCGACTTGCCGGCGCCGGACATCCCGGTCAGCCAGATCGTGAAGCCGCCGAGCGGCAGGGGTGCATCGGTCATGTGGGTGGGAGGCTACAACGGGAAGACGATGGGGATCAGGATGACCGCAAGCACCGTCACCACGACGTTGATCGGTGCGCCAAGCCGGCTGAAGTCGCCGAACCGATAGCCGCCGAGGCCATAGACCATGAGGTTCGTCTGGTAGCCGATGGGGGTCAGGAACGAGAGGCTGGCGCCCATCGTCACCGCGATGACGAACGGCCGCGGGTCGCTGCCCGTCGCCGCCGCGGTGGCCACCGCCACCGGGAAGGCGAGCACCGCCGCCGCATTGTTGCTGATCATCTCGGTCAGGAGCATGGTGGCGACCAGGATGGCGGCCAGTGCGCCGATCGCCCCGACCGGCTCCATCAGCCCCACCAGGATCTCGGCGATCGCGCTGCCGAGCCCGCTGCCCTCGACCGCGGCGCCGAGGCCGAAGGCGGCGGCGATCAGGACCACGATGTCGAGGTCGATCGCGTCGCGCGCCTGGCGGATGGTCAGCGAGCGGGTGGCGATGACGGCGAGCGCCGTGAGGAGCGCCGCGTGCAGGATCGGCAGCAGGCCGAGGCCGGTGGCGAGCACGAAGCCGAGCCCGATGAGCCCCACCATCCAGCCCCGGCCGCCGCGCGGCGGCGGGATCGCGCGCAGCGGTGCGATGAGCAGGAAGTCGTGCCCCTCGCGATACCGCGGGCGGAACCCGGGATCGGCGAGGACGAGCAATGTGTCCCCCAGGCGCAGCCGCACCTCGCCGAGCTTGGCGTCGATGCGGTGCCCGGCTCGGTGGATGGCGAGCACGGCGCCCCCGTAGCGCCCGCGGAACCCGAGCTGGCGCAGCGTCGACCCGGCGAGGTCCGGCCCGACCACCGCCTCGAAGAACGCCTGACCGCTGCTGGCCAGGGCGTCGATCTCCTGTGCCTCGGTCGACTGCAGTCCCCGCAGGCGATGGAGGTCGACCACGTCGTCGACACGACCCACGAAGGTGAGCACGTCGTCCCCGCCGAGCGCCTCCCCGGGTCCCACCGGGCCGATGATCCGCTCTCCGCGGTTGATCTCGACGAGGAACACGCCGTGGAGGTGGCGAAGCCCGGCCGCCTCCACCGTCTTGCCATCGATGGGGCCGCCGGGCTGGACGCGCATGCTCACGGTGAAGTCACGGGTCGCGTCGCCTTCCCCGTCGCCGCGCGCCGCGCCGCGATCGGGGAGCAGGCGGCCGGCGAGGAGGACGATGGCCACCACGCCGGCGACCGCGATCGGCAGGCCAACCGGGGTCAGCTCAAACAGGGAGAGCGGCTCCATGCCCGCCTCGCGCAGCAGGCCGGAGACGGTGAGGTTGGTGGAGGTGCCGACCGTGGTGATCACCCCGCCCAGCACCGCGGCGAAGCTGATGGGGATGAGGAAGCGCGACGGCGACAGCCCGCGCCGGCGGCAGAGGTCGAGGACCGCCGGCACCGTCATCGCCACCAGCGTCGTGTTGTTGAGGAACGCCGACAGCGCGGTGATGGGGGCGAGCAGGCGCGGCAGCGCCCAGCGCTGCGACGTCCCGTCCGGACGCCCGAAGAAGCGCTCGAGCACCGGCCCCACGATGCCGGAGACGTCGGCGGCGCGGGCGAAGACGAGCAGCGCCGCCACGACGATGGGGGCCTCGTTCGAGAAACCGGCGAACGCCTGGTCGCCGTCGATGATCCCGACCAGGAGCAGCAGGATCGTGGCGCTCAGCACCGCCACGGCGGGCGAGATCATCTCGCGGGCGAGCACCGCCACGAGCACGACGACGACGGCGAGGGTGAACCAGGCCTCGAGGCTCATTCAGCGCGGGGCGAGGGGGTCTCGGCCGTCAATGGCTACAATCCTCCGGATGTCGGCGATCGCCGGCAGCAGTTCGCGCTGGGAGGATAGCGGTTGGCCGTGGCGGCAGGGAGCCAGGCGGACGTGGCTGAGGTTGCGCAGGCGCTGCGCGATGCCCGGCGGATCACCGCCGTGTGCCACGAGAATCCCGACGCGGACACCATTGGGGCCGCCGTGGCGATCTGCCTCATCGGTGAGCGTCTCGGGGCGGAGACCGAGCTCGTCAGCGCCGACGGCATCCCGCCGGTGTTCGACTTCCTGCCCCGCGTCGACGGCGTTCGGCGCCGCCCGGGGCTCGAGCCGGACCTCGCCGTGGTGTGCGACGCCGCCACGCTCGAGCGCGTCGGGCGCATCGCCCGCGACGAGGCCGACTGGTTCGCGCGGGCCCGGCTGCTGAACATCGACCATCACGTCAGCAGCAACCGCTTCGGGCAGCTCAACCTCGTCGACCCGCGCGCCGCGGCCACCTGCGAGGTCCTCGTTCGCGTGGTGGAGGCGCTCGGCATCGAGCCGGACGCCGAGCTGGCGACCGCGCTGCTCACCGGCATCGTGCGCGACAGCCACGGCTTCTCCGACCCGGCGACCTCCGGCGACTCGCTGCGAGCGGCGGCGCGGCTGGTGGACGCCGGGGCGCCGTTGGCGCTCATCCATCGGCGCATCCTTTCCGAGCTGCCGTTCGCCACCATGGCGTTGTGGGGCAAGATGCTCGCCGGCGTCGGGCAGGCGGCGGACGGCCGGATCGTGCACGCCACGCTGACGCAGGCGATGCTCGACGAGACGGGCACCCAGCAGCACGACGCCGACGGTCTCGCGGAGTTCCTGGCCAAGGCCAAGGAAGCCGATGTCACGCTCCTCCTGCGAGAGCTGGGGCCTGCCGAGACGCGGGTCAGCGTGCGCACCTCGGAGGCGGTCGACGCCACGCGCATCACCGCCCCGTTCGGCGGTGGCGGGCACGCCCGCCGCGCGGGAGCCACGGTGACCGCGCACCTCGATGCCGCGGTGCCCCTCGTCGTGGACGCCAGCCGTGAGGCGCTGGACGACGGCGCTTCCACGTAGCCGGGATGCCGCCACCCCGGCAGCCCGGCCCTGGGTCGAGGCGCTCGCCCTCGGCGTTCCGCTCCTCGTGCTGACGGCCCTGTCGCTGTACCAGCTCGGGGCGCTCAGCCTGTGGCGGGACGAGGTCGCGAGCGTCGTCTTCGCCAAGGGCTCGCTGGGTGACCTCGTCACCATCGTCGGTCGCGACCGCGACGCGGTAGGACTCGCCAACATGGCGACCTACTACCTGATCCTCCACTTCTGGCTGGGCCTCGGGGAGTCGGAAGCGTGGCTACGGCTCCCGTCGGTCGCGTTCGGAGTCGCCAGCGTGATCCCGGTGTACTTCCTCGCCCGCCGGCTCGCGGGATGGGCCGCTGCGGCCGTGGCGGCTGCGATCTTCGTCCTCGTGCCGTACGTCATCCATTACAACCAGGAGGTCCGCGGCTACTCGCTGTCGATGCTGGTGGCCGGCGGGCTGACCTGGCTCCTGCTCATCGGCGTCGAGCGGCGTGAGCGGGTGTGGCCGTGGCTGGCATACGGCGTCCTCGCCGCGTTGGGGATCTACGTCCACTTCTTCGTCGCGCTGGTGGTGGCCGCCCACGGGTTGTGGGTGCTCGTCGCGCGGCAGGTCCCGCATTGGACGGCCGCACTCGCGGCGCTCGTCCCGATCGGCCTTGCGGCAGTGCAGCTCCCGTTCGTCATCCTCGAGTTCGGCGGCGAGCAGGAGTGGGTCCCGCCACTCAGCGGGCCGGTCGCCGCGCAAGCGCTCGTCGGCCTGGCCGGCAGCGCGCCGCTGCTGTTGGCGGTGAGCCTCCTCCTCGGCTTCGGGCTGGTGAGGCTGTCATACGATCGCCACGCGTGGCTGCTCGCGGGATCGGTGCTGGTGCCGATCTTCGGCGCAGTGGCTATCTCGCTCGTCAAGCCGATGTTCGTCGGCCGCTACCTCATCATGGTGCTGCCCATGCTTGCGGTCTTCATGGCCTGGGCGGTCGTGACCATGCGTCCGCGGATGCTTGCCGTCACGTCCGCGCTGGTCCTCGGTGCCCTGCTCGTCGTTGCCGTCCCCACGGCCTACCGCGATACGCACCAACAGGATTGGCGCGCGGCCGGCGAGTGGGTGGCGGCCCAGGCCGAGCCGGGCGACGCGATGATCGCGCAGAGCGGACGGAGGCCGCTCGAGTACTACGTGGGCGTCGCCGACGGCGCGGTGCCACGCTCCACGCGGGTCGCCCTCGCGCTCGACGATCCCGGCACCGATCGGGTCTGGGTGGCGGTGCTCGGCGATCAGCCGCCCGGCCACGAGGCCGCCGTGCCGGCACGGCTCTCGACCGCCTTCGAAGTCGTCGGCCGGCGACCGTTCGGCGCCCGATTGTCCATACTGCTCATGCTGAGACGGACGGCCGGATGAGGCCGAACGCAGGGGTGGAGTCGATGTCGACCGAGACGGGAGCCATTCCCGAGACCGAGGCGCCACCCAGCCCGCGGAGCGCGGGGTCGGGGGACCGGCGCAGGTGGGGCCTCCCCGCCATGGCCTTGCCGGCGCTCTCCAGGCTGGAGTGGGCCGGCCTGCTCCTGCCGATGCTGGCGCTCACCATCCTCGCTCTGCGCGACCTGGGCGCGCCAAGCCTGTGGCGCGACGAGGTGTCGAGCGTGATCTTCGCCAAGGGCTCGCTTGGCGACCTGCTCACCATCATCGGCCGCGACCGCGCCGAGGTGGGGCTGGCGAACATGGCGACCTACTACCTAATCCTCCACTTCTGGCTCATGGTTGGGGAGACGGAGGCGAGGATCCGCCTGCTTTCCGTCATCTTCGGGGTCCTCAGCGTCGTCCCCGTGTACTTCATCGCCCGCCGGCTGGCGGGCTGGGTGGCGGGCGCCCTTGCGGCGTCGCTGTTCGTTCTCATCCCGTACGTGATCCACTACAGCCAGGAAGCACGCGGGTACTCCCTGGCGATGCTGATGGCCGGCGGCATGACCTGGCTGGTGCTCATCGGTCTCGATCGGCGTGAGCGGATATGGCCTTGGCTGGCGTACGGGCTGATCGGCGCGCTGGGGCTCTACGTCCACTTCTTCATGGCGCTCGTCGTCGCCGCCCATGGCCTGTGGTTGCTCGTGACGAGGCAGGTCCCGCCGCTGCGCAGCTCGGTGGCGGCGGTGGCTCCGCTTGCCATCGCCGCGGCGCCGATCCCCTTCATCATTGTCGAGTTCGGCGGCGAGCACGAATGGATCCCGCCCCTCACCGCCGCCCGTGCATACGTCGGCCTCGAGAAGCTGATCGGCGGCGCGGTGCCGATCATCGTCATTTCGTCGCTGATGGTGGCGGGTGCCATCCTCTGGCGGCGGGATCGACGCTTCTGGCTGCTCGTTGCCTCAGTCCTTGTTCCGATCCTCGGCGCCGTCGCGATCTCGATCGTGAAGCCGATGTTCATCCCGCGGTACCTCATCATGGTCCTGCCGGCCCTGGCCCTGGTCGCAGGCCTCGCAATCGTCAGGCTGGAACCCCTCGTTGCTCGAGCTGCCACCGCGGTCGCGGTGATCGTGATGCTGCTCGTCGGCCTGCCGTCCGCGTACTTCACGACGACCGACATCAACTGGCGTGCGGCCGGCCGCTGGATGGCCGAGGAAGTGGAGACCGGTGACCACGTGGTCATGGTCTCGTGGCGAGACTCACCGCTCGAGTACTACTTCCTGCGCTTCGACCCGCCGGCCGTGCCGCAGCGGCTGCGGGAACGTGACGCGCTGGCGGCGGATGTCGACGGTCGGATCTGGCTCGCCCTGACCGGCATGCAGCCCCCGGAGGCAAGCGAGAAGCTGGAGCTGTTCCTGCCCCGCTATCGGGTGGAGGAAGCTCGCCGCTTCGGGCGACGGGCCCAGCTGTTCCTGCTCGTCCCGTTGGGTTCGAGCCCGGCCGTCGCTGAAGCGGCAACCTTGCTACCATCCGCCGGTCCCAGCCCCGGCCTGGAGGGCCGATGACCGCCGATACTCCGGGACCGCCGCCCCGTCAGCGACGCGTACCCGCTGCCCGCGCCCTGCTCCGCTCCCTGCTCCGTCCATCGCGCTTCGCGATCGTGGGCGTCATCGGCATCGCGGTGAATGCGGCGGCGCTCGTCGTCTTCACCGAGTGGCTCGGCATCCACTATGCGGTGTCGGCGATCCTCGCCTCCCAGGTCTCGACCCTCCATAACTTCATCCTCACCGAGGTATGGGTGTTCCGCAGCCGTACGGCACACCGCCACCTGCTCATCCGCTACCTCGCCTTCAACGCCCTGAACGTGGCGACCCTGGTCATTCGGGTGCCGGTAATCATCGGCCTCACCGAGGGGGCCGGGGTGCACTACCTCGTGTCGAACCTCGCCGCCATCGGTCTCACGTTCGGAGTCCGCTACTTCATCGCCGACAACTGGATCTGGGCCGGGCGCGACGATCGCGACCAGACCGCGGTGCGCCACTGGTACCACTACGACATTCACGGCCTCGTCCGCGTCCGGTCGCGGTTCGCCCTGCCGGAGCTGGCGGCCTTCAACGTGGCGGAGCCGGTCCGCGCGGACATCGTCATCCACCGCCGCTTCGCCCTCGGTGGCTGGCCACGCCTGCGCATCGGCGTCCGCTCCGAGGGCGATGTCATCCGCTACCGGGAACAGCTCGGCGCCATGGGAGTAGCCTTCGACGTCGCGCTCGGGGAGCAGGTCGTCATCCACGCCAACTGGCTCCTCGCCTGGTCACACCACGTTCTCTACACGAACCTCGTGGAGCCGATTCTGCGCTTCCTCCTCGTGAGCAAGGACAGCGTGCTGCTCCACGCCGCATCCGTCGAGACGGAGCGGGGCGCGGTGCTCATGTCGGCGCAGACCGACACCGGCAAGACGAGCACGCTCCTCCGCCTGCTCATGCGGCATCCGTGGGGGTTCATCGGCGATGACATGGCGATCATCCGGCCGGACGGCCGCGTCCTCTCCTTCCCAAAGCCGATGACGCTCTCGTCGCACACGATGGGCGCCGTGAGCGACGCCGCGCTGCCCTTCGCCGACCGCTTCATGCTCGCCATTCGCAGCCGGGTGCACTCCAAGGAGGGCCGATCCATTGGCCACGCGCTCGGCCGGCTGCCGGTACCGATCGTCACCATCAACGCGATCGTGCAGTTGCTCGTGCCACCCCCGAAATACCACGTCTCGTCGCTCGTCGAATGCGAGATGTCCGACGAGGCGCCGCTCCACGCCGCCTTCCTCATGTCACGCGGACCCGAGCTCCGGGAAGAGGTGGGCCTCGAGCCGGCGCTCGATGTCCTGCTGGCGAACACGGAGGACGCGTACACGTTCCCGCCGTTCGGCGGCTTCTCGCCGTTCCTGCGCTTCGGCGGCATGGACCTCGCCGCCCTGCGGGCGCGTGAACGCGAGCTGCTGCGCAGCGCGGTCGCCAATGCGCGCCGCGTTTGCCTCCAGGTCCCGGGTCACTCCTGGTCCGAGGTGATACCGACGCTCCTCGACGGGCCCGAGGCAGGACCGGGGTCGCCGCCGCTGGAGCCACGACCGGTCGTCGAGTCCGCCGCCGGCTGAGCCGGGTTGCGGGCGGCCGGACCGATGATGGTGGCGAGCGCCTCACGGTCGAGCAGGCGCCAGCTGGCGAGCAGGATTGAGAAGCTGGAGAGCCAGACCGAGGGCATGGCGATGACGGCGGCGAGGGGCACCGCCCAGGCCCAGCGACGCCATCCTGCCACCGCCGCTACGCCCAGGGCGATGGGGAGGCGGGCCAGCAGCGGCACTGGCAGCTGATCGTTCGGATGCGGCGGCTGGCCGGCAGCCGCGCGAAGAAGGTCAACCCACTCGGCCCAGAGGCCGGGCGCGGCGGCAACCCCCACGACGACGATCGCCAGCGTGACCGCGGTCGCCACCGCCAGGGACCGCCACTGCCGCGCTCCGAGGTGGTAGGCGATGCCGACGCCGGGCGTCACCTTCGTGAGGAGCACCACGGCCCACGCGGCGGGATACCGAAGGGCGAGCGCCACCGCCACGGCGAGGAAGATGTGAATATTGCCGCTCTCAAGGTCGCGCACCACCGGCTGGAAGAACACGGCCAGCACCGCGGCCATGGGGATGCCGACGAGCCAGGCCAGGGCCACCAGCTGGCCGGCGATCCAGACGACGGCGAACGACTGAAACGGCATCTGGCCGAATGGCCAGATCACGGCGCCCGCGGCGGGCGAGTAGACGAAGGCGCCCGACTCGTGCCACGCGACGTCGTAGAGCCCGCCCTGCCACGCTTCGTGGAAGCCGCGCAGGTCGCCGCCATCCCCGGTCGTGACCTGGAGATATCCGACGCAGATGAGCACGACGACCCCCGCCGCATGGACGGCGACGTGGCCGGTTTGGCCCCACAGCGGGGAGCTGGTACGCGGCATCGGTTGCCCGATGCTAGGGGTTGGGTCGGGCGGCTGCATCGCGGTTCTGGCTTGAGAACGCGCGTGCCTCAGGAACGCCAGGCGGAGAGGTCGCGATCCAGGATGCGCTCCAGCTGCTCGATGTCCGGACCGAAGTCCTGCGTGAGCCGCCGCCGCTCATCCGCGGCGAGGCGTTCCCGAACGAGGGCATGCTCATCCGCGACGTCGCGAGCACGCGTGCGGAGGCGTTTCGGCGTGGCGGCGGCGGCCAGGCGGCGCAAGGGACTTCGCCGGCTGAGCAGGATCCCTCGCCAGCCGTGGCGCGGCACCCCACCGCGATTGGGGCGCGCGGACAGGTCGGTCTCGAACGAGCGGTCGACGCCGAGGAACTCGTACGTCCGGGCCAGCACCGACCGCGGGTCCGCCACCAGGTCGTCGTACAGGTGCACGAGCAGCTGGGACCGCGGGAAGCGCTCGACATAGCGCTGCAGCTGGCGGCCGTAGTAGCCCATGTCGCGGTAGCGCCACAGGAACCCCCATCCTTCGGTTATGCGCGCCGGTTCCAGCTCGAGGGCGGTGGCGAAGTCGGGAGCCGGTTCGCGACCCTGTCGCTTGAGGTGGAGGTAGCTCGAGAACGCCCGATCGGCGGGGTGCCGCAGGACGGCCACCAACCGCGCGTCCGGCAGCTGGGCTCGGATCCTCTCGGGCGCTTCCGGCACGTAGAGATACAGGTTGGACGCCTCACCCACAGCCCGCACCTGGGGGCCGATGTCCTCGAACAGGGCGTCGTAGGCCTGACGGCTGGTGATGGCCCGGCCGATGGTTGCGCCCGGCCCGGCGGCGCGCGGCACCTCGCCCTCCGCGAAGGCGAAGAACTGGGGCTCCTTCACGGACGGCATGAACACCTGCGGGTGCTGACGCAGGAACGACCAGAGCGCCGTCGTTCCCGACTTCGCGGCGCCGATGACGAGAAAGCTCGGCCTCATCGCCCTGCGACCTCGACGACCAGCTCGGCGTAGCGGCGGATCGCCTCGTCCGGCGCGAAGGCAGCCGAGCGCGAGCGCGCGCCCGACCGGAGGGCGCCGGCCAGCTCGGGATCGTCCAGCACCCGTCCGATGGCCGCGGCCAGCGCCTCGGGATCTCCGGGAGGCACGAGAAGGCCGGTGTGACCGTCGTCAACGATCTCATTCGGTCCAAACTCGCAGTCGGTCGCGACGATGGCCGCGCCGACGCGCGACGCCTCGACGAGGACGAATCCGAGCGTCTCCCAGTCCGACGCCAGCACGAATGCGGCGGCATCGCGCATGTACGGGAAGGGGTTGGCGACATAGCCCAGGAACTCGACCGCGTCACCCAGTCCCAGCTCGTCGCGGAGCCGTTCCAACGCGCTCCGCTCTTCCCCGTCGCCGAGTATCAGCAGCCGGGCCGGGCGCCGGCGCCGGACCAGCGCGAGAGCGCGCAGCAGGTTCGGGTACGCCTTCTGGGGCGCCAGCCGTCCGACCGCCACGAGGGTGGGGTCGCCCGACTCCAGCCAGGGATGCGGGCGCTCGTCGTCGGCGGCCAACGCGTCCAGCTCCGGGTCGAACGGGTTGTAAATGGTCGTGACGAGCGACTTCGCGAGATCAAGGTCGCGCAGCAGGGCACCGCGCAGGCCCTCGGAGACGGCCACCACCGCGGCCGCGCGCGAATAGAGGCGACGGGCAAGGGTCAGCTGGAGGCGCTTGCCGCGCGTGGCTCGAAGCGCGTCCGGGGTCACGTGTTCGGTGGCGATCACAGGTGGGGCCGCACCGCGCAGCAGCCAGCCGGCAGCGAGCAGCAGGAGGTTCGGGTATGTCATGAAGCCGATCGCGACGTCCGGTCGGCGCCGTCGCAGAAGCCCTGCCAGGCGGGGGATGATCCGCACGCCGTCGAGCCGACCTCGCTTGTCGAGGGAGATGACCGGGATCCGGGCCGGCAAGCTGGCCCGCACGTCGGCGTTCTCGTTACGTCGATGCAGGACCACGATCTCGACCGTGAAACGGGCGGGATCGAGGCCACGGGCCAAGATGCTCGCCAGGCGCTCCATGCCGCCACCGCGGATCGAGGGAAGGAGGAAGAGCAGCCGCAACGGGTCGGCCTTCGGCGGCTGGCTGGCTGCGATCACGTCGGTCACCCCACCCCACGCCAGCCCGGCAACGAGCGGCCGAGCAGGCGCTCGATTGCGATCACCTCGTCCTCCAGCTCCGCGCGAAGCTCGGCTCGGAGCCGCTCAGGCAGGTGCTGCCGCTCGCTGGTGCGGACGTTCATGGCCGCCGCTCGACGATATGCCGATCGGCGCAGGCCGGCCGGTACCACGGCCCGTACCGCGGACCGCAGCGTGGGCGGGGGGGCGGCCAGCACCCGTCGAACGAGGGCCGATCGGCTGCGCTTGTTCGGGTTCCGGTGCGGGAAGCGGTGCCCTTCGGCGGGCTGCAGCCCCAGGAAGGCCAGCACCCGCTGGGCTGCGGCATCGGCATCGGCCACGAAATCATCGAGCAGCGCCACGTGGACCTGGTCCCGGCCGAAGGCGGCGAAGTACCGATCCAGCTGCTCGGCGTAGCCCACCGTGCGGCGGTAGCAGAGGGCCGCCGGAAAGTGAGCCTCATCCGGGATGCGACGACCGGCACAGCGGTCCGGCTCCGCGGCGAGCGCCTCCGCGAAGTCATCGATGTCCTCGTTCCCGTCGAAGACGAACTCGCTGTGCAGGGCATGCAGGGCGGCGACCGGCTCCCGGAGCATGACGATGATCCTGGCGTCGGGCCGCACCGCGGCGATCTCGCGAGCCGCGGCGCGCGAGAACAGGTACCAGACGTAGGCGTTGCCCCAGGTGCGGTCGGCAGGCGCATCGGCGTAGTGAGCCAGGAACTCGGGGCCGCTGAAATCGCGCCGGTGGCGGATGTCCAGGTCCGAACCGAAGTAGCGCAGCTCCTTGCGTTCGGGCACGAAGATCCCGGGGTGGCGGGCCAGGTAGTCGTACAGCGACGTGGTCCCCGCCTTCGGGGCGCCCACGATGTAGAAGTCCGGCCAGCGCGGATCGCTCACGACGCCTTCCACGCCGAGAGGTCGCGTTCCAGCAGCCGCTCCAACCGCTCGACCTCCGGCGCGAACTCGGCGGTGAGCTGAGCGCGCAGCTCGGGGTCCATCGCCGACCGCGCCTGACGTCGCGCGTTCAGGCGCTGCACGCCGCGGTAGATCCGCTTCCGGGTGGTGCGCGGCAGCGCACGTCGCGCGGCGCCACGCAGCCAGCCCGGCGGGGACTGCAGCAGCCGCTGGACGAGGCGCAGGCGCGGCACCTTGGCCGGATTGATGACCTCCAGCCGGGGCGAGAACGATTCGTCCACGTCGAGGAAGCGGAAGGTGTTTCGGACCTGCGCGTGCGTATCGGCCTTGAAGTCGTCGAAGACGATGACGTGCACCTGGTCTCGGCCCAGCGCGGCGAAGTAGCGCTCGACCTGGCTGCTGAAGGTGGCGGCGTCGCGGTACAGGACCGCTCGGGAGTTGTTCACCGCCGATGGGATGCGCCGGCCTTCGCGCCGGTCCGCCTCGGCGGCAACGGCATCGGCGAAGTCAACCAGGTCCTCGGCGCCCAGGAACACGAGCTCGGAATGCATTGCGTGCATCATCTCGACCGGGTTGCGCAGCATCACGATGGCCTGGGCACCGGGTGAGAATGCCGCGATCTCGCGCGCCGCGAGCTCCGAGCGCAGGTAGCTCACCGACGCCTCACCGATGCGCACGCCCGCCGGCGCCCTGGCGAACATGCGCAGGTACTCGGCCTCGCTCAGGCGCGGCGTGTTGCGCAGCGTGCGATCCGAGCCGAAGTAGTTCAGCTCCTTCAGCGCCGGCATGAAGATCTGAGGGTGCTGCCGCAGGTAGTCGTGGAGCGAGGTCGTCCCGGCCTTGGGAGCGCCCACGATGAAGAAGTCCGGCCGCCGCGCGCGCGTCTGATTCACTGGGCTGCGAGTGTAGCGGCCCCACCCGCGGCCGGCCGGCGGCCGCTGGGCGACCCGCCTGCTGCCTCGCCCGCGGCGCTTGTCAGCGGTCGCCGCCGGGCAGCATGGCGGCCAGGCGTCGATTCTCGTCGTAGACCTCGGCAAGGACTCGGTCGGCCGCGTAAGGGGCGGCTGCTGCTGCCGCCCGATCCCGGAGTGCCTCGGACTCCGCGGCAGCCCGGCGCATGGCGTCGGCCAGCGCGTCGGGCGTCCGCGCGGCGGCCACCGCACCGGCGCCCGAGCGGGCCACGACGCCCGCGACCTCGCCGACCGCCGTGGTCACCACCGGCAGACCGGAGGTCAGCGCCTCGAGACCGACCGTTGGTCCGGTTTCGAACGCAGAGGCGATGACAAGCGCGTCGGCGGCGTGCATGAGACCGGCCAGCTCCCCCCGCGCGACGGTGCCGATGAAGCTGGCAGCCTCGCCCGCGCCGAGGCGATCGAGCTCGGCGCGCATTGCGCGCGCCAATCCGCCTTCGCCGGCGATCACGAGGCGCGCGCCAGGTTGACTGCCGCGGAAGACGGCGAACGCCCGCGCCAGCAGGAGCGGATCCTTCTGGCCCTCGAGGCGACCGGCGTACAGCAGCAGCGTGGCGTCCTCACCGGCACCGAGCCGCTGCACGAGCGAGGTCCGGCGGCGCCTCCGCTCATCCGCCGTGACGGGGCCGAAGATAGTCGGGTCGACCCAGTTGGGAACGAATTCGATGCGCTCTGCGGCAGCCGGGAACTCCGCGCGGTAATGATCCGCCACGGCGCGATTGACGATGTAGATCCGCTCCATCCGGCCCAACGAGCGGCCCTCCGATGCGCGCAGAACGCCGGCAAGTGGCCGCCATCGGCTCTCGCTGCCGGTTGTCGTCAGATCGCCAACGGAGAGATGGACCACGCGCCACATCGGTCCCGTGTGCGCAGGGAAAGGGAGGTCGGTTGCCGGCCGATGGAAGGAGCGCACCCAGCTGCCGGCGGAGACCTCGTGCCTCCGGCGTGCGATGGCCGCGACGAAGCGCGCCGCGATGGGAAATCGGCGGCGCCGCGTGGCGTCGTCGGCCACGACCGGCAGCAGTCGCAACGGACGCCCCTCGAGCTCAACGTCGTGCCAGCGCCAGGTCGCCCGCGTGGCGCTGACCCCGACCATCGAGAAGTCGAAGTCGTCAGGCGCGAACTTCACGAAGCCGCGGACGAAGGAGGCGATCCCGCCGATCCGCATCCGCTCGGGATCCGCCGGCAGCACGATCTGGAGCGGCACCCTGCCACGCCGCGTCGAGTCGGTCAGGATGCCTCCTCGCGTTCGGCGAGGCGGCGACGCCACGCAAGCGAGGCGACCAGCCCGATGATGAGGAAGAAGAGGTAGGCCCGCGGTGGCGAGTGAAACATCGATGACGCGATCGACTCCATGATTGCCTGCGCCAGTGCCATACCGGCAGCGAGCCGCAGGACGCGGAGCGTCACCCCGTCGGCGCGCCCGGCCTCACGCCACAGCATCCACGCGATCGTCGCCAGGAAGGCGACGTACGCCGCGAGACCGATCACGCCCAGCTCTCCAAGGATCGACGGCCAGAACGTGTCGGTCGCCGACTTCGGGTTGGCCGGGCGCAGCCCGCGGACGTCCGACAGCCCGTACTCGTGGTAGAGCGGGCTGTACGGGTCTCGACTCACCCAGCTGCCATAGCGGCCCATGCCCGCCCCCAGGGGGAAGTAGTCCACGCCGATCTCCACCGACCCGCGGTACAGCGCGATGCGCGCCTGCGGGTTGTCCTCGCCGCCGATGGAGCCTTCGCCAGGAGCCTCTGACGGCAGCGGCACCCCGCCGTCCAGGTAGCGATCGATCGTCAGCTGGTAGAGGCCGGTGAGCATCGGCAGGAAAGCGATGGCGATCACGACCGTCCCGGCCGCAGCCGGAAGCCAGGAGCGGAGGGTCTCCGGCAAGGAGCGGAACCGGATCCAGTACTCGGCCGCCCCCGTCCCCATGGCGGCCAGCAGCGCGACGATCGCGCGCCGGCGAGCCGCGAGGAACGGCCCGAGCGCCATGAACAGCCCGAGGGCCAGCCAGATCCTGCGCCGCGTCGTGGCGTACTGCGCGAAGAGGAAGATGGCCACCAGCGACGTGAAGTAGCCGAACAGCGCAGGATGGGTGAAGATCGATTTCACCACGACGCTCTCGCCACGGGCGCGGATGTACTCGTTCAGTCCCAGGGTGGCCTGGAACTGGCGCGGGTTGAGTCCCTCGACGAAGCCGAGCAGCACCACCGGGATCGCGACGACGAGCACGACCTTCATCGCAGCACGCACCTCCCAGCCTTCGATCCGGCTCCAGAGGACGATGTAGAAAAAGGCCAGCGGCTTGCCAATGAGCGCCATGGCCGGCAGCCAGACCTGCACGGGCACCCCGGCGGCGACGCTCGAGATCACGCCTATCAGCGGAATGACGGCGACCGCGATCTCGCGCGGCCACGACCACCAGGCCGACCACTGGTTCCGCACCCGAAACAGGCAGATGACCACCAGGGCCGCGACCGTCAGCTCGTCCACCTGCTTGAACACCCCGCCGACGTACAGCGCGACGGTGTCGTAGAAGGCAACCGTGAGGGCCAGCGAGAGCAGCGCCTCCATCGGCCAGCGCGTGTAGGCGGCCACCAGGATCAGGGCGGCCGCGCCAGGGATCACGTAGCGGCTCGGCCCGGTCCAATGCGGGATGGTGAGCACCGCCGCCGATGCCAGGATGAGGCCCAGGATGATCGCCACCCGTGCCGCCAAGGCGCGGTCGGTGCCCGCCAAGAGCCAACCCACGAGCTTCGGCGGGACCGGGCCGGTTCCATCCGGCGGCACAGCGTCCGCCATCCGCGACTCCGGCGCGCGCCGCGCTGCCACGCCCCTCAGACCCTGCTGCGGGCGAGCCTCGCTCGGCGGCCCTTCTTCACGTAGTCCGCGAACCGGAACTTGGTCCAGTAGATCATGCGCGGGATGCGAGCGAGCCGATACAGCACCCTGCTCCACCAGGGGACCCGAACCGGGCCCCACGACTCGGGGAAGGCGTAGCCCCACTCCTCCATGTATGGCCCGAAGACCCAGCTCGCCCGACGTATGGCCCGCGAGTTGTAATAGCCGGCGAAGTCGCGATCGCGCCCGGGCGTGGCGTTCGCCAGGGGCAGGGCGCGCACCGGCTCGACGCCCATGCTGCGGATTGCCTCCTCGAAACCGCCCTCGAGCGATTCGAAGCGGTACACGAAGTCAAGCCGCCGGTGGTCGAGGCTGGTCCAGGTGTCATACGGCAGCAGGTACCAGCGGCGCAGGAACGCCCCGAAGTCGGCGTTGGTGCGCTGCATCCAGCCGAAGATGCGCCGCTCGATGCGGCTGGCCATGGAGTTGCGCAACCCCACGTGGTGCGGGTCGCTGAAGTGGCCGCGCGTGTCCGCGCGCAGGTGGACATAGCGCGTCACGGCCACGTCCAGCGGGTTGCGGATGCCGGAGAAGGCGAAGTAGGTCTTCTCGTCTTCGGTGGCCACGCGCAGAAAGTCGCGGTAGGTGGCGTGCTTTCGGAGGATGGGCTCGCCGTCGTAGAGTTCCTTGAGCTCGCGGGCGATGGCCGACGAACCGGTCCGCGGCACTTCCACGAAGAGGTACCGGTGCGTGTGGCTGATGATCATCGCTGCGCAGGGTACCAGCGCGCCGGGCCGTGCGCGCGCAACGGTCCTGGCGAGATCAGGACCGGCCGGACGTGGTCCACGCCGTCAGCTCGCGTCCGATGAGCCGCTCAAGGCGGCGAACCTCCGGCTC
>Ga0299914_10001033_pt1 | contig 17784 bp, 18 predicted proteins | sample RVTome_10_FD_201361 | JGI IMG/M metagenome (GOLD analysis project Ga0299914, IMG submission 201361) | Soil microbial communities from uranium-contaminated site in the Upper Colorado River Basin, Wyoming, United States - RVT153D57 (version 2) ...
GGACCGGACATCTGTCGCCGCGGACGAAGGCGGAAGCGTCAGCGTGACATGCCCAAGCGGACAGACGGCGATCGCCGGCGGCGCCGACTGGCCGGGAACCAACAGTCAAACGAACGACGACGTCACGATCACCCACATACGTCCAAATACGACCGCTGACGGGACTCCGGTGGGGTGGAACGCGTTGGGACGAAACGAAAAGGACGCGGCAAGGGACCTCAGGGTGCTAGTGCTCTGCCTCCCGTAGGTGGTGAGGGAACGCTGAGCTGCGCGCGACCGCCTGACCGAGCCCGTCCGCCGATCGGTCCGGGCATCGGCGAGGCATTGAGGACAGGCGGACCGTGCCGGAGGGCTCCGTGTCCGCGTTGGTGGCGCCGAGGCGGTAGTCCACCTGCCCCATCCGCGGGTCGACGGCGAGACGCTTCGGCTTGGCCTTGACCTCGATCTTCACCGGGTCCTTCGGGAACGAATCCGGGGGTGCCGCACGGAGCGGCCTTAGACCTGACCTACAGGCGCTCAGGGCGGGGACTCCTGATCGACCGCCTGCGCGGTGCCCCGGACCGTTACCTCGTCCGGGCCTCGCCGGCAGGCCCAGCCACCGGTCACCGCCGTCACCCCCCGGCCCTGCGAGCGAAGCGGACCGCGAACGAAGATGTCGGCGCGCCCGCTCGTCGCGCAATGGGGGAGCGCGAGATTGCTCGCGGATCCTTCGCGCGTAATATTCCGCGACCCGACGTGGCAAACGACCCCGTAAGCAAAGACAGCCACCGAGACGGGTGGGTGTTGCGCGAGGCCGGCCCGGCCGATGCCGAGCACACGGTGCTACTCCTTCCGGGAGCGCTCTGCACCGCGGAGTTCTTCGAGGAGCTGATGGCCGAGCCAAGCTTGAGGGTCGAGTCGATCCGGCTCGTGGCCGCCACCGTCCAAGGGTTCGGGGGAACATCGCCGCCCGACGACCTCAGCATGGAGAACTACACCAGGCTTGCGGGCAGGCTGGCCACCGACCTGGATTGCGACCTCGTCGTGGGCCATAGCGTCGGGGCGAACATCGCGATCGAGATGGCAGCTTCGGGAGAGTTCTCAGGGCCGCTGCTGCTGCTCTCGCCAACCTTCTCGCGCAAGGACGAGTCGATCTTCCCCCGGGCGCTGGATCGGCTCAGCTCCGTCTTTGGACACCTGCCATACGCGGCAATGCTCAAAATCATCGGCCCCGCGATGAAGAACAGCCTGCCCCCGGACCGCTACGAGGCCTTGGTGGCGGAGCTGAAGAAGAATGACTCACGCTTCGTCCGCCGGCATACCCGTCACCTGCTCGAGTACCTCGACCTCCACGGCTCGCTCGTCTCGCGGCTTTGCGATGCGGGCGTCACCGCCTGCGTCGTCTTCGGCGAGCACGACGACACCGGACTCACGGACGAGGAGCGGCGTGGGCTCGAGGAGTGTCCTCTCACCACCCTGATCACGATCCCGGGCGCCGGGCACTTCACAATGAACCAGGAGCCCGGACGGGTGGCCGAGCTGCTTCTCGAGACGGCCTCCGCAGCCCCCGCCGCTGGTGAGCGCTAACCAACCCGGCGCTGGGTCTCCTCTTCCTCGTGCAGAGGAGTCATTGCGGCACCGCCTGTTCGGGGTGTAGGCTCGCCATGGCGTTTGGCGAGGGGAGCAGGCGAAGGTGAGCCACGAGCTGAGCATCGATCTCCACGCTTTCGATGAGTTTGAAGCGAGTGCCTGGGAAGAGCGGGTGGAGGGGTACTCAGGGTTCTTCGGGGCCATCACGGGCCGCCTTGTCGAGCCGCTCCTGGATGTCGCCCAGGTGGGTCCGGGCACGCGGGTACTCGACGTGGCCACCGGACCCGGGTACGTGGCGGCGGAGGCGGCTCGACGTCGAGCGACGGTGTGCGGCGTGGATGTCGCAGAGGCGATGGTCGCCCGGGCGAATGCGGAGCATCCGGAGGTCGAGTTCATGCGTGCCGACGCCCAGTCGCTCCCGTTCGAACGCGGCGCTTTCGACGCGGTGGTCGGCAACTTCGGCCTCCCACACTTCGCCCGGCCGGAGCTGGCAGTCGCTGAGGGCGCACGGGTCCTAGCGCCGGACGGCCGGCTGGCGCTGACAACCTGGGACGTGCCCGCGGAGATGCGCATGTTTGGCGTGTTCCTCGAGGCCGTCGGCGAGGTCGGCGCGGGACCGCCCGATGGCCTGCCCCCGGGGCCCGATGTTTTCCGGTTCTCCGACGACGATGAGTTTCGGCGCCTCCTCGAAGGAGAGGGCCTGGTCGACGTGGAGGTGCGACGCATCGCATTCACGCACCCCGTGAGGGCATTCGACGATCTCTGGCGCGCCCTGCAGCGTGGGACGGTTCGGATGGCCTCGCTCGTGCTCGGCCAGTCGGAGGAGACCCGTGAGGACATCCGGGCGGCCCTTGAGCGCCGTCTGGGCACCTATGGCATTGACGGGCACTTCGACGTCCCGGTCTCGGTGAAGCTCGCGGCGGGACGCAAGCCCCGCTGACCCAGCGCTAGCTGCTCCCTTCGCGTGCGAGGAGGCACGTTGCCCCGGTACGGCGGTTGCTGGCAGGTGGCGTGTGCGCCTGGCCCTCGCGTGGCGTGGGCGGTGGGGGAGTCCCCATCCCGAGCCGCGCGAAAACTGCTGCCGACGAGCATGCCCGCGAGCATCGTCGCCGCGTCATGCCAACCGCCCGTCTCCACAGCCTCGGTCGCGCCCTTCGACCCGCGGCTGCCCTCGTGTTCCCGACGGCCTGGCCGGGCCCACCGGGCGTGATCTCGACTCCTCCTCCCGCCGCTCAGCCTGTTGTAGATAGGTTGCAAACCGGGCTTCAGGCCGATCTGGAGCCGCTTGCTGAACCCGGTTCCACCTCCTCCGAGTCCTTCACGGCCCATGGGCCCGCGCGAGCAACGCCGCGCGCTGGCGTGAGTTGGCGGTCATCAGCGCCGCCCGCTCGAACTCGGACCGGGCTTCGTCGAGGCGGCCGAGTCGCTCGAGCAGGTCGGCGCGGACGGCGGGCAGCAGGTGATAGCCATCGAGGACGCGGTCCTCGCGCAGGGCGTCGACGATCTCGAGCGCCGCGCGCGGGCCTGAGGCCATCCCCACCGCGACGGCCCGGTTGAGCTCGACCACGGGCGACGGCATCAGCTGCCGGAGCCCGTCGTAGAGAGCGACGATCCGATCCCAGTCGGTGTCCTCGGCGGCCCGGGCGCGGGCGTGGCAGGCGGCGATCCCAGCCTGGAGCGTGTAGGGCCCGAGCGGCCCGCCGGTCTCGTAGGCGCGCTCGAGCGCCTCGAGGCCGCGGTTGACCAGCAGCCAGTCCCAGCGCGAGCGCTCTTGATCGGCGAGCAGAACCTGCTCGCCCGACGGCGAGAGCCGCGCCCGGGTGCGCGATCCCTGGAGCTCCATCAGCGCGACGAGCCCGTGAACCTCCGCCTCGCCGGGGACGAGCTCGGCCAGGATCCGACCGAGCCGCAGCGCCTCATCGATCAGCTCGGGGCGGACCAGCTCCTCGCCGACGCTGGCGGAGTAGCCCTCGTTGAAGATCAGGTAGACGACCTCGAGCACCGAGGCGAGGCGCTCGCGGAGCTCGCCCCGGCCCGGCACCTCGAACGGAACGCGCGCCGCCTGGAGGGTTCGCTTCGCCCGGACGATGCGCTGGGCTACGGTCGACTCCGACGTCAGGTACGCCCGGGCGATCTCCTTCGTCGTCAGCCCGCAGAGGAGCCTCAGTGTGAGCGCCACCCGTGCGTCGGTGGACAGCACCGGGTGACAGGCGATGAAGATCAGCCGCAGGAGGTCGTCGTCGAACGGGTCGTCGACCGCGGCGGTCAGCTCGTCGCCGCCGTCCGAGCGGTGCTCGCCTTGGCGGCCGAGCTCCTCCACCTTGCGCCGCTGGACCTCGGCCCGGCGCAGGCGGTCGATGCCCCGATGCTTGGCCGTGGCCATGAGCCAGGCGCCCGGGTTCTGCGGGACGCCCGACTCGGGCCACTGCTCGAGCGCGGCGACGAGCGCCTCCTGAGCGAGGTCCTCGGCGAGGCCGACGTCGTGCACCAGGCGGGCGACGCCGGCGATCAGGCGCGCGGACTCGATCCGCCAGACGGCCTCGATCGTGCGGTTTACGTCCGGGCTCGTCACCGGGCGCTAGGCGCCCGCCTCGGCCTGGCCGCGCAGCTGCTGCTCCATCCGCTCCCCCTTCTCGCGCAGCTCCGGGGTGAGCTCGTCGCCGAAGTCCTCGGTCTCGAACACGGGCCGGATCTCGACCACCGAGTGCTCATCGCCGGGATTCGGGATCCGCTTCACCCACTCGATCGCCTCATCGAGCGACTTCACCTGCCAGATCCAGTAGCCGGCGAGCAACTCCTTGGTCTCGGCGAACGGCCCGTCGATCACCTTCCGCTCGCTGCCCGCGAACTCGACGCGGGCGCCCTTCGAGCTTGGGTGAAGCCCGTCCCCGGCGAGCATCACGCCCGCCTTCACCAGCTCCTCGTTGTAGGCGGTCATCTGCTCGAGCAGCTCCTGGCTCGGCATCTCGCCGGCTTCGCTCCGCTCCGTCGCCTTGACCAGCACCATCACTCGCATCGTGCTTCCTCCTGTCGGTTGACTTTCCCCTTCTACCCATGCGTCGAGCGAGCGAGGAGGAATTCGACACGCCTCGCGAAGGCAGGTGGAGGCCGGCCGGCGGAGGCCGGTGGCGGATCAGGTCGCGGCCGGAGGGATGTTCTGGTTGAGGCGGAAGAGGTTCATCGGGTCGTAGCGCGCCTTGATCTCGGCCAGCCGCTCCCAGGTGCGGGAGGGGTAGGCGGCGCGAACGCGCTCGGGACCCTCGTCGGCGAGGAAGTTGACGTAGGCGCCGTCGTCATCCTTGCGCAGGGCCGCGACCAGCTCGTCGACCCACGCCTCACGCGCCGGCAGGTCGTCGGGACCGGCGTAGAAGGACGCCACGTTGACCATGATCGCGGCGTCGCGGTGGGCGTAGGCGGTGGCATCGCCGGGCACCCGCCCGATCGCGCCGCCGAGCACGCGAAGCTGGACCGCGCGCATCGGAGCGTCGGACGTCCGCAGGGCCTCGACGGCAGCAGCCGCGTCGGCGGCGCCGAACCGGTCGACGAACATCGTCCGGCCGACGACGGTGGGACGAAAGCCCTCCGGGCCGGGCGGAAAGAGCTCCGGGTAGGCGATCGGCCGCACCGTGTCGGCGATCGGCTCCGCCAGCGAGCGCAGAGGCTCGAGCGCGCGCCCTCCTTCCTCGGCCGAGCCGGCGAAGCAGACCAGCGCCATGACGACGAGCTCGCCATGGTGCTCGGCGGGCACGAACGGCATCGGCGGCGCGGGCATTACGTTCGCGATCACCGACAGCTCGTCGGGGGCGCCCTCGGCGGCGGTGACGATCGAGTCGACGATCTCCGGGCTTGCCGGCAGGATCAGCGCACCGCCGAAGACGCCCTCGAGCTGGTGGAGGCGGTACTTGAACCGGGTCGCCACTCCGAAGTTCCCGCCGCCGCCGCGGATCGCCCAGAACAGGTCGGGCTCGCTGTCGGCGTCGACCTCGACGACGGTGCCGTCGGCGGTCACGATCTCGGCCGCGAGCAGGTCGTCGATCGTCAGCCCGTGGGCGCGGCTCAGGAATCCGACGCCGCCGCCGAGCGTCAGCCCGCCGATCCCCACCGAGCCGGTGTCACAGAACCCCGTCGCCAGCCCGTGCTCGGCGGCCGCCGCCGTGTACTCGCCGGCGGTGAGTCCCGCCTGGGCCCACGCGGTTCCGCTTCGTGGATCGATCTCGAGCGCCCGCATCGCGGCGAGGTCGAGCACGATCCCGCCGTCGCAGACGCCGTGGCCGGCGGCGCTGTGGCCGCCGCCCCGAACCGCGAGCTCGACTCCGGACTCGCGCGCGACGGACACGACCCGGGCGACCTCGGAGGCGTCGCCGGGCCGGGCGATCGCCGCCGGACGGCGGTCGATGTCGCCGTAGAACACGGCACGGGCGCCGTCGTAGTCCGGATCGCCGGGCGCGATCACGCGTCCGGCGAGGTCGGAGCGCAGCTGGGCGACGGTGGAAGCGGTCGGCGCTGTGGTCATCGTCTGGGCACCTCGTGCGCGCGGAGAAGGGACAAGTCGGGCAGCCGATCGAGGATGCCCGCGGGAACCTCCTCCGTCAATGCGGCCCACCCCCCGAACGCTCGTGCGGTTAGCCGTACGCGGCGGGACGCGAGTACTCGGCGACCAGCGGGTGGTCCTTGATCTGCCTGATCTGGTCCTTGCACCACCAGGAGTACTCGTTTCCCTCGTCGGCCTCGGCGGCGGCGACGAACTCGCCCCACCGGACCCACCTGAACTCCGCCACCTCGGTCGGCCGTGGCCGCGGCTCGCCTTCGACCCGTCCGACGTAGACGGGGCAGAACTCGTGCTCGACGATCCCGCGAAACGGGGGCGTCCGGTACGAGTAGGTGGGCAGCACGACCTCGAGATCGGCCGCCTCGGCCCCGAGCTCGTACCGGGTCCGTCGCCGGATCGCCTCCTCGAACGTCTCCTGCTCGGCGGGATGACCGCAGACGCCGTTGCTCCAGACCCCGGGCCACACCGACTTGCTCAGGGCTCGTCGCGTGATCAGGGCCGAGCCCCGGGAGTCGAACAGGTAGCACGAGAAGCCGAGATGGAGGGGAGTGTCGGAGTGGTGCGCCTCCGCCTTGGCCGCGCTCCCGATCGGACTCCCGGCTCGATCGACGAGCACCACTCGTTCCACCTCCGGCATCCGGGCGGGATCCTAGCTCAGGGCCGGTCCGAGCCGTGGCGACTCGCCCAGGCCGCGGCCATCTCGATCCGGCTCATCGTGCTCGGATGGGTCGCGAGGACCGCGTCCGACCAACCGGCCGGGCTCGGGTCGATCAGCGCACCGCTCGCGAAGCCGGCGAACAGCGCCTCCGTCGCCTCGGGGTCACGGGTGGTCTCGAGCGCCACCCAGTCGGCCTCGGCCTCGAGCCGCTGCGAGAACGCGCGGTCGAGCGGCGAGACCGCGATCAGCGCGACGGCGACCACGAACACCGCCAGCGGCACCGCCGCGGGCTCGTAGATCCCGCCGCGCCGGCGGGTTGCCAGCCCGACGACGAAGGCGGTCGGAAGCGCGATCAGCGCCATCCAGGCGAGCGTCTTCCAGATGTGGTCGCGGGACAGGTGGCCGAGCTCGTGAGCGATGACGATCCGAACCTCGGGGCGGTCGAAGTCCTCGACCAGGGTGTCCCAGAGTACGACGCGCTCACTCGGCCCGAGCCCGGCGGCGAAGGCGTTCGGCGCCTCGGTGGCGCCGTAGGTGTTGAGGACCCGCACGTCGGGCTCCGAGATCCCCTGCACGGCGGCGATCAGGCGGACGTCGGCGGCGATCCGGGGATCGCGGACCGGCTCGAGGCCGGGCAGGAGATAGGGCTGGACGAAGGTGAACGCCACGGCCACCGCGGCGAGGGCAGGGGCGGCCGCGAGCCACCACCAGCGCCGCCAGACCCCGGCCAGCGCCATCACGATCAGCAGCGCGAGCGAGATGAAGAGGAACTGGGCGCCGGCGATCGCCCAGTAGTCGGCGAGCCACTCGAGGTAGCCGATCTCGGTCGTGTCGTGGCGGCGCTGCCACCACAGCCGGGCGAGGCCGAACGGGAGCTGCGCGATCCAGACGAACGCGAGCGCCAGCATCCCGAGCAGCATCCCGGTGCCGATCCGCCCGGCCGCGGACTCGCGGGCGAAGGCGGCGCCGCGGACGGCGAAGACGCCCAGCGCCACCAGCAGCGCGAGGCCCGAGAGCACGTCGGTGACGTCGAGGAAGGTCGTGTAGCTCGACGCCTCCTCGAGCAGCGAGGCCGGGAAGTAGTCGCGCTCATCGAGCCGCGGCGGTTCGAGGTCATCGGGGACCGACGTCCGCCACAGCCGGGTGGCGGCGAAGGTCCACACCCCGGCGAGCGCGATCGTGAGTGCGACGAGCGCGCCCCGGCGTGCCCGCGTTCGCTTGTCCCTCAAGCCGTCTGCTGCGCCGGTGCCGGTTCCGGGAGGAGCTCGAGCGAGGGACCGGCGAACGGATACCGGTCGGTGACCAGCGCGAGGTACGCCCACGACTGAACGGTGTAGCGGAGCGCGAAGACGCCGAGGTTCCGCAGGCCGAGCGGCATCCGGCCGAGGATCACCCCGACGAACCAGCCGAAGACGGCGACGAGCCCGAGCGCGTTTCCGAGCGCCCCGGCGACGAGCAGCGCCGGTACGGCGAGGATCAGCCGGAATCCGGTCTTCCAGCGGTTCTGGCGCTCCGCCGGCGGCAGCCGCAGGTCGATCGGGTAGCTGCCCGGCGCGCCGGTGAACCCCGGGAAGGGGTTGGCGATCAGGTAGCCGAACGCGCTCACATGGGTGGCGTAGCGCAGGTATGCGCCGACGAAGCGATGCAGCGGGTCGGCGGGCTGGCCGGCGATCAGGGTGACGAACCAGTTCGCGATCACCGCGAACAGCGCCACGATCCCCCACAGGTAGAGCCAGACGACGTGGGGCAGCACGAGCAGCAGGCGGAAGAAGACGGTCAGACGCGAGCGCCGGAGGTCGTCGCCGACGGTGAGCCGAACCGGGTGGCCGGGCGCCGCCTGCGCGTAGCGCGGGAGCAGCGGGTCGCTGCTCGGATAGCGGTCGCTCAGCAGCAGGAGGTAGGCGCCGGCCTGGGCGAGGTAGCCGATCGCGTAGACGATCAGATCGCGCAGCCCCTGCGCGATCCGTCCGAGGAAGAGCGAGACGAACCAGGCGAGGAGCGCGGCGACGACGAGGATTCCGCTCGCGTACCCGAAGGCCCCCGAGCCGAGGACCGAGCAGAGGAGGATCGCCGGGATCGCGAGCACGAGCCTGAACGCGGCGGTCCAGCGGTTCTGCGGTCGCAGCCCGCGAATCTCGAGGTCGACCGGATAGGAGCCCTCGTCGCCGGCGAAGCCGGGGAAGGGGTTGGCGCCGAGGTGGAGGTAGGCGCTGACGTGCGTGTAGTAGCGCAGGTAGCGCGCGATCAGCCCCTCGGCGATCGGGCGGGCGGTGAACAGGACCGCGAACCAGTTCGCCACCGCGACGAAGAACATCACGACCGTCCAGAGGCTGAGCACGACGAGGTGAGGGAGCGCGAGCAGGAGCCGGAAGAAGACCGTCAGCCGCGAGCGGCGGAGGTCGTCGGTGGCGACGACTCGGAGCGGGCCGGGGAACGCCTCGGGCTCGGCGGGCGGGATTGCCCGCGTGGCGGACGCTTCCATCACGGCCAACATACCGCCGCCGGCGGACCCCAGACGCGATGTCGAGACGCAGCGGCCCAGATTTCGACAACTGGCCAAAGACGCGCCCGGGCCGCCGATGGACACTGCCGACCCGAGCCCCCGGGCGAGGAGGACCGAGGGGCGAGGAGGACCGAGATGGCGACAGCTCCCAAGCGGCAGATCGTGACCTTCGGCGGAGGCGGCTTCTCGATGGAGGCCGGGAACCCCCTGCTCGACGACTTCGTCCTCGCCCTGACCGGCAAGCGCAGGCCCAGGGTGTGCTTCGTGCCGACCGCGAGCGGCGACGCCGACCACTACATCGTCCGCTTCTACCGTGCCTTCGGGTCCGACCGCTGCGAGCCCTCGCACCTATCCCTCTTCCGCCGCCACCGGACCCCGTTCGACCCGAGCGACCACCTGCTCTCGCGCGACCTGATCTACGTCGGAGGCGGCAGCGTCGCGAGCATGCTCGGGGTCTGGCGCGCGCACGGGATCGATCGCACGCTGCGGGCCGCGTGGGAGCGCGGGATCGTCCTCTGCGGGCTCTCCGCCGGCTCGCTGTGCTGGTTCGCGGACGGCGTCAGCACGTTCCACGGCGATCCGCAGCGGGTCGCCGGGCTCGGGCTGCTGCCGTGGAGCAACACCGTCCACTACTCGAGCGAGCCGGCGCGGCGCGAGGCGCTCCACGGCTGGATCCTCGACGGGATGCCGACGGCGTACGCCGCCGACGACGGCGCGGCGCTGCACTTCGTCGGCACCGAGTTCGTCCAGGTCGTCGCCTCGCGGAAGAACGCCCGTGCGTACCGGATCGAGCGCCGGCAGCGGCAGGTGCTGACGACCCAGCTCGGGACCCGCTACCTCGGCGACGCCGAGGTAGTCCCGCTCCGCCGCTCCGAGCTGGCAGCCGAGGCGTAGGCGGGCGAGCGGCGATGCTCGAGGCAACCTCCGGCGAGCGCCGAACGCGGGCGACGGCGACCCCCGTCGCCGCCGAGCCCGGCGCCGGCGCGGCGCCCGGCGCCGTCACGGTGCGCGAGGACCAGCGGCTGATCCTCGCTCTCGGCGGCCACGAGTTCTCGCGGCGGCGGGGGAACGAGGCGCTGCGCGACTACGTGCTCGCGCTTGCCCCGGCGACCCGGCCCCGGGTCTGCCTGCTGCCGACGGCGAGCGGCGACCCCCACGACCAGATCGCCGCCTTCCGCCGCTCGATGGGAGGCTTCGACTGCGAGCTCTCGCACGTCTCCCTGTTCCGGCTCGAGAGCGAGCGGGTGAGCGTCGAAAAGCACCTCCTGACTCGCGACGTGATCTACGTCGGCGGCGGCAGCATGGTCAACCTGCTCGCGATCTGGCGCGCCCACTCGCTCGACCGGGTCCTGCGCCGCGCCTGGGAATGTGGCGTCGTGCTCTGCGGTCAGAGCGCCGGCGCGATGTGCTGGTTCGAGGCCGGGGTCAGCCGCTCGGCGGGCGCGGCGAGCGACGTTCCCGGGCTCGGCTTCGTGCCCGGTGTGCTGAGCGTGCATTATCACCGCGATCCCGACCGCCGCCGGGCGCTCCACGCCGCGGTCGCCAGACGCCGGGCGACCGGCTACGGCGTCGACGACGGGGCGGGCCTGCTGGTGCGCGGGACGAGCCCGGCGGCGGCGGTCAGCGGCCGCGAGGGAGCCGGAGTGTGGAGGGTGGAGACCAACGGCGGCGAGACCGTCACCGAGACGCCGCTCGCCCATGCGCCGATCCCCGATCCACGGCCGGCGATCGACGAGGTCCCGGCGGCCGTGAGGGAGCTCCGCCGGGTACGCGAGGCGCGGGCGCGCCACCGGCGGCTGCGCTGAGGGCGAGTTGCCGCGGGCGGCTAGCCGCGTGGCCGCGACTCGCCCGTGACCTGGTAGCTGAGGTACCAGGCGAGGTGCCGGGCGGCGCCGAGACCGAGCGACCATGGGGCGAGCAGGAGCCGCATGATCGTTGATCATATCGATCCCACCTACACTGCCGGGACGATGAAGATCGGCATCATCGGGCTCGGCTACGTCGGCCTGCCGCTCGCCGTCGCCTTCGCCGACGCCGGCCACGACGTGGTGGGCATCGACACCGACTCGCGCGTGGTCGACGCCCTCGGCCGCTCGCGCAGCCACGTCGACGACGTTCCCGACGCCGCGCTCGAGACCCTCGACGGACGGCTGCGGGCAAGCACCGATCCCGCCGGCCTCGGCGAGTGCGACGCGGTGGTGATCTGCGTGCCGACGCCGCTCGCCAACCAGCGCGAGCCCGACCTCTCCTACGTCGCCGACGCCGCTCGAGCCCTCACCCCCGAGCTCCGGGCCGGCCAGCTCGTCGTCCTCGAGTCGACCACCTATCCGGGGACGACGCGCGAGCGCCTGCGGCCGATCCTCGAGGAGTCCGGCCTCGCCGCGGGGCGTGACTTCCACCTCGCGTTCTCGCCCGAGCGCATCGACCCGGGGCGCACCGACCACACGATCCGCACGACCCCGAAGCTGGTCGGCGCTCTCACCGACGCCTGCCGCGAGCGCGCGGTCGCCCTCTACTCGGAGATCTGCGACGAGGTGGTGGCGGTCTCGACGCCGGAGGCGGCCGAGCTCGCGAAGCTGCTCGAGAACATCTTCCGCTCGGTCAACATCGCGCTCGTCAACGAGCTCGCGATCCTCTGCGACCGGATGGAGATCGACGTCTGGGAGGTGGTCGAGGCGGCGGCGACGAAGCCGTTCGGCTTCATGCGCTTCGACCCCGGCCCGGGGATGGGCGGCCACTGCCTGCCGATCGACCCCTTCTACCTCGCCTTCAAGGCTCGCGAGTACGACTTCGCGACCGAGTTCATCGAGCTCGCCGGAAAGGTCAACCGCCACCAGCCCCACTTCTGCGTCGACAAGGTCGTCCGGGCGCTCAACGATGTCCGCAAGCCCGCCCGCGGCTCGAAGGTGCTCCTGCTCGGCGTCTCCTACAAGGCGGAGATCGGCGACATGCGCGAGGCGCCGGCGCTGAAGATCACCCGCCTGCTCGAGGAGCTCGGCGCCGAGGTCTCCTACCACGACCCCCACGTCGCCGAGGTCGCCGAGCTCGGGCTCGCCTCGATCCCGCTCGGCCGGGGCCTGGCCGAGTGCGACGTCGCCTGCGTCGTCACCGCGCACTCCGAGGTCGACTACGAGCGCGTCGTCGCCGAGGCGCCGTTGGTCGTCGACTTCCGCGGCGTCACCCGCGGGATCTCGGCGCCGAACCTGGTGACCCTCTGAGGGCGAGTCCGCCGTGATCGGGAGGTTGCGCCCGTTCCCGCGCCGGAGCGCCAGGCGAGCCGACCGGCTGACGCTCGGTCTCGCCGGCCTCGCGCTGGCGACCGCCGGGACCGTCGTCGGCGGCGAGGTCGTGCGCCTCGCCCGGGCTCGCCGGCGCGGATCCGGCGAACGCGCGGGGCCGATCGACGGCGCCGAGCAGGCGCTGGAGCTGGCCGGCGAGGTCGCCCAGGACACGGTCACGGTTGCGATCGAGGGCTACGAGTCGGCCCCGCGCCACGAGCGGGTGCTGTTCAACATCCTCTCCGGGTTCCTCGGCGGCTTCGCGCTGATCCGAACCTCGACCTACGGGATCCGGCGCGGCTGGAATCCGTTCGGAAGCGTCCACGTCGGCGGCCGTCACGTCCATCACTTCGTCCCCGGGATCCTGCTCTCGTTCGTGACCGGGGCGGCGGCGCTCGTCGCCCGCGACGACCGCCTCGAGCGGCGACTCGCGGTCCCGTTCGGGGTCGGGATCGGGCTCACCTTCGACGAGGCCGCGCTGCTGCTCGAGCTCGACGACGTCTACTGGAGCCGCGAGGGGGTGCTAAGCATCCAGCTCAGCCTCGGGGCGTCGCTGCTGCTGAGCGCGACGATCATCGCCCTGCGGATGCTGCGTCGCGGCGAGCGTCGCTCGATCGAGCGCGGGGCGATCCCGGCGGACCCGTCGGTCGAGCCGCTGTGGCGCGCCGCCTGAGCGCTCAGCGGATCCGGTAGCGCGCGAACAGCTCCCCGGTCGACGACTCGTGGAGCAGCGCGGTGAGCGCGAGCGGCCGCTCTGCCTCCGCGAGCCCGCTGACGAGGCCCGGCCCGCCGCCGCCGGCGAGCTTCGGGGCGTGGGTGACGAAGAGCTCGTCGACGAGGCCGCCGGCGATCAGCTGCGCATGCAGGCGTGGCCCGCCCTCGCACAGCAGCGCCCGGACGCCATGCTCGGCGCGCAGCCGGGCGAGCCCGGCTGCGAGGTCGACGGCGCCCTCGAACCGCTCCAGTGTGACCCGCGTCTCGGTCGCCGGCGGGTCGTCCGCCGACGCCGTCCAGATCAGGACGTGCCCGGCGCCGGCGGTGAACAGGGGCGCGTCCCAGGGCAGCTCGAGGCTGGCCGAGACGAGGATCGTCAGGGGCTCGGCGGCGAGCCCATCCCGCTCTCGAAGGTCGCGCTTGGCCGGGTCGCTGACCGGTGGGCCGTAGCGCTCGGCGCGCATCGTGCCGGCGCCGATCATCACCGCGTCGACCCTGGTCCGCAGCCCGACCAGGAGCCGGGTGTCGACGTCGCTTCCGATCGGCCCCGAGCGACCCCGGATCGTCGCCCGTCCGTCGAGCGTGAGGACGAAGTTGGTGATCAGGTAGGGGCGCTCGTCGCCGGCGAGAGCGACGTAGTCGAGCCCGGCGACGTGGTCGGCGACGGTCGTCGCCGCGACCGGCTCGGGAACGAGCCGCTTCAACGTCATCGCGCTCCCCTCTCGTGCGGCTTCCTCAGTGTCGTGGCGGCCATGGCGACGTCAATGCTGAAAAGCCCGGCGGGCTCGCTCTCACGTGCCGCGCTCGATCTCGCCGACGTGCTCGATGTTGGCGAGGTCGTCGCCGTCGGCGCTGGCGGCGCCGTCGAACCAGGCGTCGAGGATCTCCTCGAGCTCGGCGGCGCTCGTCGCGCGCAGGCTCAGCGCGAGGACGTTGGCGTCGTTCCACCGCCGCGCGCCGCCGGCCGTCGGTGCGTCGCCGCAGAGCGCCGCGCGGACGCCAGGCACCTTGTTGGCGGCGATCGACGCGCCGGTGCCGGTCCAGCAGCAGACGACCGCCTGCTCGGCCCGCCCCTCGGCGACGTCGCGCGCGGCCGCCTCGCTCGCCCAGGCCCAGTCGTCGCGCTCGGAGTCGGACAGCGCCCCGTGCAGGATCGGCTCGTGGCCGCGGCGGCGAAGCTCCTCGACCACCGTGTCGGCGACGCCCGTGCGCTCGTCGGCTGCGACCGAGATCCGCATCGCCTGAGAGCTTAGGAGCCCTCAGGCCGCTCCGCCGCCGAGCCAGCCGAAGCTCCGGCCGCTCAGCTCCTCGAGCCGCTCGACGTCCGCGCGCAGGAGATCGGCGAGCCGGGCGCGAAGGTCGTTCGGCAGCTCCGGCTTCGGCGCCGCGCCGCGGCCCGGGTCGTGGACGACGCGCTCGACCAGCCAGCGCAGCGACTCCGGGAGGCGGTCGAAGTTGCGGTCGAGGGCTCGCAGGCCGGGAAGCCGCACGGCGCGATCCATGAGCCGGAAGCCGCGGCCCGCCTTCGCGCTGCCGGTCTCCCACTCGCGCTCGAACTGCTCGGAGGAGAAAGCCGCATCGACGCCGCAGAGCTCGAACAGCCGCCGCATCGCCGTCGCGCGCTCGTCCTTGAGCTCCTCGCGGCTGACGATCGTCACCCGCTCGCGACCGAGCTCGCCGAGGTAGGGCTCGAGCTGCATCGCGTAGCGGCTGCGAGCGACGTAGGCGCTCGCGGGATCGGCCAGCGCCTCGGCCAGCGGCCGGCTCTCGTAGCCGCCGCCGACGTTGTGGAGGTAATGCGAGAGCATCCGGTCGATCGGGTCGCGGACCATGTAGATCACCCGGACGTCGTCGCCGAGCAGCGAGCGCATCCGCTCGGCAACGCCCTCGAACCGGGGAAGGTTCGTGTAGTGGGGCGAGCTCTCGCCGCGAACCGGAGCATCGGTTCGGAAGTGGCTCGCGTACCAATCCGGCCCGAGGTCCCAGTTCAGCTCGGCGACGAAGAAGTTGAGCTCCTTCGGTCGCGACATCGCGATCTCGGGATGGAGGTTCAGGTAGTGATGGAGGCTCGTCGTCCCGCACTTCAGCCCTCCGATCACGATCAGGTTCGGGAGCGCCCCGCCGGCCGGGGAGCCGTCCCGGCCGACTCGTCGGCGGTCGGCGGCGAAGCGCTCCCGCGCTCGCGCCACCATCGCGGCGTCGGCGGGATCGCCGCCGCGTTCCGTGCTACCCGCCATGAGTTCGACGGGCGGGCTCAGCTTCCGCGGGCACCGAGCTTGGCCGCTGCGTCGCGGAAGTTCTTGACCTCGGCGTCGGGCTTCTTGCGCCCCTCGAGCTTCTCGCCGTGCCGGTTGACCCAGATCACCGGCACGTTCATCTTCTGCAGCGGAGCGACGTCGGTGTCGTAGCCGCTCGCGATGTGCACCCAGCCCTTCTTGCCTCCGATCCGGCGCGCGCACTCCTTGAAGTGCGCCGGATCGGGCTTGTAGCTGCGCACCTGCTGCGCGGTGACGACGAGGTCGAGGTCGGTGCGCAGGTGGCGGCGCGAGACCCCGAGAAGCTTGTCGTCGATGTTCGAGACGATGCCGACGTCGTAGCGCTTGGCGAGCCGGTCCATCGCCGCATTAGCCTCCCGGAACGGCATCCAGCGGCCGACGCTGTCGGGGAGGAACTGCGCCCGCGACGGCTCGAGCTCCCAACCGATCTCCCGTGCGACCCTGACCGCCGTCCGGCGGAGGACCTCGGCGTAGAGCTCGTAGGACCCCGCCATGATCTCCGCCTGGACCTCGAGGAAGCGGTCGATGAAGCTCCGCTCGTCGAAGCTGAAGCCATCCCTCGAGGCCTGGGCCGCGAACCCGTCGATGATCCCCCGTTCCCAGTCGATCAGGGTCCCGTAGCAGTCGGTCGTCACCCAGGTGATGTCTTTGAGCTTGGGAAGGGGCATGAGCCGCGGGATTATGGCAAGCGCGGGGCTGACGCCAACAGCTCGCCGCCTCGAGTAGGCTGCGCGCCTTTGGATCTGCTCGAGTATCAGGGCAAGCAGCTCTTCTCCCGGCACGGCATCCCGGTCCCCGACGGCCGTCACGCCGCCACCGTCGACGACGCGGTCAGCGCGGCCGCGGAGATCGGCTTCCCGTGCGTAGTCAAGGCGCAGGTGCGCATCGGCGGCCGCGGCAAGGCCGGCGGGATCAAGGTCGCCAAGGACGCGACCGAGGCTCGCGAGCACGCCGCGGCGATCCTCGGCATGGACATCCGCGGCTTCACCGTCGACGACCTCTGGGTCGAGCGCGCCTCGGAGATCGCGTCCGAGTACTACGCCTCGATCATCCTCGACCGCTCGGAGAAGCGGATGCTGGCGATGCTCTCCCGGATGGGCGGGATGGACGTCGAGGAGGTCGCCGAGCGCGACCCCGACGCGCTCGTCCGCCGCCATCTCGATCCCGGCTCCGAGTTCGAGCTCGCGTCCGCCCGCGAGATCGCCGTCGACGCCGGGATCGACGACGACGTGACCGACGACGTGGCGCGCCTGCTGATCGAGCTCCACCGCGTCGCGATCGCCGAGGACGCGACCCTGATCGAGGTGAACCCGCTGATCGTCACCTCCGATCGCGCGGTGATCGCGCTCGACTCGAAGGTGGCGATCGACAACAACGCCCTGTTCCGCCACGAGGAGGTCGCGAAGCTCGCCGACGAGTCCGCCGACGACCCGCAGGAGGCGATGGCCAAGGAGAAGGGCCTCACCTACGTCAAGCTCGACGGCGACGTCGGAATCCTCGGCAACGGCGCCGGCCTGTGCATGTCGACGCTCGACGTCGTCGCCCAGGCGGGCGGCGCGCCGGCCAACTTCCTCGACGCCGGAGGCGGCTCGCGGGCGGAGGCGATCGTCGACGCCCTCGAGGTGATCACCTCCGACGAGAAGGTGAACGCGATCCTGTTCAACATCTTCGGTGGCATCACCCGCTGCGACGAGATCGCGAAGGGGATCATCGAGGCCTCGAGGCAGATCGACATCGACGTGCCGTTAGTCGTCCGGCTCGACGGCACCAACCAGGAGGAAGGTCTCCGGCTCCTGGCCGAGGCCGAGCTGCCGAACCTGCACCAGGAGCGGACGATGCTCGGGGCCGCCGAGCGAGTGGTCGAGCTCGCCGGGCAGAGCCTGTGAGCGAGCGACATTCATGTCGCGAGAGCAGCATGTGCCGTGAGGTGCTCTCGTGAGCATCGTCGTCGGCTCCGGAACGAAGCTCGTCGTCAGCGGGTTGACCGGCCGCGAGGGCAGCTTCCACGGGCTCCGGAACCGCGACTACGGCACCGACTTGGTCGCCGGCGTGACCCCGGGGAAGGGCGGCCAGGACGTCGACGGCGTGCCCGTTTTCGACTCGATCGCCGAGGCGGTCTCCGAGCGCGCGGCGAACACGTCGATGATCTTCGTCCCGGCCCGGTTCGCCGCGACGGCGATCGAGGAGGCAATCGACTCCGGGGTCGAGACCGTGATCGCGATCACCGAGGGGATTCC
>Ga0299914_10001034_pt1 | contig 17784 bp, 13 predicted proteins | sample RVTome_10_FD_201361 | JGI IMG/M metagenome (GOLD analysis project Ga0299914, IMG submission 201361) | Soil microbial communities from uranium-contaminated site in the Upper Colorado River Basin, Wyoming, United States - RVT153D57 (version 2) ...
GACGGTCAATCTGTGCTTCGGGCGCGTACTGCAGCTCGTAGCTCTCGAGCCTTAAATCGCGCATCAACCGATTCACGTCCGGCCGCGACGGGTCGTTTGAAATGAAGATGACGCGCCTTTCCCTCGAACGTGCTTGCGCCTCGTGTCGGATCGGCACCACGCGGAGCTTGCGCATGCGATCCCATAGCGGCTCCGTATAGCTGGTCTCGTGCCTCTTGATAAACCGGAGCGCGCTCGCATCCTCTACACTTGCTCGCTTGAATGCGTAAACCTGTGCCGCTTCGGCGAAGATCTGTTCGCGATCGAAAGCCGGGTCCATCGTGAGGACACGCCAGAGCAGCTCTTTTGATTTGCCGCCGGTCTGTGCCTGCCAGCGCCGCCAGGCCTTCTCAACGTTTTCGATCTGGACGATCTGTTTAAACAACAACATGATCACCACTCGATCCCGCAGGTCGAGGACGGTGAGATTTTCACCGACGGCATCGGTGTGCTGTTCATCGTCGTCGCCCGCCGCGATCATTGCTGGAGCGACGTCATCGGAGACGCCCTCGAACTCTGCCCAACCGTTAGCAACCATCTCTTCGTTTAAGGCGGCCGTGTTCGTGGCGCCAAAGCTGTCTCCTGAGAGACGCTCCACAGGAGGCGCGAATCCATCGTCGGACAAACGTGATGTTTCGGGGCTGTGCTCCTCCGGCAATTCATATGCGTCGTAGCCATGTAGATCATACCCGTCCCCCGTGGCTCCAAGTCGATAACCGCCATCACGGCTTTCGGGCGGAGCCGCGTCGTCAGCATCCTGCCCCGGTTCGTAGAATTCGACTTCAGCGGGACAAGGATCCGGTATGTGAACAGGCTGGAGTCTGTAGGACGCAACAGGATTTACGTTCGAAATAGCTCCCGCGATAGTAGCGGTTGACTCAGCTTCCAACTCATCATACTCGTGGTCATCTGCGAGGAGCGCGCAACTGTTCCACGACGGCAGCTCCTCAAGACGTTGCCGGTGGTTAAGGGAAGCAGCGGGATTGGAAAACGCTTTGTCCGCGTCTGCGACTTCTTTCGACGTGTGGGTGGATTCGGGATCCATAAGTATGAGAGCACACTGAACCTGCCCCTGCCCTGCCGTGTAGGCGAGAATTTCTGCAGGTATGTACGTGCGGTCGGCCCCTATGAAGATTCTCTCGTCTGCGATGGGCCGATCGCTGATCCTATGGAATTGGCAAGAATTGTACCGTCTCCGTTACGTGGTATCTTCACGATTCTCGACTATCGCCGAGGAAAACTTTACCGAGCGGCAACTTTATCGTCGTGACGAACTGCTTAGCCGTACTTCTATCGTCGTGACGAACTGCTTAGCCGTTCTTCTATCGTCGTGACGAACTGCTTAGCCGTTCGTCTGCCTGGCGTCGGAGATCCGCTCGAGAATGACTGCGGGCTGCAATGGCGCGTCATCGCGTCGCTTCTCCGAACCGTCCCGCCCGATGAGCACAATTAAAAACGTGTCGTCATCGATCTGAAATTGCGATCGGATCTGCTCGGCTGACGACGGCTCATGCTCGGTACCGTCGAGATAGCTGTCTCCTAAGATCGGGATGACGTCCGTGCTTCTATTTTACATTGTTTCGGCAGATCCGGTGCTGCGTGAGTGTACCTTTTTTGTTTAACGTATCGTAGTACGACTTCCTTATCTATCGCCATTGTGCTGTTTAAACACGAATAACCATGCCGTGTCTCCTTGCTCTCGTCGCTTTGTTTATTCCACGTGTGGTGATCGTTCTCATCTGGCTGTTCTCTAACTGGTTGCAGACGGCGTTCGACACACTTCTCTGGCCGATCCTCGGGTTTATTTTTGCGCCTACGGTGCTCTTATGGTACAGCGTCGTAGTCAACGTGTATGGAGGCGTCTGGAGCCCCGTTCCCATCATTGGAATGGTGATCGCGGTGTTGATCGATATCTCGCCTGGCTGGCGGCGTCGCAGCTAGCCCATCGGCCGGCACTCATCGTTCTCGAGCCGCGTATACACTCTGTTCCTTCAGGTGCCGCCTGACGCGGCACCTCGCAAGGGATTAAACGATTCACTACCATCCTGCTCGTCATGACTTCACTCGATCTTGGCTCCACGACAAAGTCGCTTCTCATCGCTTTCTTTGGCCTTCTGACGGCCGTTCTTCCGCCCAGGGGTTTTGCTCAGGATCACGATAGCCCGGTGCCGACTGAGGTGGATCTCGACGCTGAATTGCCGCTCGATCCAAACGTGCGAATAGGCACGCTCGAGAATGGCCTCCGATACTACATTCGCAGAAATACGGAGCCGGCGAACCGTGCGGAGCTTTACCTGGCGGTAAACGCAGGATCGATCCTCGAGGATGAAAGCCAGCTCGGCCTCGCCCATTTCGTCGAGCATATGCTTTTTAACGGTACACGCCGGTATCCGAACGAGGAGCTTATCGACTTTCTCGAAAGCACGGGAATGCGTTTCGGACCCGACGTAAATGCATATACGTCTTTCGATGAAACCGTCTATACACTTACGATTCCGACCGACAGCACGCGCATCGTCGAGCAGGCATTCGACGTAATTGAAGACTGGGCCGGGTACGCGACGCTTTCGGACGAAATGATTGATAAGGAGCGAGGCGTCGTGGTCGAAGAGTGGCGGATGTCCGACCAGAATGTGCAGGGGCGCATCAGCGATAGAATCCTGCCTGTGCTGCTTCATGACTCGCGATACAGTGACCGGCGTCCCATCGGCACACCTGATATTATTGAGAACGCCTCCTACGAGACAATCCGACGTTTCTATAGCTCCTGGTATCGGCCGGATCTGATGGCCGTCGTCGCAGTCGGCGATTTCGATCCGGATGATTTCGAGACGAAGATCCGAGAGCACTTCAGCACGCTTAGCGCACCTGACGAGCCCGCTGCTCGTGCCACGCACGAGGTCCCTGGACATGAGGAGACGTTGTATGAAGTCGTGACGGATCCCGAATATCCTATAGCGACCGTCTCGGTCTACTATAAACGACCTGGCGAACAAGTCGAGACGTTGGGTGATTACCGCGAGCGTCTCGTAGCATCTCTTTTCAACGATATGTTGAACGATCGACTCGAGGAGATCGCTCGCCGGGGAGATGCGCCGTTCATCGCGGCCAATTCATTCAAGGGTGCATTTGTTCGGCCCGCCGAGTTTTACGGTGTGGGAGCACGTGTCGATGAGGACAGTGTCCTCGTCGGTTTGGAGGCTGTACTGACCGAGGCTGCCCGCGTACGCGAGCATGGCTTTACGACGACGGAACTCGAGCGTCAGAAGCTTGAAACGCTGCGATCCTACGAGAAAGCCCACAACGAACGTGATAAGACAAATTCCGCTGCGTTTGCCGAGGAATACGTCTCCCATTTCCTCGAGGACGAGCCTGCTCCAGGAATTGAGTATGAGTATGACGCCGTCATGCGCCTACTCCCGGGTATCCATGCCGGGGAAGTCAATCTGCTCGCAGCCGAACTCCTGGCAACTGGAAATCGCGCCGTTATTGTGATCATGCCGGAGAAGTCCGGGGTGACCCCTCCCACCGAACAAGACCTTGCCGGCGTCCTTGACTCTGTCGAAGAGGCTTCGGTCACCGCCTACGTCGACGACGTGCAAGGCGTCAACTTAATTGAGGAGATTCCCGAAACTGCAAACGTCGTCTCCGAATCTACGATCGAAGAGATCGGAGTCAGCGTCATCGAGTTGGCGAACGGCGTGCGCGTCGTTATGAAGCCCACGGACTTCAAGGAGGATGAAGTCAAGTTCACTGCGTTCAGCCCCGGCGGGTCTTCGCTCGTGTCCGACGAGGAAGCGTACGAAGCGGAGACCGCTGCTGCGATCGTTGCACGAAGCGGAGTCGGTGCGTTCGACCGCACGCAGCTCGAGAAGATGCTGGCAGGGAAGATCGTTTCCGTGTCGCCGTTCGTGACGGAACTCGAAGAAGGCTTTCACGGTGGTGCGTCGCCGCAGGACCTGGAGACGCTCTTCCAACTTATCCATCTCTACTTTACACAGCCTCGGGCCGACGAAAATGCCGTCGCGTCGTATCAGAATCAGATGCGTTCGTCACTCGAGAACCGGGCCGCCAATCCGCTTGCCGTGTTCAACGACTCGCTCAGCGCCGCACTCTATGACGGACACGTTCGCCGCGTACCTCCAACCCTGGAGATGGTCGCCTCTGTGGATATCGACGATGCCGCCCGCTACTACAGCGAGCGCTTTGAAGATGCCGGGGACTTCGTATTTGTCTTTGCGGGCAACTTCGAGGTCGAAAACCTGAAACAGCTCGCTCGGACGTATCTCGGCTCGCTACCCTCAACCGGAAGAGACGAAACGCCGCGCGATGTCGCTCCCGATCTACCGGATGAGGTAATGGAGACGACTGTCCGCCGGGGAGTGGGGCAGCAGAGTTGGGTCGCCATGGCGTTTCACGGGCCGTTCGAGTATGACCGCGAGCATCGGCATCAAATTCGCGCCCTTGCTGACGTCCTGCGAATCCAGCTTCGCCGTGACTTGCGCGAAGACCGCGGTGGAGTCTACGGAGTCAACATCAACACGAGTACGAGCGAATGGCCGGATGAGGATTACACGATGTTCATCTTCTTCAGCTGCGCACCGGATCGCGTGGGTGAATTGAGCCAGGCTCTTCTGTCGCAGATCGAGTCCTTGAAAACCGAGGGCCCGCCGCAAGACGTCATTGCCACCGTGAAAGAGCAGCATCGACGAGAGCGCGAGACGGACGTTCGGACGAATGACTTCTGGACCTCCGTGCTGGATTTTTACTTCTCGCACGATGAGGACATTCTCGACATCCTCCGGTACGAGGGCCTCATAGACCAGTTAACGGCTGCCGACGTGCAGGATGCGGCTAGAGAGTACTTGGATATGGATCGCGTAGTCAAGGGCGTGCTTTATCCCGAAGTGATCGAAGATTCCGCCGAATAATCCGCATTTTTAGGAGGCGGCCGCGGCGGCCGAAGGCGTCGAAGAATCGAATCGATCAACACTAAAAAGGTCCGCCCCTTCTGCGTGTCTCCCGTAGGCCATTTCATCGGCCAGCAGCTTGCCGAATCGGAATCCGTACCCCATCCCGTGCCCAGTGAAGCCGGCCGCCCACAGGCTCCCCGGGATTTCGGGAAGCGGACCGACTACAGGGAGTGCATCTGGTGAGAATCCCATAGTGCCGCTCCAGCGCAGGTCGACTTGCATGCCCGCACACCTGGGAAAGTGTTGCCGCAAGTAAATCTCAATGTCAGCCTGGACGGGCGCCGTCGGCCCGATGTCGTATCCAACCTCCACATCCTCATGGAGCTGACGGGCGCCGCCGGCCAGCACTATTCCGGTTCGGGTCTGACGCACGTAGTAGTAGCCGTCATGCGAATAGACCGGCACATCGAGCCATCTGTCTCCCATCGGCTCCGTGGCAAGCATTTGCGCTCGAACCGGACGTACGTAGCGCCCCAACGTCGGGAAGAGCGTCGGAAGCCACGCGTTCACTGCGACGAGGACCCGCTCGGCTCGGACGATCCGCGCCGACGTCTCGATGTGCACCCCGTCTGATCGCGCTTCGACCAGCTGTACGGGATGATGCTCCAGAATGTCAGCGTTCGATTTCTTCGCAATCGCCGACACTAAAGAAACCGGATTCATCATCGCGCCCGAGGGAACGTAAAGGCTGCCGAAAAATCCTCGTCCCGAGATTCGTCTGCTGGTCTCTTCCGATGGAAAATAGATCGCCGGAGTGCCGTCTGATCGCAATAGAGAAACCGCCTCCTGCAGCCGACGATCCTCCAGTTCGCTGCCGGCTGCGACGAGACTTCCGCTCGACTCCAACTGCCCAGCCAAGCCTATCTCCTCAAACAGCAAATCGCGATTCTCCCTTGTGAAGCGTAACAACCGCCTCGCTTTTTCAGCCCCGAACAGGGTGCAATCTTTGCGGTAGTCGGATCCCGCCCCTTGGAGCAGGAAGCCCGCATTTCTGCCGCTCGCCCCAGATGCGAGTGTCCCCTGCTCCACGATGGCCACGTGACGGTCGGGAAGGACTCGCGACAGCCAGTAAGCGGCTGAGCATCCAATGATGCCGCCACCGATTATGGCGATATCACAACGGAATTCCGGTCCCTTTTCGTGCTTCTGCCAATATGACCTGCTCATATTTGAAGGTCTCGTACTATCGATGTACATCCACAACGACGCGGCCCGTGATCCCTCCCGCAAGAATCCTCTCGCTGTACGTGGGGATTTCCTCCATGGCTATGGTGCCGACCTTGATCCGACTCAGGACATCCGGTGACAGGAGATGCGCGATTTGGTCCCACGCCTCCACACGGCGCTCGATCGGACACGTGTTCGAGTCGATGCCTAGCAAATTGACGCCTCGCAAGATGAATGGATATACCGTCGTGCAGATTTCATGTCCGCCGGCAAGTCCGCACGCGGCCAGACTCCCGTGCCGATCTAGCTGGCTGATAATCGCCGCCAGTGTCGATCCTCCGACGACGTCGATGCCACCGGCCCACCGTGCGGAATCCAGCGGGCGCCCTGGACCGGCAGCAAGTTCACCGCGGTCGATGATGCGAGCTGCTCCGAGGTCGCGAAGATACTTGTGCGCGCTGGAGCTTCCGGAGGATGCGACGACCGAGTAGCCCGAAACGGAGAGCAGCGCAACGGCCAAACTCCCTACGCCACCGGATGCGCCCGTTACTATAACCTCTCCACGCGACGGATTCAATCCGGCGTCTTGCAAGGCCATCGTGCTCAACATCGCGGTGAGGCCGGCCGTTCCAACCACCATGGCGTTCTCGCGGCTCAGCATTTGAGGTAGCCGCACAAGCCATTCACCTTGCACTCTCTGAAGCTGCGAAAAACCGCCCCAGTGCGTCTCTCCCAGTCCCCATCCCGTGCCTATAACCGGATCGCCCTGCGTGAACGCCGTTGATTTCGAATCTACAACCTCACCGACAAAGTCGATTCCGGGGATGAACGGGTAATCACCACGAATGATCTTGCCGCGGCCGGTTATCGCCAGCGCATCCTTGTAGTTCAGGCCCGAATGCGAGATCGCGACAAGCGTATCGCCCTCCGGCAACGCCTTGCGATCCAGCTCATCGACTTGAGCATGTATATCCCCATTCGATTTTCGCAGGAAGAGTGCCCGCCCCATAGTATTAACCCGGCAGTGTGATACATGAACGCTATCTTCTACACGATTCGCGTGCTTCTACTCCCCACAACTTTCTTAATCTTAATCGGTTAACCACGGTAGCTAGACGAGGTAGGTAGCTTCTCCTTAGACCTCGATTTGTATGGCCATCCAGCGCGCAAATGTTATTCCTGCTGGTTTGACGGATGAAGGACAATCTGTTCCGCCAGACCGTCGAGGACGCAAGCAGCATCTCGACATGAGGCGAGATGTGCGCAACAAGTACGCCATTCGTTTCTCGTGCTGTCTCGTCGCATCCTTATCCCTGATGCTTCTGACGGCCAATCTACCTATCACAGAGGGTTGGCGTTCAGTAGGATGGCATGTCCGTCACCCGGATGAGCGGATGAGTATTGAACTCATCGATGCATCCGGACCACCGACAGCAAAAGCTGGGACGCCGATCACGGGGTTTGAGGATCGAGGCAACGACGGCCAGTTCGACAATGAAAAGCCGAGTAATGCAACTGCAGAGAAAGCCCTGGGCGGGGGGGATGCTTCGTCGTCGACCATGGTAAAACCGACACCGGCGAAGCTGCAGGGCCGTAGGGTGTTCGATGCAGCGCAACGCATGCCCGAGATCGTCGGCGGAATTGGCTCGTACTACATTCACATCGAGTACCCGGAAGAAGCCATGCAGGCCGGCATCGAAGGCCGCCTAGTTCTGAGCTTCATCGTTGGGGTCGACGGTCACACAACCGAAGTAGAGGTCGTCGAACGACTTCATCCTGCCTGCGATTCGGCCGCCGTCTGGGCATTGCGACGTACGCGATTTGTACCGGGTCGACAAAACGGCGACACCGTTCCTGTCCGTATGCGGCTTCCGGTTCGGTTCGAGTTGGTAGAACCGGATGGTGATTCGTCGCCTCGGAAATCAGCGTCGAGCTAATCCTGCCGCTCCCATTCTGCAACTTCCGCACGAAATACGTCAAGAATTCCTAATGGAAGCGTGTTCTCGTCGGTACGTGCCCTCCACTTGCGAACGGCCCTCCGATTTCCCGACTCAATTCGAAAGGCTGCGCCGCTGCCGTCCTCACGCACCTCCAACACCCCCTCTACTTCATGCCGACCACGGTCGAACCTGCGACCATCCCATTCAATCTCGAGCTCGATGAGATAGCTCCGGTCCGTAGGCGTGAATCGCCAGTCAAGGACGTACGCGAAGGCGGATCGACTGCCAGGATAGGAGCCGAGCTCGTCGATAATCATCTCTGTTGCCTGCTCGGCGAAATAGCGAACCTCGAGCGCACGGTCGTCTTCTGACTTGCGGTGGACCTCTTTCGTAGTCGATGCGAGACGGACTGGTGCATCACTCAATCCCGCGTGAATCTCAAAAGTGACTCGCGCAGACTGATGATCGAGGAGCGCCGAGTCCAGGTAATACTTGAAATTTCGGTAGTTGGAGTATCGACTCAGTATAAAACTGCCCCTCGGCCTGCTGAAGGGAATACGGAGGACGCCCCGCGCCTTCGCCTCCGGATCATCCACCCATGCCAGAAGGTGGCCGTTCACGTCTTGTGTTTCGACGCGCTCCCAACCTGCCCCGTCGTACGTAGGCCGTTCCACGCCGAACGAGAAGTCGTATGAACCCTCCTCCAGATCGCCGCCACGCGGATACCTGATCTCTTCCGCCACCGTAACCCGCTTGGGAGATGACTCCAGCGACTGCTGCGCACACATCTGGCGGCGCTTGACCACCCCGCACGCCTCCACCATAAGTCGTTCTCGATTTCCCAGCGCGGCATCAGGCACTGGAATGGTCCCTGGCGCTCCGCTGTACAGGGTATCGTAGCGAGCATTGAACAGCGTGATCACCGTCGAATCCGCTTTAATCGCGGTAGCGCCTCCAATTACCTTCCGTGCCGCATAGCTCACCTGAACGCGTACCGAATCCCAGTCGACACGATCAATTTCGAGGCTCGTGGCCAGGTACTCGGTCCTTGCACCGCATCCTAGAAGCAGCAGCAGTACGGATATCAATCCTGTCTTCTGTAGCGCACGCTCCCCTCTGTTGGCCATCTCCGCTGAATCTATTCGATTGAACCTATTCTGTCTGCACGAGGCGCGCCGCAATTGAGCTTCTATACGTCGGGTAGTCGCCACTGTTGCTTCTCTTCGCATCCCCGGCGATTGGGTGTAGAACGTCCAACGATGCTCGTGTATTGCGCAATATGTAACGGTTCTCAGAATCCACGATCGAGCCGTAACGGGCCGGACGTATGGGGAACGCCCCGCCGCCAATTCCGTCTACTTAGAAGCCCAGCCCTCATGCCGCTGGGTTCGAAGAATTGCCTCGGAAGCGCTTTTCATTACGGCGTGCATTAATGTCCGATACCGAAACGCTATCTCGACCGGATTTGCAGGAAGCGGGCGATTTCCTGCCGATCAAGGGTACAGATTATATCGAGTTCTACGTGGGCAACGCCAAGCAGGCGGCTTACTTCTATCAGTCTGCCTTCGGCTTCGAGATCGAGGGCTATCGCGGTCCGGAAACCGGCCATCGCGACTCCGCCAGCTATCTCCTTCAGCAGCAGAAGATCCGCTTCGTATTTACGAGCGCGCTCGGCCCCGATTCACCAGTGGCCCGGCACGTGCACGTCCACGGCGACGGCGTTAAGGATATCGCCCTATGGGTGGATGACGCTACGCGTTCCTTCGTCGAAACTGTACGGCGCGGCGCCACAGCTATTCGTGAGCCGGAAGTATTTGAAGATGACGATGGTCGCGTCGTAATTGCATCCATCGCAACCTACGGGGACGCCATTCATTCGTTCATCGAGCGGGGTGAATACGACGGCCTCTTCATGCCAGGCTATCAAAAGTGGGAGAATGATTATTACACTCCACCGCCTACCGGTCTGAAGTATGTGGATCACTGCGTCGGCAACGTGCATCTGGGAGAGATGGATATCTATGTCAAGTTCTACGCCGATGTAATGGGCTTCAAGAACATGATGTCATTCGACGACAAAACAATCTCGACGGAGTACAGCGCTTTAATGTCCAAGGTGATGTCAAACGGAAATGAGCGAATCAAATTTCCGATTAATGAGCCCGCCGCAGGCAAGAGAAAGAGCCAGATCGACGAGTACCTCGACTTCTACAACGGAGCGGGCGTGCAGCATATAGCGATGGCGACGGACAGTATAGTCGAGACAGTTACGGCGCTGAGAGATCGCGGCGTCGGGTTCCTCCATGTACCCAACACGTACTACGACGCCCTGCAAGACCGCGTTGGAGCGATTGACGAGCCCGTCGATGTCCTCCAGGAACTCGGCGTACTTGTCGATAGAGACCCGGAAGGATATCTGCTCCAGATCTTTACGAAGCCGGTCCAGGATCGGCCGACCGTATTCTACGAGATCATCCAACGCAAGGGCGCGCGTTCATTCGGCGCCGGAAATTTCAAGGCACTCTTCGAGGCCATTGAACGGGAGCAGGCTTTGAGAGGAAATTTGTAGCTCGGGTGCCCGGAACACAACAGTAAAAACGGCCATGCCTTTCTACAGTCGACTCGGGAACGTACCTCACAAACGCCACACCCAGTTTCGCGGGCCTGACGGCGAGTTGTACAAGGAAGAAGTAATCGGCGCCGAAGGCTTTAGCGGCATTTCATCTATCGCCTACCACCTCCACGCGCCGACGCTCGTCGAACGAATCGAGGAGCCAATCCCCTACTCGTTCGAGTATGCGGATGCTGATTTCTTGCGGCATCGGCATATAAAAGGATACGATCTCACAACAGGGGGCGATTGGGTCAGCGGGCGGAAGTACATCATGGGAAACAGCGATGTGCGGCTCGCCCTGTGCCGTCCAAGTGCGCCGACGGAAGTCTTTTACAAAAATGCCTCCTGCGATGAGCTCGTGTTTGTGCACGAAGGCGAGGGATTGCTCCAAACGCCGCTCGGTGATGTTCACTTTCACGCAGGCGACTATGTGCACATCCCTCGAACGCTCACACACAAGTGGGTTTTCTCGGGACAAACGCCGCCAAAAGTCCTCATCATTGAGGCCGAATCCGAAGTACGATTTCCCAAACGATACCGCAATGAGCTCGGCCAGCTCCTCGAACACAGTCCATATTGCGAGCGGGATGTGCGGCCCCCATCCGAACTAAACACACACGACGAACGAGGGGAATTCGAAGTGCGGATCAAAAAGCACGGTTACCTGCACAGGTATGTCTACCGCTATCATCCGTTCGACGTCGTTGGATGGGACGGCTATATGTACCCGTACGCCATCTCGATCCACGATTTCGAACCTATCACGGGTCGAATTCACCAGCCGCCGCCCGTACATCAGATGTACGCCGGCCGCAACTTCGTGGTGTGCTCGTTCGTGCCGCGCAAGTTCGATTATCATCCAGAATCGATTCCCGCGCCGTACAACCACTCTAACATAGACTCGGACGAGGTCCTTTACTATGTCGAGGGCGACTTCATGAGCCGGAAAGGAATCGGCAGCGGCTCATTCACCCTTCATCCAGGCGGTATTCCGCACGGACCCCATCCCGGAGCCGTCGACGCATCCATTGGAAAAGATGCCACCGACGAACTGGCCGTGATGGTCGATACATTCCGTCCTCTCCATCTCACCAGGACCGCGCTAGATCTCGAAGACGCCGACTACGCTTACTCCTGGAAACCGGAGATGCACGACGGCCGGCCCTCCAACGGCCGATCCGTAGAGGCGATTCCTCGTGAGCCGTGACTGAAGACCTGCCAAGCAGCGTGCGCGGCTGACGCCGGCGAAAGACCGATCACCCTGAAAGGTCACGGATGTCTTTCATCGGCATCGTCATCCAACGGATCGAAATCGAGTGCGGCGGAATTGATGCAGTACCGCTGCCCTGTTTGCCTTGGGCCGTCATTAAAAAGATGGCCGAGGTGCGATCTACACGACGCACATAAAACCTCCGTGCGCACCATCCCAAGAGAGGCATCCTTCTCCATCTCTACGTTTTCCGGATCGATGGGGGCGAAGAAACTCGGCCAGCCGCTTCCGGATTCGAACTTCGTTTCCGATGAGAACAGTGGCGTGCCGCACGCTGCGCACCGGTACAGACCTTCACCCTTGTGATTCCAGTACTTGCCGGTAAAGGCAGGCTCCGTTCCTTTCTTTCTTAAAACGTCGTACTTCTCGGAAGAGAGTTCTTCCTTCCACTCCTCTTCAGATTTCCTGATCTTCTCAACCATTTTTCAACTCCTCCTGAGCATATTTATGATACTCAACGTTCCAGTCTTTCTTCAGATACTTGAGCTGCGACAGTTATGACGGAGATCAACGGAGAACGTACGCGCAACGGCAGTTTTCCGTTCGGCCAGGAGATCGTCTGGCAGCCGAACAGATCGTGGATGGACTCCGGAAACCTGATGCGGTTCATGCGTGACCACGGCATCAATTCATTCGACGATCTGATGCGCCGGTCGATCGATGATATCTCATGGTTCTGGGACGCCGTATTGAAAGACCTGAACATCGAGTTCTATGAACCCTACAGTCAGATCGTCGACCTGAGCGCCGGCATCCAACTCCCGTCGTGGTGCGTGGGAGGCCGAATGAACATCATTCACAACTTACTGGACAAATGGCAGCGCACCGAGACGCGCGGCGTGGACGCCCTTCGATGGGAAGGCGAAGAAGGTGACGTCCTCACGCTCACGTACGAAGCGTTGTACGGAGAGGTCTGCCGATGCACGAATGCCCTGCGAGAACTCGGCCTGGGCAAGGGGGATGTCGTCGGGCTCTACATGCCCATGACTCCAGAGTTGTGCATCGCCTTCCTGGCTGTCGCCAAGATTGGCGCCATCATCCTGCCGCTCTTCAGCGGATACGGTCCCGGAGCCGTTGCCGCCCGCCTCAATGACGCGGGTGCGAAAGCACTATTTACCTCCAACGGAGCGGTTCGCCGCGGGAGCGTGGCCAATATGAAAATCACGGCCGATGAAGCGCTCGTCGACGTGCCGACCATCAAGCACGTCATCGTCCATCGACGTGTTACTATGACCGAGGAAGCCCCGCTAAAAAAAGGTCGCGATCATTGGTGGCACGAACTGGTGTCTCCGCAAGCGCAGTATGCAGAGACTGAGCGAACGTCTGCCGAAGACGTGCTAATGATCATCTACACGAGCGGTACGTCGGGCCGTCCCAAGGGCGCCGTCCACACGCACTGCGGCTTCCCCGTAAAAGCCGCGCAGGACATGTATCACTGCATGGATTTGAAACCGGGCGAATGCATGTACTGGATGTCGGACATGGGCTGGATGATGGGACCCTGGCTCGTATTCGGCACGCTGTGCATTGGGGCGACCATGGTTTTCTACGACGGGGCACCTGATTACCCCGACGTAGATCGTGTCTGGAAGCTTGTCACCGATCACAACGTGACGCACCTCGGCGTCTCACCGACGCTCATCCGATCACTCAAATCCCACGGTGTGGACCCCGTTCAAAGCCACGACTTCTCCCAACTTCGTGCCATAGGGTCGACCGGCAGCCCGTGGGATCCCGAATCCTGGCTCTGGCTGTTCGAAAACGTCCTTGAGAGCCGCAAGCCGATCTTAAATTACTCCGGCGGCACGGAAATCAGCGGAGGCATTCTCTGCGGCCACTTCTACAAGCCACTGAAACCCTGCGCTTTCTCAGGCCCTGTACCCGGAATGGCTGCGGATGTCGTCAATGACGTCGGCGAATCCGTTCGCGGGGAGGTGGGAGAACTTGTCATCCGCAAGCCCTGGATCGGAATGACTCGCGGTTTCTGGAAAGACGAAGCTCGCTACCTCGAGACGTACTGGAGTCGATACGACGATATTTGGGTTCATGGAGATTTCGCCGCCGTTGACGACGACGACCTCTGGTACATCCTCGGCCGGAGCGACGATACCATCAAAGTCGCCGGAAAGCGGCTCGGACCAGCCGAAGTCGAGGCATTGCTCAATGCGGATGCGTCCGTCGCTGAAAGCGCGGCCATTGGTATTCCCCACGACGTGAAAGGACAAGAACTCGCAGCCTTCGTCGTGCTCAAACCCGGCGTCGAAGCGTCCGAAGAACTGCGCGAAAGACTGCTCCTCCGGGTGACAACCGAATTGGGAAAGCCTATGCGTCCTCGAGAAGTCAAGTTCGTCGATGCGCTTCCGAAAACCCGGAATGCCAAGGTGATGCGCCGGGTCATCCGTGCGGCTTATCTCGGACAGGAGCCTGGCGACGTGTCGAGCCTCGAAGATGTATCCACCCTTGAAGCGATCCGCCTGGCCCGCTAAACGATGTGTGGTTCCATTTACTTCTTCCCCCAGAGCCCGAGCCGGCGCAAATTCAAGGCAACACTGAACTCGGGACTATTTTGCATGACATCAAAACCGGCATAGAACAAGAGCGCATCGAAGCGTACGACTGCACCCATCGACACGCTCGGGTCGTACTCGATTTCGTCTCCCAGCGATGTCAGCAGTACACCACCGCCGATAGCCGGTTGGATGCGCGGGCTGTGGAGAAGGTCGCCGAAACCAAGTATCCGGCCCATCACGCGTTTCGGTCCCGCATTATCAGTGATCAGGGATTCATTCACGGCCACCTGTAGAAGAACGCCACCGTCACGCCCGACGAATCCGGAGGTCAGTCCTATCGGAGCGTATCGCGAACTTCCGTAGTATCCGATCGTGCCTCCAAAGACGGCAAGTGCACCGGCGGCCGCGATCGCCGCAACCGCGTAGGGCACAAGCTCGTCGTCGTCGTCGTCGTCGTCATCGTCGTCGTCGCTCTTGCTAGACCCGGGCCACGAAAGCGGAGATCGCCCCTTGCTGCGATCACGTTCGGCCGCAGCGTCAGAGTCGCGCTCCGAGCTTCGGCCTTCAGCGTCACCGCGCGAGCGATCGGGTCTATCGGCTCGATCACCGCGACCCCTATTCCTGCCTCCCAGTGAACCTCTTCCGATGTTCTCGCGTGGACCATCGTCTGACACGCGGATGGGCCGGCTCCCCGAGCCGATGAGCCAGAAGAGGTCGAATCCGATATCGACCACTCCCGGTCCACGATAAACAGACACGTTCCGTGGACGCCGCGGCGCGACCTGTGGCGGACGTCGGCGATCCTTCTCACGCTCTTCGACGACGTCTGCAGCCATCTCCTCACCGCCGGACAGCTGCGCAAATCCGGCGCTGACGATCACGGGATTTCTGAGCTCAAAGCCGGCCTCAAAAATCTCTCGCGCCCGTTCTGCCGGCGTATCGACGAAAACATTCTCCCAGTTGAGGTCCGGCAGATCGATCTGGATGATGTCCGGGCTGGGTTCCACGATCATCGAATCAACAACGAGCGAGAATCCGGCAACTCGTTGGCCGTCCGCCGAGACGGCATCAGCTACCAGCTCCAATCCGACAATCGCCGGCGTCCCTTCGATTTCAGATAACGATGTGCGCTCGCCGTTAAAAATCGCCTCGCCAGTGGACGCCCATTCCAGTACCATCGAAAGGTCCGGCGCGCCGTTAAGCACGCGAAATCGATATGCGACGCTAAGACTGTCGATAAACGGAAGAATGTCAAAGCGTGACGTTTCGCGTGTTTGTTTATCAGGCCAATCCGAAACCACCATAATCCCTTGACCTGAGGCTGTCTCCTGCGCAGATGCGGGCTGCAAGACCGGAAACGTGGCAAGAACCAGGATTGAAGCTAAGAAGACGAGACGGAGAAGCGGTGCTCTGTGCATAACAGTCACGTATGACCAACGACATGGGCGCGGAATGACCTTTCTACTGGACAGCAGCATCAGCCAGACTTCAATGCAGGCGGAATTTGAAAGGTGGTCTCTACATGGTACACGAAGAAAAAATCATTCCGTTGCGCTACTGGTACTCAGTAAGCCCAGAACGCCCGCTCGAAATGCTCGATCTCGGGTTCACCGTCGGGCCGTAAGAGGATGCTGATCACATCGAACCTGCATCTTGCCTTTTCCAGGCGACGCTCGTGCAGATAGGCCTGTGCAGCACGTACGATGTGACGCCGCTTCATCCGCGAGACGGCCTCCTCCGGTCGTCCGAATCCGAGACCGGATCTCGTTTTGACTTCGGCGAAGACAAGTTCGCCCCCGACACCACTCTCGTCCGGCGGCGCAAAACAGATAAGGTCAACTTCCGCACGCTCAAATCGATAATTCCTATCGAGAATGACGTACCCGTTGTCTTCAAGGTAGCTGGCTGCGAGCTCCTCGCCCCGATCTCCTAACGACTTCGTACTCATACTTCTAGTTTCTGCGAATTCGCAAGAGAGCCTCTGCAGTCCGTGTGCCTTCAGCGGATAGTTTGTACTTTCGCTCGAGGACCGCAACGAACATCCAGCGGCACGTCCAGGCGGGTAATGAGGGCGGAGCATGCCGTCTCCCGAATTCGCCCAGGCTCGGAACATCAACACATCGACATGAGATTCGCGATTCTACGTCGCGACACCCACATCCCACATTCATCTGAATACGACTTCGCGCTGTGTCTCGCATTATAACCCTTACGACGGACTTCGGACTGAAGGACGCGTACGTGGGGGCAATGAAGGGCGTCATTCTGAGCATCGATCCCGAAGTACGAATCGTCGACATTTCTCATGAGATATCGCCTCAGGAGATCATGGAGGCCGCATTCGTGCTTCGCGATGCCGCCTTCTACTTCCCTGCCGGCACCATCCACATCGTCGTCGTTGATCCTGGCGTAGGAACGAGCCGCTCCCCTCTTGCACTTCGAGCTGCCGGTCATACATTTGTCGGACCGGACAACGGAGTACTTCCTCTCCTCTTGAATGATACTCCGCCAACCGAATGTGTTGTCCTGGAGCCTCACAAATTCCACGGGACGGGCGAAATCAGTTCCACATTTCACGGCCGAGACATTTTTGCGCCTGCCGCCGCACAACTTTCGTGCGGAGTGCCGCTCCTTGAATTGGGGAGAGCATATAGGGACCTGAAGCCGCTCCACTGGGCGCTTCCGATGGCAGATGACGAAGGCGTACAGGGTTGGATTGTGCACATCGATCACTTCGGGAACTGCATAACCAACGTTTCACAGCAGATACTGGATGATAAACGCGTCGAACGCCCGGTGAAGTGCTTCATCGGGAATGCGATCATCGGAGGCATCTCGACAACCTACGGCGATGTTGAAACAGGCGAGCCGCTCGTTTACTTCAACAGCAGCCATTTCCTCGAGTTCGCAGTCAACGCGGGGAACGCTGCGGAGCTCCATGGCATTCGAAAGGGCGACCCTATCAAAATCCTCTTCCGCGAACAGAAGTAGGACGCCGGATCTGATATGTCTCTAACCACTCTTTCCGGCAAGTACCGTGACGTGCTTATGCAGCACCTCGAGAGCCTATTCGCCCTCGCCCAGGTAATAACGCCAGATGCTGAGCACGCAGCTCAACTCGTTGATTTGACCTATAGGCGGGCATCCGATGCCGCGGCTGATTTCAAATCCGCTGAGCAGGCTCGGATCTGGCTCTTCCAACTTTTAATGGATGTACACAACGAAACTAACCAGGCGCCAGATTTAGACGAAGCGGATTCGGGGACGGGGC
>Ga0299914_10001036_pt1 | contig 17747 bp, 25 predicted proteins | sample RVTome_10_FD_201361 | JGI IMG/M metagenome (GOLD analysis project Ga0299914, IMG submission 201361) | Soil microbial communities from uranium-contaminated site in the Upper Colorado River Basin, Wyoming, United States - RVT153D57 (version 2) ...
TCCACGGCGAATAAGTGGCTCAAGAGGTGTGGGCTCAAAACACATGGAGCGAAGAACCTTGCGGCGCTTGCTGCCGCCCGAAGCACTGAGCAGCGCTACTTTCAACTTGAGTGCAAGAGGCATGGGCTGACCAAATTTGTCGCCGTTGGCCCGGCGCCCCGTTTGCGATGCGTGAAGTGTCGCTCGGAAGCGGTGGCGCGCCGGCGACGTAAGGTGAAGGAGATCTTGGTTGCGGAGGCAGGAGGTGGATGCCTTCTATGTGGTTACGCGAAGCACTCGGTCGCTCTCCAGTTTCATCACCTGGATCCGTCGACCAAATCATTCGGGCTGGGAGTGCGTGGAATAACTCGGTCGATAGACAAGCTGCGCGAGGAAGCTGCCAAGTGCGCCCTTCTCTGCGCCAACTGCCATGCGGAGGTTGAAGCAGGACTTGTCGAGCTGTCGGTAAAGTCCCCAGAAGTCGAAGCTAATCCCGGCGTAGCAATTCGGATTAGCACGGCGTGCTAATCCGGGGTAGCTCAATTGGAAGAGCTTTCGGCCGTTAACCGAAAGGTTGTGGGTTCGAGTCCCACCCCCGGAGCTATTTTCTGGCCCTTGCGTGGGCCAACTGCTCGACCAGCACGGCGCCGCGTTCGGCGCCGTCGTTGTTGCGACTCCATACGGCCAGGTCCTCGGCGCGTCGGGTGAATGAGTCGTCCCTCAGCATGCGCCGCGCCGTCCAGCGCAGCGGGCGGGTCTTGCAGAGGCGCCAGGGGACGGAGAGGCCTACCTTTGCCCAGTCGACCCGCATCGCTGTCTCGCTCATGTCGCCGGTGAACGGGCAGATCAGGACTGGGGTGCCCGCGGCGAGGGCGCGGCAGACGGTGCCGTGGCCTCCGTGGGAGACCACCAGGGATGCCGCCGGCATCAGCTGGCTGTAGCTGAGCCAGTCGACCAGGACCGCGTTGGCGGGGACCTCGATCGGCTCCTGCGGGACGACGCGGTTGGTCGTCGCGACCACTCGCACCGGCTCGTCCGCGAGCGCCTTCAGCGCCGTGCGCACCAGTCTGTTGCCGGAGTCGTGCGCGGTGCTCGGCGCGATCAGCACCAGAGGAGCGTCGCCGGGTGGCAGCTCGATGTCGGGGTGGGGCACCTCGAACGTCATCGGCCCGGTGATCTCCACCCCGGGCGGCCAGCGACGCGGATACTCGAGCTGCGGGAAGGTCGCGACCATGGCCAGGTCGGGGCTGATTCCACCGTGGAAGCGCTGCACCGGCGCCAATCCCAGCCGCTCGCGCTGCTGGTTGAGGTCGCGCCGCCCGTGTTCGAGGCCGACGTTCAGCGCCCGCTGTCCCGTCCGCCAGATCCCGCGCCCGATCGGCGTGCGCGGTGGCCGCAGGCCGATCGCGAAGAACGGCATCCCCGACTCCACCACCGGGTAGATGTGCGGGATCAGCGTCGCCAGCGGCACGCCGGCCTTCTCCGCCGCCAGCGACGGCGCCAGGGTGAGGATGTCGCTGATCGCGACGTGGGGGCGGAAATCCTCCAGCAGCGGCAGCAGCGCCCGCGCCGCCTCGGCCGCGTGGTCGCCCTCGGCCGAGTCGGGCTCCGGCGGCGGGAACATCCGGTACTCCTCGGCCGCGGTGAAGCCGAGCCCGGCGCCCTCGACCGCCTGCCGCCGCTCCTCCCAGGTCTCGACGACGACCTCGTGCCCCCGCCTTGCCAGCGCCCGCCCCAGCGAGATCGCCGGGAAGACGTGCCCGGGGTCGCCGAAGGCGGCTACGAGGACGCGGAGACTAAGGGGTGTCGAGTCCCTCACTGGGACGCGTAAAGACAATCTCTGGAATGTGGCAGTTGCGCGAGGTGCGCAGCAGGAAGCGGACCGCTTCGCCGATGTCCTCCGGTCGGATCATCTCCTCGCCCGGCACCTGCCCCTTGGCAAACTCGGTCATCGGCGTGTCGACGAAGCCCGGCGCCAGCGCCGTGCACTGGATGCCGTCGCCCCCCGCCTCGCGGTGGGTCGACTGCGTGAAGTTGATCACCGCCGCCTTTGTCGCGGCGTAGATCGATAGCCAGGCCTGCCCACCTTTGCCGGCGATCGAAGCGGTGTTGACGATCAGCGCCTTGCCGTGCTCGGCGCCCGCCTCGCGCAGCATCGGCAGCCCCTCGCGTGTGCCGAGGATCAGCGCCCGCAGGTTGACCGCGAGCTGCATGTCCAGATGCTTGGTCTGGATCTCGGCCATCGGCGCGCCGATCCCGACCCCGGCGTTGTTGACCAGCACGTCGAGCCGCCCGTAGGCCTCGCGGTGCTTGGCGAAGACGCCGACCACATCCTCCTCCTCGGTCATGTTGGCGGCGACGCTCTGCGCCTCGATGCCTCCGTCGCGCAACTCCGCGGTGGCCGCTTCCAGCTTGTCCGGGCGCCGGGCCGAGACCGTCAGCGCGTAGCCGTCCTCCCCAAGCGCGCGGGCGATCGCCAGCCCGATCCCGCTCGAGGCCCCTGTGATCAGCGCCGCTTTCTCCGCCAAGTCCCTCTCCTTCCGCTCTGCGACCGGTTGCGCGGCACCCTATATGCCCCGCAAGGGAGGCGAAGCCGGGGGGCGCTCCCTCAATAACATGGCTCAGATGCGCCTCCTTCGAGTCCCCGTGGCCCTAATCTGCCTGCTCGCGGCCGCGTGTTTCGCCGCGGGCTGTGGCGAGGACTCCGATTCATCGGGCGACTCGGGCACAGAGACCGCAAAGAGCCGCCCGGCCCCGCCGAAGAGCGACTTCCCCAGTGCCCGGGGCAAGACTCTCGCCGAGGTCCTCAACTCCGCCGGCGGGCCATCGGAATACGTCGTCTCCCCGGCGGCGAGAGTCTTCTACAGAGGCGAGAACCGCTACTCGTTCGGGGTCTTCCGGCGCGACGGCAAGCAGGTGATCGACGCCAAGATCGCCCTCTACTTCGCGAGAGTGCCGAAACCGAGGGGAAGAGTCGCAAGAGACAGAGAGCGAGCCCTCGACTACCCGGCGGTCGGCCCCTTCCCGGCCGCGGTCGAGAGCCTCCAGACCCAGCCGGCCTTCCGCGCCCTGACGACGACCAACGACCCGGACGCCGCCTCGGTCGTATACGTGACCAACGTTGACTTCCCCGGCGAGGGAGAATGGAGGATCGGGGCGCTGATCGAAGACGGTGGGGAGATCGGCGCGGCGCTGCTGCCGAGCGCCATCGTCGGCGAGTTCGCCAGCATCCCGCGGCCCGGCGAGAAGGCGCCGATGATCCACACGCCGACCGCCGAGGACGCCGGCAGCGACCTCTCCCGGATCACCACGCGCGTCCCGCCGGACACTCAGAACCGCGTCGACTACGCGGACGTGCTCGGCAAGGAGCCGATCATCCTCTTGTTTGCGACCCCCCAGTTCTGCCAGAGTCGGGTCTGCGGCCCGGTCGTCGACGAGGCTGAGCAGGTCAAACAGCTCTACGGCGACAGAGCGGCGTTCATCCACATGGAGATCTTCAATGACAACGATCCCGACATGGGAGTGCGGCCGCAGGTGCGGGCGTTTCACCTGCCGACCGAGCCATGGCTGTTTGCGATCGACCGGCAGGGAATCGTGCGCGCGACGATCGAAGGCGCCTTCGGCGTCGAAGAGTTGACGCGCATCGTCGAGGAAGTGACGGCCCGGTGAGCGAGAAAGCCGAGAAGAAGGCGCCGGACCCCGAGCTGCTGGAGTCCTTCGCCGCCGAGGCGCGGCGCCGCTGCGACGTGATCGCCGCCGGCCTCGCGACCGAGACCAGCGACTTCGAGACGATGCGCGCCGAGGCTCACGCCCTGAAGGGCACCGCCGCCGTGGTCGGCCTGCGCCGCCTCGCCGAGCTGGCCGGCCTGATGGAGTCCGACCTGGCCGAGGCGAAGAAGACCGGCGTTATCCGCGGCGGCCGCGCCCATCAGATCGCCGACGCCGCCAAGGCCCTGGCCGAAGGCGCCGCGGCGGCCGCCCAGGGCGAAGAGGAGCCACCCGACGTCGGCCGCTCCCTGGCCCAGCTCTTCAGCGCCTGATCGCGATCGGCCTTGAGTCAAGCCGTCGGAGACCTCTTGCTGGCCGGGGTCGCCGTCGCCTCAGCCCGATCCCGACAGCGACACGGCGACGGGAATCGACTGGCTCAAGGTCGAGGTGGGGATCCTGTTCTTGCTGATGGCGGGCCAAACGGTGGCGGGGGCACACCGGGAGCGGTGAGTCGCCCGAGTCCCCGAGATGGATGGCGACCGTCGACTCCCTGGCGCCGGCGCCGGCGGCATTGCTCGGCGTCGCGCTCTCGGCCGTCAACCCGAAGAACCTCGCGCTCACCGTGACCGCCGCCGCATCGATCGCCGAGGCGGGGATGAGCGGGGCCGACACCTTCATCGCCGTCGCGGTATTCGCGATTGTCGGATCGATCACGGTCGCCGGCTCGGTGCTTCTCTTCCTCGCCGACGCCGAAAGGGCCGCCCGCCCGCTTCAGGCCACCAAACGGTTCATGACCGACAACAACGCCGTGATCATGACGGTCATCCTGCTGCTGCTCGGCGTAAAACTTCTCGGCAACGGCCTCGGCGGAGGTCTCTGGGATTGAAGCCGGTCCGAGTAGTGTCGGAGCGATGAAATCGCGAGTCGTGATCCTGGGCGCCGGCTTCGGAGGGCTTGAGCTGTCCACCTCCCTCTCCGAGGCGCTCGGCGACGAAGTCGATGTGGCCCTGATCGACGGGAACGACTCGTTCGTCTTCGGCTTCTCGAAGCTCGACGTGATGTTCGGGCACAAGGCGGCCGAGGAGGTTCGCCTCTCGTACGGCGACTTCGCGAAGCCGGGTGTGCGGCTGCTGCGGGAGACGGTCGGCTCGATCGATCCCCAGGCGCGGTCGGTCACCACCGACTCCGCCGTCCATGAGGCCGACTTCTTGGTCGTTGCGCTCGGCGCCGATTACGACATCGACGCGACACCCGGCCTGGCCGAGGACGGGAACGAGTTCTATTCCGTGCCCGGCGCCGAGCGGGTGGCCGGGGTATTGCCGGAGTTCTCGGGCGGGCGGGTTGTGGTCGGAGTCTGCGGGGCGCCGTTCAAGTGCCCGCCGGCGCCGAGCGAGGCGGCGCTGCTGCTGCACGACTACCTCACCGAGAGAGGGATCCGCGTCGACTCCGAGATCACCCTCCTGATGCCGCTGCCGAGTCCCGTGCCTCCGTCCCCCGAGACCTCCGACGCGCTGCTCGCCGCCTTCGCCGAGCGCGACATCGCCTTTCGCCCCGGCGCCCGGATCGTCTCGGTCGATCCAACTCGCAAGGTCGCCATGCTCAAAGACGGCGAGGAGGTGCCCTACGACCTCTTCCTCGGCGTCCCCAAGCACCGCGCGCCGGACGTGGTCATCGACAGCGGTATGGCCGTCGGCGGCTACATCCCGGTCGATTCGGGGACGCTCGAAACCCGGTTCCCGGGGGTCTACGCGGTGGGGGACGTGGCCACCGTCGGCGTGCCGAAGGCCGGCGTCTTCGCCGAGAGGGCGGCGAGAGTCGTCGCCGAGTCCCTGATCGCACGCATCCGCGGCGGCGAAGGGCCCGACGCCTACGACGGCCGCGGGTCCTGCTACGTCGAGTTCGGCTCCGGCCGGGTCGGCCGCGTCGACGTCGACTTCCTCTCCGGGCCAAGACCGACCGGCGCCTTCCAAGAGCCCTCGGCCGCCCTCGCCACCGAGAAGGAGCACTTCGGCTCCAGCCGCCGCGCCCGCTGGTTCGGCTCCTCGAACTAGCGCCCCAGCTCCCAATCCATGGCGCTAGGCTCGGACCCCCGGGGCGGTAGCTCAGTTGGTTAGAGCAGCGGACTCATAATCCGTCGGTCGAAGGTTCGAGTCCTTCCCGCCCCACTCAGAAACGGTGCTCGCGGGGGCTCGGGTCGATTTCCCTGCCTCGCGTTCCCTGGGCTGAGGCCGCAGGGCGAGAGGCGAGAATTCCGTCCGGCTGCCCTATCATCGTGCGAGTCATGAATAGCGCTCTCACAACGGATGCTGGCACTGAGGTCTACGAGCCTTCCGTGAAGGAATACGCCGAGTACTTGGAGGGCCAAGCTCGGGTGCTCTCGGGCATGTCGGTCGCTGATTTCAAGTGCGCGTATGAGGCCGGCACGGTGGACGAAGCCGATCCTGCCGTGAGCGAGCTGGTCGCGCTTCTTCGGATCGGTCAGAACGGTCGCCTCAAGCAGCGGTAGCGCGGCTCAGGGGTTCACGGACCACCTCAACCGCGTCCTCAACACGACGCTCACGGAGTCGCGCCTTTCGCTGGTCGAGATACCAGAAGAAGAGGATCTGTTCCTCATAAAGCGCGTGGAGGGCGGTGACGATCCACCCCTGGAGCTTCCCGGAACGCCGCGCACGCTGTTCGCTCAGCAGGTGATCCGGGTTGTGGACGACCCGGATGGTGGCAAGCACTGTCAGACGGAGTCCTATCGCTACCGCCTACAGGCCGATGACTCCCCAAAGTCGACCCTCATCCGGTGGGAGTACGACCGCAATCCGCCCCGCGCCGACTATATGTACTCGCCGGCTCACGTTCATTTTCATGGCGAGCTTGAGGGCGACGATGCCCGGGGCCTGCATGTCCCAACTGGCCGCGTCCCCCTGGAGTACGTCGTCTGGCATCTGATTGCCGAGTGGGGGGTGACGCCACTGGCCGACGAGTGGAAGGCAATCCTCGAAGCGTCAGTCGCAGGGTTCCAGGAGCGTCGCACAGCCCATTGAGAGGATGGAGGACCTATGAGCCGCGACGCCAACATCGATTCTGCGACCGAGAGGGTTCTCGCCAGCATCGACGACGAGGAGTTGGCTGCCCGCTACCCCAATCGGGCGCACTTCATCTCGGCCGACAACCCCCATCAGACCGAGATGGCGAAGCGGGCCTTGTTCGACGGGGACCCCTTCGTGATCGTCTACCCCGACGGGCACGAGCTGCTCATCCGCCCCGGTGAAGCGACTCCTCCAGCGGCGACTTGAGCGCCGGAAAACTTTGTCCCGAAATTTGTCCCCGACTCCACCGAACTCAGTTGAACTCGATGGACTGAGATCGTTCCGTCAGCAGCGATTCGGCTGTATGGACTCGTTCCGGGGCGACTCATAATCCGTCGGTCGAAGGTTCGAGTCCTTCCCGCCCCACTCAGTCGAGCCCCGAGGAGGATCCGCCGACCGGGGTGGCGATTCGCCAAGGGCTCGGCGCGGACTCGGCCGGGCGGTAGATCTCGGCACAGGGGGGGGAGAGATTTGCCCTCGGGCACCCTTAGTCGTTCATGACAATGCCCGAGCCAGGAGTCCGTGCTGCCTCTCAGGAGCTGATCGAAGAGTTGATGGGCGCCGTCGTCGCAATCGACTTCGTGCTCCAGACGCTGATGGACCTGCCGGCGGATGCTTTCCCCGGTGAGAACAGGACCGAAGCGATCCGCGGGCTGCTAACCGCGAGTGCCTGCCGCGAGGTGGAGGCGGTCGGGGAGGAGGCGAGCCGGGCGGCGATAGCGCTGATTGAGGCGGTCATTGACCGGATCGCAGACGACTCCCGCGCCGCTGCGGAGTTGGCCGGGGCTTCCGGGCAGGGACCCTGCTGAGGCCGCCGGTGTTGCAGGCGGAATTCGGCCGAACCCCTCGGACCTGATTCGCTCCGAGGCTGGGCTGCGCAGCCTCTACGGTTTGGGCATGTCCGACGAGAAGGATCTGGACGAGTTCGAGGAGCTGGTCGTCGACGCGATCGACCGGCTGCCCGAGGAGTTTCAGGGGGTGCTGGAGAGAGTGGCGGTCGTCGTTTCCGACCTGGGCATCGAGTCCCACGCCTACGGGCACTACTTCGGCGACACGATCGCGCGGGAGTACGTGGAAGACCGGATCGTCATCTACCGCGACACGCTGGAGCGGGACTTCGGGCACGACCGGGAGCTGCTGGCGCGGCAGGTGGAGCGCACCCTCCGCCATGAGCTGGCTCACCATCTCGGCTGGGACGAGCGCGGGGTTGGTGGTCTCGGGCTGTAGCGGGTAGAGAAGGGGCGTGGATCTCGCCAAGCGCGCGGCGCTGAGATTTCGGGACAACGGGCTCGCCGACTCGGCGGCGGCGCTCACCTACTACGGGCTGCTGTCGATCTTCCCGATGCTGATCGCACTTGTGTCCTTGATCGGGCTGTTCGGCGATCCGCAGGGGACGACCAGAACGCTGACGGACATCGTCGCCGACCTCGGTCCGGATTCCGCGGTGGAAACCTTCTCCGGCCCGATCGAGTCGGTGGCCTCCAGCCGCGGCACCGCCGGCTTCGCGCTCTTCTTCGGCTTGGCGATCGCGCTGTGGTCCGCCTCCGGCTACATCGGGGCCTTCATCCGCGCCTCCAACGTCGTCTACGGGGTGGAGGAGGACCGGCCCTTCTGGGAGCTGCGGCCGCTGCAGGTGGCGGTGACCCTGGCGATGATCGGCCTGCTGGCCCTGGTCGCGATCGGGCTTGTGCTCACCGGCCCCGTCGTGCGGGCGGTCGCGGAGCCGATCGGCGTCTCCGGCACGGCGGTCACCGTCTGGGAGATCGCCAAGTGGCCGGTCCTGATCGCGGCTTTCACGCTGCTGCTCTCGATCCTCTACTACGCCTCGCCCAACGTCAGAGAGCATGGCTTTCGCCTGGTCACGCTCGGCGGTTTCGTCGCGTTGGCGGCCTGGGCTCTCAGCTCAGCCCTGTTCGGCCTCTACGTCTCCAACTTCGGCTCCTACGACAAGACCTACGGCAGCCTCGCCGGCGTCATCGTCCTGCTCATCTGGCTCTGGATCGCCAACCTGGCGATCCTCTTCGGCCACCAGCTGAACGCCGAGAGGGAGAGGAGCGGGGCTGAGCGCTCGCTCGCTATCCGAACAGCTCCTCCACCGCGTCGCGAAAGGTCGCGGGGTCGATAGCCGGAAACCGATACAGCTCGGGCTCGATCGACTCGAACTGGGCGCGGGCTTCCGCCGGGTCGACCAAGCGCGCGGCAATCATCTCCCGGATGTCTCGGAGATCCTGATCGTGGCCGCGCTCGGCCTTGGAGAGCGCTTGGGCGACCGGATCGAAATGGTGAAAGGCGAGAGTCCCTTCGCGGCGGATGAGGGGACTGCGATCCTCCCACCCGGGCGGCAGAGGAATGAAGTCGGAAGGCGCCGCCAACTCGACGTTCAGATCCAACTCCTCCTTGAGGCGGGGTATCTCGCGCAGTAGCTCGTCGCTGTCGGGGATGAGCTTGATGTCGACATCGACGGTCGTGTCCCGCCATCCCTGAAGAACCGCGGTCGCCCCACCGGTCAGGTAGACGCGGCCCTCCGCGCGAGCTGCGCGCCCCAGCTCGCGCATGAAGCGCTCGATCCGACCGGCGTCGGCTAGCTCCCGCATGCGGCGGCTCGTTCAAAGCTGACCAAGCGGCGGACCAAGGCGTTGTAGGCGGAGTGGCCCGCGCTGCCCCTCTCCTTGGCCAGCAGTTTGTAGAGCCGGTGCTCCGGCGAATCGATCGGATCGGCGACCGGGATGCCGAGGGTTTGCAACCGCGGCGCGCCGATGGACACCAGCAGGGCCTCGGCCGTTTCGCTTCCCGCGCCCAGGTCGTCGAGACCCTGACGGATCAAATCCGCCCCCGGCAAGCTCATGTCGATCGTCGCGCTCATCGCGCCGAGGGTAGCGCGCCGTTATCTCCTGACCCGGCAATCCCGGATCAGGGAGGTACTCAGCTTCTGTCCATTGGAGAAGGCGAACGTGCCCCTGGCGAAGGGGAAGATCGCGCCGGGGAAGCCCGCCGGGGCGGCGCAGCTGGCGCTGAGGAAGCTCCGCGCTCTTCCCGCGTGGCGGTAGCGGCGGCCGATAGTGAAGCTGACGCTGGTCACGTAGCCCAGTTCGGAGGCGATTCTCGGCAGCCTCGCCGAGAGCAGGGTGCCGAAGGTCCCGTCCTTCTTCCGGCCGACCGTCAGCGGCAGGATGAAGGTCAGCGGCGTCGGGCTCTTCCCGTGGATATGGATCAGGATCGCCTGGCGCCCGCCCCGCCGCGCGTTGAAGGCGAGCAGCCTCCCTTTGGCGGGGAACGGCGTCAGGGTTGGCAGCTCGACGTTGGCCTTGAAGCGACCTCTTCCCACCAGCGCCCCGCCGCAGGCGTCCAGCGCCGCCAGGGTGCTGGTCTGCTGAAGCTCGCCGGCGGTGCAGCGCGGCAGGCCGCGGCTGTACAGCTTGCCCTGGCGGTTGAGCGCGATCGCCAGCCGCCGCAGCTCCGGCGGTCGGGCTCCGTTGGCCGTTCTGACCTCTCCCTCGACTCGCACGCGCACCGGCGCAAGGGCGTTGCGCGGCAAGGCGCGGGGCAGGATGTCTCCCTTGAGGGAGACGATCAGGTTGCCCTCCCGGGTCAGCTCTCCCTGGGCCGCCCCGACGCCGACGATCGCCACCGCCGCGATGGCGGCGCCGGCGCCGAACAGTCGTCGTGTGCGCTTGCCGCGCTCGATGCCCATCAAAGCGATGGTCCCACAGCCCCGGTTAAGAGCAGGTTGTTTCAACCGCTCGGGGCTGGGAACCTGGGGGGGCACACCAGCGAGAAGGAGGACCGATGGAAGCCAGCGCGACCGGCGACAAGGGGATATTCGGCAGCGAGAGCCTCGAAGCGCGCGAGCGCATCGTCGACCTCCTGGCGAAGGCCTACTGGATGGAGATGGAGACGGTGATGAGCTACCTGGCCGCGTCGGTCAACCTCGACGGAGTGCGCGCGCAGGAGATCAAGGAGTCGCTGGACGCCGACGTCGAAGAGGAGCTGGGTCACGCGAAGCTCTTCGCGGCGCGGATCAAGGAGCTGTATGGGGTGGTGCCCGGTTCCCTGGGGTTCGAGCCCGAGCAGTCGTTCCTGCAGCCTTCCGACGAGCAGACTGACGTCGTCCACGTGATCCGCGGCGTGATCAAAGCCGAGACCGGGGCGATCGAGCATTACACACGGATCGTCGAGGAGACCGACCAGGTCGACCCGGTCACCCAGGACATGGTGATCGCGATCCTCCGCGACGAGCAGGGCCACCGCCGCCTCTTCGAGGGCTTCCTGCGCGAGTACGAGATGGAGGGCCGGGCCTGAGCGACCCCCCCGCCGCTAGGTGCCCGGTGGGCCGCCGGGTGGCGGACCCTCGCCCTCGGGGATTCCGGCCCCGGGCCCCCCAAGCGCCAAGCCGTCGGCTTCGGTGATCGGCGTGCCCCGGTAGCAGGAGACCATGTAGGGGAAGTCGAGCGTCGCCACGTAGTGGTACATGCGCTGCTTCTTCCCGTTCCATTCGACGACGCTGGTGCGGCCGTGGCAGGCGTCGAGGTCGGCGCTGGAGAGCATCGCCCCCTCGGAATCGCGCTCGGCGTAGATCCCGAATCCGTCGAGCGCCCAGCCGAGCAGCTCCGAGCGCGCGTCGTTGGAGCTCTTGTAGAGGCAACTCGAGAGCCCGTGGTAGTGGTACTGCCCGGTTTTCTCGGGGTGGGCGTCGCAGCGATCCTGGATCTCGGTCGCGATCGCGTCGCGCCCGCCGGCGTCGAAGGCGCTGAACAGCGGAATCCCGTTTTTCATCACGCCGATCGTGCCGCCTACGCAGCTCGGCTCGCTCGCGCGCTCCGGATCGGCCGGCAGCGCCGCCTTCAGTTCATAGCTGGAGATCGAGTTGGGGTTGCGATCATAGGAGTACGCCGGGTCTGACGAGGAGACCGGGAACTCGCCGGAAGGCTGTGGCGGCAGGCCGTTGCCTTCGAGGTTGCGCTCCGATCCGGACACGTCCTCGGAGAACTCCGATTCCCAGTCGATCCTGCCCTGGACGAAGATCTTCTCGGTCAGGTCCCAGGTGCCGACCTCGACGTCGATCCAGGGCCCTTGCTCGAAGGCGCCGCTGCCGCTGAAGTCGGCGATGCAGGAATAGACGTAGCCGCTTCTCGGGCCGCTCTCCTCGTACATGCCGTCGCCGAGCGGCAGCTTGTGGACGTTGATCGGGGTCGCGGTGAAGGCGGTTGTCGAGGTCGATGCACCCGTGGCCGTGGTGTCGTTGCCCGTCTCGGAGGAATCGCCACAGCCGCCGAGCAGCGCGCCGATCGCAGCGAGCGTCGCCGCTGCCACAAACCCTCGTCGGAGTGTCCGTGCCCGCAAGAGCAAGATCGAGCGCAGCCTAGTTTCCGCTGCGGACCGATTGGACGAGCGGGCCGATTCCCGGCACTCGGGCTAGGGTTGCGCCATGGCCGAAGGAGAGCGCTGGATCGAGCTTGCCGAAGGGGTCGAGTTCGCCGGCTACAGGATCGAACGCCGGCTGGGGCGGGGCGGCATGGGGATCCTCTACCTGGCGGTCGAACCTGGGCTGGAGCGCCGGGTCGCGCTGAAGCTGATCGCACCGGAGGCGGCCGCCGACGAGGTCTTCCGTCGCCGCTTCGCCGAGGAGTCGAAGATCGCGGCCTCGATCGAGCACCCCAACGTCGTCCCGATCTACGCGGCGGGGGAGGAGGGCGGCGTCCCATACATAGCGATGCGCTTCGTCGCCGGCTCCGACTTGGCGCGGCGGGTCGCCGCCGAGGGACGACTGGAGCCGGCCGAGGCGGCGGCGCTGATCGCCCAGGTCGGCAACGGCCTCGACGCGATTCACGCCGCCGGACTGGTCCACCGCGACGTCAAGCCGGCCAACGTCCTGCTCAGTGGGGGAGAGGGGGACGCGCACGCATACATCACCGACTTCGGCGTCGCCCGCAACGTTGCCACCGAGTCCGGCATCACCCAGACCGGCCGCTTCGTCGGCACGCTCGACTATGTCGCTCCGGAGCAGATCTCCGGCGGCGAAGTCGACGCCCGCGCCGACGTCTACGCGCTCGGCTGCCTGCTGTTCAAGCTGCTGACGGGCGATGTTCCCTACCCCAAGGAAGGCGAGGCGGCGCGCCTCTACGCCCACCTCAACGACCCGCCCCCCGCGCCGTCGCTGCACGCGACCGCGGTGCCGATGGCGCTCGACGACGTCGCGATCCGCGCGATGTCGAAGCCGCCGGAGGACCGCTACCCGTCCGCCGGGGATCTCGGCCGGGCGGCCCTCGCCGCGCTCAGGGGAGAGGAGCCGACGCTCCCGGAGCGCACCGTGGCGACAGGGGCGGCCGCGACGCGGACAGCCGAGACGATCTCGCCGACCGAAGCCCGGGCCAGAGGCTCGACCAAGCCGCCGACCGCCGCCACGCGGCAGTTGCCCCCCGATCCACCGCCCAAAGGAGCGGGCCATCGCCGCAGGCGGATCGCGATCGGCGCCGGGTTTGCGGCGGTGCTGGCGGCGGCCGTCGCGGTTGTCGCGATCGGCGGTGGCGGGGGAGGAGAGGGGAGAGACGCGAGCGCGACGACCGCCAAGGCCAAGACGCGGGCCGGCTCGAAGCCGGCGACGCTGAGCTCCGCGCAGCTGGTCGCCAAGGCCGACGCGATCTGCGCCGATAGTCAGGAGGCCTACAAAGAGGTCTTCTCACGCGCGAGCGAAGAGTCGCCGGACACCGGCTACTCGCAGTCTCTGGTCGGTATCTCCACACGCGCCGTCGGCCGGTTTCGCAAGCTGGATCCGCCTCCCGGCCTGGCGGCGGACTACGACAGGTACGTAGCTGCCCAGGAGCGCGTGAAGCAGTACGACCTGGACGCTTTGAGCGCGGCAAAGGCCGGTGACGCTGACGCTTACCTCGCGGCTCGGGCGAGCCGCGACGACGAGCAGCGCCGTCGTTACGACCTCGCTCGAGCCCTCGATCTACAGGTCTGCAGCCTCAACCCGGGGTAGCCTGGCGACGGATGAAGTCCCACACCAAGTACATGACCTTCGAGACGCCCGAGCGCCGGGAGTTGATCCGCATCACCGAGGAAGTGCAGGAGGCGGTCGACGCAGCCGGCATCGCCGAGGGGATGGTCCTGGTCTCGGCGATGCACATCACCGCCGGCGTCTGGGTAAACGACGACGAGCCCGGCCTGCACGAGGACGTGATGGAGTGGCTGGACAAAGTCGCGCCGCCGAGTTGGAAGCCGCCCTCCGGCGAGGTCGCCGAGGACCTGCTGCCCCGGGGCGGCGACTACCGCCACCATCGCGGCGGTGAGGACAACGGCGACGCCCACCTCAAGAACCTCCTCGTCCACCACCAGGCGATCGTCCCGGTGACCGGCGGCCGCCTCGACCTCGGTCCCTGGCAGCAGGTCTTCTACTGCGAGTTCGACGGCCGCCGTCCCAAGCGCCTGGTGATCAAGGCGATGGGGGAGTAAGCTGCAGCTTACGTAAGGTTGTGCTTAAATAGCTGACTGTGGTCGGCAAACTCGAAGAGCAGGATCGGGTCGGCGATGTCGCCAGGGCGATAGCCGAGCCCCGCCGCCGGCAGATCCTGGCGCTGGTTCGCGACGGGGAGATGAGCGCCGGGGAGATCGCCGCGCGCTTCGAGGTTTCTCGCCCGGCCGTGTCGCAGCACCTGGCGGTGCTGCGCGGGGCGGGCCTGGTGGCCGAGCGCCGGGACGGCACTCGCCGCCTCTACAGGGCGCGGCCCGAGGGCCTTGCCGACCTTCGCGACTTCATGGATGGGTTCTGGACAGATCGCCTCGAGCGGCTGAAGCTTGCCGCCGAGCTTGAGCAGCAAAGGAGAGACAAACGTGGCAAGCGCAGAGACAAGCGCCGCGGTCGAGATCGAGACTCGGATCGCCGCGAGCGCTGAGACGGTTTTCGAGTTCCTCGTCGACCCGGACAAGATGATCCAGTGGATGGGTCGAACGGCAGAGTTGGATGCCCGCCCGGGAGGCACCTTCCGTTGCGACATCAACGGGCGTGACATCGCCGGCGGCGAGTACGTCGAGCTCGACCCGCCCCGTCGCGCAGTGTTCAGCTGGGGCTGGGAGGCGGAGGATTCGCCGATTGCCCCGGGGTCGAGCACCGTCGAGATCCTGCTTGAGCCCGACGGCGACGGCACCCGCCTGCGCCTGATTCACCGCGACCTGCCGAGTGCGGAGATCGGCGAGAGACATCGGCACGGCTGGACCCACTACACCGAGCGGCTGGCGACGGCGGCGACGGGTGGCGATCCGGGAGCCGATCCCTGGGCGACGCCCGAGGGCGCCGACGGCGACGGCTGACAAGCACCTGACAATCTCAGACAGCAGCAAGGAGGAGCGAAACGATGGGCAATCCGACCATGTGGTTCGAGGTGGGGGGCTTCTACATCCAGGTGGACGACATCGAGGCGCCGCTTGGCAAAGTCGAAGCGCTGGGCGGCAAGCGGGCCATGGGCCGATGGACATCCCCAACGGCGGCCAGATAGCCCTCTTCACCGACCCGGAGGGACACGCAGTCGGCTTGATGACGCCGATGGGCTGAGCGGTTCCTAGTCCGAGCTGTCGTCGCGCGGGCGGGTGACCCGCTCGGCGCGCTGGCGCATCTCCGCGGTCGCTTCGCGGGTCGCGGCGAAGGCCTCGTCTTTGACGGCGGCCAGGCCCTCGCTCGGCTTGCCGCCGACGATGTCGCGGAAGGCGTTCTTGAAGCGCTCGGTGTGACGATCGGGCGGGAAGCGGCCGGCCGCCTTCTCCTGCTTGCCCGGCCGCCGCTTGCCGTAGCGCTTGCGCGCCCACGGGGAGTCGGGCTTGCCGATCCTGGCCGCGCCGTAGATCGCGATCGGAAAGACGAAGAAGCCGACGGTCCCGTGCAGAACCCGCTTCTTGGCGAAGCAGATCGCGACCAGGGAGAAGACGAACACCGCGCCGAGGATGCTGACGACGGTCTCCTCTACCGAGCCGGTCTCGAAGCTGAACGGGCTGAAGCCGAGCAGGACGAGCATCATCGCCGCGGCGGCGATCACGGTGGCGTCGATCGAGCTGCGCCCCTCCTCGGCCCAGTAGACGTCGTCCAGGTAGACCCAGAGGGCGAACTCGTCGATCGTCAGCCCGGCGCCGACGCCGAAGAGGAAGGCGCAGATCTCGGCGTAGGGGGATTGGCCCAGCGCCGTGAATCCCAGCGCGCCGGAGATCATCATCATCACGATTCCGAAGACGAGGTGGTGCAGGTGCACCCCGCTGTCGCTGACGACGCTGCCCGGCCACCACGGTACGCGCGGGCTGCGCATTAGGCGGGTGCTCATCCGGATGAAGCCGAACGAGAGCAGGAAGCCGACCAGCACCAGGAACAGCCCCTGCTTCTGGTCGGCCAGAATCTGGTCGTTCCAGAAGTCGGTGAGGAGGGAGGCGAACGGCGTCATGCGCGCACCGGCTTTGAGTGTAGGGCCGGCCCGGCGCCCTCCGTGCGGTGGATCAGGTCGACGGTGAGCAGGACGGCAGCGACCGCGTAGAACGGGGTGAAGGCGACGTTGGCCAGGGTGTCGGCGAGCCACTTGGAGAGCAAGGTCTCTCCCAGCAGGTCGTGTGCGAGCGCGGTGGTGAGGCCGGTCAACGTGCTGCCGAGGATCTCGATCGGCACCAGCACTGCGAGGACGACCCAGAAGCTGCGATGCACCAGCTGGACGCTGCGCGCGAACGCTGCCCGCACGCCGCGCCGTTCGATTTCCACCACCGGCGCCGCCAGTCCGAACCAGACGAAGGCGGCGACTCCGGGGGCGACCAGCAGCACCAGCCCGATCGCGACGATCGCGCCGTAGAGAAGGTCGATCGCGATCAGCTGCCGGTACTTGATCGTCCTCGCGATCTCCCGCAGCGACGGCGGCCGGTCGCCGTGTGGATGGGTGAGGGAGATCGCCACCGCGCCGGTGTAGAAGACCTCGCCGAGCAAGCCGGTCGCGACCAGGGCCGCGATAGCCGTCGCCGCGGCGAAGACTCTCAGCCCGCTTTCGATGTCGAGCGAGCCGATCTCGGCGTGGATGGTGATCGCGTGGACCAGGCCGAGCGGGACGAAGACGATCGTCGCGAGGACGATCAGCGTCGGCGCCCACCGTGCGTATGTCCACAGGACCCGCCGATACGTGGAGAAGACCCGCTTCACCGGGCCGACCCTACCGCCGGGCTTCTCAGCGCTTCGAGAGCCAGGCGAACCCGGCGGCCATCGCCAGGTTGGCGGCGCCGGCAAGGCGCAGTCCCAACTTCGCGCCGGGGCGGCTGACGGCGGGGGACTCCGACCACAGCGCGTCGGTGGCGATCTCCGTGCCGCGCAGCCAGGCGAGCGCCCACCAATCCTCGCCGGCCCCGCGCCGGTCGGCCACCGCGTGGGCGGCGGCGAAGGTGAGCCAGATCGGCCCGCAGCGACGGAAGAGGTGCTTGGCGTCGGGGGAGGGCTCGTCGTGGCCCAGCGCCCTCAGGGTCGCTTCCGGGGCGAGTATCGCGGCACTGCCCAGCGCCAGATCGAAGGCAATCATGTTCCTGTTGGTCAGGCGCAGCGCCCCTTCGAGGTCCATCGCGGAGCCCATCCAACCAGATTCGGAAGGGAAACCGTGCGCCCCGGCGAAATGGACGGCCGTGACCAAGACCGCGACGAAGACCCAGTCCCAGCTAAAAAGCCTCTCCGACTACATCCAGGAGCGATTCGACGAGTTCTCCCGCTCCCAGAGAGACGTGGCCCGCTACATAGTCGACCATCTCGACGAAGCGGCCTTCCTGACGGCGGAGGAGTTGGCCCGCCGGGCGAGCACGTCGTCCTCGACCGTGGTGCGCTTCTCCCAGGCGCTCGGCTTCGAGGGTTATCCCGAGCTTCAGCAGGCCGCGATCGAGGAGTACCGCAACTCGATCGCCGGCGGCAACGGCGCCGCGCCCAGAGGCGGCGGCGCTCTCTTCTCCTTCGACCACTCCGAGCTGGAGGGGTCGCTCGGG
>Ga0299914_10001037_pt1 | contig 17742 bp, 15 predicted proteins | sample RVTome_10_FD_201361 | JGI IMG/M metagenome (GOLD analysis project Ga0299914, IMG submission 201361) | Soil microbial communities from uranium-contaminated site in the Upper Colorado River Basin, Wyoming, United States - RVT153D57 (version 2) ...
CACCGGTCCGACCAGGCTGAGCAGGCACACGAGGAGGTAGTTGGCTAGTCTCATGGCAGCTCCTGGAGCAACGGGGTCAAGTGCGGGTATAGCCAGAGGCTAGGGTCGGAGTCGAGCGGTAGTCAACGCACCGTGGGGTCTCCGTAACCCGGCGGAAGGGCCAGTCCGGTCCACCGAGTGGTACCGGTGGAGGTTAGTAGTGTGACAGCGGTGAGTCAACCGTCCCGCCTCGAGTTCGCGCAGCGGCTGCGACGGCTGCGGGCGGCGAAGGGGTTGACCCAGCGGCAGCTGGCGGGAACCGGGCTGTCGGTCAGCTACGTGTCGCTGCTGGAGGCCGGGCGCCGGACCCCGACCCCGGAGACAGTGGAGCTGCTGGCGACCTCGCTCGACTGTACGCCGGCCGAACTGCTGGGGGAGACGGACAGCCTGCCGGGCCGTCCGTCCGCGTTGAACATCCGGTTCGGGCAGCTCGCGCTGGCGACTGGCAGCCTGGACCAGGCGCGGCAGCACTTCGAGGTGGCGCTCGCCGCCCCGGACCTGGACCCGCTGATGCGCACCGAGGCGGTGATCGGCCAGGCGAGGGTGCTGGAGGCGCAGGGGCGGCTGCGGGAGGCGGCGGAGACCTACGAGGGACTGGTGCAGGAGGCGATGAACTCGCCCCGGTACGTCGCCTCGCTCAGCGTTGTGATCAACTGGTGCCGCTGCCTGTACGAGCTGGGCGAGCTCGGCCGGGTGGTGGAGGTCGGCACCGGGGCGATGCAGGAGCTGGACCGGTTGCAGGCGTGGCAGTCGGAGACCGCGGTGCAGCTGCTGGCCACGGTCGCGGCGGCGCACTTCGAGCTGGGGGAAGTGCCGCAGGCCGAGCGGCTGCTGCGGGAGGGGCTGCGGCGGGCAGAGGAGATCCGCTCGCCGAAGGCCCGGGCCTCGGTGCTGTGGAACGCCAGCCACCTGGCCAGTGAGGAGGGGCGGCACCGGGAGGCGCTGGAGCTGGCCGAGGAGGCGTTGGCCTACTTCCGGCACGAGACGGACCGGCGGGCCACGGCCCGGCTGCTCAGCCAGTACGGCTACCTGCTGCTGCGACAGGATCCGCCCCGGGTGGCCGACGCGGTGGACACGCTGAACGAGGCGCTGGAGATCCTCCGGCACGTGGGCTACGGCTACGAGCGCGGGTACGTGCTCACTGAGCTGTCCCGCGCCCACCTGCTGCAGGACCGGTCGGACCGGGCGGTGGAGCTGGCCGAGGAGGCGCTGGCCGAGCTAGGCCCGGAGGCAGCGCTGGAGCGAGCGCGGGCCGATACCGCGCTGGCCGCCGCCCTGGCAGCGCAGGGTGCGCCGGAGCGCGCAGCCGAGGTGTTCGACCAGGCCGCCAGCACGCTGGCCGGGCTGCGGGCATCCCGGCACGCCGCCCGGGCGTGGGTGGAGCTGGGCAACGTACTCGACCAGGCCGGCGACCAGGCCGGGGCGGTCCGGGCGTTCCGGCAGGCGGCGGCGTCGGTCAACCTGCTGACCCCGGTCGACCCGCCCGGGGTCGCCCCGGCGCGCTGGCGTCGGGGCGACCCCGCGGCTCGAGCGAGCTACCGCTCTGGCTAGAGGGGTTGGCCGTCGCAGCGGAACGTGCGCTTCGCGGTGGTCGCGCCGTACAGGTTCGAGACGTACACGGTGATGGTCGGGGTGCCGCTACATGTCGCGATCCCCGTGCTGGTCATATCATTCCGGGCCGTGAGATTGGAACTGTTGTACTGCCAGCGGATCTGGGTCCACCCGGTGGCGTTCAGTGAGCAGAGGTACCGGTTTGAGCCCAGATATTCGCAGAGGAGGGAGTTGATCACCGGAGCCGGCCCGGGGGATGGCGGGTTCGGCGGCGGTTGGGGGGTCGGCTGCGGCGGCCGCTGGCAAACGAGCGGTTTGACGGACTCGTCGGCGGCGGCGAGCAGGACCAGGTTGCTGAGCACGGTTACGTGTGCCACCGATGGCGTGTAGCCGGGCGGTGCGAACAGCGTGCCGGTCCCGATTGCGAAGTACGCGCTGGTCCGGCAGGTCGTGAAGGTGTGGACCACCGCCGACTGCTGCAGGAACCGGGTGGCGAGATTGCTGGATGTGGAGGTGCTCGTGCCCTGGCGGTACATTGCCACCCCGGCGACCTGCACAGGCAGCGGGAAGTCGCAGTTGATCCGGGTGGTCGCCCGGATCTTGGTCGGGTCCGGAGCGACGTGCGGATCAGTTATCGAGACCCGGCACGTGATCACCGGAGGTGACACGGCATCGATGCCGATGCCGGTGGCGTCCGTCGTGGCGGGGGCGAACACGGCGGCGTCCGCCGGGGCCTCGGACCGCTGGGACAGGTCCGGCGGTACGGCCAGCTCCGCCCGGACGCGGTCGATCGCACCGGCGAGGTCCAGCTCGGGTGTGGCGGCGGCAGCCGGAACCGCCGGTTGGAGAACGAGGGTGGTCACGACGAGGGCCGGGAGCAAGCCTCGCAGAAGTGCGCGGTGTGGTCTCATGATCCTCCTCCGGAAGCGCCCGGCGGTCGGCCGAGTCGCTCGGTTGGGCCAGGGGCAGCCATGACTATGTTGTGAAGTTAGTTGATCGACCTATCGACTGCCAACAGTCAAGCTTAGTTAACAGACATGTAAAATCGTCCAACCGCTGCATCGTCGGGCGATCCGGCCGACGGACTACCCACGATCGTGGACAGGGCGATGCACGAATGGCATGCCGGGCCTCGCCGGACGGCTGGCCACCGGCTCGCTGGCGCTGTGGCGCCGGCGCCGCCCGGGCCACTGGTCAGCCCGGAACCGCCCGGGGCAGCAGGTCCGCCTGGCCGAACGCCGGCTTGAGGTCGGTGAGCCAGATCGCCGCCGGGTCGAAGCCGGCGAAGAACGGCCGCCCGACCAGTGCCGGGTCGCGCGCCTGCAGCATCCGGAGCACGAACACCCGCTCACCGGCCAGCTCCGCGACGCCGTCGACGCAGACCTTGCCCGGGGTGGCGGACATCACCGGCCCGCGGACCGTCCGAGCCAGCCCGGAGACTCGGCTGTAGGCGTCGCGGTAGATCTCGTACGCGCGGGCCAGCGGCACCGCGAAGTAGCCCTGTGGCCCGGTGTCGCGCTCGACGAACATGTAGTACGGCACCACGCTGAGCCGGGTCAGCTCTCGCCACATCCCCGCCCAGACCGCCGGGTCGTCGTTCACTCCCCGGATCAGCGGCGCCTGGGCGCGGATCACCGCACCGGTGCCGGCCAGCCGGGCCAGCGCCTGCCGCACCGCCTCGGTCTGCAGCTCCCGGGGGTGCGAGAAGTGGGCCATCACCGCGAGCTGCCGGCCCGAGGCGACCACCCGGGCCAGCAGGGCCAGCAGCTCATCCGCGTCCGGGTCGGTCAGCACCCGGTACGGCCAGTAGCTCAGTGCCTTGGTGCCGAGCCGCACCGACTCGATCGTCGCCAGCGACAGCAGCGGCTCCAGGTAGCGCCGGAGCACCGCCGCGGTCATGATCAGCGCGTCTCCGCCGGTGATCAGCACATTGGTCACCTCCGGGTGGGCGGCGAGGTACCCGCACATCCCCCCGACGTCGTCGGTGGCCATCTTCAGCTCCTGGTCGCCGACGAACTGCGGCCACCGGAAACAGTAGGTGCAGTACGCGTGACAGGTCTGCCCCGGTCGCGGGAAGACCAGCAGCGTCTCAGCGTACTTGTGCTGCAAGCCCGGGAGCCGGCGACCGTCCAACTCGGGCTCGTTCTCGTCCTGCTGGCCGGCCGGGTGCGGGTTCAGCCGCCCCCGGATCTGCCGGACCGCCGACTGCACCCGGTCAGCCGGCGCCCCGCCGTCGAGCAACCGCTGGACCCGGGCCGCATCGGCCGCCGACAGCATCCCCGGCTGCGGGAACGTGAGCCGGTAGATCGGATCATCTGGCACCGCCGACCAGTCAATCAGCTCGTCGACCACGTAGTCGTTGGTACGGAACGGGAACACCGCCGCGATCGCGCGCGCCAGCCGCCGCTCCGGTTCGGCGAACCCGGCGCGATCCCGTAACAGTGAGTCGAGATGCCTTGCGTGGAGCGCCCGGTAGGCCCGTCGCGGCGCTGCGTCGATCCCGGTCACGTCGCGCATACTCCGTTCTGGCGGCCCGTCTCGTGGGGTGTGGACGGTGTCCGCTCAGGGTACGGAGATCACCGGTGGTCTGTCGAACGCCGCCGCCGGGGCAGGGGACCCCGGTGTCGAAAGATCACACCGGGGCAGCCCCTCAGGCGGCCAGCGCCCGGCGGCGCGTAACGTGTCCGGCGGTCCGGACCAGCGCAGGCCCGGACCCGGCAGCTGCGGAGAGGGTATGACGACGACGGGAGCCGTGCCGGCGGTGGCGACCAGGCCGCGCGCCGCGATCAACGACCGGACCCTGCGGCCGGATCGGTGGTGGTTAGCGCCGGCACTCACCGTGACCGGCCTGCTGGCCTGGCTGGCGTACGCGGTGACCCGGGTGTTCTGGCAGGACCACTACTACGTGGCCGAGTTCGGTTATCTGACCCCGTTCTACTCCCCGTGCACCGCCACCGGTTGCCTGCCCGACGCCGCCCACTTCGGCCGGTTCACCCCGGATCACCCACTGCTCCCGTACGCCCCGCTGAGCCTGCCGCTGCTGCTGGTGTTCCGGCTGACCTGCTACTACTACCGGAAGGCGTACTACCGCAGCTTCTGGCTCTCGCCCCCGGCCTGTGCAGTGCCGGACCGGCACGCCCGCTACACCGGCGAGACCCGGTTCCCGCTGATCTTCCAGAACGCGCACCGGTACGCGTTCTACGCCGCGCTGGTGATCACCCTGATCAACACCTACGATGCGATCCTCGCGCTGGCCGGCGAGCGCGGGTTCGGGATCGGCCTGGGCAACCTGGTCCTGGCCGGCAACGTGGTGATGCTCTGGCTCTACACGCTGTCCTGCCACTCCTGCCGGCACGTGTTCGCCGGCCGGCTGCGCCACTTCTCCCGGCACCCGTGGCGCTACCGGTGGTGGCAGTTCGTCTCCCGGCTTAACACCCGGCACATGGAGTGGGCGTGGATCACGCTCGGCACGCTGGCGCTCACCGACGCCTACGTGCTGGCCGTGTCCGCTGGCTGGATCTCCGACCTGCGGCTCGTCAACTGAGACAGGAACCATGCAGAAGATCGAACGACACGCGTACGACGTGGTGGTGATCGGTGCCGGCGGCGCCGGGCTGCGGGCGGCGATCGAGGCCCGGCTGGCCGGCGCCCGGACCGCGATCATCTCCAAGTCCCTGTTCGGCAAGGCGCACACGGTGATGGCCGAGGGCGGTGCCGCCGCGGCGATGGGCAACGTCAACCCCAACGACAGCTGGCGGGTGCACTTCCGGGACACCATGCGCGGGGGGAAGTTCCTCAACAACGTCCGGATGGCCGAGCTGCACGCCCGCGAGGCGCCGGACCGGGTCTGGGAGCTGGAGACCTACGGGGCGCTGTTCGACCGGACCCCGGATGGCCGGATCTCCCAGCGCAACTTCGGCGGCCACGAGTACCCTCGGCTGGCGCACGTGGGCGACCGGACCGGCCTGGAGCTGATCCGGACCCTGCAGCAGAAGATCGTCTCGCTGCAACAGGAGGATCGCGCGGCCACCGGGTCGGATGACGCCCGGACCCGGGTGTACGACGAAACCACCATCACCGACCTGCTGTGCGCCGGCGGCGCGGTGGCTGGGGCGTTCGGCTACGACCGGGAGACCGGTCAGCTGCTGCTGTTCGAGGCGCCCGCGGTGGTGCTCGCCACCGGCGGGATCGGCCGCTCCTACCGGGTCACCTCCAACTCCTGGGAGTACACCGGCGACGGCCACGCGCTCGCGCTGCGGGCCGGGGGCCGGCTGATCAACATGGAGTTCGTGCAGTTCCACCCGACCGGGATGGTGTGGCCACCGTCGGTGCGCGGGATCCTGGTCACCGAGTCGGTCCGCGGCGACGGCGGAGTGCTGACCAACAGCGAGGGCCGCCGGTTCATGTTCGACTACATCCCGGAGGTGTTCCGGGACTACTACGCGGACACCCCGCAGGAGGCGGACCGCTGGTATACCGACCCGGACCACCACCGGCGCCCGCCCGAGCTGCTGCCCCGGGACGAGGTGGCCCGGGCGATCAACGCGGAGGTGAAGGCCGGCCGGGGGACCCCCAACGGTGGGGTGTTCCTGGATGTGTCCAGCCGGCTGCCGGCCGAGACCATCCGCCGCAAGCTGCCCTCGATGTATCACCAGTTCCGGGAACTGGCCGATGTGGACATCACCCAGCAGCCGATGGAGGTCGGGCCGACCTGCCACTACGTGATGGGCGGGGTGGAGGTCGACCCGGACACCACGGCCGCGGTCGGGGTGCCCGGGCTGTTCGCCGCCGGGGAGGTGGCCGGCGGCATGCACGGCTCGAACCGGCTGGGCGGGAACTCGCTGTCCGACCTGCTGGTGTTCGGCAAGCGGGCGGGCGAGCACGCCGCCGGGTACGCGGCGGCGTGCTCGGCCCGGCCGGCCGCCGACCGGCCCCAGGTGGGCGCCGACGACCTGGCCGCCGCGGCGGAGACCGCGCTGGCCCCGCCGGGCCGAGCCGGCGGCGAGAACCCGTACGGATTGCAGCACGAGCTGCAGTCGGTGATGGGCGAGCTGGTCGGGATCATCCGGCGGGGTAGCGAGCTGGCCGAGGCGCTGGAACGCCTGGCCGAGCTGCGGGAACGGGTGGCCAAGGTGGGCGCGGCCGGCGGGCGGCACTACAACCCGGCGTGGCACCTGGCGCTGGACCTGCGGCACATGCTGCTGGTCTCGGAGTGCATCGCCCGGGCGGCGCTGGCCCGGGAGGAGTCGCGCGGCGGGCACACCCGGGAGGACTTCCCGGCGATGGACCCGGCCTGGCGGCGGGTCAACCTGGTCTGCTCGCTGCCCGCCGAGGCGGCCGAGGTCTCGGTGGAGCGGCAGCCGGTGGCACCGATGCAGCCCGGGCTGGCGGCCCTGTTCGACCGGGACGAGCTGGCGAAATACCTGACCCCCGAGGAGCTGGCGGAGCTGGAGGCGGGCGCCGATGCGCACTAGGACGTTCCGGATCTGGCGGGGCGACGCCAGCGGCGGCGGGCTCACCGACTACCGGGTCGAGGTGAGTGAAGGCGAGGTGGTGCTGGATGTGCTCCACCGGGTGCAGGCCACCCAGGCACCCGACCTGGCCTGCCGGTGGAACTGCAAGGCAGGAAAGTGCGGCTCCTGCTCGGTCGAGATCAACGGCCACCCGAAGCTGGCCTGCATGACCCGGATGTCCAGCTTCGCAGCCGAGCAGCCGGTGACCGTCACCCCGCTGCGCGCCTTCCCGGTGATCCGGGACCTGGTTGCCGACGTCTCCTACAACTACGTCAAGGCGCGGGAGACCCCGGCCTTCGCGCCGCCGGCCGGGCTCGCCCCGGGCGACTACCGGATGCGGCAGGTGGACGTCGAGCGCTCGCAGGAGTTCCGCAAGTGCATCGAGTGCTTCCTGTGCCAGACGGTCTGCCACGTGATCCGCGACCACGAGGAGAACAAGCCGGCGTTCGCCGGACCGCGACTGTTCATCCGCGCCGCCGAGCTGGACATGCATCCGCTGGACGCGCGGGACGACCGGGCCGCCCACGCCCGGCAGGTCCAGGGCATCGGCTACTGCAACATCACCAAGTGCTGTACCGAAGTCTGCCCGGAACACATTAGAATCACCGACAACGCGATCATCCCGATGAAGGAACGGGTGGTCGACCGGCGGTACGATCCGCTGGTCTGGCTGGGTCGGAGGATCTTCCGGAGGGACCAGGTGGAGCAGCAGGCAGGCGCGTCCGTGGCGGCGGAGTCGAGGGGGCCGGAGCCGGCCCCGGCCGGCGAGTGGGTGATCTCCGACCCGGCCGGGCTGCACCGGGCGCTCGAGGTGCCGCTGCCGCAAGGGCCGGCGGTCGGCCCGGACGGCAAGCTGCCGCTCTCCGAGACACTGATCGACCGGGCCGGCGCCGCCTCCCCGTTCGGAGACGACCTGAGTTTCCCGGTCCCGCCCGAGCGGCTGCGCTACTTCCACCCCGACGCCGAGCCCGAGTCCGGCTCCTGAGCGGGCACCGGCCCACCTACCCGGCCGCTTGGTCCGGCCGGGCCCGAGCGGCCGGCTGACCGTTCGTCGGCTGCCGGCTCCGAGCGGGCCAGGGATCCTAGCCGGAACAGTCGTCCCCGCTGTCGTAATGGTGCCCAGAAGCCGGAAATGTGGCCGTGGACACGTCGGCCCGCCAACGGTCAGACTGGGAAGACCGTAGGTGACGAATTGGCGACGACTTGGCCACAAGCCGGCAACGACGCCTGAGGAGGGGTGCGATGAACGCATCTCGGGGGCCCGCACGGCGTGGCGACTACCTGACCGACGCGCTCACCCTGCTGGCCGGCTGGACCCGCACCGACCGGGACATCACCCGCATGCTCCCGCTGGATGAGACCCAGCACGCCGCACTCACCGAACGGATCAAGGTGACGGCTGACGCGCTGCAGTTGCGGCCGGAGATCCGCCGCTTCCCGGGTGAGACCTGGATCAGGTTGAGTACGCCCGACGGGGCCGGCCTGACCGCCGGTGAGGTCACCATGGCGGCCCGGATCGAGGACGCTTACCGCGCCATCACCGGCGGCGACTGAGCCCTCGCCGACTGAGCCCTCGCCGACTGAGCCCTCGCCGACTGAGGCCTCGGCGACTGAGCCCTCGGCGCGGCGGCGGGCCGCTGGTTGAGTCAGATCATGGACAGTTAGTGGATCGTGGCCGATCCCGGCCGCATGATCAGGGCACCCCGTGCCCCCACCCCCCGGAGACTCGCGTGGACCAACTGCTCCTGCCCGTGATCGGTGGCCTCGGCTGCCTGCTCGTGGTGGTGCTCCTCGTCTGGGCCCTGACCGCGTACAACAAGCTCGTCCGGCAGCGCAACCAGGTGAAGGCGTCCTGGGCGCAGATCGACGTGCAGCTCAAGCGCCGGCACGACCTGATCCCGAACCTGGTCGAGACGGTCAAGGGCTACGCCGGCCACGAACGGGCCACCCTGGAGGCGGTGGTCGCGGCCCGGGCCGGCGCGGTCCAGGCCGGACAGTCCGGGGTAGCCGAGCGGGCCGGCGCGGAAAACCTGCTCACCGAGGCGCTCGGCCGGCTGTTCGCGCTCTCCGAGGCGTATCCGGACCTGAAGGCCAACCAGAACTTCGCCGCCCTGCAGCAGGAGCTGGCCACCACCGAAGACAAGATCGCGTACGCTCGGCAGTTCTACAACAGCGCGGTCCAGACCCTCACCAACACCATCCAGTCCGTGCCGACCAACCTGGTCGCCGGGATGGCCGGGTTCCGCCCACCGGACTACTTCGAGGCTGCCGGCACCGAACGGGGCCCGGTCCAGGTCCAGTTCTAGCGGGTGACCGGATGCCCCCGTTCGTCCTCGACCTCGGCATCGTGGCGGTGTCGCTCGGGCTGTTCGCCGCCGCGTACGGTGGAGCGCTGCTGGCCACCCGGCCGGCCCGGCCATCGCCCGCACCGGCCACCCCGGAGCTCGGCGACGAGCCGCCGGCGGTGGTCAGCCTGCTCGGTAACCGCTGGACGGTGACCGAGGACGCGGCCGAGGCGACGCTGCTCGACCTGGCCGCCCGCCGGACGATCGAGCTGCGCCAGCCGGCCAACGACCCGATGCAGACCACCATCCATGTCCGGGCCGGCGAACCGCCCGGCGAGCTGCTCGGGTACGAGCGGCGGGTGCTGGACCGGATCCGCGGGCTGGCGGTGGGCGGGGTGATCCCGGTGACCGCGTTGACCTTCCGCAACCAGCGCCATGCCCGCACCTGGAACCGGCGGTTGCACCGGGAGGTGGTCGCCGACGCGCGCGCCCGGGGGGTGTCCCAGCGCCGGTTCGGCCCCCAACTGGTCTCCGGGCTGCTGGTGGTCGCGGCGGTGGCCGCCGGTGGGCTGTTCCTGGCGATGCTGCGCTACGTGCTGCGCAACCCCAGCGAGGACAACGACCTGGGCGCGGCGGTTGGGGTCGGGCTGTTCGGGTTCGCGCTGCTGGCCGGGCTGGTGAGCAGCCAGCGGGGGGAGCGGGACACCGCCGCCGGGCGGGCCGCCGCCGCCCGCTGGCTGGGCGTGCGGGCCTGGCTGCGCAACCACGAGGAGTTCGCCGACCTGCCCCCGGCCGCGGTCGCGGTGTGGGACCGGTACCTGCCCTACGGCGCGGCACTGGGCGTCACCCACACCGCCAGCGAGGTGCTCGACCTGGGCATGGGCGACCGGCGGCGGGTCTGGTCCTCGTACGGCGGGCGGTGGCGGCGGGTCCGCGTGCGGTATCCGCGATTCTGGGGGCGGTACGGCCGGGGCGCCCCCTCGCTGCTGGTCGGGGCGGGGCTCGCGGTGCTGGCCGGTGGGCTGCTGGCGCGCTACCACCAGCTGCCCACCGACCTCGGACCGGCCGGCGACGACGGGCTGGACCAGGGCTTGGCGACCGCCAGCCGGGTGGCGCTGGTAGCCGGCGTCCTGTTGCTGATCCGCGGCGGCTACCGGCTGGTGCGGACCCTGATCGACCTGGCCACCGCCCGCACCATCACCGGCCAGGTGCTGTGGGTGGAGGTGTGGCGGACCCAGTCCCAGGGCAAGGACCGGCCGCGGGTGCCGTGGCTGCACTACCTGGCGGTCGACGACGGGAGCGCGGAGCGGACCACCGCCTGGGGGTTGCCCCACGGCACCACCGGCCAGCGCTGCCGGGACGGGGACACGGTGACCATCCGGGTCCGGCCCTGGAGCCGGCGGGTGGTCGAGCTGACCCTGGTGGAGCGGGGCCAGGCCCACCAGCTGGTCGACCAGCCGGTCCCGGAGGAGTCGGTGCCGGACCCGATCGACAAGGCGCTCAGCGGGCTGGCCGCGTTCGGGCGGTCGATGACCGGGGCCGCGCTGCCGGCCGACGCCGCCGCCCTGTTCACCACCGACGAGGTGGGCCAGGCGCTGGGGATTCCGGTACGCGAGCCGGAGCCGCTGCCGATGCCCGGGTTCGGGGTGGGGGCGGTGTACCGCACCGCCGACCGGGGCCGGCAGGTGCTGATGGTGCAGGTCGCCCGCGGGACGGTCGGTGGCTGGGCGTGGCGGGCAAACCAGCGCGGGGCCGAGCTGCCCGGGATCGGCGACGCGGCCCGGCTGGCCGGAGACCGGGCCGTGCTGCGGATCGGGGAAACCACGCTGCTGCTCACCCTGCTGCGGGACGCCCGGGGCCGGCAGGGCCAGCTGCCCTGGCTGCTCCAACAGGCCGCCGCCCGGCTGGCCGGGACCGCGATGCCCGCCCCGGAGCCGCGGGACGGGCAACCCGCCGCCTGACTGCCGACTACCTGGCCACCGGGCTACCCGGCCGCTGGACTGCCGCACCGGGCCAGCCGGCCGCTGGACTACCCGGCGGTGGCTTCGGCGACCTGCTTCAGCCGGTCCACGTACGCCGTCCACCACCGCTGGTCATGGTCGGGCAGGTTGGAGTTGTCCGGCCGCAGCCCGGCCTGCCCGTCGGACAGCTCCCGCACGATGTCCGCCTGCCCGGCGTGCCGGGCGGTCTCGGCGATCACGTGCACCAGAATCTGGTGCAGGGTGACCTCCCGCCGCTCCGGCGGCCACCAGGGCACCTGGCCGCGCGCGTCCAGACCAAGCTGGTCGATGGTGGCGTCGGAGTGCGCCCAGGCCCGGCGGTAGAAGTCGACCACCCACTCCCGGGACTGATCGGCGGTGGCCCACATGTCGGCGTTGTCCTCCGACCCGGGACCCAACCACGGCATCGGCTCGGCGGCCGGCCGGCCGAACACCAGGCCGAAGTAGCCGAGCTCCATGCTCCCGACGTGCTTGACCAGCCCGAGCAGGTTGGTGCCGGTCGGCGTCAGCGGCCACCGCAGCTCCCGCTCGCCGAGTCCCGCCAGCTTCCACAGCAGCGCTTCCCGCAGCGTCTGCAGGTAACGCTTGAGGACCTGCTTGGGTTCGAGCACGGGCGCGGGCACCTCGGCATCGGGCATGGGAACAGCTTACGGATCTGCCGCGGGCCGGCTACACGTTAAAGCGGAACTCGACCACGTCGCCCTCCGCCATCAGGTAGTCCCGACCCTCCAGCCGGACCTTCCCGGCCGACTTGGCCGCCGCCAGCGAGCCGGCGGCGACCAGGTCGTCATACCCCACCACCTGGGCCCGGATGAACCCGCGCTGGAAGTCGGTGTGGATCACGCCGGCCGCCTCCGGGGCGGTGGCACCGGCCCGGATCGTCCACGCCCGCGCCTCCTTCGGCCCGGCGGTGAGGAAGGTCTGCAGCCCCAGGGTCCGGAACCCGGCCCGGATCACCTGGTGCAGGCCGGGCTCGGGCTGCCCGGTCGAGGCGAGCAGCTCCCGCGCCTCCGGCTCCGGCAGCTCGGTCAGCTCCGACTCGATCTTCGCGTCGACGAACACCGCCTCGGCCGGGGCGACCAGCTCCCGCAGCTCGGCCAGCCGGACCGGGTCGGCCAGCTGCTCCTCGTCGACGTTGAACACGTACAGCACCGGCTTGGTGGTCAGCAGGTGCAGCTCCCGCAGCTCGGCCAGGTCGAGGCCGGCGGCCGCGGCGCCCGCGGACAGGGTGATGCCCTCATCCAGCAGCTTCGCCGCCGCCACGGCGGCCGCGGCGGCGGCGCCGGCCCGGTCCCGCCGGGCCCTCGCCTCCTTCTCCAGCCGGGGCAGCGCCTTCTCGAGGGTCTGCAGGTCGGCCAGGATCAGCTCCAGGTTGACCGTCTCGATGTCGCCGGCCGGTGAGATCCGGCCGTCGACGTGCCCGACGTTCGGGTCGGAGAAGGCCCGCACCACCTGGCAGACCGCGCTCGCGTCGCGGATGCTGGCCAGGAACGCGTTGCCCCGGCCCTGCCCCTGGGACGAGCCCCGGACCAGCCCGGCGATGTCCACGAAGGTGACCGTCGCCGGGACGATCCGGGCCGAGTCGAAGATCCGGGCGAGCACCTCGAGCCGCTCGTCCGGCAGCTCCACCACCCCCAGGTTCGCCTCGACGGTGGCGAACGGGTAGCTGGTCTCCAGCGCGCCGGCCCGGGTGAGCGCGTTGAACAGCGTGCTCTTGCCGACGTTGGGCAGCCCGACGATCCCGATGGTGAGCGAGGCCATGGCTAGCCAGTCTACGGACGGTCCGCCCGGGGTCGGCCGGCGGCAGCCGCCAGGTCCGATTCCCGCCAGCACCGGGGCCGCGGAAGGGGCAGGATCGGGGTGTGCGACGGGACTTCGAGTGGTATTACCGGGCGGTCGACAGCCGGGACGGCCGGTTCGACGGCTGGTTCTTCACCGCCGTCACCACCACCGGCATCTACTGCCGGCCGTCCTGCCCGGCCCGCACCCCGCTGCGGCGCAACGTCCGCTTCTACCCGTCCGCCGCAGCCGCCCAGCTGGCCGGGTTCCGGGCCTGCCGGCGGTGCCGCCCGGACGCGGTGCCCGGCTCGCCGGAGTGGGACACCCGGGCCGACGTGGTCGGCCGGGCGATGCGGTTGATCGCCGATGGCGTGGTGGACCGCGACGGCGTGCCGGGGCTGGCCCGGCGACTCGGTTACACCCCTCGCCACCTGCACCGGATGCTCACCGCCGAGGTGGGGGCCGGGCCGCTGGCGCTGGCCCGGGCACAGCGGGCGCAGACCGCCCGGGTGCTGGCCGAGACCACCAACCTGAGCCTGGCGGAGATCGCGTTCGCGGCCGGGTTCGGCAGCGTCCGGCAGTTCAACGACACCCTCCGGCAGGTGTACGGGGTGGCGCCGTCCGCGCTGCGGCGGGCACCGGCCCGACCGGCGCCGGCGCCGGCCGAGCCCGGCGGCGGCGAGGCGCTCGTGCTCCGGCTCGCCTACCGGCCGCCGCTGGACGCCGGATCGTTGCTCGGGTTCCTGGGTGCCCGGGCGGTTCCCGGGGTGGAGGATTACGACCAGACCAGCTACCGGCGGGCGCTGCGGCTGCCGCACGGCCCGGCGGAGGTCGCACTGACCCCGCTCGACGGGCAGGTCCGGGCGCGGCTGCGACTGGCCGACGTCCGCGACCTGGCCCCGGCGGTGGCCCGCTGCCGGCGGCTGCTGGACCTGGACGCCGACCCGGCGGCGGTGGACGCGGCGCTCGCCGCCGACCCGGCGCTGGCGCCCGGGGTGGCCACCCACCCCGGGGTCCGGGTGCCCCGGGCGGTGGACGGCTTCGAGATCGCGGTCCGGGCGGTGGTGGGTCAGCAGGTCTCGGTGGCCGGCGCCCGGACCGTGCTCGCCCGGCTGGTAGCGGCGTCGGCCGGGCGGGCCGCCCGGGTTGACCAGACCGGATCCGGCCCGGACCCAACCGCGCCCGGCCCGGACGGGTTGGTGCCGTTCCCCGGACCGGAGGCGGTGCTGGCGCTGCCGGACCACGCGTTCCGCATGCCGGGCCGGCGCCGGGCCACGCTCCGGGCATTGGCAGCGGCGGTGGCCGGCGGCGACCTGGACCTCGACCCGGGCGCCGACCGGCCGGAGGTGGCGGCGCGGTTGCGGTCGATCAGCGGGATCGGCGACTGGACCGCCGGCTACGTCGCGCTGCGCGCGCTCGGGGACCCGGACGCGTTCCTCCCCACCGACCTGGGGGTCCGGCGCGGGGCGGCCGCGCTCGGGCTGCCCGCCGACCCCACCTCACTCGCGGCGCACGCCGGCAAACACTGGGCGCCGTGGCGCTCGTACGCCCTGATCCGACTCTGGAGGTCCGCATGAACAGCCTGACCAGCACCACCATCGACACCCCGACCGGGCCACTGACGATCGTCGCCACCGGGGCCGGGGCGGTCCGCGCCGCCGGCTTCACCGCCGCGGCGGCCGACCTGCTCGCGCCCGGCGCGCCGGCGCCGGCCCCGCGGGCGGACCTGGGGCCGATCACCGCGGCGGTCCGGGCCTACCTGGCCGGCGACCTGACCGCGATCGACGCGGTGCCGGTCGAGCAGCCCGGGACCGGCTTCCAGCGGGCGGCCTGGCGGGCGCTCCGGGAGAGCAAGCCGGGCGACCCGCTGACCTATTCCGAGCTGGCGCTGCGGGCCGGCCGGCCGGCGGCGGTCCGGGCAGCCGGACAAGCCTGCGCGCGCAACCAGGTCATGCTGTTCGTGCCGTGCCACCGGGTGGTGCCCGCCGGCGGTGGGCCTGGCGGCTACCGCTGGGGCGCCGACCGCAAGCGCTGGTTGCTCGACCACGAGCAGCGCTAGCGGATCTGCCCGGTCCGCGCCAGGGCACCACGCTGGCGGGACCGGGCGCCGGCTCCGGTCACAGACCGAAGTCGCCGCCCCCGAAGTCGAAGCCACCGTCGAACCCGCCGTCGAACCCGCCGCCGGGGTCGGCCTCTCCGACCTCCGCGGAGCCCGCGCCGTCGTGCCCCAGCCCGTCCTCGAACCCCTGCTCGTAGCCGGTCCCGAAGCCCCCGTGGACCGGCGGGAGCAGCGCGTTGAAGATCAACAAACCACCCACCGCCCCGGCGGCACCGGCCAGCGCCGGCTTCCAGATCGGCTGCGAATACCACCCGGCCGGGACCGGGCGCCCCTGCACCCGGCCACCGGGGTAGTAGTACGGGGTGTCGTCGCCCGGCTCCGGCCCGGCCCGGAAGGTCCGCCCCGCCACCTCCGCCGCCCGCCGCTCGGTGAGCCGGCCGGCGCCCTGGGCGGCGGCCAGCGGGGGCAGCTCCGGACCCGGATCCAGCCCGAGCGCGACCCGCGCCGCCCGGGCGTACAGCAGGCCCTCCAGCGCGGTCTCCCGGGCCAGCTGGAACTGGTAGACAGTCCGGGCCTGCTCCAGCTGCGATCCGGCCGCGTTATAGCGCTCCCCCGCGTCGGCGAGCGCCTGCTTGACCGCCGGCTCGTCCCCGCTGAGGTTCAGCACCTGCCCGCCCAGCCGCTCGTACCACCGCCGGGCCTCGGCGGCGGCGTCGGCCAGCTGCCGCTCCCGCGCCGCCGCGCGCTCCCGCCGCCACCACCCGAACCCGGCGACCACCAGCACCAGCAGCACCAACAGCAGGACCAGCTCCATATCGCCACGCTACCCGAGCGGCGCGCCGTTCCGTACGGGTGTCGTAGCGATCTGGCAGGCTGCGGATGTGGACCTCTCGACCGTGGCCGTGGTGGTGACCTGCCTGGCGGCCGGGGCCGGGTTGGGATGGCTGGCGGCCCGCGCCCAGGGCGCCGCCCAGCTCGCCGAGCTGCGGGCCACGGTGCGCGCCAACCGGGAGGGCGAGGCCCGGCTGGAGCAGTCGTTGCGGGCGCTGTCGTTCGAGGCCACCGCGCAGTCGCACGAGGCGGTCGCCCGGGCGATCGGTCCGCTGCACGAGACCCTCCGGCGATACGAGTCCCGGGTGGCGGAGCTGGAGCGGGAGCGCACCGACGCGTACGCGGAGCTCCGGACCGTCTCCGGCGAGCTGCGGGACGAGACCAAGCAGCTGGTGGCGGCGCTGCGGGCGCCGCAGGTGCGGGGCCGGTGGGGCGAGCACCAGCTGCGCCGGATCGTCGAGGCCGCCGGGATGCTCAAGCACTGCGACTTCTCCGAGCAGGTCACCGCTGCGGTCGACGGCCAAGCGGTGCGGCCGGACCTGGTGGTCCGGCTGCACGGCGGCCGCAGCGTGGTGGTGGACGCGAAGGCGCCGTTCGAGGCGTACCTGGCCGCGATGGAGGCGCGTGACGAGTCCGGCCGGGAGCGGCAGCTCACCGCCCACGCCGCCCACCTGCGCCGGCACGTGGACACGCTGGCGGCCAAGTCCTACTGGGCCGCCTTCCCGCAGGCGCCGGAGTTCGTGGTGCTGTTCGTGCCGGCCGACCCGTTCCTGGACGCGGCGCTGCAGCGCGACCCGACCCTGCTGGAGCACGCGTTCACCCGGGACGTGGTGCTGGCCACCCCGGCGACGCTGGTGGCGCTGCTCCGCACGGTGGCGTATGCGTGGCGCCAGGAGGCGCTAGCCCGCAACGCCGCCACCGTGCACACCCTGGCCAAGGAGCTGTACGCGCGGCTGAGCACGCTCGGCGAGCACGTGACCCGACTGGGCGGGTCGCTGGATGCCGCGGTGACCGCGTACAACAAGGCGATCGGGTCGCTGGAGGCACGGGTGTTGGTCAGCGCCCGGAAGCTGGCCGAGCTCGGGGTCGCCGACCAGGAGCTGCCGGTCGCCCCACAGGTCGAGCTCGCCGCCCGTATCCCGCAGGCTCCGGAGCTGGCGGACCGGGTGAAGTGACCGCTGGCGCCCGCCCGCACCCGAGTGTCGCCGGAAACGGGCCAGCCTGGACCGTGAGCAGTCAGTCGGCCGAGGCGGCGAGGACGGTGGCCGAGCCGGACCGGGCTGCGGCAGCGGCCCGCAGGTCCCGCTTCAGCTCGTGCGGCAGCGCGAAGGTGAGCGTCTCGTCGGCGGTGGTCACCTCCGCCACCTCACCGAACCCCCGCTGCGCGAGGTGGTCGAGCACCCGCATCACCAGCTCGTCCGGCACGCTGGCGCCGGAGGTCAGGCCGACCGTCCACGCCCCGGCCAGCCACTCGTCGCGGATCTCCGCCGGGTAGTCGACCAGCTGCGCGGCCCGGGCACCGGCACCGAGTGCCACCTCCACCAGCCGGACCGAGTTGGACGAGTTGCCGGACCCGACCACGATCACCAGGTCGCACTCGGGCGCGATCCGCTTGACCACCTCCTGCCGGTTCTGGGTGGCGTAGCAGATGTCGTCGCTGGGTGGCGACTGCAGCAGCGGCAGCT
>Ga0299914_10001038_pt1 | contig 17736 bp, 11 predicted proteins | sample RVTome_10_FD_201361 | JGI IMG/M metagenome (GOLD analysis project Ga0299914, IMG submission 201361) | Soil microbial communities from uranium-contaminated site in the Upper Colorado River Basin, Wyoming, United States - RVT153D57 (version 2) ...
CGCTCGACGCTCGTCACGACCGCGCCGCCCTGCCCGCGGGGGACCGACAACTCGCGGGCGATCTCCGGCGTGATCCCGTCGAGGTTCATGCCGAGCCCCGTCACGGACGGCTCGTCCCGGCGCGTCTCGCCCCGCGCGGTCAGCCCCTGCTCGGCCTCGAGGTCCAGCTCGTCCACCGTGACGTTCAGCGTCTTCCGCTCCTTGTGGCGGATCACCGTGACCGGCACCGTCGTGCCCGGTTTGGTCGCCACGACCATGTCCACCAGGCTGTCGCTGTTCTCCACTGGCCGCCCGTTGTACTCGACGATGACGTCCCCTTCCTGCATGCCGGCTTTCGCGGCGGGCTGGCCGGGGTTGACGGTCTGGACCACGGCGCCTTCCGCGTTGTTCAGGCCCATGGCCCTGGCCACGTCCTCCCCGAGCGGGAAGGGCGCGACGCCGATGCCGATCACGCCGCGGGTGACCTTCCCGGTGCGGAGCTGCGGCAGCAGATCGCGGATCGTGTTGATCGGCATCGCGAACCCGATCCCGAGGTTGCCGGCGCGCTGATCCGTGTAGATGGCCGTGTTGATCCCGACGACCTCGCCACGGACGTTCAGCAGCGGCCCGCCGGAGTTGCCCGGGTTGATCGCCGCGTCGGTCTGGATCATGTCCTGCTCGCGCCCGTTCACGCCTCCGAACGGGCGCCCGAGCGCGGAGATCACGCCGACCGTGACAGTGTGGGTGAGGCCGAAGGGGTTGCCGATGGCCATGACCCAATCGCCGGGCTGCATCTGATCGGAGTCGCCGAACCTGGCTTCCTGGAGCCCGCCGGCTGGCAGCTCGGTGAGCTGGATGAGCGCGCTGTCGGTGAGGGCGTCGTGCCCGACGACCCTGGCCGCGTAGCGCTTCTCGTCGCGGTTCCGCACGTCGGCTCCGTAGAGCGCGACCCGGATTTCCTCGGCATCCTCGACCACGTGGTTGTTCGTCAGGATGAGCCCCGACTTGTCGATGACGAAGCCGGTCCCCGTGCCGGGCCGCAGGGGCGGCTCCTGCCGGCCGCGCGGGCCGGGGGCCTGCCCGCCGAAGAAGCGCCGGAACAGCTCGTCGCCGTCGAACTGCGTCAGCTCGCGCCCGCGCACCCGGCGCATCGTCTCGATATAGACGACGACGGGCGCCTGCTCCTTGGCGATGTTGCGGAACGTCGTCGCGTCGATCGGGCCGCCCAGCGGCGCGCTGTTGGCCGGCGGAATGCTGACCGTCTGCGCCGTCGAGGCCTGCGGCAGCCCCCACTGCGACGCGATCACCATGCCGACCGCGGCCGACGCGATTGCGATGAGAATGGCGTAAAAAAGCGTGGTCTTTCGCGTTGCCATCATCCCTCTCCCTGCCTCGTGCTCAGTGTCGATTCCCGGTTGCCTTCTCGCCCGCGGCCTTCCGCCCATCCCGTTCGCGCCTGACGTGGCGCGGCACCACTCACATCAACGGCACGATCGCCTGCTGGCGCGCGCCGGTCACCTGCGCGTCCCGCTCGCCGACCACCATGTTGATCTCGGTCCGCACCCCGTATCGGTCGGTGTAGACGCCCGGTTCAATGGTGAATCCGGTGCCGGGGATGAGCCGCCGATCGTCGTGCGTCTCGTAGTCGTCCATGTGCACGCCATTGCCGTGCACCTCCTGCCCGAGACTGTGGCCGGTGCGGTGGATGAACTGCGCGCCGTAGCCGGCCTGCTCGATCACCGCCCGGCACGCGCGGTCCACTTCGAAGCCCCTGATGTCCCGGCCCTCGCGGACCCGGCTGCTGACGAGATCCACGGCCGCGTCGCGGCCGTCGCGCGCGGCCGCGAACGCGCGGGCGAACTCATCAGGCACCGTGGCGCCCGTGTAGGCCACCCACGTGATGTCAGCAAAGACCGCGCCGGGCTGACTCAGCTTCCCCCACAGATCGATCAGCACCAGCTCGTCGCGGCCGATGGCGCGGTGCGCCTCCCGCGTCGCCATGTAGTGCGGGTTCCCGGCGTTCTCCTGGGCCGAGACGTTGGGGCCGGCGTCGGTCTCGAGCCCCTCCTCCCCGAACCAGTCGAGCATCGTCCGATGAACCTCGAACTCCGTCAGCGGTCCGCCGCCGATCAGCCGCTGCCGGATGAGGTCGAACGCCCGATCCTTGATGAGGTACAGACGCTCCGAGGCGTCCTGGTGCGTGCGGATGGCCTCGGCCGTCCACACCGCCTCGAACCGCTGGACGAGGTCGCCGGAGGAGACCACCTCGACGCCGGCCTCGCGAATGGCCTCGACCGTTCCCGCGTCCACACGCGACACGTACGGGATCGCGTTCCGCGGCGAGTATTCCATCGCCACGTTGCGCAGGCCCGACAGCAGGTCGCGCAGCCCGGCCGTCAGCTGCTCCCGGCCCGCATACGGACGGGCCTCACCGGGAAGGGCGTCGAGATTATGACGCTCGATCGCGTGTACCAGCCCCCGCGGCGTGCCGGTCGCGGGGATCAGGTAGAACCAGCGGCGGGTCGCCATCTTGCCCGAACCGGCGAGCCCCGTGACGCGCCCGGCGATCGGGTTGGACCCGTGGAAGTCGTAGAGCAGCCACCCGTCCAGGCCGTCGTCCCGCAGGGCCCGCTGCACCGCGTCGATTGACAGTGCCATCCGCTCAGTATACCCGCCACCGCCTCGACCAATAGGACGATCAAAACCGCCGCGCGGTTTAGGGAACCTTCCCTAACCTGCGGACGGGGCGATTGTTAAAATTGATAAACGCTCGACACTCCTGGGCAGTATTACTGAAACGTCCTTCGTGCGGCATCGTACGAGGCGCGCCGCACGAGGCACCTTTCGCCAAAGGATTTGCGGTGACCCTGTCCCTAGTCCTTCGCGTCGCCCTGCTGGCCCTGAAGCGCAACCTGCTCAGGACCTGCCTGACCATGCTCGGCCTCATCATCGGCGTGGGGGCCGTCATCACGATCGTGGCGCTTGGATCGGGCGCTCATGCCTCCATCGAGGAAGATGTGATGGATGCGGGGACGAACGTCATCATCGTCAGCGCCGGCAACTGGACGTCCGGCGGGGTCCGTCTCGGCATGGGATCCTCGAGCCGGATGACGGCGGACGACGCCGAGGCGATCCGGACCCAGGTTCGGGGCGTGGCCTGGGTCGCCCCGTCGGTCCGGACGCGCCGTCAGCTCATCAATGGCCCGCTGAACTGGTCTGCGACCGTCGAGGGCACCGGCGTGGATCTGCCGATGATCCGCGCGTGGCCGGTGCAGGAGGGCGCGTTCTTCGGGCGGCACGACGTCGAGACTGCCGCCAAGGTCGCCGTGATCGGCTCGATGATTCGCGACGTGCTGTTCGGCCCCGGGATCAACCCGGTCGGCCGGTCCATTCGCGTCGGCAGCCAGCCGTTCACCGTGGTCGGGCTGCTGGCGGCGAAGGGGCAGTCGGCCTCGGGCGACGACCAGGACGACGTCGTGTACGTGCCCTACACCACCGCGCAGAAGAAGCTGATGGGGGTGACTCACCTCCGCTCCATCACCGTGTCGGCCGCCTCGGCTGACGCCATCCGGCGGGTGGCCGAGGACATCCGCGGGCTGCTGCGGATCCGCCACCAGATCCTGCAGGGCGAGCCCGACGACTTCCGCGTGCGTACGCTCGACGAGATCGTCGCGATCCGCACCCGCACCACCCGGACGATGACGACGCTGCTGGCCGCGATTGCCGCCGTGTCGCTCATCGTCGGCGGAATCGGCGTGATGAACATCATGCTGGTGTCCGTCACCGAACGGACGCGGGAGATCGGCCTGCGGGTAGCGGTCGGCGCCCGGGCGCGCGACGTGCTGCTCCAGTTCCTGGCCGAGGCGGTGATCCTCAGCTGTGCGGGCGGGCTGATGGGCGTGGGACTGGGCTACGCGCTGTCGGCAGGCATTACCGAGTTCCTCGAGTGGCCGACCGTGATTTCGCGGCCGGCGGCGCTGACCGCCTTCGGGGTCGCCGCAGGCATCGGCATCTTTTTCGGCTGGTACCCGGCGCGGAAGGCGGCCGGAACGGATCCGATCGACGCGCTGCGGTTCGAGTAGCATAATGGTGAGGCCTGCCACTCCGGATCGCCATGCGTATTCTCCTCCTGACCGCTCTGGCTCTGCTGGGATCGCTGTCGCTGCCCGCGCAGCAGCCGCCGCCATCGGGGGCGGAGCAGCCGCCGATCACCTTCCGGGTCGAAATCAACTACGTCGAGGTTGACGCGCGCGTCACCGACGCGGAGGGCAACCCCGTCCGCGACCTCACCAGGGACGACTTCCAGATCCTCGAGGAAGGCACGGCCCAGACCATCGCGAACTTCTCGATGGTCGATATCCCGCTCGAGCGCCCGGACGCGCCGCTGTTCGCGTCGTCGCCGATCGAGCCCGACGTGCGCAGCAACCGCCGCGAGTTCGACGGCCGCATCTACGTCCTGATCCTCGACGACCTCCATACGCACTTCAGCCGCTCGCCGCGCGTGCGCGAGGCGGCGCGGCAGTTCATCGAGCGGTATTTCGGCGCCAACGACATGGCCGCCATCGTGCAGACGGGCGGCTCGCGGAAGGGCGTGCAGGAGTTCACGGGCAGCCGCGAGCGGCTGCTGCGCGCGATCGACGCGTTCATGGGGCAGAAGACGCGCTCGGCCACGCTCGAGAAGCTCGACGACTACAACCGCATGCGCGGCACCCCCGGCTTCGAGACGCCGCGCGACCTGAGCGAGCCGGAGCGCGCGTTCAACGCCCGGCGCACCCTGTCGTCCCTGAAATCCGTCGCCGACTATCTGTCCGGGCTCCGGGGCCGGCGCAAGGCGGTTCTCTTCTTCAGCGAAGGCGTCGACTACGACGTCAGCAGCACGATCCAGAACCGCTACGCGTCCGACGTCCTGCAGCAGACGCAGGACGCGATTGCCGCCGCGACGCGCGCCAACGTCAGCTTCTACGCCGTGGACCCGCGCGGCCTCGGCGGGCTGAGCGCCGAGTCCCTGGAGCTGACGGCGCTGCCCGAGGATCCGTCGATCATCTCGCCGACGGCCCTCCACCAGGAGCTGCTGATGGCGCAGGACCACCTGCGCACGATCGCGAACGAAACGGGCGGCTTCGCCGCCGTCAACCGCAACGACTTCAGCACCGCCTTCCAGCGCATCGTCGAGGAGAACAGCAGCTACTACGTGCTCGGGTATTACTCGACCGACACGCGGCGCGACGGCAGGTTCCGGCGGGTGGAGGTGAAGGTCAGGCGGCCCGGCCTTCAGGTCCGATCCCGCAACGGCTACACCGCGCCGACAGGGCGTCCGCCGGCGGACCGGGCGACGGATCCGGAGACGTCCGAGGAGCTGCGCGCCGCGCTGGCCAGCCCGGTGCCGTTCAGCGGCATCGGGATGACGGTGTTCGCCGCCCCGTTGAAGGGCGGCGGCAACCGGGCGTCGCTCGCGATTGCGGTGGAGCTGGACGGCGCGCGGCTGGCGTTCGACGAGAAGGATGGCGTCTTCGCCGACGACGTCGAGGTGGCGATGCTGGCGGTCGACGACGCAGGCAAGGTGCGGGACGGCGGCCGCGACCTGCTCAACCTGCGGCTCCGCCCGCAGACTCGCGAGCTGGTGGCGAAGCACGGGGTGCGCATCATGCGCCGGCTGGAAGTGCCGCCCGGGCGGTATCAGCTGCGGGTCGGCGTGCGGGACGCCGGCAGCCGCGCCGTCGGATCGGTGGTCTACGACCTCGACGTGCCGGATTTCACGAAGCCGGCGCTCGCCCTGAGCGGGTTGCTCATCACCTCGCCTTCCGCGAGCCGGCTGCCGACCGCGAACCCTGATCCGGATCTCGCGGGGGTGCTGCCCGGTTCGCCCGCGGCGCTGCGCGACTTTCCGCGGAGCGACGTCCTCGCGGTCTTCGCGGAGATCTACGACAACCTGCGGGGGCCCGCGCACCGAGTGTCGATCGCGACGAGCGTCCGTGCCGACAACGGCACGGTCGTGTTCCAGTCGGAGGACGAGCGGCACAGCGGGGAGCTGAAGGGCGGCACCGGAGGCTACGGGCACACGGCGTCCATTCCGTTGAAGGGCCTGGCGCCCGGCCGCTACGTGCTCCGCGTCGACGCACGCATCCTGCTGGCGGATGGCGCGGCGGCGTCGCGCGAGGTGGAGTTCAGGGTGCGATGACCGCCGGCGTGCATACCGTCGCGCAGGGCGAGCACAGCCGGATCCTCTCGCCGCGGCAGGCGATCGTCCGGACGGCTGAAGAGTGGCGGGCCCTCTGGGCGGCGCACGCCGGTCCGGACGTGCCGCAGCCGGACGTGGATTTCGAATCCCGGGTGGTTGCGGCGGTGTTCGCCGGAGAGCGGCCGTCGCCCGGCTACGAGATCGCGATTTCCGCCGAGCCGCGGGACGCCGCAGGGTACGTGCTGCAGGTGCGGGAGCGCCGGCCGCCCGACGGCACGCTGGCCGCGCAGGTGATTACGACGCCGTTCCACATCGTCTCGCTCCCGCGGCAGGCGGACGGCGCGCTCGAGTTCGTCGAGAGCGCACGGGCCGCCCCGCCCGTCGCGGCCGGCGCGCGGACGCCGCCGCGACGGCGGCACGAGGCCGCCCCATCGTCCACCGGGCTCACGCCGCCGGCGGCGGGCGCGCTCGCCTACCTGGCCGGCCCGTTCTCGGGCGCGCTGCTGCTGGCAACGGAAACCTCGAGCCGCTACGTGAGGTTCCACGCCTGGCAGGCCCTCGTCGGCCTCGGCCTGCTGGGCCTCTCCGCCGTCACGCTCCTCGGGCTCGCGTTCCTGATGCTCCTCTTCTCGCCGACGCTGTTCTGGCTGATGCTGTGGCTCTCGGGGATGACCGCGGGCGTCTGGATGATCCTGTGGGGCGTCTGCCTCGTGCAGGCATGGCGGGGCCGGCTCTGGAAGCTGCCCCTGGCCGGCCGGTTCGCCGAGCGGCGCGCCGGCCTCGCCCGCCACGCCTGACGCCGGTCATTCCCAGCCTTCCCGCGCCCGCAGCGCCGTGACGTGCGCCACGTGGTGGCGCCCGTGCCAGGCGTAGAGCTGCAGCATCCAGTCCAGCGTGATCGTACCGTGCTCGGGATGCACGAGTTCCCGCGCGAAATCGGCATCGCCCATCGTGTCGAGCAGGATCCGCCACCGCTGGTGCAGCGCGTCGAGGAGCGCCAGCGAGACGTCGATCGGGGTGCGTGCCGTATCGGCGACCCGCGCCCACGCGGCTTCGTCGTACGGCCTGATGGTCGGCGTGTCCTCGGTGAGCGCGAGCTTGAAGCGGATATACGCGTTGAGGTGGCTGTCCGGCACGTGATGGACGACCTGGCGCACGGTCCATCCGCCCGGACGATACGGCGTGTCGAGCTGCGCGTCGTCGAGGCCGGCCACGGCGTCGCGCAGGGCGTGCGGCGCGTCGGCGATCTCGCGAATGCTGGCGCGGCGCTGGAGCGGCGTGGCGCCGGGGGCGAAGGTGAAGCTGCCGATGGGGTAGCGAAGATCCGTCATGCGCGCGATTCTATACGGGGAGGAGCCGGAGTGTCGGACCGCCGGCCCATTGGACTCCGGCGCGCCTACATCTCGCCGTTCCAGTCCTCGGGTTCGGGATTCGACGAGCGGAAGATCTCGAGGTGCCACTTGCCGCCGCCCCAGGGCTCGATGACCTCGGCGGCGACCACGTCGACCAGGATCTCGGCGAACGAGCGCCCCTCGGGGTCCCCTTCGAGGTGGTAGGCCGGCTCGTCCCACGCAAAGCTCGGATAGAGCACCATCGTCAGAAAGAGGTCGTAGCCGTCGTCCACGACGATGAGCTGACCGCAAGGCCGCTTCAGGGTGGAGTGGTAAATCAGGTACTTTTCCGCGCTGTGGGCGCGGATGTAGCGCTTCAGGGCGAACTCGCGGGCGACGATCTCCTCGACCGCGATCTTCTTGTCCCAGCAGTCGCGGCAGTAGCGCTCTTCGCCGCGCGGCTCGGAGATGTCCTTGGCGCCGCAGAGCGCGCAGCGCGCCTGCGTCAGGGTCTTGCGTGACATATCGCGTTGATCTTAGCAGCTTCCAGCTTCTAGCTTCTAGCTCCTAGCTCCTAGCTTCTAGCTAGCTCCTGACCGACTATGCCGCCGCATGGCCGGCGAATACATGTACTCCGCGTACTCCTTCACCATGCGGCGCGCGCTGAAGCGGGGCGTCACCGTGACGATGGCCTGGCGGACGATGGCGAGCCAGCGGTGGGGGATGCCGTGCTGGTCGCGATCGTAGAACGTCGGGACGACCTCCCGCTCCAGGATCTGGTAGATGGCCTCCGCGTCGGCGCCATCGACGGTCTCGTGGTCGTCGGATTCGGCGCCGCCCTCGATGATCCAGCCGTTGTGCCCGGAGTAGCCCTCGGCCCACCAGCCGTCGCCGATGCTGAGGTGCGGCACGCCGTTGATCGAGGCCTTCATGCCGCTCGTGCCGGAGGCTTCCATCGGCTTGCGCGGGTTGTTGAGCCAGACGTCGCAGCCCTGCACGAGGAAGTGCGCGACGTGCAGATCGTAGTCGTCCACGAATGCGATGCGCCCGCCGAACATCGGGTCGATCGCCCGCCGGTAGACCTGCTGGAGATGGTGCTTGCCGATCTCGTCGGCGGGGTGCGCCTTGCCGGCGAAGACGATCTGCACCGGCCGCCGCGCGGCGGTGAGGATGCCGACGAGCCGATCCGGGTTGTGGAAGATCAGCTCGGGACGCTTGTAGCCGGTGAAGCGGCGCGCGAAGCCGATCGTCAGCGCGCCGGGATCGAGCAGCGTGCCGGCGGCGACCACGCGGGCGGCGCTCACGTGCTCTTCCTTCCATCGCTGGCGGGCGCGCTCGCGGATGAAGGCGAAGAGATAGGTCCGCAGCGACGATCGCACCTCCCACAGCTCCGCGTCGGGGATCTGGTGCACGGCCTGCCAGACCTCCGGCTGGTCCGGCCGCTCGCGCCAGTCGTGCGGGAGATAGCGGTCGAACAGCGCCGCCAGCTCCGCCGAGATCCACGTGGGTGTGTGCACGCCGTTGGTCAGGGCGCGCACGGGCCGCTGGTCCTCGGCGAGCCCGGGCCAGATCGGCCCCCACATGTCGCGCGTGACCTGCCCGTGCAGTTCGCTGACCCCGTTGACGTAGCCGGCGGTCCGGAGCGCCAGCGCGGTCATGTTGAACATGGGCCCGCCGCCGTTGTCGTAGTGCCCGAGCGCCATGAACGCGTCCCGGTACTGGCCGAGCGTGCCCCACGCGCCAGCCAGGTGCGTTTCCACGAGGTTGAAGGGGAACGCGTCGTGTCCCGCCGGCACCGGCGTGTGGGTCGTGAAGATCGTGGACTGGCGCACCTCCTCGAGGGCCGATTCGAACGACTCGCCGTGCTCGATGAGATCGCGGATCCGCTGGAGGCAGACGAACGCCGCGTGGCCCTCGTTGAGATGCCACACCTGCGGGGACGACCCGAGCGCCTTGAGCGCCCGCACGCCGCCGATGCCGAGCACGATCTCCTGCTGGATGCGAATTTCCCGGTCGCCGCCGTAGAGCCGCGCGGTCAGCTCGCGATCCCACGGTGCGTTCTCCTCGAGATCGGTGTCGAGCAGGTACAGCTTCACGCGCCCGAGCCGGATGCGCCAGACCGCCACCAGCACGGTGCGGTTGCCGAGCGGGACGGCGACGAAGCACGGCGTCCCCTCGGGGGTCGCGGCGCGATCGATGGGCGCGGTCTCCCAGTTGAGCCGCTCGTAGATCTCCTGCTGCCAGCCCTCGGGCGAGACCGTCTGATGGAAGTATCCCTGCGGATACATGAAGCCCACGCCGATGAGCGGGATGCCGAGGTCGCTCGCCTCCTTGCAGTGATCGCCGGCGAGCACGCCCAGGCCGCCGGCGTAGATCGGGAGCGACTGGTGCAGCGCGAACTCCGCCGAGAAGTACGCGATCGGGCCGTGCCCCCCGTGGCGGTGCTGCCACCACGTCGCCTGGGCCCGGCGCGCCGCGTCGAGCGCCGCCATCGCCGCGTCGTAGACGGCGAGGAACGCGGGGTCGGCGGCCGCCGCCGTGAGCAGTTCCTGGGGGATGAGCCGCAGGAGCAGCACCGGGTTGTGCGCCGTCTGCCGCCACAGCGGATAGTCGAGCCGCCGGAACACCTCGCGCGCCGCGGTGTTCCACGTCCACCACAGATCGTTTGCCAGTTCGGGGAGCCGTCGGATGCGTTCGGGAATGACTGCAGGTTCGGGATGGGTCACGTTGGAATCCGTTATCAGCTCTCAGCTCTCAGCTATCAGCTGTCGGCCCTCGGCGGTCACTCTCGACTGGCCGGCTCGAATGACGCCGACCCGGCCAAGAGCTGACAGCTGAGAGCTGACGGCTTTAGTCACATGCCCCGACCAGTTGCGCGAAGCGCGACAGGTCGATGTTGCCGCCGGAGACGACGGCAACGATCTTGCGATGACCCCGCTCGACGAGTGCGGGCGAGAGCGCGGCGGCGACGGCACAGGCGGCCGCGCCTTCGGCAATCACGTGGACCCGCTCCGCGACGAGCCGCATCGCCTGCGCGGCGTCGTCGAGCGTGACGACAATGGATTCGTTCACCCACTCGCGCAGCAGCGGCCACATGCCTGCGATCACGGACTTGCCGCCGGCCCCGTCCACGAACGAGGGCCGCCAGCCTTCGAAGTAGCTCGCGCGGCCGGCCTCGAACGAGGCAGCCAGCGGCGCGGCGGTCTCCGGCTCGGCCGCGTAGACGGCCGCCTCCGGCCGCAGCGCGCGCAACGCACAGGCGATCCCCGCGAGCAGGCCGCCGCCGCCGAGCGGCGCCACGACGGCGTCCACGTCGGGGAGGTCCTCGACCAGCTCGAGCCCGATCGTGCCGTTGCCGCTGATGAACAGGTCGTCGTCGAAGGGGTGGACGAGGTGCCCGCGCATGCGATCGGAGCGGTGTTCCACGACGGCCTGCCAGCACTCCTCGTATGAGGCCTTCACGATCGAGGCGCCGAGCCGTTCGATCGCCTGGAGCTTCGTGGCCGGCGCCGTGTCCATGACGAGCACGCTGCAGGCGAGGCCGCGGACGCGCGCGGCGAGGGCCACCCCCTGCGCCGCGTTCCCGGCGCTCACCGTCCAGACGCCCTCGGCCACCCGATCGGCGGGCAGCCCGCGCACCGCGTTGAGCGCGCCGCGGATCTTGAACGAGCCGATCGGCTGCAGGGTTTCGAGCTTGAGGTAGATCTCCTGGCCGCCGGGCCCGGCCGGCAGCCGGACGAGCGGCGTGCGGAGCACGACGTCGTAGATGCCGCGGGCCGCCTCGCGGATGGTTTCGAGCGAAATGTGGCGCGTCGCTGCCGTGTCCACGCTGGATGGCCTCGTCTCTGGTTGCCGGGAGAAGGTCTGCCGGGGATCGTAGTCGGCCTTTTCCATGCCCGTCAATAATCCGCTACACTACGCGCGCATGAGCTCCCGATCCTGCCTCCTCGCGGCGGCCGCGTCCCTGCTGCTGGCGGCGCCCGCGCGCGGCCAGGCCCCCGCGCCTACGACGCGCGAGCTCGAGCGTATCAACTGGATGGAGTTCCGCGAAGTGGTGCCGGCGGCTGTCGACACGGTCCTGGTGCCGCTCGGCACGCTCGAGCCTCATGGCGTGACGGCCAACGGCGCCGACATCATCGCGCCGGTGGCGATCGCGCGGGCGATCGCGCCCCGGGTGAATGCGATGGTCGCGCCCGTGGTGGCCTACGGGATGACCGGGTCGATGGACGCCTATCCGGGCGCGTTCACGATTCCGGAGGAGGCGTACCGCCCCTACGTCAAGGCCGTGCTCACGGGGCTCGCCCGCACCGGGTTCCGCAACATCATCCTGGTCAACGGGCACGGCGGTCCGCAGACGGCGGTGCTGGCGGCGCTCGGCGTCGAGGTCGGCCGCGAGGCCCGTGTCCGGACGCTGGTCGTGAACTGGTGGAGCTACTGCGCGGACGTGACGCTCGAAGTCTTCGGCGAGGACGGCGGGCACGCGGGGGAGAACGAGAACGCGTTCATGCTCGCCATCGACCCTGCTCTGGTGCAACGCGAGCGGTACAGCGGACCGGAGATGACGACGGCGAACCCGGCGCCGGGCACGTGGAGCGCCTACCCGGCGCCCTCCAGCATCGGCCTGTACAGGGAAGGCCAGGGCTTCCCGACCTTCGATCCCGTGAAGGCGACGGTGTACTTCGAACGCGTGAACGACAAGATCGCGCGGCTCGTGGAGGACACGATCCGCAAGTGGAATCTGATCGATCGGTGAGACCAGCAGAGGAGCGCGAACGATGCCACGCAGGATCAACCGGCGCGAATTCGTCGTGACGGGCGCGGCGGGCCTGGCGGCCACGGCCGTGCGCACGGGTGCGCAGGCGCCGGCCGTCATCACCCCCGGCGGCGTCAACCCCGTCGTCGTCGCCTCGGCCAACGGCAACGTCCACAAGAACGGGGGGACGCGGACCGGCGTCGAAACCGCCTTCGCGATGATGATGGAGGGGCGCGACGTGCTCGACGCGCTCATCGCCGGCGTCAACATCGTGGAGCTCGACCCCGCGGACACGAGCGTCGGCTATGGCGGGTTGCCGAACGCCGAGGGCATCGTGCAGCTCGACGCGTCGTGCATGCACGGGCCGCGCAAGCGCGCCGGCGCCGTGGCCTGCATCGAGGGGGTGCGGACGCCGTCGCTCGTCGCCCAGAAGGTGATGGACGAAACCGATCATCACCTGCTCGTCGGGAAGGACGCGCAGATCTTCGCGCGGAACATGGGCTTCACGATCGAGGACGATCTGAACACCGAACGCTCGCGCCGGCTCTGGCTCGAGTGGAAGCGGCGGACGGATCCGCTGCACTACCTCGATCCGGTGAAGCGCGAGGCGGCCCTGCGCGACGTCGAGCAGGCGATGACGGCCGAAGGGCTCGTGGATCCGAACCACTTCTACGGCACCATCAACTGCAACGGCGTGAACGCGAAAGGCGAGGTCTGCGGCGTCACGACGACGAGCGGCCTGGCGTGGAAGATCCCCGGCCGCGTGGGCGATTCGCCCATCCTGGGCGCGGGGCTGTACGTCGACGGCGAGGTGGGCGCCGCCGGCTCCACGGGCCGCGGCGAGGCGAACCTCTTCAATCTCTGCTCGTTCCTGATCGTGGAGGAGATGCGCCGCGGCCGGCATCCGAAGGACGCGGGCATGGCGGCGCTCGCCCGGATCAAGGCCAACACGATCGAGAAACGCCTGCTGAACGCGCGGGGCGAACCGAACTTCAACATCAACTTCTACATCTGCAACGCGCGCGGCGAGTACGCCGGCGTGTGTCTGTACAGCCCGGAGAACCGGATGCGGTTCGCGGTGTGCGACCGCCAGGGCGCCCGGCACGAGGCCAGCGAGCCGCTCCTCGAGGGATCGCCCACGAGTCAGGCATAGCGGCCGGGATGCGGAGTGTCCAAAGGAGTCGTGTATGCTTTCGCCCATGCCACCATCCAGATTGCGGCGTTTCGTGCTCGGTGCGGCGGTGTTCGTCCCGGCCACGCTGCTCGCGGCCGCGGGCGGCGGGGCGCCCCAGGCCGGCGGCGGTGCGGCCCGCGTCAAGTTCAGGGTCGTCGGCGGTGACAACGCGCCCGTGTCCGACCTCGCGCCGGGCGACGTGACCCTGAGGGTCGACGGACGGCCGCGGGAGATCACCTCGCTGGAGTTCGTCGAGGTGGGGAACGGCGCCGCGCCCGCCGCTCCATCGCCATTCGATCCCCCGTTTGCGACCAACGACCTGCAGGCGGGCGGCCGCGATCTCTACATCCTCGTCGACGAGGAGTCGATCGCGCCAGGCCGGGACGCCGGGGTGAAGGAGGCCGCCACCATCCTGCTCGAGGCGCTGGCCCCCGGCGAGCGGGCCGCCCTCGTGAGCGTCCGCCAGGGCGGGCCGAACCTCGGACTCACCAGCAATCACGACCAGGTGCGCTCCACGATCGCGTCCCTGGCCGGCTATGCCGACCTCAAGGAGTCGGCCGTCGATCTCACGTGCCGCACGGTCCGGACGATGCAGGCGATGCAGGCTGTCTTCGCGAACGCCTCCGCCGGCGCGCCGCCGACCATCGTGTTCTTCTCGACCGGCGTCGCGGCCCTCCAGGCGGGGAAGACCGTCACGCTCGGCCGCCCGTCCGGTTCCGACGCCGACCTGTGCCTGCTGACCCCGGACAACTACAAGCAGCTCGGCGACGCCGCGCAGAACGCGAACGCCACCTTCTTCGCGCTCGAGCTGCTCGACGCCTCGGCCTCCGCCAGGCTGCCGGAGGCGAACGGCGGCCTCGAGGATCTCGCCGGCGCGACCAGTGGCGACTTCCTCCGCGTCGGCGCCAACATGAACGAGCAGATGGCCCGCATCGCGACGACGCCGGCGTCGTACTACGTCGCCACGTTCGCGCCGGAGAATTCCGACCGCGGCGGCGCCAAACGGCTCGAGGTCACCGTGGCGCGCGGCGGCGTCAGCGTCAAGGCGCCCCGGGAGGTCACGCTCGCCAGGGGAGGCAAGGCCAGGGGCTCCAGCCCGCGCGACATGATTCGCGTCGCGACGCCGTTCACGGACCTGCCCCTGCGCGCGGCCGCATACGCCTCGCGCAACCCGGAGGACAAGAAGGTCCGGGTGCTGGCGCTCTTCGAGCCGATCGAGCCCGGGACGAAGCTGAACGCGGCGACCATCATGATGTACGACAAGTCCGGGTCGGGGGCGGCGCAGTGGAACGGACGGTCCCCCGACTTCGCCGGCGAGACGACCGTGGCCGCGCTCGTCGCCGAGCCCGGCGAATATCGCATGCGCGTGGCCGCCACCGATGCCAGCGGCCGCTCCGGGGCCGTGGACCTCCAGGTGTCCGCAGCGCTCATCGAGGCGGGGCCGATCCACCTCGGCGATCTCGTGCTGGGCAAGTCCGTCGAAGGGGCCCCGGTGCCCGTCATGCAGTTCCACGGGGAGTCCGAGGCGCTGGCGATGATCGAGCTCTACGGCCGTCCGGCCGGACCGCTCGTGGCCTACGTCGAGGTGCTGGACAAACCCGACGGCGAGGCGCTCCACGCCGTCCCGCTGTCGCCTTCCGCGACCAGCGAGCCGGATCGGTTCCTGCTCGCCGCCTCGGTGCCGCTCGGCGACCTCAAACCCGGCGACTACCTCGTGCGCGCCGTCGTCGGCGTGCAGGGGCAGGAAGGCAAGGTCACGCGGACACTGAGGAAGACGGGATCGTAGGGTCCCTGGTCCCTGGGTCCCTGGGTCCGGGGTCCCTCAGTCCGGGTCCCTCGGTCCTGTGTCCCTCGGTCCTGTGTCCCTCGGTCCTCTGTCCCTCGGGCCTTGGCTGCTGCCGGGGGTCGGGGCTCGGGGCTCGGGCCTACGGACCCGGGGACATGGGACCCAGGGACGCGGACCCAGGGACATGAGACCCAGGGATTAGGGAGCAGGGACCCACCCGTCTCAGATACCTTTTGGCCACCGTATAATCGGGCACCCACCAGGTCGGGTTTTGGGAGGAATCCGAACAATGAGGCCATATCGCTTCTTCGGGCTGGCGTGTGTGCTGGCCGTGTCCTTCGCGGGCCAGTCGCTCGTCGGGCGCAGCGGACAGGCGCCGGCGGGGCAGCCCGTCCGCGGCCCGTTCGACTCGCTGCACTTCCGGTCGATCGGGCCGGCGGCCATGTCGGGCCGCATCTCCGATGTGGCCGTCTACGAGGCCAACCCGGCGATCTTCTACGTGGGGACCGCGCACGGCGGCATGTGGAAGACGATCAACAGCGGCACGACGTTCGAGCCGCAGCTCCAGGACGAGGGGCTGATGTCGATCGGCGACGTGGCCATCTCGCAGTCGAATCCGGATCTGGTGTGGGTCGGGACGGGCGAATCCGCCAACCGTCAGAGCGTCTCCTGGGGGCACGGCGTTCTCAAGTCGACCGATGGCGGAAAGACCTACCAGCACATGGGCCTCAGGACGTCGAAGTTCATCAATCGGATCGCCATCGACGAGCGCGACAACAACACCGTCTTCATCGCCGCGACCGGAAGCCTGTGGGGACCCGGAGGCGAGCGCGGCGTGTTCAGAACGAGGGATGGCGGCAGGACGTGGACGAACGTCTTGAAGGTGGACGACGACACCGGCGCCAACGAAGTGGTGCTGGATCCCACCGACAACCGCATCGTCTATGCCACCACGTACCAGCGCCGGCGGACCGCCTGCTGCTTCAATGGCGGCGGCCCGGGCAGCGCCATCTGGAAATCCACCGACGGCGGCGAGACGTGGACCCGCTTGAAGGGCGGCGTGCTCGACGGCCCGCTCGGCCGGATCGCGATCGACGTCTACCGCAGGCGGCCGAACATCCTGTACGCGCTCATCGAAGGGCCGGCGCCCCAGGGCGGCCGTGGCGGCGGCGGCGGCGGGGGCCGCGGCGGGCAGCAGGCGCTCAACGATCTGCCGACGGGCCTCTACCGATCGGATGACGCCGGCGAGACCTGGCGGAAAGTGAACAACGCCAACCCGCGGCCGATGTACTTCAGCCAGGTCAACATCGATCCGAACGATCCCGAGGTCGTCTACCTCGGAGGCGTCGGCCTGCACCAGACGCTCGACGGCGGCAAGACGATGGCGACCGACGTCGCGCGCTCGACGCACGACGACGTGCACGCGATCTGGATCAACCCGGCGAACACCGACCACGTGCTGATCGGCAACGACGGCGGCCTGGCGGTGTCCTACGACAAGGCGAGGACGTGGCAGTTCTTCCCGAACCTGCCGGTCGGCCTCTTCTACCACGTGAGCGTGGACAACGCCGTGCCGTACAACATCTGCGGCGGCATGCAGGACAACTACAACTGGTGCGGCCCGAGCCAGGTGCGCGGATCGGCCGGCATCGCCAACTTTCACTGGACGACGCTCCAGGGCGGCGACGGCTTCTTCGTCCTGCAGGATCCGACCGACTACCGCATCGCCTTCAGCGAATCGCAGAACGGCAACATCGTCCGGGTGGACCGCGTGACCGGCGAGACGATGGGCGTGCGCCCGCAGCCCGCGCCGGGCGAACCGAACTACCGCTGGCACTGGGACACGCCGATCGCCCTGTCGCACCACGATCCGAAGGTCGTGTACGCGGCGGCGGAGCGCGTCTTCCGATCGACGGATCGCGGGCTGTCGTGGACGGCGATCAGCCCGGATCTCACGGCCGGTGAGGACCGCGACGAGATCGAGACGATGGGCGTGAAGAACATTGAGATCCGGTTTTCGCGCAACGATGGCATCACAGCGTGGCCGACCATCGTGACGTTCTCGGAGTCGCCGAAGCGCGCCGGCATCCTCTACGCGGGCACCGACGACGGCGTGGTGCAGGTGTCACGCGACATGGGGAAGACCTGGACGAACGTGACCGACCACATTCAGGGGATCCCGAAAGGGATCTACGTGTCGGAGGTCGTGGCGTCCCGGTTCGACGAGGGCACCGTGTACGCGACGTTCGACGGCCACCGCCAGAACGACTTCTCGACCTACATCTATGCGAGCGGCGACTACGGGCAGACGTGGCGCCCGATCATGGCGAACCTGAAGGACGAGGTGGCGCGTTCGCTCACCGAAGACGTGCGGAATCCCGACGTGCTGTATCTCGCGACCGAGACGGGTCTGTTCGTGACGCTCGATCGCGGCGGCCGCTGGAGGCGGATCAAGGCGAACCTGCCGACCGTGCGCATCGACGAGATCACGCTGCACCCGGGCGACAACGCGATGATCCTGGGGACGCACGGCCG
>Ga0299914_10001040_pt1 | contig 17724 bp, 20 predicted proteins | sample RVTome_10_FD_201361 | JGI IMG/M metagenome (GOLD analysis project Ga0299914, IMG submission 201361) | Soil microbial communities from uranium-contaminated site in the Upper Colorado River Basin, Wyoming, United States - RVT153D57 (version 2) ...
ACGGATCCGGTGTCATGGGCACGTCTCGAGCCTTGTCGTTCCTGACCGGGGTCGGTACCGAGCACCTTGCTCTGAACTGTGACACATCGGGATGTCACACGCTGGCGCTGCGGCACGGCGTGGCATCGTCGGGAGTATGGTTCCCCTTCGGCAGAACTCAATTCCACGCCGAGCGAGCTCCGGCTGGAGGGCAAGGTGATGGCGAGGCCGTCGAAGGCGCCAACAGCCCTGGACGAATGGGACGTCACGGAGCCCTCGCCCGTCGCGGCCCGGACCGCGCGCAGGGCGTTGGCGGCCCGCGAGAGCGCGTACCTCGACGAGGTCCAACGGCTTCTCGACGCCGGCCTCGACCTCATGGTCGAGCTGGGCGACGAGCGGGCTCCCCGCGTGGCGGAGATCGTCGAGCGTGCCGGGCTCTCCAACCAGGCGTTCTATCGGCACTTCATCGGCAAGGACGAGCTGATCGCGGCCGTCGTCGAGGCCGGGGTCCACCGCCTCGAGAGCTACCTGCGCCACCAGCTCGACAAGGTCGACGATCCCGAGCGCAAGGTGCGGGCATGGATCGCCGGGGTGGCCGCTCAGGCCCAGCGCAAGACGGTGGCCCGCCAAACGAGGGCGGCCATGCGCAACCTCAGGCAACTGCCCGTCGCGGTGCGCCAGACGGTGAGCTCGCCGGCGACGGACCACCTGCTCGCCGACGCACTGCGCGACGCGGGCAGTCCCGATCCCGAACGCGACGCCGCCGCCATCTCCTTGGTGGCCTTCGGCCGGCTCGAGCAGTTCCTCTGGCAGTCGCCCCCCAGCGACGACGACATCGAGCACCTGATCGAGTTCTGTCTGGCCGCCATCCGGCGCTGAGCCGGGCCATCATTGGTGGCGGTGCCGAGCGGGGGCGCGCGGCCGACCGCGGATCGAGACCAACAGGAGGGCAGGGGATGGGGCAGCTCGAGGGCAAGGTCGCCGTGGTCTCCGGTGCCTCGAGCGGGTCCGGCCGAGGCATCGCCAAGCGTTTCGTCGACGAGGGCGCGTCGGTCGTGATGCTGGCGCGAGGACGTCAGCGGCTCGAGGAGGTCGCGGCCGAATGCGGTGACGCCGCGCTACCGGTGGTCACCGACGTCGGTGATCCGGACAGCGTGGGTGCGGCGTTCAAGGACGTCGAGAGGCGCTTCGGCAAGCTGGACATACTCGTCAACAACGCCGCCGTCTACCGGCCGTGCGCGGTCGAGCGGTTGAGCGATCACGACATCATCCGGCAGGTGAGCACCAACTTCCTCGGCCCCGTCTACACGAGCCGGGCTGCGATACCCCTGATGCGGGCGGCCGGCGGTGGGGACATCGTCAACACGTCGAGCGAGTCGACGCTCGATCCCTTCCCCATGCTGTCGATGTACGTTGCCACCAAGGCCGCGCTCGAGATCTTCGGTCGGGTCCTCGCCGAGGAACTGCGCGACGAGGACATCCGCGTCACCACGCTCGTGCAAGGCACGGCCTCGGGTACCGGGGGCGGATCCACCGATTGGGGGTGGGACCCCGGGCACGCGGCCGAAGCCATGGAGCTGTGGGGGAGGCTGGGGTTGCTCAACCGCGTGGTGGGCCGTGCCGGCGGGCAGGAGGTCGCGGACGTCGCCGACGTCCACCTCTTCATCGTCACCCGACCACGCACCCAGAAGCTCGACACCGTCCACTGCCGCAGCTTTTGAGACGCCGTTGTGGCGACGACGGCGACTGGCGAGACGCGCGATCGTCAGACCCGTGGATCACCGGGGACGGGCCGGCTCGTGAACGCGTAGACGGCTCCGAAGCAATCCGCCGGCTCGAGCGTGAAGCCGTCACCCGATCGATCGGAAACGCCCACGCCTACCTTGTCGATGTGGCGCTCAGCCGCTTCGACGTCGACGACCTTGAAGGTGCAGCCGTGCGGGAGCTCGCCGTTCTCGGCGAGATCCACGGCCAGCCGGGAGTTGTCCACGGTCGGCTTGGCCAGCTCGACGATCGAGTCACTGCCCACGAAGACGAACGCACTCTCGGCCACAGCCGACGCCTCGGTGTGGAGGAGGCGACCACCGATCGGTCCCTCGAAGAGGGCTCGGGCCTTGTCGACGTCCATCACGATGGTGGTGAAGAACGCCACGCGTTCGATCCCGAGGGGATGCTCGTCGCGCCAGAAGGAGGCCGACCAGTCGGCCGCGAACCGTGGGTCGCGGTCCCGCCAGAAGTCGTCCAAGGCGACGAACTCGAGTTGACCGAATGCGTCCTTGGGATGGGTGAAGATCGTCGGCCCGGGGTCGACGTCACACTCGGGGAACATCCCGCCCCCGGGCTTGGCGATGCGCACGCCATGCGCGCGGAGCTGGTCGAAGAGGGGCCGCACGTCGGGCGTGTCGACGTACCACGCCAGGGAGTGGAAGTGCTGCCCGAACCGGTTGCGAAACCGACCGAGCGGCATCTCCTCGTCTCCCGGTGCCGAGCCCGACTCGATCACCTCGATCATGAAGTCGCCGATCATCGCCAGCGAGGCCCATCGCCTCTCGACATCGGACCAGTTCTTCTCGATGAACCGCCGGGGTGTGAAGACCTCGTCGTACCACACTTCGACCTCAGCTTCGTCGTCGACGACGTGGATCAGGTGGAAGAACTCGCGGATCGGCATGGCCAGGATCGTAAGGGTGCCGTGGACCGACAGCCGCCCACCAGCGCGTTTTCGACGAGGAGGCGGCCGGGGGGCGGACGCCGGCGTGGCCGCCTACGGCAAGCTCGCCGGGGAACGTTCACGGCGCTCCGGGCCCGCATCGGCATGGAGATCGGCCGGGGAGGAGCGCTGGTGTGGGAACCGGGCGACCCAGAGGGCCAGACCGCCGCGATCGACTACCTGAACGGCCGCGTCCTGGGGCCATCGCCGGCGGAACCAAACGAGATGCAACGCAACGGCATAGGTGAGCGCGCACTCGGCCTGCCACGCGGGCCGAGCTTCGACATCGACGTGCCGTTCCGGGAGGTGGTCCGCCGGGCCAGGAACTGATCCGGCGCCAAAACGTGACCGTGCCCAACTTGGTTCAGCGTGCCGGGCATGAGCGTCGAGACGCCCGTCACCGAGGACACCCCGTTCGGTCCCGGTCGCTGCCTGTCGACCTCGGCCAGCGCCCGGCACCCCGTGCGTGCCGGCGGTGCAGCGGCTCAGGTCAGGTTCGGCGCGCGGAGGCGGTCGCCCGACGCCGGCGGGGCGGGGCGACGACCAGGTTGCGGGCGCCGGCCAGCAGCAGGGCGGTGCGCTGACGGAGCACCGCGGCGAGGTCGACCCGCTCGTCCACGGTCCAGTCCCTGATCCCGTCCATGACCAATGTCGTGAGCATTGCTGCCAGGTCCCTGGGGGAGATGTCGTTCGGCAGCTCGCCCGAATCCTGGGCGTGGGTGAACACGACAGAGAACGCCCGCTGGAACCCGAAGTGCTCCTGGTCGTGCAGGAGCTCCGACTCGGGGGCGCGGTGGAACTCCTGGATCATGCGGCCCACCGCGGCACGGGGCCCCTTCTCGATGCGCCGGGCGAGCTTCGTCATCAGTTGGTCGAGGACCGTGTCGAGCGAGCGACCGTTGGCCAGCGCGCGGAGCGCGTCCTCGTACAGGGCCCTGGCGGTCAACCAACCCATCTCGAGCAGGACCTGCTCCTTGCGCGCGAAGTGGAAGTAGAAGGTTCCCTTGGCGACACCCGCCCGGGCGGCGATCTCTTCGGCGGTCGTGGTGTCGATCCCCGTCTCGAAACCCCGTTCGCTCCACAGGTCCAGAGCGGCCTTGACCAGCTTCCGCCTCGTTTCGCGCGAGCGTTCCTGCGCCAACGAGGATCGCTTGGGGCCGTCCTGGTGCGCGCGCAGCTGCACGACCGCAGCGGATGTGACCCGCTTGGTGGAGGTTCGTGCCAAGGAACCACTCCTTCGTCGCCGCCGGTCCGATGTCATCGCACGGCCGTGCGACTATACCGATCCCTCAGGCGCGGTCAGAACCTCGTTCAGTCACCGTCGACCAGGTTTGGGCGCAATACAAACGCGATGACCCCTGGGGTCACAGACCGTCGAGCCGGATCCAGGCGGGATCGTGATCGCTGCCCACGCCGGCCGAGCTGGCATGCCAGGCGCGGCGCCGCTCGATCTCGGCGTGCGTCACCCGGCCGGCCAGGCCGGGGCTGAGCCAGATCTGGTCGAACAGCTCGAACGTGTCGGGTGCGTTCGCAACTGAGTGACGATGGGTCCAGCGCACGGTGGTCGGTGAGTTCTCCGGCGTGGCCGCCGGCGGTGGCCGGCTTTCGATCACACCGTCGAGCCCATCGACCAGCTCGAGCCCGGACACCATGGGGGTCAGCGGTCCAGCCTCGGGAGCGTCGTTGAGGTCTCCGAGGACGACGTAGCGGGCGTCGGGACGGGTGCGGTCGGCGACGACGCGGGCGATGGTCTCGGCCTGGCGGGTGCGCAGCTCGTCATTGGCCTGCGCCGTGGCGGCGGGGTCCGGGTCGTCGAACGGGATGAACTTGGACTTGAGGTGGGTGACGAAGAGGATCAGGAGCCTCCGGCGCCGGGTTGCGTTGAACACCTGGAGCTCCAACAGGTCGCGCCCGAACACCGGCATCGTCGGGACGGCCGGGTGGACCTCGAAGCGGTGAGTGGTGACGTTGGCGGTCGGCAGCCGGGAGAGAACCGCAACGTCGATGAACCGCGGGTCGTTGCCCTCGATGAGGACCTCGTACGGGTACGGCTGGGCGAGAAGGTCGCGATTGAACCGCCGCAGCGCGTCGAGGTTCTCCACCTCCTGGAGTGCGAGCACATCGGCGTCCACGGCGGCGATGCGGGCAGCGAGCGCCTGCTGGGCGGCGGCGGGCTTGCCCTCGATGAGCTCGCCCCGTACGCCCTTCTGAATCCGGACGATCGGTGTCGACGAGCTCGGCTCGTCGAGCTGGGGTGGGGGGTCGTCAGGCCCGGTGCCCTGGCCCACGAACACCCATTGATACGTGGTCTCGACGTTGCGGTCCGCGGCGGGCAGCGTCCCGAGGTCGGCCTCGAAGTTGAACCGATCGAACAGGTTGTTGAGGTTGAACGTCGCCAGGCGCACGTCCATGGGCGACGGGCGGGTCAGCGGCGGCGGAAGGCGCCGGACAGGTCGGAGGCGTCGAACGCGGGGTCGACGGGCAGCTTCGTGGCCCAGCGGTACAGCGCCGTCTTGTAGACGGCCGAGAGGGCCGACACGACGGCGGCGACGGCGATCACCCAGGTCGCCGCGAGCGCCACGCCCACGACCTGCACGGCGAGAACACCTGACGCGATCGCGCCCGCTCCGAGCGCGATGCCGGGCAGGGCGAGCAGGAAACCGAGCAACCCCATGCCGAAGGTGAACGTGATCTGCTCGCCCCACGTGGTCCGCAGCAGCTGTGACGAGCGCTTGAAGCTGTCGATCGGCCCCATGTCCTCGAACACGATGACCGGTAGCGCCAGGAAGGACATGACGCTGAATGCGAGGTTTCCGAGCGAGCCGAGGATGCGACCGGCGAGGCCCAAGCGCTCCTGGATCAGGTCGAGGACGAGGGACACGACGGTGGCGAGGAAGGCCCAACCGAACAACCGGCCCGAGCGAGCACGAGCGGCGTCGAACGCCGTGGCGAGCGTCGGATCGGCCCCGTCCATCCGCTGGCCGGCGCCGGCGACCACGGCGGCCTGGCCCAGGGCGGTAACCCAACTCGCGGCGATGGCCGCCACCGCCACGATCAACCACAGCGCGAAGGTGCTGGCATCGGACTCGTCGGTGCCGCCGAGCAGCAGCACCCCGGGCCCGGCGATCATCCCGAATGCCACCAGCGCCGCCACCCCGGCGACGATCGGGATCGCGATCAGCTCACGGTCACGGGAGAGCACCTGCCACGACGCCTGCGCGAGGCGCCACGCGTTGGAGATACGTCCCACCGGGCGTGAGCTTAAAGGCCCAGCGGAACGGCGGGACAGTTCTGCGGCGGACAAGCAACGAACACAGGTTCGCACACGCCCCGGCGCCAGGATATGGCGGGGTCGCCAGATCGTCGGTCGGGCCTTCCGCGGCGTACCGTTGTCGGCTGTGCCGGACAAGCGCCAGACCTCCAAGCAGCGCCGGGCAGCCCGCAACCGGGCATCCCGTGACGCGCTCGCCGCCCGTCGGACCAACGCTGTGATCAGCGGGCCTTCCTCTGTTTCGTCGCATGGCTCGAGGGCGGGTTCGACCAGCTCAGAATCGGCGACCACCGCGAGCGCCACCACCGGCAGGGGCGGCGGCCTGCTCGGCGCGAGGGGCAACCGCCGCCCGGGTGACCTGGCGGTGATGCTGGCGCTGGGCCTCGCGATCGTGTCGGCCATCGCGGTTCTGTTCCAGCGGGTCGACGTCGACGATCGGGGAGAACCGTTGCCGGCTGCGTTCAAGGGCGTAGCCATCATCGCTATCGAGGCCACCGGTCGCGAGGTCCCCGATGCGAGCGCCTCACTGATCGACGCCTACGGGGCGGGGATCCTGTTCGCCGTGGCACTACCGGTGGCAGTGGCCGCTTTCGCGTTCTGGGCGAACCGACGACCAAACCGCAGCCGGGTGCTCACCTTCAGCATGATCGCCATGGCTGTCGGCGTGCTGTTCAGTCCCGGAATCGGTACGTTCTTCTTCCCGTCGCTGATCGCCCTCGCCGTCGGCACCTACCAGGTCCGCAAGGCCGACATGCCGGCGCGGGTTGCGGAGAGGGCGGCACCGACTCGGGAGCGCGGCGTCATCGACGCCGAGTCCGAGGAGCTCGAGGACGAGCCGATCGACGATGGCGTCGACGCCGCCACCGGGGACGGCGGTGGCGACACCGACGGCATCGGCGACCAAAGTGCCGAGGCCGCGGGCGACGAGGCCGCCGATCCGCTCGCCGAGCTCGAGGCGGAGCTGGATGCCGAGGAGCGCTCCCGCCGGGGTGCGGGCGGCGGTCCGTCCCGCGGCTCGACGCCGGAGGAGTGAGCGCCCCGGATTCGGGCCCCGGCGACGCCGTGCGCGTGCGGGTGGTGGTCGCGGGCCGGGTCCAGGGTGTGTGGTTCCGTGAGAGCTGCCGGCGCCAGGCCGAGCACCTCGGCGTCACCGGCTGGGTGCAGAACCTGCGCGACGGCAGCGTCGAGATCGAGGCCCAGGGCGGCCGGGTCGCGGTCGACGCGCTGGTGGCCTGGGCCCGCGACGGTCCCCGGCTGGCGATGGTCGAGTCGGTAACCGTCGACCCGTTGCCGGTCGCGGCCCCCGATTCGCCGGCAACACGGCGATTCGCCGTCCGCTGACGGGCGGCCCGGGCCAGATGCCGGCCGCTACGGTGCCGCCACCGTCCCGCTGAGCGCGGCAGACGCCAGCACGGTGGCCGACTCCAGTTGCTCGGCCGCCTGCACCCCGTCCGCACCCGCGGCGATCCCGCTCGGCTCGGCAAGGGCGTAGATCCGGAAGTCGTAGTTGTGCGTTCCGGACGGCGGGCAGGGACCCGACCATCCCAGTCGTCCGAAGTCGTTGAGCTGCTCGACCGCCTGGGAGGGCGGGTCCCCACGGGCCAGTCCACCGGCGTCCGAGGGCAACCCGGCGATCACCCAGTGGACGAACCCGTCGGCGTCGGGATCGCGGACCACCAGTGCCAGCTCGGCGGTGCCCGCCGGCACCCCGGCCCACATCAGCGGCGGTGACACATCGTCGCCCACGCAGGTGTGCTCGGTGGGGATCGGCTGCCCGTCCCGGAAAGCCGGGCTGGTGAGCCGCAGCGTCGTGACGGTCGTCGGCGATGCTGCGCCGCCGGCGCCGGCCTCGCCGCCGGTCCCACCCCCCGTGCCCGCGGCGACATCGGTCGTGGAGGGCGCGGCGGCCGCGGTCGAGGTCGTGCTCGCAGACGTCGTGGTCTGGTCGGAGCTGGGTGCCCGCAGCTCCTGGCCTTCGTCGCCGCACCCGGCGAGCACGAGGGCCACGACGCAGGTCGCCAATACCCACCGCATCGGTCGAGTGTTGCAGATCGTCCGCATCCCGCCGCCGCGGGTGCAGCCTGCGAGGTACACCGCGCGCCATCGATGGTGTTGCAGACTGTCGGCGCTCCGATGGATGGCCCCTCGACCACCTCGTGAAACCACAGCACCGATGCGATGGCTCTTGCCCCCCGTGGCGCGGTTGCGCGCACTCCTGGGGCCGGACGCGGCCGGCGTCCGGCAGAGCCTCGTCGCGCTCGGGCTGAACTCGAGCACCAGCCTCGTCGCCGGCGCGTTCCTGGGCGCGATCACCGACACGCTGGCGCGCTATCCGGGCCTCCTGGTGCTGGTGCCGGCCGCCATCGGTCTGCGCGGCAACATCTTCGGCGCGTTCGGCAACCGCATCTCGACGTCGATCCACGCCGGTAGCTTCCGCTGGTCACTGCGGGGCGAGGCGGTGCTCGGCCAGAACGTGATGGCCTCGATGCTGCTCACCATGGCCATGTCGCTGGCGCTGGCGGTCGTGGCCAAGACGGTGGCGGTGGGGATGGGGCTGACCGATTCCATCGACCTGTGGTCGATGTCGACGGTGTCGATCGCCGGTGGTGTGCTCGGCTCGGTTGTGGTGTTGGCCGCGGCGTTGGGGCTGACCGGCGGTGCCGTGCGCTACGGCTGGGACCTCGACAACGTGACGGCGCCGTTGGTCTCGACCCTCGGCGACGTGCTCACGCTCCCGGCTCTTTACCTGGCCACGCTGTTGCTGGACATCCCGGTGCTGACGTCCACCGTCGGGGCCGTGCTGATCGTCACGTCGATCCTGGTGCTGGTTGCCGGGTGGCAGTCGTCGACCGAAGGACTGCGGCGCATCGTGCGGGAATCCGTGCCGGTGCTGCTGGTTGCAGGTTGCGTCAGCGCCGGCGCCGGCGTCGTCCTCGAGAAGTCGTTCGCGCGCTTCGATGCGTTGCCGGCGCTGCTGGTGCTGGTCCCCGCGCACCTGTCGAGCTCTGGGGCGCTCGGCGGCATCCTGTCGGGCCGGCTGTCGTCGAAGCTGTTCCTGGGATTGGTCGAGCCCCAGACCAGGCCCAACCGCGAAGCCCGGCGCGACATCTCCCTGGTCTTCCTCCTCGCCGTGCCGGTGTTCGTCTTCAACGGGTTCGGGGCGCACTGGGTCGCCCGGGCCCTCGGCGAGGCCAGCCCCGGACTGGGTCAGATGGTTGCCGCCTCCCTCATCGCCGGGGGACTGGCCGTGCTGTTCGTCGTGACCGTCGCCTACTACGGCACGGTGGCCGCCTACCGCACCGGCGTCGATCCCGACACGTACGGCATCCCGGTGGTCAGTTCGTCGGTTGACTTCGTGGGCGCCTTCACCCTCATCATCGCCATCGCCCTGCTGGGGCTCGCCTGATCCGCCTATCGTCTGAGGTCGATACTCGCAATGGACGACAGACCCCGAAATCTCCGGGCCATGCTCGCCGAGGTCAAGGACCTCTCGGAGCTCATGGTCGATCTTGCCTACGCCGCCCTCTACTTCGGCGATCCCGACATGGCGGAGGAGGTCGGCGCCCTCGAGGAGCGCATGGATGCGCTGGTGCACGACATGCGCTCGGTCTGCGTCATGGCCGCTCGCAACCCGCGCGAGGCCGACGCCATGGCATCCGTCCTGCAGGTGATCTCCGCCATCGAGCGCATCGCCAACGCCGCCGTCGACATCGCCCGGATCGTCACTCACCGGCTCGGGATTCCGCGCGAGCTCGTCGCCGACCTGTCCAACGCCGAGGAGGTGTCGCACCGGGTACGGGTGCGCGACGGTTCGCACCTCGCCCGCCGGCCGCTGGCCGACCTCGAGCTGCCGGTCCAGACCGGCATGCGCATCGTGGCCATCCGGCGTGACCGCGAGTGGATCACCGACGTGGAGGGCGAGGAGATCCTGCTCCCGGGCGACGTGCTGTTCCTGCGGGGATCCCCGGCGGGCATCACCCGACTGCGGGAGCTCGCCGCGGCCCCGCTGTGGGAGCCGCCGACGCCGCCGGAGGACGGCACGCTCACCGACCTCGACCGCGCCATCGACGTGCTGGTCGAGATGAAGAACGTCTCCGAGGCTGCCGTGGGGTTGGCCTACTCGGCGCTGGTGCTGCGCGACCTCGGGTTGGCTGCCGAGGTGCGCCACCTGGAGGACCGCCTCGACGAGATGAAGGATCGCCTGGAGCTGTGGGTGCTGCGCGCCAGCTCGGGCGACATCGACCCGTCGCCGCTGCGGGGACTGCTCCACCTGTCCCAGGCCGCCGAGGACCTGGGCGATTCGGCGCAGCAGATGGTCTGGCTGATCGAGAAGCACGAGGAGGTGCACCCGATCATCAAGATCGCGCTGGGGGAGAGCGACGAGGTGGTGGTGCGGGTCCCGGTGGGCCCCGGCTCGCCGGCCGACGGCGCCACCCTCCACGACCTCCAGCTCGACGTGGATCCCGGATTCCACGTGCTCGCCGTGCGGCGGGGTGGCCGCTACATCTACTCCCCCAGGGGTCACGTCGAGCTACACGCCGGGGACGAGCTGATCGCCAGTGGTCCCGACGAGGGCCATCCGCTGCTCGCCGCCCGCCTGGGCTGGCGCCTCGAGGAGGACGAGGACACGGGCCAGGAGCGGCTCGAACCCCTGGCCGGGGTCGGCTAGTCGGGTAGCGCTCAGACGTAACCGCGCAGGCGGGTGGCGTCGGCGACGCGCCGGATCCCGATGGCGAACGCGGCCTGGCGCAGGGTCACCCCATGCTCCCGGGCGAAGGCCAACGTGTCGTGGGACGCCTTGGCCAGCCGGTCCGCCAGCTCCGCCAGGAACCGGTCTTCCTTCCAGGTGAACTGCTGGATGTTCTGCGTCCATTCGAAGTACGAGCCGGTGACCCCGCCGGCGTTGGCCAGGATGTCGGGCACCACCAGCACGTCCCGGTCACGCAGGATCTTGTCGGCGCCGGGGGTCGTCGGGTGGTTGGCGGCCTCGACGACGATGCGCGCCCGCACCCGGTCGGCGTTGTCCTCGGTGATGACGGACTCGACCGCGGCCGGGATGAGCACGTCGACGTCGAGCTCGATCAGCTCCGCGTTGCTCAGGGGCTCGATGCCGTCGGATCCCGCCAGATCGACGACCGATCCGCCCGCCCGCACGGTGGCGATCGCCTTCGCCACGTCCAGCCCCTCGGGGTGGACGATGCCGCCCCTCACGTCCGACACGGCCACCACCGCGGCTCCCCGCTCGGCCAGCTCGTGCGCCGCCCAGCTCCCGACGTTGCCGAACCCCTGCACCGCCACCCGCTGGCCCGGCAGTTCGACGCCCCGGTGCGGGCAGCAGGCGCCGAGCACGTAGACGACGCCACGGCCGGTGGCGGAATCACGTCCCGGGGCCCCACCGAAGTCCAGCGGCTTACCGGTGACGATCGCCGGGCTGTAGCCGTGCACGGACGAGTACGCATCCATCATCCAGGCCATCACCTGGGCGTTGGTGCTGAGGTCGGGGGCGGGGATGTCGCGGTAGACGCCCAGCACGTGGTGGATCGACTGGGTGAACCGCCGGGTCATGCGCTGTAGCTCGTCGGTGCTCATGCCGGTCGGATCGACCGCGATGCCGCCCTTCGCTCCGCCGAACGGCAGCTCCATGAGCGCGGTCTTCCAGGTCATGAGCGACGCGAGGGCCCGGACCTCGTCGAGGTCGGCACGCGGGTGGAAACGCACGCCGCCCTTGTAAGGACCACGGGCGCCGTTGTGCTGCACCCGGTAGCCACGCGCCACCATCAGCTCCCCGTCGTCGAGCCGCACGGGCACCTGCACCGCCAGCTCGCGGTAGCTGGTGGTGAGCACGCCGTACAGGTCGTCGTCGAGGTCGATGACCCGCGCGGCCTCGGTGAAGTACTGATTGACCGCGTCGATGGCGGACTGCTCAGGCACGGCGACCTCCTCGGGGCGCCGAGGTCATGGCGGGGCTCAGTCGGGCGGCGGCGAGATCGGTGGATCCGATGGCGCCGGACGGGCGGCGCGAGCGGCGGCCCTGGCTCCGGCGTCGGGAACCGTCGGCTCGGCGCCGCCGTCGTCCGCCCCGTTGCTGTTGTTGCCACCCAGCAGGTCGGCCACGGCGGTGAGCGACCCAGCGATGCCGGCGAGCTCCGTGGGCACCACGATCTTCGTGGCCCGCCCGTCGGCCATGGCGCGGAGCGCCTCGAGGTACTTGATCGTGAGCAGGGGGGTATCGGGAGCGCCCTCGTGGATCGCGCCGTAGACAGACAGGATGGCCCCGGCCTCGCCCTCGGCCACGGTCTCCTGGCGGAACTTCTCGGCCTCCGCCACCCGCTGGATGGCCTCGGCCTCGCCCTCGGCCCGCAGGATGCGCTGCTGCTTGTCGCCCTCGGCCCGCAACACCGCGGACTGCCGGTCACCCTCCGCACGAGTGATGGCGGCCTGCCGTTCGCCCTCGGCCGACGTCACCACGGCCCGCCGCGTCCGCTCGGCCTTCATCTGCTCGTGCATCGCGTGCATGACGTCGGTCGGCGGCTCGATCCGTTGGATCTCGACCCGGGCAACCCGCACGCCCCACTTGTCGGTGGCGTCGTCGAGGATCTCCCGCAGCTCGGTGTTGATCTTCTCGCGCGATGTCAGCGCCTCGTCGAGCTGCATGTCGCCGATCAGGTTGCGCAGGTTGGTCTGCGCCAGCTTGGTCACGGCCAGCATGAAGTTGGCGACGTTGTAGACCAGCCGCTGGGGCTCGGTCGGCTCGTAGTAGATGACGGCGTCGACCGAGACGACGACGTTGTCCTCGGTGATGACCTCCTGGGGCGGCACGTCGACGACCTGCTCGCGCATGTCCACCGGCCGCAGCATCTGGTAGATGGGCGCGATGAGGTGGAAGCCCGGGTCGACCGTCTCCTTGTACTTGCCGAGCTGCTCGACCAGGCCCTTCTGGTAGGGACGGACGATGCGCACCCCTGCCGCCACGTACACGATGACGATGACGGCGAAGACGATGAGCAGGACGGTCATTGCGGTCACGGCGGCGCCTCCTTGATCCTGATCCTCATTGCTCGAGCTCGTCGGGGGCCGAGGTCGAGAGCTGGTCGACGGCGGCGACGATCACCCGGGTCCCCTGCACGTCGGCGACCCGGACGGCGGTGCCTGGGGGGATCGCCGATCCGTCGGTCGACTGGGCCCGCCATTCCTCCCGGTCGACCCGCACGAGGCCGACGTCCCCGCCGGCCGGAATCTGACGGAGCACGACCGCCGCCTGTCCCAGCAGGCGCCGTGAGCCGACGCCGCTGTCGTCGACCGACCGGTTGAGCCGACGCGCCACTGGGCGCAGGGCCGCCAAGACCGCCAGGGACACGCCCACGAAGACCAGCCATTCGATGACGATGTTGACGTCGAGGAACGCCAGCACGGTGGCGACGAGGGCACCGATGGCGAAGGGCAGCAGGAAGAACGACCCGGGGCTCGTCAGCTCGCCGATGGCGAACACCGCCGTGGCGATGATCCAGACCCAGCGCCAGTCCTCGGGACTGTCCATTTGGTTTGCCTCGTGCGCTCCGCTAGCCGGAACGGGGAACTGATGTCCCCTATACCAGGGAATCTATCCCGCCCCCGGACTCGAGGTGTGCCGCACCGCGGTCAGTTTGGGCGCGGTCCGGCGACGGTAGCGTGACCCGCGATGCCTGATCCTGAACTCTGCCTGCTCTCGGTTCACGCTCATCCCGACGACGAGGCGTCGAAGGGGGCCGGCACCATCGCCCGCTATCACGCCGAGGGTGTGCGCACGGTGCTGGTGACCTGCACCGGGGGCGAGGCCGGCGACATCCTCAATCCGGCCATGGACCGGCCCGAGGTGGTGGCCGACCTGCCCGCGGTCCGGCGCCGCGAGCTGGCCCGGGCGGCCGAGATCATCGGCTACGAGGAGGTGGTCATGCTCGGCTATCGCGACTCGGGCATGCCCGACACCGAGCCCAACCACCATCCCGACGCCTTCGCCAACGCCCCGCTCGACGAGGCCGTCGGGCGGCTGGTCGCCATCATCCGCCGGGAGCGTCCGCAGGCGATCGTCACCTATCCCGACGATCAGAGCGGCTATCCGCATCCCGACCACCTGCGGGTCCACGACATCTCCATGCCGGCGTTCGAGCGTGCCGGTGATCCCGACGCGTACCCCGACGCCGGCGATCCCTGGCAGCCGCTCAAGCTCTACTACTCGGTGTGGTCGCGCCGGCGCATCGAGGCCATGCACCGGCGCTTCGTCGAGCTCGGGCTCGAATCGCCGTTCCCTCCCGAGTGGTTGGAGCGCGAGTCCCAAGACGACCGCATCACCACGACGATCGACCTCGCCGGCTTCAACGACGTGCGGTTCGACGCGCTGCTGGCGCACGAGACCCAGGTCGACCCCACGTCCCCGTTCTGGTTCGGATTGCCGCGGGACGAGCAGGCGGCGATCCACCCGTTCGACGACTACATCCTCGCCCGCAGCCTGGTCGACACCGAAAAGCCCGAAGCCGACCTGTTCGCCGGCGTTCGCAGCCGGGTGGGCCGTCGAGCGTAGGTGCGGTCGGAGCCGTCGGGTAGGTCGTGGGAGGGGTCAGCTTCCTGGGGGCCGAATGGTTGGCGCTGGTGTGCGCGGCGTTCGGCAAAGTGCCGCCCTGCCCGGGGGCGACCGCGCGGATCCAGCGCGTGGTCACGGGCGCACCCGGCGGCGACGTCGCGTTCACGCTGACTTTCGAGGACGGGCGGTTGCTGGACGCAGCCGCTGCCGCAGGGCGCGATCCGGGTCCCGACGCTGAGCTGACGATCACAACGACCTACGCCGACACGCTGCTGCTGGCGTCCGGGGATCTCGATCTCAGCGTCGCGGTCATGCAGGGACGGGCCAAGGTGGCCGGGTCCATGAGCGCGCTGCTGGCGATCCTGCCTGTCACCCGGAGCCGGGAATTCCGGGCCGCCCGCGCCGTCGTGCACGAGCGCACGGCGCCTGCGGGGTGACGCCCCGCCGCTACGCGCTCCGCTGGAGGTCGCGCAGCTCGCGGTAGCCGATGAGGCTGGCACCAGCCCGTTCGAGCATGGTGCGCAGGCTGCGGTCGGTGACCACCAGGTCATGGTCGTCGACCCGAGCCGCCCAATCTGTGGTCAGCGCCCGCAGCTCGGGAGAATCCACGGCCGGATGGACGTAGACCTCGGTCACCCCCGCCTGCAGGTCGTGGACCGCCCGCTCGATGTCGCGGCGGCTACCGACGCCGCCGCGGACGTAGACGAAGTGGTCGGGAAAGACCGCGCCCTCCTCCTCGGCCAGTTTTCGGAAAGGAAAGCCGATGGTGCGTTCGGTCGAAGCGCCCGACAGCCGGATGGGCAGGCCGAACTCCAGGGCCAAGTCGAGGTAGATGTCGAAGAACTCGGCCTTGAGCTGGAGCGTCCCCATGTGGCTGTCGAGGTGGCTCACGTCGAAGCCCCAGAGGATCGCTCTTTCGACCTGGGCCCGCAGCTCCCGGCGGGCCTCGTCGAGGTCGGCATGCTCCCAGAGGTCACGCTGAGTGCGCGGGAAGCCACCGTCGCCATCCAGCAGCGAGGGGGCGTGGGTGATGGGCCCCCAGCGGTAGAGGTCGTGCTCGGCGTTGAGCGTGAGGTGCACGCCCACGTCCTCCCCCCGGTAGCGCGCTGCGGCCTCGCGCGCCCAGGGACAGGGGACCATCAGCGACGCGCTGGTGGCGACCCCGTCGCGCAGCGCCTCGTAGATGCCCACGTTGGCGGCGTGGCAGGAGCCGAGGTCGTCGCAGTTGACGATCAGCAACCGGTCGTCGCGGCCGTAGCCGAGCCGTTCGGCGAGCGTGGTCATCGGACCGAGGCTATCGCTGGCCACGGCGCTAGCCGAGGGGCACGTCGGCGCCGCCACATGCCGTCCAGAGGCCGACGCCCGCGGTGCGCGCCTCGCGCTCGGCCTGTTCGAAGTCGGCCCGGTGGGCGGTGTTGGGCGGATAAGCGAGCGGCTCAGCGAAGCCGCCGGTCACCTGGGCGACGTTGAGGAACAGGTCGTCGCGGGCGCGGTAGACGTAGGCGAGCAGCCGGTCGTACTGGTCACGGGCCTCGACGTCGCGCTCCAGCCGGATGGCCGTGCCGGGCGGCGCCAGCGCGGCGAGTTGCTGCGACGCCTCGGCCCCGAAGCACTCGTCGGGGCGATCGGGGGCGACCGTCTCGGGCGTGTCGATGCCGATGAGGCGCACGTGCACGTCGCCCCCGTCGAGGTCGACCACCAGCGTGTCGCCGTCGATGACCTCGACGACGGTCGCCGTGCCCGGGGGTCCCTGCGTGCCGGCGCGGCGCGGGGCGAGCCCGAACATGACCACCGCGGCAGCGGCGGTCCCGCCGAGGACCGCCACCAGCAGCACAGGCGTACCGGAGCGACGGGTTGAGCTCGTGGACAAGGCGACTCCCGGGTCGACGGCATCGGGTCGTGGCGGCCGTCAGCCGCGATCCGGAAGAGACCCGTGGGCCGGGGGGAGTGATGACCGAGGCCGGTGCCGGGTACCGGCTAGGCGCGCTCGATGATCGTGCCGGTGCCCAGTCCGCCGCCGCAGCACATCGTGATGAGCGCCGTGGAGCCGTCGGTGCGCTCGAGCTCGTGGACCGCCTTCGTCATGAGGAAGGCCCCGGTTGCGCCCAGCGGGTGACCGAGGGCGATGGCGCCCCCGTTGGGGTTTGTGCGGTCGAGGTCGGCGCCCAGCTCGCGCTGCCACGCCAGCACGACCGAGGCGAAGGCCTCGTTGATCTCGACCAGGTCGATGTCGGCGAGTGCCATGCCGGTGCGGGCCAGCAGGCGCTGGGTGGCGTCTATCGGGCCCGTGAGCATGAGGATCGGATCCACGCCGACGAGGCAGGTGTCGACAACCCGGGCCCGTACCCGCAGGCCCAGGTCAGCAGCCTTGTCGGCGGTCATCATGAGCAGCGCGGCGGCACCGTCGCTGATCTGGGACGAGCTGCCCGCCGTATGGACCCCGTCGGGACGAGCCACCGGCTTGAGCGCGGCCAGCGCCTCCAGGCTGGTGTCGCGCAGCCCCTCGTCACGGGCGACGTGGTGGGTGGTGCCCCTGGGCTTACCCTCGTCGTCGACGTCGGGGGCGTCGACCGGCACCACCTGCGTGTCGAACCGCCCTTCGGCCCAGGCCCGGGCGGCCCGTTGCTGCGATAGCAGGCCGAACTCGTCGGTGTCGGTCCGGGTGATGCCCCACTTGTCGGCGATGCGCTCGGCGCCTTCGAACTGGGACGTGAACTCGTAGCGGGGGAAGTAGGTCTTCGGGATGGGCACGCCCAGGCCGAGCTGCTTGGACGAGTTGGACCCGATCGGCACCCGGGACATCAGCTCCACCCCACAGGCGATGGCCACGTCGACAGCGCCCGACGCCACCAGGCTCGTCGCCACATTGGTGGCCTGCTGGGAGGAGCCGCACTGGCTGTCGACGGTGGTGGCGGCGGCGCCGAGCGGGAGACCGGCGCTCAGCCAGGCGGTACGCGTGATGTTGAACGACTGCTCGCCGACCTGGCTGACGCACCCGCCCACGACCTGCTCGACCTCGGCGGGATCGATGCCGGAGCGCCCGACGACCTCGCTCACGGCGGCGCCGAGGAGGTCGGCCGGATGAACGGTGGACAATCCGCCGTTGCGGCGCCCGACGGGCGTGCGCACGGCCTCGACGATCACGACGTCAGCCATGGGACCTCACGCTAGTGGACCCTCGGGCGACCGCCCCGAAGGCACCGCCCG
>Ga0299914_10001041_pt1 | contig 17721 bp, 23 predicted proteins | sample RVTome_10_FD_201361 | JGI IMG/M metagenome (GOLD analysis project Ga0299914, IMG submission 201361) | Soil microbial communities from uranium-contaminated site in the Upper Colorado River Basin, Wyoming, United States - RVT153D57 (version 2) ...
GAACCGTTCCTATTTCTTCGGCGGCATCGTCGGTCGCTATGCCGGGCGCATCGCCGACGCGCGCTTCGATCTCGACGGCCGCGAGGTGCGGCTCCAGGCCAATGACGGCCCCAACGCCTTGCATGGCGGCGTCGGCGAGAGCTTCATCGCCAAGGTCTGGCGGGTCGAGTCGCTGCCCGCGAGCGAGGGCGTCGGCGCGATCCTCCATTACAGCTCCGCCGATGGCGAGCAGGGTTTTCCCGGCCGCCTTGACGTCGCCGTCACCTACCGCCTGCAGGCCGGCGCGCTCAGGATCGACTATCACGCGACTACCGACGCGCCGACCGTGCTCAACCTCACCAACCACAGCTATTTCAACCTCGCCGGCGCCGATTCCGGCCCGGTCTTCGGCCACCGTCTGCAGTTGTTTGCCGACCGCATCGTCGCGGCAAGCGAGGCGGGAATTCCGACCGGCTCATTCACCCCCGTCGCCGGCACCGCCTTCGATTTTCGCGAGGAACGTCCCGTCGGCGATTGCCTGGAGGATGCGATGCCGCGGATCGGCGGCTTCTGCGGCTACAATCACAGCTGGCTGGTCGAGGGCGCCGGCGCCGGCAATTGGGAACCGACGCTCGCCGGCCGGCTCACCGAGCCGCAGTCCGGCCGCACGCTCGAGGTGCTGACCACCGAGCCGACCTTGCACGTCTATGTCGCCAACCATTTCCCCGGCGAGGACATGGGCGCCGCCGGCGTGCCGCTGCTTCCGCACCACGGCATCGCGCTCGAGACCCAGCACCTGCCAGACAGCCCCAACCGCCCCGAATTCCCGTCGACCCTGCTTCGCCCGGGCGAGACCTTCCGCTCCACCACCATCTACCGCTTCGGTGTGGACGGGGAGAGGGGCGAAGGGGAGCGGGGTTAGGCTCCAAACCCTCTCCCCCTCTTGGGGGAGACCTGGAGAGAGGGGGCGCTCCGAAGGAGCGCGCTCTGCCTGCAGCAGCGCCCCCTCTCCCTACCCTCTCCCGGTGGGGAGAGGGGTCATTCCGCGCCCTACTGCCCCATGTTCAGCACGAAGACCGGCCCGATATCCACCGTCTGCCGCCCCGTTGCGAGATGGAGCGAGACGTTGAGCGCGCCTTCGGCATATGCGCGGTCGGCGCGGCCGCGTATCTCGTGCATCGCCCATTCGGGGCCGATCGTCGCCGGCCCGGAAAAGAGCGCCGTATAGGGCTCTGCCGCGAGCTGCACCGAATTGTAGGGCAGGGTTGCGCTGGTCGCCCCGTCCTCGCCGCGCTCCAGCCGTGCCCAGAAAGCGAGGATGAGCGCGTCGCCGGCCTGAACCGCCCGGGTGATCGGCACCGACAGCTGGACCGTCCAGGGCTGGTCGCTGCGCCCGGGCACCGGCACGCGCAGCGCCTTGCCGCCCTGGACGCTGTCGTCGCTGCGCACGCGCGCATTGCGCACGCCCTCGATCCGATATTCTGCCGGCACGGGCACCGAGATGATCCGGTCGACGATGTCGTCCTGGGCAATGGCGCCCGCGGGCGCCAGCGCCGGCGTGGCGATCAGAAGGGCGGCGGCGATCCAGCGGCGCATTTCCGACTCCTCCCCATGAAGCCGTTTCTATTTATCGGACAATACGCCGATTGCCGCCGTCTTCAAGGCTACTCGCTATCCCACTTGTGCCACGTCGAGGCTCCCGGCCGGCAGCGGCTGCAGCAGGTCTGCCGCCGGCACCGCAGGGTCGAGCCAGCGCCCCCAGTCCTTGCGGCCGAGCACCACCACCTGCCGGTCGTGATAGGGCGCGACGTCCGGCCCGGGCGCGCAGGTCAGCATCGTATAGGCCTCGCCCACCTCGGCGTCGGTCCGCCACAGGCCGGCGATGCAGAACCAGTCCGCGCCGGAAAGGGTGAACAGCCACTTGTCCTTGCGCGTCTTGCTCGGATCGGCCGGCGCGGTGAACTCATAGAAGCCGTCGGCGACGATCAGGCAGCGTCCGCGCGGGAACTCGCGCCCCTCGGAACGATAATTGTAGACCGGCTTGCCTCGCGGTCCCGGCCACGACCAGCGGCGCATGACGAGCTCGGCTCTCTCCCCTTCGTCCGCCGCCCGGATGATCGCATTGCGGTCGGTGATCCGGATCGAATCGAGCGGTTCGAAATTGGGGATGCCCTCGGGGAAGATCAGAGGGATGCGGATCTGGCTCCAATCCTCGCGGACCTGGCCCAGAGCGATGCGGCGGCGCTGCTCGTTGCACATCGGCCGGGTCGCGATACCCTAGACGCAGCGCAGCGCGTGCCGCTCGATCGCCTCGCGGATCGCGCCGCCGCCCGGCCGGGTGACGATGGCGCCGAGCTTGCGCGATCGGCCCTCCGCGATCATCTCGGGCGGCAGCGCGCCGCCTTCGGCCATCACCACCAGCCCGAGCGTCCCGTCGCGGCGCTGGCAATAATAGGCGTCGTCGCTGCCACGATAGACGCGGTCGTTATAGTCGAGCGCATGGCCGTCGCCGCTCGCCGGGCGGTAATGCAGCGCATAATCGCCGCCCCACGGATCGCGCGGGCCGGTGCAGCCGGCGACCAGCATGGCGGCGAGCGCCGGAAACAGATACCTGAACATGGTCAGCCTCAATGCCGGATCACGCCCGGCGACGCAACGCGCCGCTGCCCGGCGGGTTCGCCGACCGGGGCTGCTCCTCCCGAACTCGGGGAGAAAGGCGTGCTCGGGCGCGAGGCCCGGCTCAGCCGCTCTTGGGTAGCCCCGGAGCGGCGCCGTCCTGCTGCATCTCGGCGATGCATTGCTGGACCGCTTCGGTCTGGCCCGGTCCGCCGGGGGTCAGCTGGGCGAGCTCGCTGGCGCTCTTGCCCTCCATGATCCGGTCGGTCGCGCAGGTGCACAGCCGTTCCCAGTCGAACCCGGCCATCTGCGGCGGCACCGATGCCCCGCTCGAGGCCGACACGCAGCCCTGGATCGAGCTGGTACGGAAGGTGTTGCGGGCGTCTTCCTCTGAGCCGCAGGCCGCGAGGGCGGCGAGCGACAGTATCGAAACGGCGGCAAGCAATCTGCGCATATTGGACCCCCTGCTTCGTTCGTGGCGAACGGCTCAATAAGCGCCGCCGCGCCGCGCTTGTAAACCCCGGCGCGTTCGGGCCCGCATTGTCGCCCGAGCCCGGCATCGGCCACCCTATCGCGGCAGCCGGAAAAGCTGTGTGACTATAAGTGCTTGTCATCGGAGCCGGCGGCGGCCGGCCGTCGAGGGCGTGGCACGCCGGTGCTGGGTCGGCGGGTCGCTCCGACGTCAGGCGACGATTTGCGGCTTCGGCCGCAGTGCGTCGAGCCGCTCATAGGCCTCGATCACCGACCGATAGGATTCGGCGAGCTCGAGATGGGCGGCACGGTCGGCCGTGTTGACGGCCTGGGCGGCCCGCACGCGTTCGGCCCGTTCGCGCTGGCGGTAATGGTGAAGGTCCATCCGCGCTTCCAATGCCTGTGCAAGCGGGAGCGCATCGTCTCTCTCAGCCGCCGGCCTGCTCACGAGAACGATCGCCGGCGATGCGTCTCCTTACCCGATTCCGGCCGGCGACGCACTGATGTCGATCAAGCCCGCAAAGGGTAGGGGTCGGCAGACTCAATCTTCCCAGCGATTTCGCGGGAAGGACGCATCGCGCGCTCCCCCTCAGCTCCGGATCAGGCGCTTACCGGAACTCCGATGGCAGGGCGCGAGTTCTGCTCCCAGGATCGCCAGCGAGGCGGCGGCCAGCAGGGCGGTCGCAGCACTGATCGCCGGCCAATGTTGCGAGGGAAGGGCCGTCCGGGCAGCCGGGCCGCCCTTTCCGCGTCGAATCGAGGCGGACCGCAGGCTCGCGGGGAGGTGAAGGCCGGCCCGGCATCGCGAGGGAGGGGCCGCCCGATCCCTCGGCCGGCCCCTCGATCGTCGCTGGGTTCAGTCTCCGCCCCATGCGTTCCGCGCGCCGGGAAGATGGAAGTCCCTGGGGTTCAGACCCTAGACCTCCTCGCCGATCGGCGCGCCGGCCAGCACCGCGTCGAGCCGGGCGTAGCTGGCGGCGATTCCCGCCTCCATGTTCGAATTGAGCATGTTGTCGCGCGCCTCGGCCGAGGCGCAGAGCACCGTCGTCGTCAGCCGCGTCTGGTTGCCGACCGCCTCGAAAAGCTGGGTGTTGACCGTCCCGCCGCCGGTCCAGTCCTCGTCGAACAATTCGGTCGCGACCAGCCGCACCGGCGCGTCGACCGCCTTGTAGGTGCCGCCCATGCCCATCGTGCGCCCGTCCTCATGCTTCCATTCGTGGCGGTAGGTTCCGCCCGGGCGCAGGTCGATCTCGCAGGTCGCCAGCACCCAGCCGTCGGGGCCGGTGAACCAGCGCTTCATCAGCGCCGGCACGGTATGCGCCTCGAACACCAGGTGCGGCGGCGCCTCGAACATGCGGGTTATGACGAGCTCCCGCTCGCCCGATGCGACGATGCTGACTTTGCCGGTCATTGCTTGCGCCCTTTCCTTGCTTGGTGCTCAAGGCCTTTCATTTCCTCCAGCAGCGCGTCGAGCCGTTGGTAGTTGCGCTCCCAGATCTCGCGATAGCGTTCGAGCCAGCCCGCCGCCTCGGCGAGCGGCGTGCCCTCGATCCGGCGCGGCCGCCGCTGCGCGTCCACCGCGGTCGAAACCAGTCCGGCGCGCTCGAGCATCTTGAGATGCTTGGACACCGCCGGCTGGCTCATCGCGAACGGCGCGGCGAGCTCCGCCACCGAGGCCTCGCCCTCGGCGAGCCGCGCCAGGATCGCCCGCCGGGTCGGATCGGCGAGGGCGGTGAACACGGCGTCGAGCTGATTGGATTCCATAACCATGCCTTTCAATAACCAATCAGTTATATAGATCGACATGTCGCGTCAACCCCTTCTTGCTCACGCGGGAGACGGGGGCCGTGGGGAAGGCGGCGGGACCGAGCCTCGGGCTGCCGCCCGGCGAAAATCGCAACGGCCGATGCGGGCGGCGCCGGTCCGCGGCGTCTTGGAGGACGAAGGCGCCTCGCCGTGACCGTTCAACCGCTGGCACCGGTCACCGAGGCAAAGGGGGCCGCCCGGGAAACCGGGCGGCCCTTTCAATTGCGGGGACGCTATACTTAACTCGGCGCCGGCTATTCCGCCGGCGGGTAGTCCAGGCTCGGATACCAGTCCGGATCGCGCCCGCGCGGGGTCAGATCGAGCAGGTTCCACAGCGGCGCCAGGTCGGGCGCGCCGCGCGGATCCTGGCCGGGATCGGTGGATTCGAAGCCCATCTCGCCGCCCCAGAAATGGTGTACGCGCCCGTCGCGCCTGACGAAGACGTTGAGCGAGGCGGTATCGGTCCCGTCCTCCATCAATCCGCGATAGTCGCGCGCGAAATCGTTGCCGGCGCTCGAATAGAAGCGCAGCGCCGTCCAGCCGCGCTCGCGGGCGAAGGCGAGCTGCCGCGCCACCGGCGACAGCGCGATGATTGCCAGCGCCGCCTTCTGTTCGATGTCGCGGGCATTGCCGTCCACCGGCCCGAGCAGGTTGGTGCACATCGGGCACGGCCGCGCCCGCTGCGGCCCGTACATCCAGAAATAGGTGATCAGCGTGTCGTGCGGCCCGAACATCTCGGACAGGCGGGTCTGGCCGCCCTGGTCGTCCTCGAACGCATAATCTTGCCGAACCTCGCCGCCGACCGGCAGCTGCCGCCGCATCGCCGCCACCCGGGCGATATGCCGCCGAAGCTCGATCTCCTCGGCGAGCAGGGCCTCGCGCGCGGCGCGATAGCCGGTCGGCTCGTTCGGCCACGGCCGGCTCTCCAGCGCCGCAAGCTCGGCGGCAGGCTTCAGCGTCTCGGTCTGCGTGACGGGGCGTTCCAGCGTGTCGGACATGTCGGCCTCCTGATCCGGATCGGCCTCGCTTCATAGACCTTAACCGCGCCGCGCGCACCGCGGCCCGTCTGCTTTCTCTCTCCGCTCATCCCGGGCAGCGGCCAGGCCGCAATGGGGCGGTCTTGAGGCCGATCTCCGCGGCGATCATTGCCCGCCGCCGGGCGGATCTCACTCCGGCGGCCGTGGCCGCGGCCCCACCCCCTTGTCCTGCCCGACCGACCCCGGCGGCCCGATCAGGTCGCCGCGTCCGCCGCGCCGGCGGGTCAGGAACACCACCAGCGCCGCCAGCGCCGCGACGATCGGGAACAGCCACAGCGCCCAGCCCGGAAGCCCGGTCCACGCCAGCCAGCTCGACACTTGCCGAGTCGCTCCCTCGCCCGTCCCGGTCGCCGCCTGCTCCGCCGATCCGTCGGCGGCTTCGTTTGCCGCCGCTTCCGACGCCGCGCCGCCTTCGTCGAAAATCGGCTTGTCGCCGGCGGCCGTGCCGTCCGGCGCCGCGACCGGCGGGGCTGCGGCCTCCGGCACCTTGTCGCCGCCGGCCGCGCCGCCCCGGCACTGCGCCAGATAGGGTCCGAGCACGGTCCGGGCATTGCCCTCGTCGAGCCGCGGAAGGCCCGACGCGCCCCGCTCCGCGGTCAGCCGGTCGAGCGCGCAGTGGCACTCCTCGATCGCATCCGCGTTCACGACTCCGCCCCGCCCGACGAGCGGATTGACCTCGAGGCAGACGGGATAGCCCTGCGCCTCGTAGACCGCGGCTTCGGCCTCCTCGACCGCGCCGCGCACGGCCGCGGCCGAAGCCGCGCCCGCGACCAGCAACGCCGCAATTGCGGGGACGCTATACCGAATTCGCATGGCTCGCCTCGCCGTCGACCGTTTGTCGATTCCTCACGATCCGGGCGCTGCGCCGCCCGCCTCGTTCCGCGAGCGTATCAGAAGCGCGGCGACGGTTGAAGCCGCGGGGGAGGGGCCGATATGAGGTGCCGGCGGCCGTCTAGGCCCGGCAGTTGCTCTCGGGCCTAATGCTTGCTCTCGAACAGCGGCACGATCGGCTTGCGCTTCAGCCGCGCCTTCAGCGCCGCGTCGCCGATCCGGTCGACCTCCTCGGTCTTGTCGGCGGCGTTGAGCACCGGCGCGATCTGGACGAGAATGCGCTCGACATGGCGGATATTGCCGAGCTCGGTGGCGAAGCGGGCGCGCACCTGCGGGTCGCGGCCCATCAGATAGGTGGCGGTCTCGAGATACCGGCTAAGCGTCTCGACCTCCTGGCGAAGCCATTCCTCGGTCAGGCAGTCGGATCGCGCCGGCGTCGGCACGGCCAGCGGCGAGGGCTTCTGCACCAGCGGCTCGAGATTGCATTCCTCCCCGCTAGAGGCGGCGAGGTCGGACGGCTGGTAGCCCAGGCTTGAACGGCGCATGTCGCAAGCTCCCCTTTTGTCTCGATCAGGGTAAGCGAACATCGTAAAAGCCGAATTAACGGATTCACGCTCCGTTAGGGCTGTTTTCCAGGGAAGCGGCGACGGCGTCGGCGCCGCCCCTCACCCGACCGGCGCCTCGAGCTTCACCTCGAGCGTGATCTCCGCATTGAGCAGCTTCGAGATCGGGCATCCCGCTTTCGCCCCCTCGGCCAGCTCCCGGAACGCGCCCTCGTCGATCCCCGGCACGTTGGCGGTCAGGGTCAGGTCCGACCGGCTGACCTTGAACCCGTCGCCGTCCTTGTCGAGCTTCACCTTCGCCTCGGTCTCGAGCGTGCCGTCGCTGTGCCCCGCTTTGGCCAGCGCGAAGGACAGGGCCATGGTGAAGCAAGCGGCGTGGGCGGCGGCGATCAGCTCCTCGGGATTGGTGCCCTTCTCCGATTCGAAGCGCGATCCGAAGCCGTAGGACTGGTTGGAGAGCACCCCCGACTGGGTCGAGACGTGGCCCTTGCCCTCCTTGCCGAAGCCTTGGTAGCGGGCGGATGCAGTGCGGGTGATCATGAGCGGAGCTCCCCTCCAGGGCGAATCCCGGCCGGCGCCGGAGAATCGCGGTTGAACGATGGTGGCGCGCAACGCCACGATAGCCGAACCGGCGGGAGGGCCGAAGGTTGCGGACCGGGACGCCGGCCGCAGCCTCCCCTCCGCTCGTCCTGATCTGCCGTCGGGCCGGGCCCGGGCCGCGATCGGCCGGATCCCGATTGCGCATTCCCTGTGCCCGACCTCGGGCGTAGACTCGGCTTATGCCCCGTTTACTCGCTTGCTGCATTCTCGCGCTCCTCCTCACTTTCTCGGCGCAGGAAGCGCTCGCCCGGATTCCGCCGCCCGCGCCGGCGCCGCAAGTCGTCGTCGATGCGCAGGGCGTGGCAATCGGCGGGCATGATGCCGTCGCCTACTTCACCGAAGAGCGGGCCGTGCTCGGCTCGCCAGACTTCGAGCATCGCTGGAACGGCGCCGTCTGGCGCTTCGCCTCGGCTGCGGCGCGCGATCGCTTCGCGGCCGATCCGGAAAGCTACGCCCCGCGCTATGGCGGCTGGTGCGCCTGGGCGATGAGCGAGAACCGGCTCTCCGCCGGCGATCCGGGCGTCTGGCGCATCGTCGACGGCCGCCTCTACTTCAACTGCAGTCCGGAGGCGCAGCGCCGCTGGGAAGCGGATCGCGACGCCGCCATCGCCCGCGGCGACGCCTACTGGGCGCGCCTCCGCGCTGGGGACGAGGCCCGCTGATCGGCCCTGTTCGGGCCGGAACGGCGGGCCCCGCCCACCGCATCCGGTCTATTCGCAGCGCATCTCCTGGCGCTCGATCGCATAGCCGACCGCCGCGCCGCCGGCGGCGCCGATGATCGCCCCGAGCGTCCGCGATCCGCGCGGCGCGATCAGATTGCCGAGCACCGCGCCGACCCCGGCGCCGACCACCAGGCCGATCGTGCCGTCGCGGCGCCGGCAATAATAGCGTCCGTCGGAGCCGCGATAGACATAATCGTCGCGCGCCAGCGGATAGGGTTCGTAGGTGCCGGCGCGATATTGACGCTCGTAATAGCCGTCCCCGTACGGATCGTCGTACGTGGTCGAGCAGGCGCCGAGCGGCGCCAGGGCGAGAGCGGCGGCACAGAGGGTGAAAGCACGCATGATCGGTCCTTTCGATGAAACCCATGGGAATGAAGGTAGAACGCCGCTGCGGGGTCGGACGATCCCTTCGTCCGCTGTCCGGCTCCTGTCGTCCGATCGGCGCGCGCGCGAGGGAGGCGCCCGCCTGGCCGCTTGCCGGGCCGCGCGAAGCCGGCGATAATCTCATCGCGAAGGGGGAACGCCGATGAACGTCCCGATGCCCGTATTGGCGGCCGTCGCCATCGCCTTCCTGCTGCTGCTCTGGCTCGCCTTCCGCCGTCGCGGCGCCGGGCGGGACCTGATGACGCCGCCGACATTTCCGGAGCACGTCCATCCCCCGCCCGCGCCTGCGGGCCGCTTCTCGTCGGCAGGCGGTCCGCTTTCGCTTCCGGCGGAGGCGGAGGCCGAGATAAGGGCGCTGCTGCGCCAGCGCCGCAAGATCGACGCGATCAAGCGGCTGCGCGAGCTGTCGCCGATGAGCCTCAGGGACGCCAAGAACATGGTCGAACGGATGTGATCGCCGGGCCCGGGCCGGGGCCCGGCGACGCGATTCCGTCAGACAGGACCGGCCCTAGAAGGTGTAGACGACGCCGTAATAATCACAGACTCGGCGGTCATATTCCGGATCGAAGTCGGGCTCCTCGCCGGCGCGGAAGCTGGGTCCGCTCTTCAATTTCTCCTTGTCGAGGTCGACGACATAGCCGCCCTGGTCGGGATCGTATTCGAGCACGCCCCACGGCAGCGGGTAGTGGTTGTCGCCCAGCCCGAACAGGCCGCCGAACGACATGACGGCATATTCGGCCTGGCCCGATCTCTTGTCGACCATGAAGCTCTCGATCCGGCCGAGCTTCTCGCCCTCGCGGTTGAAGACGGCAGTGCCCTCGACCCGGTTGGACGCGATCAGGCGCTTCGGCCTGTCCAGCGTGGTCCGGTCGGTTGCGGTGTCCTGCGGCATGATGCGGCTCCTTGCCTGATGGTTGACGCCCCTGTCCGATTCAACGCTTCGGGGTCGCAGCGGGTCCTTCGATTCGCCGCGTCGAGGGAAGGTTGGCGGGCCTTCACATTCCTCCCTGTCGCCGAAGGCGATGGGGAGGGGGACCGCGTGAAACGCGGTGGAGGGGCCTGCTGCCGGAATGCCCCTCCACCATGCTTCGCATGGTCCCCCTCCCCATGAGCTTCGCTCACAGGGAGGATGGGAGGCCGGCCTTTGCCCCCCGCAGAAAGTCCCTCACCACCGCATCCGCCGCCGCCGCGGCGGCTCGTCCTCCGGCGGCAGATCCTCGACGATCCATTCGTGATTCTCGGTCATCCGCGACCGGATCGGCCGTCCCCTTTCGTCGCGCGACGGCTCGAAAAAATAGCGCCGCTCGATGATCCGGCAGGTCGTGTCGTCCAGCGCCGGGCTGCCGCTCGATCGCGTGATCCGGCAGTCGGTGACGTTGCCGTCGGCGAGGATGGTGAAGATGACCGAGACGGCGCCGCCGACCCCGGCCTCGCCGATCCCGGCCGGATAGTCCGAATCGCGGAACCGGCCGCGTATCTTCCGCGGCGGCCGCAGCCGGCCGTAGCCGCCGCCGCCTCCGCCGCCGCCGCCCGCACCCGATCCGCTGCCGTCGCCGATCCCGCCGCTGCCGGTGCCCGGCCCACGCACGTCGGCGGCGCCCGAGGATGGATCGAAGCCGCTGTCGGGCTCAGGCGCCGTGACCAGAGGCGACGTCACCGGCAGCGGCACCACCGGCTCTGGCGCGGTCACTTCGGTCGCCCGGGACCGGATGTTGGGGGGAGAGGCGCCGCCTTCCTCGCGCGGCGTGAAGCGCTGCGCCTGCGTGTCGCTCTCGACGCGCGGCGGCGGCCGCGACGGCTCCGGCTCGGGCGGGGGCGGCGGGGGAAGGACGTCGAACATCCGCAACGGGGCCTCGACCGCGCCGCGCACGTCGGCGCCGAGCCCCCACAGCAGCATGGCGCCGACCAGCGCCTGCACCAGCAACGCGCCCGATGCAGACCCGATTCGGTCACGCACACGCTGATGACCGGCCGTCATCATGACCGGAATGTCAGCGAAATCAGACGGATATGCAAGCCCGGCGGCGCAGGGCGCCCGTCGTGGGGAAAGGGAAGGTGCGCTCGCGACGGGACCGGAACGTCGCCGTCAGGCGGCCGGATCGCTCCCGGAAGAGGCATCGGCCTCCTCGGCGGCCGTTTCGGCGCGCACGGCGGCCTTGTGGGCGTCGAGCTCGGCGCGGCCGCTCTCGGTCCGCTCGCCGCGCTCGGCCATCGTTTCCCAGGCGGCCGCGGCACGCAGGTGGCGCTCGCGGACATTGTCCAGCGTCGCTGCCGCGGCGTCGCGATGGGCGGCCTCGGCGCGGGTACGATAGAACTGGCTAATCGCCGACATCTTCATCCTCCCCCGCGGCTTGTCTTATCGGGCGGTCGGCGGGCGGGGCCGCTGGCGCGATCCCCGCCCGCCGCTCGCGGCCGGTTCCGGAAGCTCGGCTCGCCCGAAGGCGCGGCGGCTATCGGAACCGGACGAAATCCGGCACCTCCTGAAAAAGGAGGACAGGCCGGTCAGAGCGTCTGCAGCTGGACCGCGCTGGTCTTGCCGCGCTGGTCGGTCTGCAGCTCATAGGAGACGCGCTGGTCCTGGGCGAGGCTGTTCAGCCCGATCTTCTCGACGGCGCTGATATGGACGAAGGCGTCGTTGCCGCCCTCTTCCGGCGTGATGAAGCCGAAGCCCTTGTGGACGTTGAAGAACTTTACTTTGCCGATGGGCATGGAATATTCCTTCCGATCGGGCGCGCCGGAATTGGCGCAGCCCAGTGCCAGGGAGGCGACAGAAGGAGCAGGGAGCCGAAAAGCGCCGAAGACCGTCTTTACGACCGAAGCAGGCCCTTGAGGTGGGGGCGCGGCGGCGGAATGCAAGGGCAGGGGCCAGCGCGACCGACCCGCGCCGGCGCCCTCCAACCCTTCCCGAATGTCTCACGCAAAGCCGCAAAGGCGCAAAGGGGCCCTGTCGGCCGCCGACTCCGCTGCAGGCCCTCAAACGCCGAACGGAGGCCGCTGGGCCGCTATCGCCTCACGCAATGCCCGCGAAGGGGACTCAGGCGCTGGAAGCCCCGATTTGAGTCAATCCGGCCGGAACCTATGCACACGGACGGTTCCGGTTCACGATTGCCTTCGTTCATCGATCCGGCTTTCGCCGGGATGACGGCAAGAGGAGCACTTTGCGTCTTTGCGTCTTTGCGTGAGTCCAGATCGGCCTCGCCGCCCGCGCCGCTGCAGGTCTCGGACGTCAAGCGGCGATCCTTGGCGGCAATAGTTTCACGCGAAGCACGCGAAGGACACGAAGGACACGAAGCGGTCCGGCATCCCGCATCTTTTCATCCCAGCGAAATGATGGGCCTGCGCTGTCGCCCGGACAGCGCCGTTGGGATCCCATCATGGAATCCAAGCGGACTCATGGCCGCATGACGAAGAGGTCGGGTGACGAAGGGGTGGGATGGCGAACCGTGCCGACCGGTACACCCTTCGCGGCCTTCGCGTGAAACCAAATGGCCGCCCCGCCTGCTCAGGATGAAGCCGGCGCACACGGATCGCGCCGCGTCTCCCTCGCCCGACGCGCATCCGCCGGGCCGTGCCGGGTCACTCCGCCGGCGCGGCCTCGTTGCCCTGCATCGCGGCGCCCATCTGCTCGGCGACGCATTGCTGGAGCGCCGCCTGCGCCTCCGGCGGCACCGCGCTGGCCTGCTGCTCGGTGCGCAGTTCGGCCACGCTCTTGCTTTCCATGTAGCGGTCGATCGAGCAGGTGCACATCCGCTCGAAGTCCATGCCCGCCAGCGCGCCGCCGGCCGATTGGGCGCCGTTGGTGCAGGCGGTGATCGCGCTGGCGCGATATTCCTCGCGGAAGGCGGCTTCGCTCTGGCCGCATCCGGCGAGCGTGGTGGCGGCCAAAGCGGCGGTGGTGACAAGGATGAGGCGCATCGTCTCTTCTCCCCTCAGGTCCGCCGCACGGGAGGCAGCGCGACGCCCCCCATTTAGGCACGCCGACCGCACCCCTGTAAACCCGCCCCTCCCAATTCCGGGGACGCTATACTTATCTCACCCGGCTCAGGCCGCGATCCGCTCCAGCGCCTCGTTGGCCTCCAGCCACTGCGCCTCGATCGCCGCGATCCGCGCCTCGATCCCGGCGCGCTTCTTCATCAGCTCGCTCATGGTCAGCTTCGCCAGCCCCGCCTCCGCCGAGGAAGGATCGAACATCGCCCGGTCGATCGCGCTCCTCTCCCCGGCCAGCCGCGCCAGCTCCGCCTCCGCCTCCCGCGCCCGCCGGCGCAGCATTGCGCTCTTCTCCCGCGCCTCGGCCGCCGCGCGCCGCGCCGCCTTGCGGTCGACCTTCGCCTCGGCCTTGGCCGCATCGCGCACGTCGCCCGCCAGCACCATCGCGATATAATCGTCGAGCGAGCCGTCATATTCCCGCGCCGTGCCGCCGTCGACGAGCACCAGCCGGTCGGCGGTCGTCTCGATCATGTGCCGGTCGTGGCTGACCATCACCACCGCGCCCTCATAGGCGTTGAGCGCCTGGATCAGCGCCTCGCGCGCATCGACGTCGAGATGGTTGGTCGGCTCGTCGAGGATCAGCATGTGCGGCGCGTCGCGGGTGATCAAGGCGAGCGCCAGCCGCGCCCGCTCGCCGCCCGAAAGCTTGCCGACCTCGGTCGTCGCCTTCGCGCCGCCGAACCCGAACCGGCCGAGCTGCGCGCGCACCGCCCCAGGACTCGGCGGTGACCCGCTCTTCCCCGGCATCAGCCGGGTCATGTGCTGGAGCGGCGTTTCGCTCCGGTCCAGCTCCTCGACCTGATATTGGGTGAAATAGCCGACGCGCATCTTGCCGCTGGCGTTCATCCCGCCCTCGATCGGCTTCAATTGCGCCGCGAGCAGCCGCGCCAGCGTCGTCTTGCCGTTGCCGTTGCGCCCCAGCAAGGCGATCCGGTCGTCGGGATCGAGCCTGAGGTCGAGCTTGCGAAGCACCGGCACCCCGTCATAGCCGACCGAAATGTGATCGAGCGTCACCAGCGGCGGCCGCAGCGCTTCGGGACTCGGAAAATCGAAGCTCAGCGACGGATCGTCGAGCAGTTCGGCGATCGGCTGCATCCGCGCCAGCGCCTTGACCCGCGACTGCGCCTGCTTGGCAGTTGAGGCGCGCGCCTTGTTGCGCGCGATATAGTCCTGCAGCTTCGCCCGCTCCGCCTCCTGCCGCTCCCGCGCCGAGGCGAGCTGCGCCTGCCGCTCGGCGCGCTGCCGCTCGAACGCGTCGTAGCCGCCCGGATAGAGGGTCAGCTTGCCGCGATCGAGGTGGAGGATATGGTCGACGACATTGTTGAGGAAGTCGCGCTCGTGGCTGACCAGCAGGATGGTGGCGGGATAGGATTTGAGGAAGTCCTCGAGCCACAGCACCGCCTCGAGGTCGAGATGGTTCGAAGGCTCGTCGAGCAGCAGCAGGTCCGGCGTCGAGAACAGCAAAGAGGCCAATGCCACCCGCATCCGCCAGCCGCCCGAGAAAGTGTCGAGCGGGCGATGCTGCGCCTCCTCGTCGAAGCCGAGCCCGACCAGGATCCGCGCCGCCCGCGCCGGCGCCGAATGGGCGTCGATCGCGTTGAGCCGCTCGTGCAATTCGCCCAGCCGGTCCGGATCGGCGCTATGCTCGCTCTCGGCAAGCAGGGCCGCCCGCTCGACATCGGCGGCGAGCACCGTCTCGAACGGCGTCGCGCGGCCGCCCGGCGCATCCTGGGCGATATAGCCGATCCGGCTGCCCTTCGGCATGCGCAGTTCGCCGGCATCGGGATCGAGCAGCCCGGCGACGACCCGCACCAAAGTCGTCTTCCCCGCCCCGTTGCGCCCGATCAGCCCGATCCGCCCGCGCGGCGGCAAAGCGGCCGAAGCGCCGTCGAGGATCGTCCGCCCGCCGAGGCGGACAATGATGTCGGTCAGGTTGAGCATGGGGAGGGGTAGGTAGGGAGTGGGGGCGGCTTGCGCTAGGCTGTATCGACTCCGCTCCTCCCGGTCGCAAGTGGGAGCGGCCACGCTGCTTGCCTCCACTCCGTCATTCCAGCGCAAGCTGGAAACTCACTTCTTCGCGAAGGAAGGGATATCCCGGCTTTCCGCCAGGATGACGGCAGAAGGACCGAGACCCCTCTGCATCTATGCTGTTTCGGCGCCACCGGCTGGGCTCCGCTCAGTCCGGCAGCGCCGCCATGGCGACGATCTCGACGACGATGTCGGGCTGCGCCAGCGCCGCGACGCCGATTACCTCCGACGGCGGCGGGTTGTTGTCGCTGCAATGCTTCGGGCAATGCTCGGCGAAATATTCGTCCATCACGTCCAGGCGATAGTTGGGAGAGCTCAGGACGCCGCCGTCGGGAAACGGCCCCTTGACGAAGATGGTCAGCCTGATGAGATGGTCGAGCGCGCTGCCGAGCGATTCCAGGTCCGCCTTGATGTTCGAGAGAACGGCACGCCATTGCGCCGCTGCGTCGCCGGCGAAGCCGCCGCCCTTCGTGCGGGTCGGATCGTAATCGTCGGCGGTCGCCGTGTTTCCGCAAAGGTAGACGAAGCCCCTCGCTCCGCTGACGACCGTGCCCTTTCCCCACGGCATCAGCCGGCCGTTCTTGAACTTCCTGTGGGTGACGAGCTCCATTCCCTTCTCCCGTCGCTCGAGGAACGCGCCGGCCAGGGGCGACATGGCGTCGAGCCGTTCGCGGCCGGGCCGGGCCCCGCCCGAACGCGTTGAACGCACCGAAGTGGGCGTGGCTCCGCCGGCGGAGCCAGGCCGCGATGTCGGTGCGGTGGGTGGGGTCGGTGGGTTTCGCTGCCGGTCTGCCAGGCTCGCGACCGCGCGCTCGCCTGCACCGCCGCTCACTCGGCCGCCGCCGCATTCCCCTGCGTCGCCGCATCCCCTTCCGTCGGCGCGGCCGCCGCATCCCCTGGCGCCGCCGCGTCGCCCTCCGCCACCGTCTCGATCGAGCAATTCTGCAGCCAATTGTCCTCCGGCCCCCGGATCACGCGCTCGCAGCTCACGGTCACCGTCTGCCCGGGACGCAGCGCCTCCGAGGCGCGGTGCGAGCCCTGGACCAGGTCGGCGCCGAGCGGCAGCATCGGATCCGACGTCCTGAGGCGCAGATCGGGGTTGCCCTCGCCGTCCGGCACGATCCGGACGAACTCTCCGGTCACGACCAGATAGCGGTCGTCGAACCGGTCCTCCGCTTCGTCCGCATCGTCGCGAAAGGCTTCGAACAAGGGCTGCGCCGCGATCACCGCCGGCCGCCGCTGCCGCTCGTCGTCGTCGTCGAAGTCGAAAGCGGAACCGAACCAGCTGCCCTGGCCGCCGATGAGCAGTCCGAACACGAACACCGCGCCGATGATGAAGACATTCCGGCGGTTGCGCTTGAGATCGTCGTCCGGCGGCGCGCTCGACCCGCGCTCGCGCAGGCTCAGGCGGGTCGGAGCCCTGCAGTTCGGGCAGAATTCCGCGCGCGGCGGCACCAGAGCGTCACATCGCGGGCAATTCACCTTCGCCTTCCCCTTTTCGTCGCGAGGGATTGTGACCCATGTGCCGTACAAGGGCAACACACACATGGCCAGTTTGGGCCGAGCCTGGGCCTCGCGCGGCCGCACCGGCCCCGCATCCGCTTTTCACGCCTTGCTTCCGTCGATCAGCCAGGCGAAGGGCGCGCCGCTCCCTTGCTCGTGCAGCTCGGCCGGCGGCTCGGTGACGATGCCGGCGGCGGCGAGCTCGGCGGCCAGGCGCTCGATGCCGGCGCGGTCGCGCACCGCGCCGGCGAGCGATTCGATCCGCCCGATCTCGTTCGCGGCCCGCGTCGCCAGCTCGTCCAGCGCCTCCAGCATCCCCTTCACGTCGCGCCGGCCGAGATCGAGCGTCTGCTTGACCGCGCCGGTAAATTCCTCCGCGACGTTCTGGTCCGGGAAGAGCCGCCGCGCCTCGGCCACCGCCTCGCCGAACAGAGGCGGCGTCGGCAGAGCCGAAAGCGCCCGCGCCTTGGCGAGGTTGCGCGCCTTGCCGATCGGGCCGCTGCCGCCCGACGCCCAGCGCAGCGCCTCGAGCCGCGCCAGATTGTGGGCGAGGATGCGGCTGCCTTCATGGTGGATCACGAACCGGCATCGGCCGCCTGGGCGCATCACCCGCGCCGCCTCCCGCGTCGAAAGCGAGGTCCGCGAATATTCCAGCCCGAACTGGCTGACCACGGCGTCGAAGCTCGCATCGGCGAAGGGCAGCTGCTCGATCGCCACGCCGGCGCGCAGCTTCGTGCCCGGCCGCGCCGCCGGCAGGAAGCGCGAGGAATCGACGCCGGTCAGCCTGAGGTCGGAGCGCCCGGCGCGCATCTTGCCGAGCACGGCGCCGTCGCCCGTCGCCAGGTCGAGCACTCTGGCGCGCGGCTTCAGCACGGCCGCGAACGCCTGCCAGACCTGATTCTGCACCGCGTCGATCGCCTCGAGCGCCTCGAGAAGGCAGCCGGATTCGGGCCCCCTGCCGCGCTGCGCCCAGAAGCCCTCCCAGACCTGCGGGTTGCCGGCGATCGCCATCACCCCGCCGCGCGGCCCGTCGGCCCTTCGATCGTCGCTTTGCCCACCGTCCGACGATGCCGCCCCCGCCGCACCCTGTCCAGAAAGTCGCGCGGGCAAGATGGGCAGGCGAAGCTGAGGGCTTCCTGGGGCGTATCGACATTCAGTCCTCCCTGTCGCCGAAGGCGATGGGGAGGGGGACCG
>Ga0299914_10001042_pt1 | contig 17714 bp, 19 predicted proteins | sample RVTome_10_FD_201361 | JGI IMG/M metagenome (GOLD analysis project Ga0299914, IMG submission 201361) | Soil microbial communities from uranium-contaminated site in the Upper Colorado River Basin, Wyoming, United States - RVT153D57 (version 2) ...
GGCCGACCGGCGTGGCCACGCGACTGAACGTCAGCAAAGGAGCGGCCGACCTGACCTTCGACGAACAACGCTTCGGCGCCATCGGCGGCGAGATCCAGCTCGAATCCCCACCCACTGCCGGCGGCACCGGCCGCTACGACATCTCCATCGGTTCCGGCGCCAGCCACCTGACCGTCGCCACGACATGAGCTGACCTCGGCTGGTGCTTGGCGGGAGATGACTTGTGGGATCGACCGGACGTGGCGCCATGGCGTGCTGTACGTGAACCAGCGGTAGCCTGGTGCCCGTTGTAGATGACGCGGGGCTCGCTCTCGGGCCTACCGCTTCAGGCGGTCGGGATCGCCCTGTTCACTGCGGCGCACCAGCCATGCCTCCGTGATGTGAGTGAGCATCGCGTCGGCGGCGCCGTCGGGATCGTGGGCGGCGATGCGCTCGTAGATGCGGCGGTGGCCGCGGTTGGACGCCACGCACAAGGCCCGCTCGGTCTTGCCCATATAGCGGGCGGTGTTGATGACCTGGCTCTCCAGGGAGCGTACGACGGCACGCGCTAGGCGGTTGCCCGACGCCTGCATGACGGTGTCGTGGAAGGCCCGATCATGCTCGTGGTAGGTGACGTGGTCGTCGACGAGCTCATCCATCCGGTCGACCAGTGCGCGTAGCTGGTCGACGACGTCCGGGGTGGCCAGCAGCGCTGCGACGTGCGCCATGTCGGATTCGAGCAGGCGGCGCGTGACCACCAGGTCGTCGAGGATCGCCAGGCTCTCGTCCTCTGCGACGGTCGCGGCGAGGACGACGATCGAGCATGAGGCTGTCCCGGGCGACACGCTCATCGCCAGGGTGTTGCAGCAGGCTTCGGCCGGGACGCTTCCCGACGTGTTGATGCTCGACAACCCCGACGTGCAGGAGATCGCATCAACCGGGGCGCTTGTCCCGCTGAGCAACTTCGGACTCTCAGCGGAGGGCTATGTGCAGGGAGTCGTGGACGCCTCGACATTGGACGGCGAGCTCTACGGCCTGCAGCCGATCACCAACAGCATCGCGCTTTTCTACAACACGGAACCTGCGCCGCGGACACTACGAGGCCGCCGCCGACCACTCGCGCATCAGCGGGTAGGCGCGCTGTACCGACCGCGGAACAAGTGACACGCGAAGCGGCAAGAGCGAGCGTACCGAGCGACGGCGCCAGATTGGTTCCGTTACGGTGTGGTCGTGGCCTCGGAATTCGAGCCGCCGGAACTCGACGTGCGGGAGGCTGTACTTGCTGACCTTGCCGCCGAAGGCGACGAGCTAGACGGTCTGGTTTCTGGCCTCGACTCGAGTATGTGGGCCACGCCCACACCGGCACCCGGGTGGAGCATCGCGCATCAGATCGCCCACCTGGCCAGCTCCGATGTCGCGGCCTTGGCCTCTACCACCTACGTCAGCGGGACGGGGGCCGTGCTGCGCGCGGACTTACCGACACGAACCAACTGCTCGCATCCGCCCGCGTGGCCGCTGCGGCCGAGGGGTGGTCGCTGCGACGCGGCATCAGACGGTGGTCGACCGAGGAACTGCCCGGACTCATCGATGCGCTTGCCGAATCGGAGTCCCGTACGACCCCGGCGAGGTTGCTGGCACGCTGGCGCACAGGCAGGACGCGTCTCGCAACCGCCTTGGCTACCGTGCCGGCGTCAGCGACGCTGCCCTGGTTCGGCCATCCGCTGCGTCCGACGGCCATGGCGACGGCTCGACTGATGGAGACCTGGGCGCACGGCCAAGATATCGCCGACGCGCTCGGCATCGTCCGCGAGCCAACAAAGCGCTTGTGCCACATCGCCCGTCTCGGGGTCCGCACCCGCGATCTCGCCTACCGGTTACACCGCCGCACCCCGCCAGCGGCCGAGTTCCGAGTCGAACTGACCGCTCCGGACGGAGCCCTGTGGAGGTGGGGACCCGAGGGTGCCGCCAACCGAGTCACCGGGCCCGCGCTGGACTTCTGTCTGCTCGTCACGCAACGCCGCCACCTCGACGACCTCGATCTGACTGCCCACGGGGAAGCCGCCGAGTGGCTCCCCCTCACACAAGCGTTCGCCGGCTCGCCCGGCCCAGGCCGCGCCCCGGTCCGCAAGCACCGCTCGTCGAAGAATCAACAAACCGAGAACAGGGACTGCTGAAGCAGGGCGCTCCCCGGTTCGACGACACTGGCCGCGCAGGTCACGACTACCGCTCATCGGCATGGGCGTAAAGGCGCTCAGCGTTCGGCTGGTACTGGTTCGATCAGCTCCGGGCCGTTGTTCCTCACGTTGTTGACCGCGGTGCTGACTGGGTAGATGTCCAGGCTGCCCGGCGGCGGAGGGGCCATCAACCCGCGAACGTCATCGACCGTGTCACGCGGGGGCCCAGCCAGGCCTCCCAGTCCTCGGGCCGGACCGTCATCGGCATCCGATCGTGGATGTGCCCGACGTCGTCCGTCGCGGTGGTGTGATGATAGTGAATGTGATCAGCCAGGCATCGGGGTCGTCGGACTGCTTGTCCGTGTCGCGCCAGAACTCGTACAGCCCGGCCAACGCAAGAACCTGATCCGCATCCTTCGGATGCAGGTAGAACGGCTGCTTCAGCGGCTTTCCTGACCTGCCGATCTGCTGCGTTTCGAACCATTCGTTCTGTCGGGGTCAGCCAGGAGAGTCTTGACCTTTGCCACACCTCACCGCATGGTTGTCGATCAGACACCTCCGCGACCTGTGTTGTGGACGCATGGCCCTTTGCGGCCCACTTCGGTGGAGCTAGGCCCAAGGTTCGGCGCGTGTTGGCTGCATCCGGCGACGCGACGGTGCGCGACATAGCCGGTTGGATCGGTCAGCAGCTCAAAGACACTGGCCATCGTGGCCGGATTTGCGAAGCGGCGAGATCATTTTCGGCATTGCCCAACCGACCCCACTTCGACGCCATAAGAGGCGATCAGCGCCGCTGATGAGATCGAGATCTCGGCCACAGCGGATCAGGCCCAGTCGGCGCCGTCACTGTGGCGAGGTTGGGGTTGGTACGGCCCTCCTGCTGTCTGTCTCGACGACGCCGCCTTCGGCGTGCTCGGTGGCGATCAACGGTCCAGCTGGGGTATCCACCGGTCGAGGTAGCGGGTCAATGCATCGGGGTCTGGGGTGCCGGCCCGGTAGCCGATCTGTCGGTCTGGGCGGATGAGCCAGGTCGCCACATTGATGGGTTGGACGCCCAGCCGGTGCAGGGCTTTGCCGTCGGGGTCGTGCAGCACTCCTGGACCGGTGTGCGTGCTGAGATGCTGCACGGCGAGCGCGCGGTGGCGCGTCTGCAACGGGTCGAGGTCACCGGCCAAAGGTGTCGTCGGCCCGCACAGCAGCAGGTGCCACCCGGGGGCGGCCAGCACGGCGTGCACCGTGCTCGGGGCTCCATTGTGGAGGATGGGCGCGTCGGGGAGCCGGTCTCCGGCGTGTGGCCCACGCCGTGGCGCGCCCGGGCCGTTGACCGACAGCGGGCTGTGCCGGTACCGGATGCCGAGGTGGGAAACGGTGCGGAACAAGTACGCGCCAGGCCTGGACGCGCTGTGCGCCAGCGGGAGCAGCGCCGGGGGCCAGCCGGGTGCGGGCAAGGCTGGCGATCAGGTTGGTCGCGGCGGCGATGGTGAACGCCCGGTCGGACATGCGCAGCACCATCCGCCCGATCGGTGCCCGGACAGCCGGCCGATCATCCGCAGGTTCTCCCGTCCGGTCAGGTAGGCGTCGACCGCGGCCTGGTCACCCTCGATTTAGCCATGCTCGCCGCGGTTCTCCTAGCCGCGCCCGCGTTCGTGTGGCCCATGGCGCTTGCCATACCAGCCAGCCTCGCCCGCGTCGGCATAACCCTGCGGCGCCTGCCAAGCACGGTCGCCCGGTGAGCCGTCAAACCGCCCGGGATGCGAGTCAGTGCCCAGCAACCGGTGGAGCCTGAGCGTCCCGGAGGCGCACCGAGATCGAAAGCTGCGCGCGCGGAATGTCAGCCACGCCCGGCACAATGTGCCCGTGTGGAGTAACGGATTCTCGATGCCGGACGGCGCACGCATCCTTGGGCAGCACGGCGACGAGGTGCGCATGCAGGTCAGCATGCCGACCGATGAGCATGGCTTCTTCGGCCGCGAGTGCCCGAGTTGCTCGCAGCTGTTCCGCGTTGACGCCGATGATTACGAGGCTCTCCCGGACGACATTCAGCTGTGGTGTGTGTACTGCGGCCACCACGGCGAGCACAGCGACTTCATCACCCGCCAGCAGCTCGATCGAGCCACCCGAGCGGTCGAGGACTGGGCTATGCAGTCGATCGGCCGAAGGCTCGACCAGTCGCTGCGGCGCCTGTCGACGCCGCCGCCGCGCTCAGGCTTCGGCATCCAGATCAGCTACCGCTCCACGCCGTTCTACCCCCAGCCGCTGCCCGGCATCGACGAGGAGACACTGATCCGCATCCGCAGCTGCGGCTCCTGCGCACTGCGGTACGCCATATTCGGCGAGCACCGCTACTGCCCCGTCTGCGGACCGCTACCGGCCGACGTCATCGCGACTGACGCCATCAACGCCGAGACCGCCCGGCTCGACGCGCTCGGCCATCTCCCACCCCATACGGCGGCGACCCTACGGGAGCAAGGAGTGTTCACCCGGATCTGGGTGGACACGCTGAAGAACCTGGTCGGCATCGTCGAAACCCTCGCTGGAACGGTATTCCGCACGACCGTTCCCGATGCCCCGCAGCAGCTCAAGGGAAACGTCTTCCAACGCCTCGATGACACGGCCGACCTATTCGTCGAGGCGGGCCACATCGACCTTCGCACTCTCGTGGACGCGGCAACCTGGCAGCGATTGCGGCAGGCCTGGGCAACCCGGCACGTGTTCACCCATAACGACGGCGTCGTGGATGAAAAGTACCTCGCGGCCGTGCCGGCCAGCACGACGCCGCGAGGACAGCGACTCGTCATCACCGAACAGCTCAGCCGGCAAGCCATCGCGGATACCCAACAACTGTGCTCGGCCATCGCGAGGCTAACGGGCCGTCCCACAGCCGCAACGAGTGTCCCGTAGTCTCCTTAGTCCTCGCTGGCCGCGTCGTAACACTTTCGCCGGCCGCGCGGTAACGGATGCGGTAACACCTTGTCGCCACCGTCGTGCTCATGGACAGCACGACCAACCACTTCACGGCCTGGACTCCCGCGACGGTGTCTGCCTTCCAGACCTCCCAGGTGCTGACGACGGGCGGTCTTTCTGCGGCCGCCTCGCGGACTTTTGGGGAACGGCCGCTGATCTGCGGAAACGCCGGATCACGGGCCGCCTGGTAACGCTTTCGCAGACCGCGCGGTAACGGATGCGGTAACACCTTGTCGCCATCGTCGTGCTCATGGACAGCACGACCAACCACTTCACGGCCTGGACTCCGGCGACGGTGTATGCCTTCCAGAACTCCCAGGTGCTCACCACGGCGGTGATGCTTGCTCGCGCCGGCATCCCGGTGTTTCCCTGCGCGGCGGGAGGCAAGCAGCCGCTGACAACGCATGGCTTCCAGGACGCCTCGTCCGATCCCGCCCAGGTCACCGCGTGGTGGCGACGCTGGCCCGACGCCAACCTCGGCATGCCGACCGGTCGACCCTCGGGGGTGGACGTGGTCGACATCGACGTGCATCCGGCGGGCAGCGGCTTTGCGGCCTTCGAGCGAGCCCGCGCCGGTGGATATGTCGACGGCTGGGCGTGGCTGGTCAGGACTCCATCCGGCGGGGTCCATGCCTACTTCCTCCGCTCCGCATCCGGCGTGCAGCGGTCGTGGCAGGTGCCGAAGGCCCATATCGACTTCCGGGGCGACGGCGGCTACATCGTCCTGCCGCCATCGCGGATCGCCGCGGGGAGCGATGACGTGCGCAGGTACGAGTTGATCGCGATCGCTCAGCACACCCCGCACCCGGTGGACGCTGGAGCGCTCCGAGAGTTCCTTGACCCACCGCGGCAGGTGCGACCGCCGGCGTCACTTCCCGCTATCGGGAGTCGGCCGGACAAACTCGCGGCCTGGGTCGCGAGTCAGCCGGTAGGGAACCGGAACCATGGACTGTTCTGGGCGGCCTGCCGCATGGCCGAGAGCGGCCACGGCTTCGACACGATCCTCTCGATGCTCGGTGACGCGGCCCGCTCGACCGGGTTGTCCGACCGCGAGGCGGAGACGACGATCCGGTCGGCGTACCGGATCGCTTCACGGCTGGGTCCTGCGAGCCGCCTGGGCCCTACGAGAGCGGCTGAGGCGGTGGGGTTGTGAACACGCACGATCCGTACGAGCGCCGCATCAGCCAGCCGACTCCTTACGTCGAGCCGTCGAGCGATCTGCCCCAGGAGCCGCCAGCCCTGGCCGTTCATCGCGATCCGTCTCAGCCGCAACTCGCACCGACCGATCCCCCTGAGTTGTCGGGTCGCCGGATCGCGTGGGTCCGGCCGTCGGAGCTTCCGACCGTCGTGATGACCCCGGTCGTCGGCCGCGGCATCGACCTCCAGGCGGAGCTCACGCGGCGGGCTCGACGCAGTCCGATCACGGCCACCCGCGCCAGCCGACGCATCGGCCGTTCCACGATCGCTCGACCCGAGCGCGCAACCCCGACCGAAGGACTCCAGCTATGACCACGACACCCGGCTTCGCCACTTCCGAAGCACTCCGCACCCTGCTCCGCCGACTGCACGACGGCGGGGGCGACGCTTGGCGCAACGATCGCGAAGCCGCGGATCTGATGGCCTTCACCATGCGCAAGTACGGCGCCCTCGCCCGCAAGCACGGGCTCGAACCGGCCGACGCAGCCGTCGCCGCCTTCGAGGTGATGCGCACCCGAGCGGCCCGCAACGCCTTCGACCCCTGGGCGGTCGTGACCCGGGCTGTGCAACTGACCCTGATGTACGAGGCCAAGGCAAACGGCCTGCTGTGCTCACCGGGTCGCGCCCGCCGGCCGGAGAGCGAGCACCACCATGACGCGGAGCGATTCACCGAGCGTGCAACCCCGGTCTATGATTACCACCCGGCCTTCCGGGTCGAAGCCGAACAGGACGAGCACTCCGGGTCCGGCGACCAGCGGGACGAGCCAACCAACGCGTTCGTCGCTGTCGACCGCGCCGTGGAGGTCTTCACCGTCCTCGGCTGGCCCGCCGACACCGCCCGGACCGGTATCGAGTACATCTGCAACCGTTTGATGCGTGCCGGGTCACGACCCGCTGCGTTCGAGGCCCTCCGCAGGGACCCTCACGCCCAGGCACTCCTCGACCTCGATCAGCGAGGCTGGCTCGCCATGCTCCGCGCAGTCCTCGGCAACCAGCATCGAGATCGTGTCCGCACCTGCGCCGGCCGCGGCCTGCTGCTCCTGCTCCTCAGCGGCCATCAGGTCGAGGACGTGCTGGCGATGCCCGACCTCAGCAACTCCATCACCCGCGGCGCCCGATTACTTGTCGCAGGCACCGCCCATGCCTGAGACAAGCGGACACATCGAACTCGAGAGGACCATCGACTCGATCGTGATCGGCGTCCGCCACCGCATCGACCTCGGCGACCTGGGGCCGCTGATGAAGTCGATCCAGCGAGTCGGCCTGCTCCAACCAATCACCATCACACCCGACGGCGTGCTGGTGTGCGGTCGACGTCGACTGGAGGCCGTCAAGCGGATGGGCTGGCGCACCTTGAGGGTGTGGGTACGTTCCGGAATCTCCGACGAGCTCTCCCGCTTGCTCGCACAGCGCGACGACAACGAGCTGCGCAAGCCCTTGAGTCCAGTGGAGCAGGCTGCGCTGTATGAGGAGCTCAAGAAGCTTCTCGCCGAGGACGCGGCGCGCCGTCAGGAGGCGTCCCGCTTCGGCGCGGATAAGGATCTTGGCGGAGACAGCGGTGAGGAGGACTCCTCCCCACAGTCACCGTACAGCGGCAAGACCCGCGAGCAGGCGTCGACCATGGTCTCCGGCCGGCTGGCGTTCCAGCGGTATGAGCAGATCAGTGCGCTCAAGCAGATCGCGAACGATCCCGCCCGGCCGGCCAACGTGCGTCAGCTCGCACGCCACGAAGTCGCCGCGATCGGCAGCGGGGCGAGCGTCCACCCGGCATACACCAAGGTGATGGCAGCGCTTCAGCTCGCCGAAGCCAGCGATGGCTCGGGAACAAGCTCATCCCCCGGTGATCTCGAAACGCTCGCCGCCGAGGCCCTGGCTCGGGCACGACAGGAACGAGCTCGCGGAGGCGGACGAGTCCGCAGCAGCAGGAAGGCCGACGCCCCAACTCGTCGCTCCCTGCGGTCGTTCATCCTCACCTGGACCGATCTCGACGGATGGAGCGCCCACTATGACGCCGAGGAAGTCGGCGTGAAGCTCCCGGACAAGGACTGGGAGACCTTCGAGCGCGTGCTTCGCGAAACCAACGCCTTCGCCGAGGTGGCTCGCGCCGCCCGCCAACGCGACGAGCGCTCGGCAACCGCCTGAACTGGCAGACACGGCGCACCTGAGTTGCAGACCCAGCAATCTCAGGAGGTCTGCGATGATCCGCCCCTCCCTAACCGACGACCTCACCCGCCGTCGGCTCATCGCCGTCGCGGTCGCGGTGATCTTCCTCCTCACCTGCCTCGGCGCCTACTCCCTTCTGGTCCACGGCGACGCCGGGCCAGACATAGCCCCGCACGACTCGGCGCCGGCGAGTCCACCCGCGCCGGCGTACATGCACGACGAGGGCCGCGAAACCCCCAGCGCACTGCCCCCGACCGACGACCCGGAGGAGTTCGCGCGACTGGTCGCCGAGGCCCTCTTCAACTGGGACACCTCCGGGAACCCCGATGACTACACCGGTCGCCTCCTGGCGGTCGCAGACCCCGCCGGCGAAGAGTCGCCGGGGCTGGTCGCGGACATCGCCAACTACCTGCCGACCCCCCAGGCGTGGCTGGAGCTGCGCCACTACTCAACGCAGCAATGGATCGACATCGACACGATCGAGGTGCCTGAACTCTGGCCTCGCGCCGTCGCCGAAGCAGGACTGGACGGACTGCTTCCCGGGACGACGGCCCTCACGATCCAAGGCACTCGACACCGCGCGGGCGAGTGGGAAGGCCGGCCGGTCGCCACCGAGCACGACGTCGCGTTCACCGTGTTCATCGTTTGCCGCCCCTCCTACCCCCGCTGTTACCTGCTCCGGCTCTCGCGCCTCGACGAGCCCCTCCCGTGACCGAGGTCCACGGTGCGAAAGGCTGTAATCGGCGCCCTCCTGATCGGACTTCTGTTCGGACCGGCGACCTGTCTCGCCGGACTGGCGGTGCTCCTCAACCCCGCCGCGCAGGCTTCCTGCCTGCCCAGTGCCGGGCTCTCGGTCGGCGCGATTCCCCACAGCCTGTCCGTCACGACGACCGACGGCGACACGTTCACCCTCAGCCACCAGCAGTTGACACACGCGGCCACGATCATCACCGTCGGCGACCGCACGAAGGGCGTCGGACGCGAAGGTGTGGTGATCGCTCTCATGGCGGCGCTGACCGAATCGACGCTCGAGATGCTCTCCAACACCAGCGCATACCCCGAGTCGGCGAACCACCCGAACGATGGAGACGGAGGCGACCACGACTCGCTTGGTCTCTTCCAGATGCGTCCGAGCACCGGCTGGGGAACCCTCGCCGACCTCATGGATCCTCACTACCAAGCCAGGGCGTTCTACGGCGGACCCACCGGCCCCAACCACGGCTCGCCCCGCGGCCTGCTCGACATCCCCGGATGGCAGGGAATGGACAAGGGCGCGGCCGCCCAGGCCGTTGAAGTGTCGGCATACCCAGATCGCTACGCGACGTTCGAGCCCGTCGGCCAGAAGATCATCGAAGCGCTGACCGGTGGGCGCGAGCGTGGCGATGACGGTGGGATCCCGGTGCCCGAGACCAGCAACGTCGTCCTCCCGCTGCCCGCCGGTGTGGGCGTGAAGACAAGCGGATTCGGCATTCGCGTGCACCCGATCACCGGCGAGACGAGGCTTCACACCGGCGTCGACTACTCCGCCCCCACCGGCACTCCGATACTCGCCACTGCCAACGGCCGCGTGTACTTCGCCGGCGCCACGGCGGGCTACGGCCACATCATCCTGATCGACCACACCGTCAACGGCAAGCGAGTCTCGTCCGGGTATGCCCACATGTTCGGCGAACGAATCTATGCGAGGGCCGGCGACCCGGTGACCGCGGGGCAGCACATCGCCGACATCGGCATGTCCGGCTACACGACCGGCCCGCACCTGCATTTCGAGATCCGTCCCGGAGGTGGCTGGTCTGCCCCCGTCGACCCCGAGCCGTGGCTGTTAAGCCATGGCGCGGCCGCCCTGCACGGGGCAGCAACAACCACCGACGCCAGTGGGTGTGCTGCTCAACCCGATCGCCACCCGCGTCCAAGCGGGTCGGCTGTCCGGGGCGGACCAGCTCGGGTTCGCGGTCGGCAAGGTGATCAACCACTACAAAGGAGAACCACCAACCGGGCTCATTCGGGCTCCCTCCTGAATCCAGCGTAGGGCGGAGCGGCATCAAGGGCCAGTCTCAGATGTCAACGCGTGGGATCAGAAGCGGCGACACGCTCGACGCCACCACCTCAAGTTGGCATCCAACCACGTGGGCCATGCTTCATTTCCGGAGACGGCGCTGGGGCGCGTCATGCCGGCTGTGCGAGCGGCTGGGGCTCCGCGTCGTACCCGCCCCATACCGCCGCGTGAGTTCCGCGTGCCTGCCGGCAGGTCGAACCACGCGGTCAAAGGCGAGGGTCGTCTGAGCCCTGCCAGACGTACACATTGCTGATGCCCAGAGCGCCGTCGCCGCGGTAGAGGCCGAGGTGTCGCTCATAGCGGGCACCCTCGAACTCGTCGAGTCGTCGCCAGTGGTCCGGCAGGTCCTTGGAGACCAGAAGCTCAGCAGCGACGCCGTCAGCGTGGCCGAAGTAGCTGAACCCGGGAAGCCCGTCCTTCTCGTGGACGACACCGTGAAGCGTTACCGATGACCAGGCGCCGTCGACGTTCTTGAGGACCGCGTGGCCCGGCTGGCCCGGGCGCAACGTGCCGTATGCGACGAACTTGTGCGACGGGTGGTCCAAGACGAAGTCGATCATATCCATGAGCACCGGGAGCACGACCTTGGCGACCGCACGGTTCCGTTCGGCTCGTGCGGGATCGGGTCCGACGCGGGTCTTCTCTCCGTGCGCCAAGTTGTTCCGCACGACCAGGACTGCGCGGCTGAGTCGATGAAGCACATCCGGCACGTTCGCACCAGTTGACTGCCACCGCTCCCAACCGCGCTTGAAGGAGTCGTGATCCTGGGCTGCGGCCTCCCGAGCTTCGGGAGAAACGTCCTCGAGGAAGTGCGTGACGACTCCCGTTGCTCCGTGGCTGAAGATCGACGGCTCGAACTCGGCGAACGCCTCTACCGACGGCAGAGCAAGGAGCTCGCCTCGCTGGTCAGGAGGGAGTGTCTTCAGTAGAGAGGTCAATCGACTGGATTCGGATGACACCTCGCTCCGGGGCAGTGCCGATTGATCATCCCGGAGCTGATAGAGCGTCGACCACAAGCGATTCAGACTTCCGAAGCAATCCTTGCAGGCGTCGAGCTCCCACCCGCCGACTCTGACTCTGACCGTGCCACGCCTACGCGCCTCGTTCACCTGGTCGAGGGCGACCTGGATGTCGTCAACAAACCGGTCCTCCTGCCACCAGAACCGGTCCTCCGTCACGAAGCACACCCTAATCCGACCGTGTTCGCACGTGTGTGGAGCGCGATCGACTGGTCTGAGTCTTGCTGACACCTCCATCGCGTCTAGTAGCCGCGAATGATACTGGTCGGTTTGGACCGAGTTGGACCGCGCCGTGGCTAAACGCATCTCCGCAAGGACGGCTTGCGTGTGGCCCGCCGCCCGTGCCGGATGGTCGTGGCGGGCACGGACCGACATGCGCACCTCGCTGACATGACCCTTCCTGATCTCGTCAACGCGGTCGGGCCTGACTTCGGAGCCGTCGGCGGTTCGAGCGAGCTCCGCCGCATCGTCGGCGCCCTCCTGACGTTCGGGCTCCTGACCGCCGTCCTCATGCTCGTCGTCTGCGGCACGATTTGGGCGATCGCCTCAGCCAACGGCATCTGGCAGGCAGCGAGCCGAGCCAAAACCGGCCTGCTCGTCGCGCTCGGTGGCGCGGCCTTCACCGGCGGCGCGCTCGCCTTGGCGAACTGGCTACTCGACATCGGTGCCTCCCTCTGACTGCCCAGCAGCGCGATGCCACCTGCCCTCACGACACGTCCCACTCGAACCAGGAGCCCTCATGTCTGCGATCCAGTTCATCACCGGAGTTTCGTACGACATCAACATCGACCCAAACTCCGACGGTCTGCCAGGCATCGGCCAGCTGCGCAGCATCGTCGGCGCCTCGATGACCGTGGGATTGATCCTCGCCGTACTGGCCCTGATCATCTCGGCCATCGTCTGGGCGCTCGGCGCGAACTCGTCCAACCCGCACCTCGCCGGCCGGGGCAAGTTCGGCGTCCTCGTCGCGCTTGGCGCCGCGGTCGTCTGCGGCGCGTCCGTGGCGCTCGTGAACTTCTTCTGGAACGTCGGCCAAGCGGTCTGACCCGGTAGCTCGAGGAAGGACGACGCCATGGGTGTCTGCGACGTACCGGTTGTTTCCGAGGTCTGCGACTCGGCTGGCAATGCCGCGGCCAGTTTGGTCACCGCACCGTTCGACTGGCTCGCCCAGGCGATAGGCGGGGCCGCTGCCTGGATGTTCGAGTCGGTCTGGGCGGTCTTCGACAGCACCACGTACGTCGACGTCAGCAGCGGCGAGTACACCCGCGTCTACAACATCCTGTTCGGTGTCGCCGTCTTCATCATGCTCGGCTTCTTCATGCTCCAGGTCATCGGCGGGATGGTGCGACGCGAGCCAGCCGCTCTGTCGAGAGCGGCGCTCGGGCTGGCGAAGTCGATCCTCGGGTCCTTTGTCGCCCTCAGCTTGCTGGCCACCGCGCTGGAGGTCACCGACCAGCTGTGCATCGGCATCGTCCACGCGGCGGGCACGAACATGGAGGAGATGGGCGACCGGATCACCCTGCTCGCCGCGGGTTTGGCCGGCATCAACGTCGCCGCACCCGGCGCCGGAGCGGTCCTCACGATCTTCCTTGCCGGGCTCGCCATCGGTGCCGCGGTGATCGTGTGGATCAGCCTGCTCATCCGCAAGGCACTACTGCTCATCGCGATCGTGCTCGCACCGATCGCCCTGGCCGGGTCGAGCTGGGACCACACCCGAGGCTGGGTCAGCAAGTGGGCAACCTTCGTGATCGCCCTGATCGTCTCCAAGGTCGTCCTCGTGGTAATCTTCCTGCTGGCCACGGCGCAGGTCTCGGCGCCGATCGACGCCGACCTTCAGTCGGTCAGTGAGCCGATCGCGGGCGTGGTGCTGATGCTCATCGCCGGCTTCGCGCCGTACCTGACGTACAAGGCGATCAGCTTCATGGGCTTCGACATGTACCACGCGATGTCGGCCGAGCAGGAGGCGAAGTCCGCTCTCAACCGGCCCCTGCCGATACCGCTCAGCCGCCGTGGTCGGGCGGAGCCGCCGAAGGTTCTCAATGGCGATGGGGTCGGCCGGGGCTCGAGTCAGAACGGCTCCGGGCCCGCTCCGGTGCCCGCGACGCCGACCGCCGGCGGACCGGGCGGTGCGCCGGAGGGAGCTTCGTCGGGGGCGTCGAGAGGCGGTGCCGCGGCGGGGGCAGGTGCCGTCGCTGCGGGTGTCGTGGTGGCTAAGGAAGCAGCCGCTGCTGGACCTCGGCTCGGCAACTTCGTTGCCGCCTCCACCTCAGAGCAGGTCGACAGCGCTAGCCAGACCCCGCCGCCGTCGGCCATGCCGCCCCACATGGCGGATCCGACGCCGCCGGCCAGGTCCGCCCGCAAGGAGTGAGCCGTGAGCAACCGAGCCTCCGCCCCCGACGAGTACGACATCTCGCCCGTGAAGTTCTCCAGGCTTACCCGTCGCGGGGTCCTGCTCGGGCGCTCGGGACCACAGCTGGTAGTCGTCACCCTGGCTGCGATCACCCTCGTGTTCACGCTCTATCTGGGCGGCGGGATCCTCATCGCCTACGCGGCGCCGATCATCCTCACCTGCGCCGCCCTAGCCTGGGTCGGTGCCGGCGGACGCCAGCTGATCGAGTGGCTGCCCATCGTGGTCCGGTGGTTCTGGCGCTGGACCGGCGGCCAACTCCTCTACCGGCGTCGCATCGTGAGGCCGCGCCCGGCGGGGACGCTCGCGCTCCCCGGCGACGCGGCACGCCTGCGCCAGTGGCTCGATCCCGACAGCGGCGCCGTCATGGTCCACGACCCGCATCAGGCGACACTGACCGCGGTCGTCGGCGTCTCCCACCCGGCGTTCATCCTGCTCGACCCGAGCGAGCAGCAACGCCGCATTGTCAGCTGGGGCCGGGTCCTCGCCACCGCCTGCCGCTCGGGCCGAATCTCCTGCCTGCAGGTGATGGAGCGGACACTTCCCGACTCGGGCCGTGGCCTCTCGCAATGGTGGTCCCGCCACGGAAGCCACGACTCGTCATGGGCTTCCACGACGTACGCCGAGCTGATCGACAGAGCGGGCCCGGCCGGCGAACGCCATGCCAGCACCATCTCGGTATCGCTCGACATGAAGGCCGCAGGACGAGCGATCCGCGCCGCTGGCGGTGGCAACCGCGGCGCGGCAGCCGTGCTGCGACAGGAGATGTCGACCATCACCGCCGCCCTGCGCGCCGCTGACCTCGCGCCATCGGAATGGCTCGAACCGGGCGACCTCGCACTGATCCTTCGGTCCGCCTACGACCCGGTCGTCGCATCGGCGCTGGAACGTCACGGCGAATTGGGCCGCGACCTCGCAACGGCCGGCCCGGTGGCGGTCACCGAGAACTGGTCCAACCTGCGAAGCGACTCCGCGCACCACTGCGTCCTGTGGATCAGCGAATGGCCGAGGTCGCTGGTCTTCCCCGGCTTCCTCGCGCCGGTACTTCTCTCGTCCGGCGTACGGCGAACGTTCTCGCTGCTCTACACGCCGACGCGCACCGACCAGGCCTCCCGCGACATCCGCAAGAAGAAAACCGAGTACATCTCCGACGCCGCCCAGCGTCATCGCATCGGACAGATCGAGGACGCCCGGCAAAGCGCCGAGTACCAAGACGTCCTCCGGCAAGAGGCTGACCTCACGGCCGGGCACGGCATCCTGCGGACCACTGGCCTCATCGCCATCAGCGCGCCCGACCCAGAAGAGCTCGAGCGCGCTGTCGCGACGATCGAGCAGGTAGCGATCCAGGCCTCATGCGAGACCCGACGACTCTGGGGCCAGCAGGCTCAGGCCTTCTCGGCGGCCGCCCTGCCACTCTGCCGGACCCTCTGACCACGCCTCCCGGCGCCCGCTGCGACGACCTGGTCTCCCTCGTTCCCGATGGTTTCGAGGCCCAGGCAAACTGGACGAACCTGCGGTCGCCCGAGACGTACCTCGGCTACGCACAGGGCCAGAACTTAGCTTCTCGAGGCGGCGCCGAGATCGACGTGCCCAGCACCTACATGCCACCGCAGATGTTGATGCTCAACCAGTGGGCGCTCTCCGGGGACTGGACGATCGGGAGCAGGGCAAGAGTGCTGAACCGGGCGGATGGACGCTCGCGTTCCGCTTCCACGCCCGCGATGTCCACCTCGTCATGGGTCCATCTGTGCCCGGAACGTCGGTCCCGTACCGCGTGCTCGTCAACGGCCAACCTCCCGGCGATGCGCACGGGATCGACGTCGATGAAGCCGGAAACGGCACGCTGGTGGAACCGCGGCTCTATCACCTCATTCGCCAGCGCGGATCGGTCATCGACCGCACGGTCGAGATCGCCTTCCACGCTCCCGGCGTCGAGGCCTACGTCTTCACCCGGCTGGGTGCCCTTCCGCTTCCTGAACGGAGAAATATGAACACCCGGAAGAGCCGCATCGGATGACGCGGGGCGGATCGTCGTAGTCGAGCACCTTCAGTAGCTCGGCACGCCCGTCGGTCTCCAGCGCGTGCCGCGTGTCCTCCGGGAGACCGAGGGGATCGCTCGACCAAGCCGTTTCGCTGATCTCGATCACGACCTGCGCGACCTGGTCATCCCGGGTGATCTCCCAGAGCCAACCGCGCGCGTCGGCGCCCGTGCGTACGTGCCTGCCCAGGTTCGCTCTGATCTCCCAGCCCACAATCCCGAGACTACGAGAAAGCACGCGGCGCAAGCGACCCCGCGATTCGGCCTCCGGCATTGGCGGGACCGTGTTGCCCGTCCAACCGGTGGCCAGCCACCTTCGCTGGGCGTCGGGAGCGGCGTGGTCTCTCATAGGGAGATCGCCGCGACGCCCGCGAGGGTGACCAGGACGCCGACCTGTTGTCGTCGGTTGATCCGGACTGCTGCGCGCCGTCCTTTGTGAAGATGGCCGGCCTTCACTTCTCACACGTTTGGGCAGCGGCGAATAGCGCTCGAGGCGCGCCACTATTTCGGCACGGCGAGCGCACCTGCTTTTCGACCCTTCCATGTCGATCAGCAGGAGGATCAGGTGCCCACCTTTGACGATGCCGCCGCGGATGCGGACGAAGCACAGCAGGCGTTGCGCGGCCTCGCGCACGCCACCCGAACCATCGACGACCCGGGTCAGGTCTATTCCGTCCTCGGATCGTTGTCCATAGCCGCAGCGTCGTTGGAGCAGACGCTGCACCAGCTCGGGGCGTTCCACGACGGCCCTGCCCGCAAGTACGCCCGGGTCAACGGCGACGAAAGGGCCGGACGTGCGGCCTCTCACCAGGTCTCGTGGGAACTGCACCGAGCCGGAGAGATCCTTCGACAGGTCGCCGCGGCACTGGATCGCGCCTACGAGGTGGAGGCCCAGATCGCCTACGACCACCGCGACACCCCGCTCCTGCCCGAGCCGACCCGCTCAACTCCGAGCCCCGGGCTCTCGCTGTGACCGGATGGAACGAGGGGCGCTTGCACAGCGCGGTGCTCGTCGCGCCTCAACGGGAGCGCCGTCGCGATCGGAAGCTCCGCAGGCAGTCGGCGAAGGCCCTGCGCGCTGAAGACCGCGAGGCACGCAGGGCGGCCGCCCGCGCGAAGGCCAAGGAACTGGCAGCCGAACGCAAGGCGACCGCGCTGCTGCCTCGAGCTGGAGAGCCGGGTCCGGCGGCCTTGCGGACACCAGGACGCCTGCGGCTACCGCGGCATCAGGACACTTCGGCGACTCTTGCCGGCGCGTACCCCTTCCTCGCCGAGGGCGGCCTCGGCAGCGACGGGGTGTTCGTTGGCCAGGACCTCTACTCGGGCAGTTCGTTCGTCTACGACCCGTGGGTGCTCTACGCTCGGGACCTCATCACCGCGCCGAATCTCGTCCTCGCCGGGATCGTCGGCTCGGGCAAGTCCGCGCTGGCGAAGAGCCTCTACACACGGTCCATCCCGTTCGGACGACGGGTCTATGTGCCCGGCGACCCGAAGGGCGAGCACACCGCCGTCGCCGAGGCGGTCGGCGGGAAGGCCATCGCTCTCGGACACGGGATGAGCAACCGACTCAACCCGCTCGACGCGGGCCACAGACCTCGGTCGCTCGACGATTTCCAGTGGGCGGCTCAGGTCACTGCCCGGCGCCGCGACCTGGTCGGTGCGTTGGCCGAGACGGTGCTCGACCGTCGGCTGACACCCCTGGAGCACACCGCAGTCG
>Ga0299914_10001043_pt1 | contig 17709 bp, 17 predicted proteins | sample RVTome_10_FD_201361 | JGI IMG/M metagenome (GOLD analysis project Ga0299914, IMG submission 201361) | Soil microbial communities from uranium-contaminated site in the Upper Colorado River Basin, Wyoming, United States - RVT153D57 (version 2) ...
CGGTGCCCTGGTCGTCGGTGCTGCAGTCGGGGGCACCGTCGTCGTCGGACCAGCCTCGACGGCGCCGTCGCCCGAGGGGCCGGCGCTGAGCACGGCCGCGACGACGAGCACCGCGCCGCCGAGCGTCAGCGTTCCCTTGGCCACGCGTCGAGGGTAGATGGTCGCCGGCCACCGCCACGTTCATCAGCAACCCGTCAGGCGTCGTCGCGGGCGCTGAACGCCCAGGCGAGGCGCTCGGCGGGATCCTCGACGGCGAGCTGCAGGCGCCATCCGCCGGGCGGCTCGCCGGCGTCCCACCAGTACCAGCGCAGCCCGGCCGCGAGCTCGCCGAGCTCGTCGAGCGGGACCGGCCAGTCGTCGGTGGCGTCGAGCAGCGTGGCCAGTGTCCACAGCGCCCCGAAGCGGCCGAGCGTGGCGCCGCGACGGCGACCATGGGCGCCGCCGGACGCGCCCGCCCACGCCAGCCAGGCGAGCGCCGCGGCCAGCGGGATGGGGGTCAGCCCGGCGCGGTGGAGGCCGAGCGCGGCGACAGCGTCGCGCGCGTCGCCGTCGACGCTGGCCAGCTCGGCGCGGCCGTTCGAGCGGTCGGTCCAGGCGTCGACGAGCTGGCGCAGGGCGAGCTCGGCGTCGTCGTCGCGGGTCACGTCGACCGGGCCGCGTTCCGCCCGCAGCTCGGTCGCCGCGGCCGGCGGCCGGGGCAGCTCCGGCGGCGGGGCCTGGATGCCGTCGTCGCCGTAGGTCGCCGGCGGGTACGCCGGCTCCCACGGGGCGAGCCGGTAGGGCAGGTCGATCACGTTGGGCAGTCCGGCGACCGTGGCGGGATCGATCCGCTCGCCGCGCAGCACCCGCTCGTGCGCCACGACGCTCGCCTGCGGTCCGCTGAGCAGCGGCGCCAGCTCGGTCCACGTGTGGTGTTGGGCGATCACTTCGGTGAGCGGTCCGATGGTGAACAGCCCGGCGTCGTCGGCGATCACACCGGCCGCCCACTCGGCAGGAGCGGCGAGGGCCAGCCGGTACTCGGCAAGGGTGGCCACCGGCCACAGCTGGCGCCCCGTCCTGACGGCGTACCGGGCGCGGTCGCGCGCCCGGCGCAGGCCCGGCCAGTCGCGGCTCGCCGTCCGGTCGTCGACGAGGCGCACGAGCCCGTCGAGGTCGGCGCGGTGGACCAGCTCGTCGAGTCGCTCGTCAGCCTCGCCCGGCGTCGCGGTCAGATCAGCGGCCACGGATAGCCCCGGCCGCTGCGGTCGTGCGGGAACGTGCCGCGGGCGGCGAGCCGCGCGGCGCGCTCGCTGATCGCCGCGGCCTCGTCGGCGTCGAGCAGCTCGGCGACGTCCGGCGGGAGGCACTCGGCGAGGCCGGCGGCGACGGCGCGCAGCCGGGTGTCGAGCGGGTCGCCGGCGAACTCCCAGATCACGGTGCGCAGGCGGGCGTCGAGCGAGAAGCAGAGGCCGTTGTCGATGCCCCATACCCGTTGCGCCGCCGGCTCGTAGAGGCAGTGGCCGCTCTTGCGGTCGGTGTTGTTGGCGAGCACGTCGAGCAGGGCGAGCGCCCGGAACTGCTCGCGCAGCTCGCTGCGCTCGGCGAGCGAGAAGTAGTGCTCGCTGAAGTCGGCGTTGACGAACCACTGCAGCGATCCCTCGCCGAGCGGGGCGTCGGGGCGCAGCACGGTCGGCGGGATCACGTCGAGCCCCGACCGGGCGCTGAGCCGGTACGCCGCGATCTCGCGCAGGTGCAGTCCGGGCGGGAAGTCCCACAGCGGCCGCTCGCCGCGCACCGGCTTGTAGATCGCCACCGCGTACGGCTCGCCGCCGGCCCCGTCGGCGTCGGCGTCACGGAGCGTGACGAGGAACGTCGCGTTGGAGGCGTTCGGCATCCGCCCGACGAGCTCGATCTCGCCGGTGGCGAGCCGGTCGACGGCGTCGGCGGGGATCGTCGCGGGGACGGTGACCGGCAGGGCCATCGTCAGTTCATGCGCGGGCAGTCGTGACCCGCCGGGTCGATCGGGTTGCCGCACCACTGGCACGGCGGCCGCCCGGCGGCGACGAGTCGGTCGGCGTGGGTGCAGAACGCGTCGGCCTGGCCGCGCGTCACGTAGAAGCGGACGTGCCCCCGATCGGGCGTCTCGACCGGCTCGACCGCTTCCTCGCCGCCCTCGTCCAGGACGTCGGCCTCGACCATCTCCTCGAGTTGCACGAGCAGCCGGTCGTTGCGCCGGTCGTAGCCGAGTCCGATCGGGCCGAGCACGAACGCAGGGTCCGACGGGGCGACGTCGGCCGAGGCGAGCACCGGCCGGCTGTCGGCCGGGGGGAGGTCGTTGAGGACGTGGCGCAGGTACGTGGCGATCGCCTTGACCTGCTGCTTCTCGCACTTGACGGTGACGCGGTCGCTGCCGGAGCGGGCGTTGAGGAAGAACGTGCGCGATCCCGGCTCGCCGACCACGCTCGCCGAGAACTCGTCGACCTCGTCGAACTCGGCGAAGAACGTCATGACAGCATCAGCTCCGTCAGGGAGCCCGTCGTGTTGACGCTGAGGGCCACCGGGCCGCCGGGCGTCCACGCGATCGCGCTGACCGAGCAGGTGCCGATGACGATCCGCTGGAACAGGTCGAGGTGCGTGCCCACGGCGTGGGCGACGGCGGACTTGATCGGGTCGGCGTGCGAGACGCAGACGATCGTCGCGCCGTGGTGGGCGGCTCGCAGCCGATCGAGCGTCGACACGATGCGCACCTGCATCTCGGTGAAGCTCTCGCCGCCGGGAAAGCGGAACGTCGACGGCGCCTGCTGCACGGTCCGCCACTCGGGCAGCTTGCTCAGCTCCTTCAGCGGCCTGCCGGTCCATTCGCCGAAGTCGCACTCGTGCAGGCCCTTGTCGACCACCGGGCGCACACCCGCGGCCCTGGCGATCGGGGCGCCGGTCTCTCGGGCGCGCTCGAGCGGCGACGTGTAGACGGCGGCGACCGCCGGCAGCTCGGCGATCAGCGCGGCCGCGCGCTCGGCCTGCGCCCTCCCCGTGTCGTCGAGGTGGAGGCCGCGGGTGCGACCCGGCAGCGAGACCCCGGTGGTCGCCGTCTTGCCGTGGCGCACGAGCAGGACCGTCGTCGGCGGGGTGCTGCTGGATCGGGGGGCTCGTCGGGTCGCCATGAGCTCTCGACAAGCTATCGGTGTACATCTTTCTTGGGGGTGCACGGGGCTGGAGCCCCCGTGGGTAGCCTGCCGACCTTGTGATTTCGCCCCGCCGCCGACCCGCCGCCACGCTCGCCCAGCTCGTCGTCGGGCTGCTGCTCGGCGCCGGCGTGCTGACGGCGTGCGAGAGTCAGCCGAGCAACCGGCGTGTGCTGCTCGACACGATCGAGTCACTCGACGTCAGCGAGGCGGCGAGGCAGTGCATGGCCGACCGCGTCGACGCCTACAGCAACGACGCGCTCGGCGACATCGCCGACGCCAACGAGGACTTCACGCTGACTCAGACCGGCGAGCTGCGCGACCCGACCGGGCCGCTGGCCGAATTCCAGCGCGACATGGCGCGCTGCGTCGAGGAGAACCCGGGCGACGTCGCCCCGGACGGCAGCGAGCCCGCCGGCAGCGAGCCGGCGGTCGATACGACCGTTCCCGCGCGCTGACGGACGTTTCGCTACGGGCTGCGCCCTGCTCGACGCGCGGGGGCTCAGCCCGCCGGCTTCATCTTCGGCGGCGGCACGCCGATCGCCGGGGCCGGGTCGGCATCGGCTGGCCAGCGGCGGCGCGAGACGATCGACAGGCGGCGCAACAGCTTCATCGCCACCTCGTCGTCCTGCGCGGGACGGGCCTCGATCGTGCCGTCGGCGATCATCCGGTCGACGACCTCCTCGCCGAGCTCGGTGCGCACGATCGTCAGCGTCCAGTCGTTGTCCTTGCCGATTCCACCGGTGGCGATGTCCGAGTGCTCGGCGGCGAAGTCGGGGCAGCGCTTGCACCCCTCGCGGGTCCAGGCATGGCACTCCTTCAGGTCGATCTCGTGGTACGAGCCGTCGCGCATCCAGATCTGGAAGACGCCCTTGATGTTCATCTTCACCATGTCCTGCTTCTGCAGCCCGTACTTCGCCTCGAACAGCTCGGGGAAGATCGCGTCGTCGAACGTCTTCGAGCACAGCAGGCCGATGTTGAAGAGGAACGGCCGTGACACCTTGCCCGCCTTGCGGTCCCACATGATCGGTGGCGACGACGTCTGGCAGCCCATTCCGACGAGCGCCAGTCGAGACAGCCCGGCTGCCTTCGCCTCGCGCAGCGCCAGCGGGTTGGCGCAGTACGTGTAACGGCTGCCGGCGGTGGCGAGGATCTCCTCCTTGGTCCGCACGAGAGCGGGCTTGGCCTTCCACGCGTCGTCCGGCTCGACGCCCGACACCAGGGCCCCCTCGATGTAGTCGTGGTCCAACAGCCAGGCGAGCATCGCCGTGACGAAACCGCCGTCTTGGCCGCGTTCGTGCTGGGTGCCGTCGGACGCCCGGGTGAGCAGCAGCTGCCGCCAGATCCCGGCCATCTCGTCGGGCTCGCGGACGCGGCCGAACAGGTGCATGTCGGCCGCCGGCTCCCAGGCGCGGAACCGGGGGCACGCCCGCGTGCACGTCGTGCAGCCCTTCTCGCCGTGGATGCAGTTCGCCGGGCCGAGCTCGTCCTCGAGATGGAACGGCACGTACTTGCCCTCTTCGTGCTCGTACCCGATCACGTCGTGCGGGCACGTCACCACACACCCCGCACACCCGGTGCACAGCCCCGGAGTGATGACCTCCTCGAACAGCTCCTTCCACTGCGCGGTCCAGCGCGCCGGAGGAGCGGGCGGTGCTCCAGGTGGTGTCGCTGTCGAGGTCATGGCCCCAACGTAGCGACGCACTGCCGCCCCCGCCGCCGAGGTCGATCGGTTATCGGGGGTCGGTCATGATGGAACCATGCAGCTGACCTACGACGCTGCCGCCGAGGCGTTCCGCAGGGAGATCCGCGCGTGGCTCGCCGAGAACCTGCCGGAGGGGTGGTTCGATGCGTACGAGCGGGGCGAGTCGTTCGAGCTGCCACCCGACGAGCGTGAGCGGTTCAACGCCGAGTGGCCCGCACGGCTGTTCGCCGGCGGGTGGATCTGCGCCACGTGGCCGACCGAGTACGGCGGCAAGGGGCTGTCCACGCTGCAGGGCGTGGTGCTCGCCGAGGAGTTCGCCCGCGTCAAGGCACCGATGCGCGCCGACTTCTTCGGCGACACGCTCGTCGGCCCGACGCTGCTGCAGTGGGGCACCGAGGAGCAGAAGCGGGAGTTCCTGCCGAAGATCCTGCGCGGCGAGACGCGCTGGTGCCAGGGCTTCTCCGAGCCCGACTCCGGCTCCGACCTCGCCAGCCTGCAGATGTCGGCGGTGCTCGACGGCGACGAGTGGGTGATCAACGGGCAGAAGGTGTGGACGACGCAGGCGTACGTCGCCGACTACTGCTTCCTGCTCACCCGCACCGACCCGGACGCACCGAAGCACCAGGGCATCTCCTACCTGCTCGTGCCGATGAAGCAGGCTGGCGTCGAGGTGCGCGGGATCACCCAGCCCGACGGCACCGCCGAGTTCTGCGAGGTGTTCTTCACCGCTGCCCGCTGCCCGGCGGGCAACGTCGTCGGCGGCGTCAACAACGGCTGGAAGGTCGCCAACTCGACGCTGGCGTTCGAGCGCGGCCAGTCGGCGACCACCGGCTATCGCCGCTTCGAGGACGAGCTCACCCTGCTCGTCGCCGCCGCCCGCGCCAACGGCTCGATCGACGACCCGCTGATCCGGCAGCGCCTGGCGCAGTACCACAGCAGGGTTCAGATCCTGCGCATCAACGGGCTGCGCACGCTGGCGGCACAACTCGCCGGGCGCGGCGACGAGTCTTCCCGGCACCGCCCGGACCCGGCGATCGGCGCGCTCGGAGCGACGAACAAGTTGTTCTGGTCGGAGATGCACCAGCGGGCGATGGAGCTGGCCCTCGACATCTTCGGCGCGGCATCGATGCTCGTCGACACCGGCCCGGAGGGCGGGTCGTGGCCGGCGGCGATGCGCGACACGCGCCGCCCCGGCTACCCGGTGTCGCCGATGATGTCGCAGTTCTTCTTCTCCCGCTCGGAGACGATCTGGGGCGGGACGAGCCAGATCCAGCGCAACATCGTGGGCGAGCGGGTGCTCGGCCTCCCCAAGGAGCCCAAGCCGCAGCCGTGAGCCACCCACGGGTTGCGCACCCGTGGATGGCCGGCCGCAGCGGTGCGCGTCAGGTCGTCTCGGGCGACGGCACGAGCACGAGCCGCGCCTCGCCCTCCTCCTCGACGACGTCGAGCAGCGCGTCGCCAAGGTGCGAGCTGAGCTCCGGGGCGACGCAGATCGGCAGCCCGTGGGCGTCGCCGACCTCGTCGTTGTCGGCGGGCTCCTCGACGAACCCGAGCGAGACGGTCGGTCCGCTCCCGTCGGTGTTCGGCGCACCGGCGGCGACGCGGAGAACTGCGTCATCTGGGGCGTCGGTGGTGTCGCGGACGTTCGTCAGCAACTGAACGGCTTCCTTCGAGGCAGTGAGCATGAGGTGCTCCTTTCGATCGGTGATCTCCACGGTACCTACCCAACCCCCCGACTCGCCACACCCCCAGGCTCGCTCGCCCCCGATCGCCGCCGTCACGGCGCGGCGAGCGCGGCGGCGATCGCGCAGCCGAGCTCGACGTTGTTGAGGTAGGCGGCGATGTTGACGTCGAGGCTCGCGCCGTGCGTCGCCTGCTGGATGTGGTCGAGCAGGAACGGCGTCGTCGCCTTGCCGCTGACCCCGGCAGCTCCGGCGGCAGCGAGGGCCTCGGCGAGCGCCCGCTCGTGCACCGCTGGGTCGAGCTGGCGCGCGGCGGGGACGGGGTTGGCAACGACGAGCGCGGCGGCGAGACCAAGAGCGTCCATCCGTCGCCGGCTCTCGGCGATCGTCGCCACGTCGTCGGCGCGGTGGTCGAGCGGGAATCCCGAGTCGGCGACGTAGAAGCCGGGGAAGCGATCGGTGCGATAGCCGACGACCGGCAGGTTGAGCGTCTCCATCCGCTCGAGCGTGAGACCGATGTCGAGGATCGACTTCACCCCGGCGCTGATCACGACGATCGGCGTCACGGCCAGCGTCGGCAGATCGGCCGACTCGTCGAACGTCACGCCGGCGCCGCGGTGCACTCCGCCGAGCCCGCCCGTCGAGAACACGCCGACGCCCGCGCGGTGGGCGAGCAGCGCGGTGGCCGCCACGGTGGTGCCGGCATTGCGTCCGCTGGCAGCGACGAGGGCGAGGTCGCGCACGCTCGCCTTGTAGACGGCGTCGTCGCCGCCGAGCCGCTCGATCTGCTCGGCGGTCAGGCCGACGTGCGGCACGCCGTCGAGCACGGCGATCGTCGCCGGCACGACATCGCGCTCGCGCGCGAGCGCTTCGGCGCCGAGGGCGACCTCGACGTTGCGCGGGCGCGGCAACCCGTGAGTGAAGATCGTCGATTCCATCGCCAGCACCGGACGCCCGTCCCGCAGCGCGGCCGCGACCTCCTCGGCTACATGGATCGTCTCGCTCGGCCCTGCCGTCACCGTGAACCTCCTGACCGTCGCAAGATACGCGCGGCCGGCGGCGCGTAGTGTCTCGCCCGTGCCAGAGCCGTGGAACGAGTTGCTCGACGAGCACGGCTCACCACGGCCGCCGGCGGAGGGCCTCTACGCCGTGCTCGAGTCGCTGGACTTCGACGAGCTCGTCACCCGCCAGGAGGCGGCCGCTGCCGACATCCTCACGATGGGGATCACGTTCACGGTGTACTCGGACGGCCGCAACATCGACCGGGCGTGGCCGTTCGACGTCATTCCGCGCATCATCGAGGCCACGGAGTGGGCGCGCATCGAGCGCGGGCTGGTCCAGCGCCTCGACGCCCTCAACCGGTTCATCGACGACCTGTACAACGAGCAACGGGTCGTGGCCGACGGCGTGTTCCCTGCCGAGGTGCTCGCCGACTCGACCAACTTCCGCGCCGAGTGCCGCGGCGTGCACCCGAAGTTCGGCGTGTGGGCGCACATCTCCGGGTCCGACCTCGTGCGCGATGCCGACGGCACCGTGTACGTGCTGGAGGACAACCTGCGCGTGCCGTCGGGCGTGAGCTACGTGATCGAGAACCGCGCCGTGTGCAAGCGGGCGTTTCCCGAGGTGTTCGCCCGGCAGAGCATCGCGCCCGTCGACTCCTACACCGAGGAGCTGTCGAAGCTGCTCGTGTCGCTCGCCCCGGAGGACGTCACCGACCCGTGCGTCGCCGTGCTCACCCCGGGGATGTTCAACTCCGCCTACTTCGAGCACTCGTTCCTCGCCCAGCGCATGGGCGCCACGCTCGTCGAGGGTGGCGACCTCGTCGTGTCCGGCGACGACCGCGTGTTCATGCGCACGCTCGACGGCCTCGCCCCCGTCGACGTGATCTACCGCCGCATCGACGACCTCTTCCTCGACCCCGAGGTGTTCAAGCCCGAGTCGCTGCTCGGTGTGCCCGGGCTGATGCGGGCGTGGAAGGCCGGCAAGGTGGCGATCGCCAACGCCCCGGGAGCCGGCGTCGCCGACGACAAGGTGGTCTACTCCTGGGTCCCCGACCTGATCCGCTACTACCTCGGCGAGGAACCCGGCCTCGCCAACGTGCCGACGTACCGCTGCCTGTACGACGACGAGCGATCGTTCGTGCTCGACAACCTCCGCGAGCTCGTCCTCAAGCCGGCCAACGAGAGTGGCGGCTACGGCATCCTGATCGGCAACCGCGCCAGCGACAAGGAGCTCGCCGCTGCCGTCGAGGCGGTGACGGCGAACCCGCGCGACTGGGTGGCGCAGCCGATCCTCCAGCTCTCCGTCGCGCCGACCGTGTGCGAGAACGCCGTCGAGCCGCGCCATGTCGACCTCCGCCCGTTCATCCTCACCGGCGAGACGAGCTACGTGACCGCCGGCGGGTTGACCCGCGTCGCCCTGCCGAAGGACTCCCTGATCGTCAACTCGTCGCAGGGCGGCGGGAGCAAGGACACCTGGATCGTCGACCTCGGCGCCGGATGGGGAACGTACTGATGCTGTTGTCGCGCGTGGCGAATCGGATCTACTGGGCTGCGCGCTACCTCGAGCGCGCCGAGGACACGGCGCGCGTCGTGCGTGCGCACGGGGAGATGATCGCCGACCTGCCGACCGACGCTCCGGAGTCGTGGCGCTCACTCGTCGCGGTCGTCGGGAGCAGCGCGCTCTACGACGAGCGCTTCGGCGACGGCGCCGAAGGGAAGGCGCCGCCCGAGGCGCGGGTTGTCGAGTTCCTCCTCGCCGACTCCACGAACGTCGCCAGCGTGGTGAGCTGCGTCACGGCGTCGCGCGAGAACCTGCGCACGACCCGCGAGACCGTCACCCGGGACGGCTGGCAGGCGCTCAACGATCTGCACCTCTACGTCGGCGTCGAGGTCGACCGTGGCGGCGACCGGCGCGCCCGCGAGCGCTTCCTCAGCCGCGTGATCGGCGACAGCCGCCGCATCGACGGGATCCTCGCCACGACGATGATCCACGACGAGGCGTACGTGATGTGGCGGCTCGGCCGGGCGATCGAGCGCGCCGACATGACGACGCGAGTGCTCGGCGTGCGCGCCGCCGCAGTGTTGCTCGACGCCAGGCCCGAACGCGCCGGCGACGGCGCGACGCGCCGCTACGACGAGCTGGAGTGGATGGGCGTGCTCAAGTCGGTGTGGGGCATGCAGATGTACCAGCGGTCGGTCAGCGGCCCGATCGAAGGCGAGCGTGTCGTCCGCTTCCTGCTCGAGCACGACCGCTTCCCGCGAGCCGTGCGGGCGCTGCTGCGCGAGGTGCGGAGCGCGTTGCGCGAGCTGCCCGACCCGAGCAGCGTGATCGACGGTGTCGACGAGGTCGACGCGGCACTGCGCGACTCGACCGCGGCAGGCGTCGACGGCGCCGCGCTCGACGGGGCGATGGACGCGCTGCAGGAGGCGCTCGCCCGGCTCGACCAGCGCATCCACGCGCGCTACCTCCGACTCGGCTGATGGCGCCGACGGCCACGACGACGAGCGGGCGACAGCGCGAACTGATCGACGTGCTGCTCCGCGACCGGGTCGCGCTGAGCCGCCGGCAGGCCGAGGCCGACCGCGTGGTCGCCGCTGCCGGCGCAGGGCACCTCGTCCACGAGATGAACGTGCGGCCAGGCGACGCCGGCGGACGGCCGTGGCGCATCGATCCCGTGCCCGTGCTGATCGAGGGCGCGGCGTTCGACGCTCTCGCCGCCGCCGTCGCCCGGCGCGTGCACGCCTTCGAGCGGATCCTCGACGACCTCTACGGCCCGCGCCAGCTGCTCCGCGACGGCATTGTGCCCGGCGAGGCGCTCAGCTCGTCCGTCCGCTACCGCCTGGCCGCGGTCGGTACCCCGCCCCCGCGACGCTGGCTGACGACGTACGCCGTCGACGTCGTCGCCCTCACCGACGGGACGTGGCGGGTCGTGCAGGACCTCACCGACGTGCCGGCCGGCGTCGGCTACGCCCTGCTCGGCCGCTCGGCGATGCTGCGTGTGGCCGACGAGCTGCTCGGCGCGGGCAACGGCGAGATCGCCGACGTGTCGTCGCTGGACGGGTTCCCCGCCGAGCTGCGCCACGCTCTCGTCACGGCGGGTGACGCGCCGAGCCCGCGCATCGTGCTGTTCACGGGCGGCGTCGCCGATCCCGGCTACGTCGAGCACTCGGCGCTCGCCCGCACGCTCGGCTTCACGCTCATCGAGCGGCCCGACCTCGTCGTGCGCCAGGGGCGGCTGTGGTTGCGCACGCTCGGCATCGGTCGCGGCGAGCCCGGCCTCGACCCGATCGACGTCGTCTACCGGCGCGTCGAGGCGGACCGCGTCGACCCGGTGGAGACGGGCGCGTCGGGCTCCGAGGGAGTGCCCGGGCTGCTCGCCGCGGTCGGCCGCGGTGGCGTCACGCTCGCCAACGCCCACGGCAGCGGTGTGATCGAGGATCCCGATCTCGCCGCGTGCTGGCCGGCCGCGGCCGAGGCGCTGACCGGGTCGGCGCTGCCGCTCGACGCGCTCGACGACGCCGCCCGGCGTGTGGGTCTCGCCGACGCTCCGATGTTCCGCGCCGGCGAGGTCACGTCGGGTGCGGCGGTCGTGCGCCTGCACGCCGTCGCCGGCCCCGACGGAGTGAGCGTGATGCCGGGCGGCAACGGCCGGGTGCTCGCCCCCGGCGACGATCCTCGTCACCCCACGGCGCAGCGCGCCAAGGACGTCTGGGTGCTCGGCCCGCACGCCGCCCTGCCCGTGATCGTCGCCCCGCTGCTGCCGCAGGTCGACCTGGCCGCCTCGGTGCCGACGCGCGCCGCCGACACCCTGTTCTGGGCGGGCCGGGCCGCCGAGCGGGCCGAGGCGATTGCCCGCACCGTGCGCGTCGTCGCCGGGAGCCGCCGCCAGGACCCGGCCCTCGTCGTCCTCGACGGGGGCCGCTGGCAGCGCCGCATGGTGGCCGCCTTGCGCGCGGTCGCGGGCAGCGCCGACGCCGCGGCCGGCGAGGCGCCTGGAAGCCCGTTCACCGCGCTCGACGCCGAGCTCGCCACGGCGACGCAGGCGCTCGCCACGAAGCTGCGTGCGTTCGCCAACGCCACGGCGACGGTGGGGGAGTTCCTGCCCGCCAACACGTCGCGATGCCTGAACGCGATCGTCGAGCAGCTCGACACGCTGCGGGCCGGCACCGTCGCGCTCGACGCGCTCGACGACGTCCTCGCTGCGCTCGCGATGTACATGGGGATGTGGAACGAGTCGACCGTGCGCGGGCCGGCCTGGGCGCTCGGCGACCTCGGCATCCGCATCGAGCGCGCCGCCGTCGTCGCTCAGCTCGTCGCTGCCTGCACCGGCGCCCCCGTCGACGCCCCCGGCGACGGACACGCCGACCGGGCAGCGCTCGAGGTGCTGCTCGCTGCCAACGAGTGCCTCGTCGCCTACCGCCGCCGGTACCGCAGCGACGTAGAGCTGCCGGCCGCGGCCGAGCTGCTCCTGCGCGACCGCCACAACCCGCGCAGCCTGCGCACGTGCCTCGACCGCATCGCCGCCCACGCCCGCGACGTCGGCTGGGACGACGGTGTCGCCGCCTCGGACCGCCTCGCCAGTCTCGTCGCCGGGCCTGCCGACGAGGCGGTCGACGACGTGCTCGCCCGGGTGCCGGCGATCGCCACCGGCGCCGACGAGCTCGCCGGCATGGTGATCGCCCGCTGGTTCACGACGCCCGTCAAGCCGAAGCTCGTTCGGGTGGGGACGCGGTGATGGCGACGGACCTGCAGACCGCCGTGCGCTACGCCGTCGAGCACGAGACCCGCTACGAGTACTCGCTGCCGATGAACGACGGCTACACGGTCGCCTACCTGCTGCCTCGCCCGACGCCGCAGCAGAACGTCGAGCTGGCGCTCGTCGACGTGACACCGGAGCCCGACGAGCGCGAGGAGCGGATCGACGCGTTCGGCAACCGCGTCGTGCAGATCGGCATGCACCACCAGCACGACGCGCTCACCGTCACCGCGCGTTCGGAGGTGGTGTTCGAGCCGCTGCGCCTCGCCGACTACGACGAGGCTGCCGAGCTGCCGTGGGAGGTGGCGGCCGAGGCCGTCGCCGAGCTGCGCGGCGGTGCCGCGCTGCAGGTACGGCCGTTCGCCGGCGGCCTGCCGATGGTCGCCACCGACGGTGATCGCGCCGAGCTGCGGCGGCTCGTCACGTCGGCGTTCGAGCCGGGCCGACCGATCATCGACGCGGCGCGGGCGTGGTGCGCCGCGATACACACGCAGTTCGACTACGACAGGTCGTTCACGGACACGTCGACGCCGCTCGCGGCCGTGCTCGCCGCCCGGCGCGGCGTGTGCCAGGACTTCGCCCATGTCGCCGTCGGTGGGCTGCGCCTGCTCGGCCTCGCCGCCCGCTACGTGAGCGGCTACCTCGAGACGGAGCCGCCGCCCGGCGGAACCAGGCAGGTCGGCGCCGACGCGTCGCACGCCTGGTGCTCGGTGTGGGTGCCGAGCATCGGCTGGATCGACTTCGACCCGACGAACAACCACCTGCCGACGCACCGCCACGTGACGGTCGCGTGGGGCCGCGACTACGGCGACGTCCCGCCCGTGCGCGGCATCGTCATCGGCCCGCAGGCAGAGCAGACGCTGACCGTCAACGTCACCGTGACGCGCCGCTGAGCGGCCGGACGGCGCTGGCCGAAACCCGCTAGGCAGTGCCGCTCGGCGGGTGCACACTGGCGGACATGGATCATCCGGGACTCGATCACGATGCCTGCTACCGGGCCGTGCAGAGCAAGGACGCCCGCTTCGACGGATACTTCGTCACGGCCGTGCGCACGACCGGCATCTACTGCCGCCCGAGCTGCCCGGCGCTCACCCCGAAGCGGCACAACGTCGAGTTCTTCCCGACGGCGGCGGCCGCCCACGACCGCGGCTTCCGGGCGTGCAAGCGCTGCCGGCCAGACGCCTCGCCCGGCTCGCCGGAGTGGGACACGCGCGGCGACGCCGTGGCGCGGGCGATGCGGCTGATCGCCGACGGCGTCGTCGACCGCGACGGAGTCGCCGGGCTCGCCCGCCGCCTGAGCTACAGCGAGCGCCACCTCAACCGCCTCGTCACCGACGAGCTCGGCGCCGGTCCGCTGTCCATCGCCAGGGCGCAGCGGGCGCAAGGCGCCCGCGTGCTCATCGAGACGACGGCGATGTCGTTCACCGACATCGCGTTCGCCGCCGGGTTCGGCAGCGTGCGCCAGTTCAACGACACCGTGCGGGCCGTGTTCGCCTCGACGCCGTCCGAGCTGCGCTCCCGCCGCAAGGTCGGCGCCGACGCCACGCGCGACACGAGCGGGGCACCGAGCGTCACCGTCGAGCTCGCCGCACGGCAACCCTTCGACCTCGCCCCGGTGCTCGCCTTCCTCGGCCGCCGGACGATCCCGGGCGTCGAGCAGGTCGACGGCACCGGGACGTACCGCCGGGCGCTCGAGCTGCCCCACGGCCATGGCGTCGTCGCCGTCGATCCCGTGCCCATTGCGGCGTCGGGGCGGGTCGCCGTGCGAGCCGAGCTACGCCTCGCCGACTGGCGTGACGTCGCGCCGGCTGTCCGGCGCGTGCGCCGCCTGCTCGATCTCGACGCCGATCCGGTCGCCGTCGACGCCGCCCTCGGCGCGACGGCGCTCGCCCCGCTCGTCGCCGCCCACCCCGGACGCCGCGTGCCCGGCAGCGTCGAACCGTTCGAGACGGCCGTGCGGGCGATCGTCGGCCAGCAGGTCTCGGTCGCCGGCGCCCGCACGATCGCCGGGCGGATCGCGGCCGCGTGTGGCGAGCCGCTCGACCCGGCGCTCGCCGACGAACATCTCACGCGAGTGTTCCCCACCGCCGACGCGATCGCCGGCCTCGATCCGGCGCTGCTGCCGATGCCGGCGCGGCGCAAGGCGACGCTCGCCGAGCTCGGCCGGCGCGTCGCGCTGGGCAAGGTGCCGCTCGACATCGGGGCCGACCGCGACGAAGCGCGCGCGGCGCTGCTCGAGATTCCCGGCATCGGGCCGTGGACCGCTGACTACGTGCGCCTGCGCGGCTTCGGCGACCCCGACGTGTTTCTGCCCGGCGACCTCGGCGCGGTGCACGGCCTCGCCGCCCTCGGGCTCGACGCGACCGCCTCCGAGGCATGGCGCCCGTGGCGGTCCTACGCCCTCCACCACGTGTGGGCGGCGACCGAACCGCAGGCCACGATGAACAAGGAGACCCCCGCATGATCGTCCGCAACCGTACGACCCTCGCCCACACGGTCGTCGACTCGCCGATCGGGCCGCTCGCCGTCGTCGCCGACGACGCCGCCATCGTTGCGGTTCACTTCCCGAACACCCCGCTGCGCGACGGCGAGGGCGGGCCGCGCGACGACGACCACCCGTTGCTGCGCCAGGCGGCCGAGCAGCTCGCCGAGTACTTCGCCGGCGAGCGCACGGCGTTCGACGTCCCGCTGGCACCGGCCGGCACGCCGTTCCAGCTCGCCGCGTGGACGGCGCTGCGGTCGATCCCCTACGGCGAGACGGTCAGCTACGGCGAGCAGGCCCGCCGGCTCGGCGACCCGAACAAGTCACGCGCCGTCGGCGCCGCCAACGGCCGCAACCCGATCCCGATCATCGTGCCGTGCCACCGCGTCGTCGGCTCGAACGGTCACCTCACCGGCTTCGGCGGGGGCGTCGAGGCGAAGGCCTGGCTGCTCGACCACGAGCAGCGCGTCAGGCTCGCCCTTTAGCCCTCGCCGCCTGCTCGCGCCGGGCGGCGGCGTCGGCCTGCTTGCGGCGGCGGGCCTCGAGGCGGCGAGCCTTGAGCGCCTCGCGCTCGGGATCGGACTGCTCCTCGCCGCGCTCGAGCGGCGGCACGATGCGCCGTGCCTCCTCCTCGGGGAGCTTGACGAGCTCGTCGTGCTTGAGCAGGTCGCGGATCACGGCCGCCGCTCTCGCCTCACCTGCGACGGTCGAGGCGAGCATCACACGGGTGATGGCGAGGCCGTGGCGCTCGACGACGCCGGGCAGCACCTCGCCGAGCTGCTCGGCCGTCGGGTCGTCGCTGTGGTCGCCGAGCTTGTCGATGCAGTCGGAGAGGGCGGCGTCGCTGAGCACGATGGCGATGCTCTCCATCCCACCGTCCATCCGGCCCTTCGCCGCCGCCGCGCGCAGTGCGTCGGCCGTCACCGCCTCACCGCTCGCGTCGACGAGCCGCTCGAGCGCCTCCCGGTGATCGTCGCCGAGCGCGTCGACGACGGCCATCAGCTCGTCGTCGCTCGTCGCGCGCAGTGCCCGGTCGAGCATCCCCAGTGCCTGCAGGCGGTTCTTCATCTGATTCACGGTCGCCCAACGCTATCGGCCGGATGAAACGCGGGGGCCACGCGGCGGATTAGTGTGGGTGCATGGCCACCGTCGCGATGGAAGATGTCAACAAGGTCTACGACAACGGCTTTCAGGCCATCTACGACCTGAGTCTGGAAGTCGCCGACAGCGAGTTCCTCGTGCTCGTCGGACCGTCGGGCTGCGGCAAGTCGACCGCGCTGCGGATGGTGGCCGGCCTCGAGACGATCACCGCGGGGAAGCTGATGATCGGTGACCGCGTCGTCAACGACGTGCAGCCGAAGGACCGCGACATCGCCATGGTCTTCCAGAACTATGCGTTGTACCCGCACATGACCGTGTACGACAACATCGGCTTCGCCCTCAAGCTCGCCCGCGTGCCGAAGGACGAGATCCAGCAGCGTGTGCGCAAGGCGGCGCAGATCCTCGAGCTCGAGACGTACCTCGACCGCAAGCCGGGCCAGCTCTCCGGCGGCCAGCGGCAGCGCGTGGCGATGGGGCGGGCGATCGTGCGCCAGCCGGCCGCCTTCTTGATGGACGAGCCGTTGTCGAACCTCGACGCCAAGCTGCGCGTACAGATGCGCGCCGAGATCGCCCGCCTGCAGCGCGACCTCAAGGTGACGACGATCTACGTCACGCACGACCAGGTCGAGGCGATGACGATGGGCGACCGCGTGTGCGTGCTCAAGGCCGGATACCTGCAGCAGGTCGACACACCGCAGCACCTCTACGACTATCCGAAGAACGTGTTCGTCGCCGCGTTCATCGGCTCGCCGTCGATGAACCTCTACGAGGCGAAGGTCGATGTGGGCGAGGGCGGCGGCACCGTCACGATCGGCTCGCAGTCGGTTGCGCTCGGCGCCGAGACGCTCGAGAAGTTCCCCAGCCTGCCCAACTACAGCGGCCAGCAGATCACCGTCGGCATCCGTCCGGAGGACTTCGAGGACGCCGCCGTCGACACCGAGGCGCCCGCCGACCGTCGCATCAGCGGCAACGTCAAGCTGGTCGAGGCCCTCGGCTCGGAGCTGATGCTGCACTTCAGCATCGACGGAGTGCGCACGGTCGACTCCGGCGATCCCGACGCCCCGCAGGAGCTCATCGGCGAGGCAGGCCACGCCAACGCGGTCGCCCGCTTCAACCCGCGTTCCCGTGTGCGCGCCGACGAGCAGATGGAGGTCACGGTGAACACCGACAACCTCCACTTCTTCGACCCGAGCACCCACCTGCGCGTCACGTAACGCCTACTCGCCACCCGGTCGTCGAGCAGGGCGGAGGAGCTCCAGCGGAGCCCGTATCGGAACGGCAAGGCGCGTGCGCGCTAGCCCTTGACGGAGCCGGCGAGCAGGCCTCGCACGAAGAAGCGCTGCAGCAGGAAGAAGACGACGAGCGGGATCGCCGACTGCACGAACGCCCCGGCGGTGAGCAGGTGCTCCGAAGCGCCGAACGATGCCGACGCCTGCCCGGCGATGACGAGCGTCGTCGGGAACTCCAAGAAGTCGGGCCGACCGACCAGGCGCAAGAGCACGTTGGACACCAGATAGTCGTTCCACGTCCACAGGAACTGGAAGATGGCGAACGCCGCCAGCACCGGCACCGACAGCGGCAGCACGAGCCGCCAGAAGATGCGGAAGTGGTCGGCGCCGTCGATGCGGGCTGCCTCGAAGAGGTCCCGCGGCAGCGACGAGATGTAGTTGTGGAGCAGGAAGATGGCGAACGGCATGCCGAACGCCGTGTGGCTGAGCCACACCGCGTTCGTCGTGCCGCCGATCCCGATGTCCGGGAAGACGGTGATCGTCTTGTCGAGCCACGGGATCGTCAGGTGGGCGCCGAAGTTGAACAACCGC
>Ga0299914_10001044_pt1 | contig 17707 bp, 16 predicted proteins | sample RVTome_10_FD_201361 | JGI IMG/M metagenome (GOLD analysis project Ga0299914, IMG submission 201361) | Soil microbial communities from uranium-contaminated site in the Upper Colorado River Basin, Wyoming, United States - RVT153D57 (version 2) ...
CGTCGACCGGTGGTCGCTCGTCGTGTTCGTCGTGGTCGTCGTCCTCGCGGTGCCGCTGCTGCTGTACCTCGGTCGGGACCAGTGGTTCTTCCTCGACGAGTGGTGGCTCCTGAGCGACGGCGCCGGGAGCCACGACGGCATCTTCGATGCTCACAACGGTCACTGGATCACGCTCCCCGCGATCCTCTACCGGATCAACTACTGGCTGTGGGGCCTCAACACGTACGTGCCGTACCAGGTGCCCGTGGTCCTGGCGCATGTCGGTTCGGCCGTCCTCCTCCGTGTCCTCATCCGTCGGATGGGAGTCCGAGGTTGGATCGCGACAGCGACGGCACTCGTCTTCGTGTTCTTCGGCTCCGGAAGCCTGAACATCTTCTTCGGCTTTCAGATCTCCCTGACCGGATCGCTCCTCTGTGGACTCGCGTACTTCCTGCTCGCCGACCGGGATGGCCCGATCGACCAGCGAGACTGTCTCGCGCTCGCCGTCGGCGTCATCGGCCTGACGACCTCAGGCGTCTTCGTCCCCATGGTCGTCGGCGTCGGCGTCGCGGTACTCCTCCGCCGCGGGCTGCCGGTCGCCGCGTTCTACACCGTCCCGTTGGGAGTGATCTACGGCGTCTGGTATCTCCTCTACGGACGCGAGGAAAGCGTCCTGTCGGTCTCGGCACCTGGAGAGGCCGTCCGTTTCGTCGGTCGGATGCTCGGCGGCACCTTCACGGCTCTCGCGGGGAGCGACCTCGGCGGGATCGCACTCGGGCTCGTCGTCGTCGGTGCGCTCGGAGTCGTGTCGAGCCGCGCAGTTCGTGCGAGGCAATGGACTCCCCTCGCACTGCCCGCGGGCCTCGTCGCCACGTGGGTCATGTTCGCATTCATCACGGCGGTCGCTCGCGCGAGCACGTTAGGTGCCGGGTCCGGCGACTCCGATCGCTATCTGCACGTCAGCGCGGCGCTGGTCCTTCCCCTCATCGCGCTCGGCGCCGAGCATTTGGCTCGGCGGAACGTGCTCGTCGGCGTGCTTCCCTTCGCGCTGCTGGCCGCCGGACTCCCGGGAAACATCGACGCGCTCGCAAACCCCAGTCCGTTCGCGCTCGGGCGTCGTCCGCCGATCGTGACGCTCGCTCATTCCGAGCACATCGGCGACGTTCCGCCCGACCTCGAACCCTTGGCGATCCTGGTCGGGAGCTCTCCGATCAGGTTGCCGATCACTGCCGGTTGGCTCTGGCGCGAGGCGAAGGCAGGCAAGATCCCGACGCCGACGGACATCACCGCCGCGCAACGGCTCAACGCGTATGCGCGCCTCGCCCTCCAGCAGGAGCACGCCGAGAACGATCCGCGGTGCGCTCCGGCAAGGCGCAAGCAAGTCCAGCTCACGCTCGAAATGGGCGAGCGAATCGTCTTCGAGGAAAGCCTCAGGATCACGGTCCGCGACGGCCAGGATCGGTCTGAGCCGATCGGGTTCCAGAGTGTGCAGGGTTCCACGATCATCGCGGGACTCGGGCCCTTGGATCTCGTCGTTCGCGCCCCGGGCGGCGATGCACCGCGTGTCTGCGAACCGAGCCTCGACCGACCGACTCCTCGACCCGCTGCGTCGCAGTGATCGTCACCTTCCTCGCGCCGAGCAGCCCACGCCCGCCCAGCGGCGGGGTGACTGTGGTCTTCGAGCTCGCCTCGGCGCTCGCCGGGCGCGGCCACGACGTGTACGTCCTCTACGGCGACCTCCTCCAGGTCGGCTCCCCCGAGGCCCACCAGCTGGCCTTGCACCTCCGTGACGACTCCGCCCACGAGTTCGCGCCCGAAGGCTCGGGCGACGACCTCCTCCCGACCGCCGACGTGATCTTCGGCTACCGCTCCGACCCCGAGCTCCCACCACGCACGGGACTCCCCATGGGTCTCGTCCAGGGGTACAAGATGCTCGGCGAGGCCGTCGAGCGGCTCGCCTATCACCAGCCCTGCCCAAAGATCTGCGTCGCGGGCTGGTTGGTCGACGTCGGGCGCGAGCTTGGCGTGCCGGACCGACAGCTCGTCCACATCCCGCCGGGCCTGCGACATGAGCAGTACCGGCTCGTGACGCCGATCGCCGAGCGCCCACCGCGCGTGTCGTTCTGCTACAGCCCCCACCAGTCCAAGGGTGCAGAATATGCGCTCGCCGCCCTCTCGGCGCTCAAGAAAGCGCTCCCGGACGTGGAGGTGGTCGCGTTCGGGGCCGCGCCCGCTGCGCACGAGCTCCCGGTTTGGGTGACCTACCGCATGAGCCCGTCGCAGGAGGAGTTGGTCGACGAGATTTACAACGGTAGCCGCATCTTCCTCTGCTCGAGCCGGGTGGAGGGCTTCGGCCTCCCGTGCATCGAGGCGATGGCGTGCGGAGCCGCGTTGGTCACCACGGACAACGGTGGATCCCGCGACTACGCGTTTCACGACCGCACCGCGCTCGTCTCACCCCCTCGTGACGTCGACGCCATGGCCGACCATGTCGCGACGTTGTTGCGGGACGACGACCGACGGATCCGACTGGCGACGGCCGGTCAGCAATACGTCCAGCGATTCCAGTGGGATCGCAGCGCCGAGGAGCTCGAAACGTTCATCGACGTCTACCGGGCGGACCCAGTTGCGTACGGTCGCCCTGCTGGTGGGCACGATCGGCCCGCGCGTCAGCACGATCGGTAGCTCTCGACGAGATCGGTGAGCTCCTCGCTCACGATTCGCAGGCGCTCCTCCATGTCGGACTCGAGCCCGGCTGGTACCTGCGGCGCACGCCGCCCCTCCGACAGGTCGCGGAGCACGGACGCTGTGAACCGTGTGACCTCGAACCGTGGCGCCATCTCCTCCAACTGTGCCCAGTTCGGTTCCTCTTCGTCCTCGCCCCTGGGGCCCTGCCGGGGCGCGAGGTAGTGCGACACCCCGCCGATGTGGACCAGCTCGGGATGGTCGAAGTGGCAGAGGCTGTGCCCGTCACCCTGGAGGAGGATGTTCACGATCTTCGCGGTGTCGAACATCACGTAGCCGCGTCCGAGCGTGTCGAGGCGTTCCCGGGTCTCGTCCAGGAGGTTGGGGCCGGGTGACCCGAGCCCGACGCCCCACCGTGCCATCGTCTCGTCGAGCGGGCCGCGGTGGTAGATCGCCAGATGGGAGCTGCCGAAGACGAACCCGTCCTGGTCGAAGAAGTGGCGACCCGACACGCCCGGACGGTCGGCCGGCCTGACGTGGTCGTCGGTCCAGACCGTCCTGCCCGAGGTCACCACGGCGTGTTCGTTGAGCAACTCGCGGAACTCGGCCAGGAAGGGCTGACGAGCCTTGATGTCGGCGTCGACGAAGCAGAAGAACCCGCCGTCGTCCCTCACTCGGTAGACCGCGTCCAACGCCTTGCCGTGCGGCAGCATCCCGCTCGGCGACACGTCGAGGACCTCCACGACACGGTCGCGGTGTGCGTCGGCGAACTCCTCGATGAGCTCGCATGCATCCGGGGGGACCCCGTTCACGACGAATCGGAACCGGGCCTCGCTGTGCGCGAGCAGGCTGCACACGAAGTAGCGCAGGTACCGGAACACGCTGCCGGTCCAGATGACGTTGAAGACAAGGTCCTGGTCACGAATCATGATCGTCCGACGGATCGGCCGAGTCGAACAGCACAACAAGTCTTCGGTGGAGGCGCCGCGCACCGGAGGGAACCGGTAGCCTTCGCCCGGTGTGAAAGCTCGTAACGTGCAGGGCGGCGGCGACCCGCCCGATGCCGAACACCGCCGAGCACGCAAGGAAGCGATGCTGACGCACGCCGCGTTCTCGGAGGCGGCCGAACGGGTGCTCGACGGCTACATCGCATCCGTCGACGACCCGTACGCCGTGACGCACCGGATCCAGATCACGTCCTACGGCGGCTCCGGGACGACCGCCCTGCGCGATCACTGCCAGGACGCCGGTCTCGATGTCCCGAGGAGCCCGGACAGCTGGCCGTTCAAGCACGCACGTGTCCCGCCCGCCGCCGCCGACGTTCCCGACGGCTTCCGGGCGATCTACGTCTACGGCGATCCCCGGGACGCGGTTCGCTCGATCTTCCGCCGCGGGTTGCAGCTCGGCCACTACTCGCTCCTGCACGACCTCCGCCGGCCGTCGCCCGAAGTCGAGGCGCGGCTCGAATCGCTCGAACGCTACACGGAGGCGGGCATCGACGACTTCGGACTCGAGGAGCACTTCGACAACTGGGCGGCGGCGGCCGGCTATCCCGTCCTCCTCCTCCGCTTCGAATCCCTGCCGACGACGTGGCCGACAGTGGCGACCTTCCTCGGACTCCCGAGTGGGCATCCCGCCCCGCCCGTGCTGACCCGCCACGTACCCGACGACACGTCCTCGTCCACGTTCTCCAGCTTGACGGCGATGCACGCGGCCCTGCTCCGTCGGATCGAGTCGATCGAGCCCGTGGTGATCAGCGATTGACGGGTGCATGGCGGGCGTCAGGTGCGACGCTGCCAGAAGGCGCCCGTGAAATCGATCCTCTTGATCGGCTCGTCGATCCCGTGCGCGGTGCGATAGTCCTCGACGGCCTGTCGGCAAGGTGTGTGCGCGTAGTCGTCGATGATCAGGAATCCACCAACCGAGAGCCCCGGGTACAGGTTCACGAGCGCATCGGTCGTCGACTCGTACATGTCACCGTCGAGGCGCACCACCGCCCACGAGCGTTCCCGGACGACGGGAAGCGTGTCGCGGAACCAGCCTTCGAGGAATCGGACCTGGTCGTCGAGCAAGCCGTACAGGTCGAAGTTCCGTTCGACCTCGGCGCGTGACACGGCGAGCGCGTCGATCGTGTGGAGCTCGTCTCCATCGTCCGCCGGGTACTCCTCGGGGTTCGGTTCGGGCAGCCCCTCGAAGGAGTCCGCGGCGAAGACGATCCGATCGCGTACCCCGTGCGCGGCGAGAAGCCCCCGCATGAAGATCGCGACCCCACCTCGCCAGACCCCCGTCTCGATCAGATCGCCCCGAACGTCCGTGGCGAGGACCTCCTCGACGCACTCCTGCACGTTGTCGAGACGACGCAGACCGACCATCGTCTGGGCGAAGCGCGGTCGATCGCTCACATCGGTCGGCGCGCGCTCCGTGTCTTCGTCGGCAAGCCGTGCCGGGTCCGGCGGCTGATAGAGCGTGTGCGTGACCGCGTGCTTGAGCAACGTCACGTATCGGCGGTAGAGCTCCGAGACCTCCGACGCCGTTCCCATCTCCACGAGCTCCACCGCGCGCACAGTACCAAGCCGGACTCCGCGCGGATCCGAAGAGCCGGCGCTCGCTTCGTGCACCGGCCTCTACGACTCGCTTCGCACGACAGCGTCCGACGACCGTCGTTGGGTCCGTACGTTCGGGTTCACCCCCGTCGGCCACACGGTCGAGGAGGACCACCGGGCGTCCGTGAGGGTGGTCCCCCAGTTGTTGGCGTTCCGAAGGTTCGCACCTCTGAGGATCGCGCCCCGGAGGTTCGCGTTGCCGAGGTTCGCGGCTCTCAGGTTTGCGCCCCCGAGGTCGGCGCTTCGGAGGTTGGCCCCTCGGAGGTCGGCGTCGCCGAGGTTCGTGCCCTGGAGGTCGGCACCGATGAGGTCGGCTCGTCGGCAGGTCGAACCCCACAGGTCCGCGTGCCTCAGGTTCGCACCCCGCAGGTTGGCACGCGAGAGGTTGGCACCGCCGAGGCTCGCTCCCTTGAGGTCGGCATCGCGGAGGTCGGAACCGCCGAGATCTACCCCTCGGAGGTCGACGCCTCGGAGATCAGCGCCTCGGAGATCGGGGCAGAGCCCGAGGCGCGTCAGGTGGACAGGATCGAACAGGTCCATCACACGCAGGCGGCGTACTCGGGTCAGTCCCTCATCCTTGCCGAGCACGTCTCCTGAGTCGTACGCGACCTCCAAACCCACCGCCACACGCATCGCGATTCCGCAGCTCTGTGCAGCCGCGGTCGTGTGCGCCACACACAGGCCTTCTCCATCGTGCGATTGGCAGGAGGGCTCGTGTGCACCGGAGCCGCTCGCGACGAGCGTCGAGCCGGTTCTCAGCGCGTCGAGGTAGCTGAACGAACGGTCGCGCGTCGTGAGGTCTGGATGGGCGAACACGAAGCCCTGCATGGCCCACATTATGGATGGTCGCCCCGAACGGCCCCAATGTGGCGTCGAGTAGCGTGGTCCCCACTCGTCAGCACTGTCTCCCCAGGGGGTGAAGGGTGCCACGCGCCGTCCTGACCGGAGCCGCCGGATTCATCGGCTCCCACCTCTCTCGCCGCCTCCTCGACGACGGTTGGCACGTCATTGGGATCGACAACGTCCTGACCGGATGCCTAGAGAATATCGAGGAGCTCTTCGGGCACGACCGGTTCGTCTTCCGGCGCTACGACGTCACGAACGATCTCTCGATCGAAGGGGACATCGACGCTGTCCTCCACTTCGCGAGCCCCGCGAGCCCGCGTGATTATCTCGAGCTCCCGCTCGAAACCCTGGAAGTCGGCTCACGCGGGACGAAGGTGACGTTGGAGCTCGCACGCGAGAAGGGCGCCCGTTTCTTGCTGGCGTCGACGAGCGAGGTCTACGGAGACCCGCTCGTCAGCCCCCAGAGCGAGGAGTACTGGGGCAACGTCAACCCGACGGGACCGCGGGGTGTCTATGACGAGGCCAAGAGGTTCGCGGAGGCGCTCGCCATGGCCTATAGACGCGTCCACGACCTCGACGTCAAGATCGCGAGGATCTTCAACACCTATGGACCCCGACTTCGCATCGACGACGGGCGCGCGGTGCCGAACTTCCTCGCCCAGGCGATCGACGGCCGACCGATCACGGTATACGGCGACGGCTCGCAGACTCGTTCGTTCTGCTACGTCGACGACACGGTGCTCGGCTTGTGCGCGCTGCTGAACAGCAGTTGGGTCGGGCCGATGAACATCGGCAACCCCGACGAGTACACGGTGCTCGAGCTCGCCCGGCTCGCGATCGAAGTCGCTGGATCAGAGAGCGAGATCGTCTTCGAGCCGCTGCCGACCGACGACCCGAAGGTCCGGCGCCCGGCGACAGACCTCGCCCGGACCGAGCTCGGCTGGGAGTCCCACGTCAGCCTGGCCGAGGGCCTGGAACGAACGCACGCATGGATGTCGACCGTCCTCCGTTCGGCGGTCATCGGCGTCGAAGAAGCGCAAGTGACCTGATCGCCAGAACGGTCGAACCTGCGCGAGCGAGTGGCTTCTCAGTTGCGGCCGGCGCGACGTTTCCGGAGCCTCCATGCGTACCCGATGGTCTCACGGTAATCCGTCTCGCTCTGGGAGGTCTCGAACGCGCGCTGGTCGAACGGTACGACCTCGTAGTTCAGGTCCTTCCAGTAGTACTGGTACCTATCGGACTTCCAGTTCGCGTAGATCTCCTCCCACGAGAGTCTTCCGAAGTGCGGCTCGAGCACGAGGGGCGTGAGAGCTTCGCCCTCGGACTGGTACCGGTAGTCCACCGACAGCCGCAGCCGAGCCGGGGTCGCGTTGTGGAGAGCGGCGTGAAGGGTGAGCGAGGAGAACAGGACCACGTCGCCAAGGGCAAAGTCGGTCGTCACCCAGCGAAGCTCCTGCAGCATCTCCGGGGGAACCGCAGCGCGACGATTGCCGGGACCGAGATGGAACTCGAGCGGCAACACGCCAGAGTGATTCGAGCCTCGTAGAATCGCCAAAGACCCGAGCTCCATCGGACAGTCCCCGAGCGGGATCCACGCCGCGGTGAGGCTCTGCGTTCCCTGGTTGTTGAGGTAGTCCTGGTGCGGTGGTGTGGACGCCTCGTAGTTGGCAGGGAACCCGATCCTCGCCACCTTCAGCGGATGCGGAAAGGCCGTCTCGCCGACCACCCGCCGCATGATCTGCAATACCGCCTCGTCGTGCGCGAGGACGTGGAACTCCTCGAGCCGCTGAATCTCGTCGTAGGCCTCGAAGTACTCGGAATCACCCTCCCGATAGGGCCCGCGCTCAGCGATGCCCTGCATGAGGGGCTTCGACCTCACCCAACCGACCCCCGCCAGGGCCGTGAGCACCTTCCGCCGGAGACTGACGAGAGGAGCGTGAGTGAGCACGTCCTGGAAGTAGAGGTAGCCGTCGTCGCGTAGGCGCGCCTGGAGAGCCTCTGGCTCGTCGAGCAGCTCGTTCGACGACGTCATCGGGAGAAAGGCCCACTTGTTGTTCATCCCCGCTCAGGATCCTATCGACCAGGAACAGTGCATCTCCAGCGTGGGACCGTCAGTGGGCGCGGAGCCACGCACGTGGCACCCTGACGGCGTCGACGCGAGCAAGGACGCTGCGGTCGCCCAGAGCCGCGGGTCAGCTCCGACAGCTCGCCCCCGCACAGGTCATCAGCGTCTCGAGCGTCGCCTGGAGCGCCGCGGTGGTGGCTGCGTGGGCCTGCGCGCCTTCAGGCGTGGCGACGAGGTTGTCGAGCTGGTACGGATCCGCGGCCATGTCGTAGAGCTCGTACTCGTGCACGTCCCCCGCGTACCACTCGACGTAGAGCCATGCGGTGCTACGGATGGCTCGGTAGCTGGGAACGCTGGCCGTCTTTCCGAGCGCGAGTTGCTGCTGCACGTCGGCGAAGGTGTGCCAGCTGCCCTGCGCCGCACCGTAGGTGCCGTTGTGCTCCACGAGGAAGTCGTCACGCCACGTCGGCGGTTCGCCTTGGAGGAGCGGGACCAACGAGCGCCCGTCGACGTCGGAGGTGTCGAGGCCGGCGAGGTCGAGCAGCGTCGGCGCAAGGTCGAGATTCGTGACGAGCCGGCCGTCGTTCGCGACCGCGATGTCAGGCCCGGCGACGACGAGCGGGACCCGGATCGACTCCTCGTACGGCACCCGCTTGCCCAGCAACCGATGAGCACCGAGGTTGTACCCGTTGTCACTCGTGAACATGATCACGGTCTCGTCCAGCTCGCCGTTGGCCTCGAGCGTCGCCACCAACGACGCCACGAGGTCGTCGACCGCCAGGAGGGATCCCATGCGCTTGCGGTAATCGACCCGAGCGTTGGAGATCTGCTGAGCGCTCAGGGGCGGCTTGCCGTCGCGCAGCCAGGTCGGCTTGTCGGAGACGTCGGTCTCGTCGAAGTTCGGCCGCGTCGGCACGGAATCGGCACCGAACGGGTTGGGGAGATGGCGCTGCGCGGGCGGGATCGGGCCGTGCGGAGCCGTCGGCGCCACGAACACGAAGAACGGGCGATGGTCGTCGGCTTCGGCACCATCGATCAACTCCACCGATCGCGCAGCCAGCACGTCCGTCTGGTACTCGGCGGGATCCGATCCGTAGTGGGCGATCGTGCCATTGACGTTGACGTCGTAGTCATAGCCTGCGTACGGGTTCCCGACGAGCGTGAACCATTCGTCCCAGCCCGGCGCCACCCACGTCGGCTCGGACTCGTGCCCGTTGAAGTACTTGCCGACGTATGCGGTCGAGTAGCCCGCGCCCTGGAGCCGCGTCGCCACCGTGTCCGTCTCCGCCCCGCTCGAACGGAAGGTCGCGAAGCCGCCATCCGGGGGGGTGTTGTCAAAGACGCCCGTGTTGTGCGGATACCGACCCGTCAGGATTGACGCACGCGCCGGGCAACAGAGTGGATCCGTCACGAATGAGTTCGTGAACGTCACGCCTCGATCGGCCAACAACGCTCGCGTCTGGGGCAGCGCGTCCCAGTACGGGGAGGTCGTCTCGTCGAGGTCGTCCACGAGGACCACCACGACGTTGGGACGGTTCCGCACGCGGAAGAGATCAGTACGCAGCACCGTATAGGTGTCGTCCGTGCCCGTCGCGGTGAACGTCAAGAGCCCGTCCGCGACCGTGGTCGTGTCGAACGTCACCTCGAACGGCGCCGACGTCACCGTCCCGAGCGGTTCCGCGCCACCCGAACGCTGGAAGGTCACAGCGCTCGGCTCGAAGTTCACCGGTGTCGCCGTGATCGTCACCACGCCCGAGAGCAGTCCGACCTGGTCGACCGAGAGCACCAACCCCGGGACTGGCTCACCCGGCGGCACCGCCGGAGACACCATCGAACATCCGGCCAGGACCAGGCCGAGTACGAACGCTCCCGCGATCCACGACCGCGGGAGCCACCTCGCTCGCACATCGTCGCCAACCCGCCCCATCGTCCCCGACCCCCAGTCCTTGTCCGGAAACCGGGCCAAACGCTAGTTCAACGGCCCTATTGCCCAGCGGCCGAGTGCGTCGACGGTCCCGTCGATCAGCTCCGGCAACTCGGACCGGCGCAGGCCATGAGGGTCTCCAACCGGGCCTGGAGCGCCGCAGTGGTCGCTGCGTGGGCCTGCGCGCCTTCAGGTGTGGCGACGAGGTTGTCGAGCTGGTACGGATCCGCGGCCATGTCGTAGAGCTCGTACTCGTGCACGTCCCCCGCGTACCACTCGACGTAGAGCCACTGGACGCTGCGAATCGCTCGGAAGGTTGGGGGACGGACCGTGTCGCCGAGCGCAAGGTGGTTCTGCACGTCGTCGAACGTGTGCCAGTTCCCGGTTGGACCGCCGTAGGTGCCGTTGTACTCGACGAGGAAGTCGTCGGACCACGGCGGCGAGCCACCCTCGAGCAGCGGCACCAACGAGCGCCCATCCACGTCGGACCCGTCGAGGCCGGCGAGGTCGAGCACCGTTGGCGCCAGGTCGACGTTGGTGACGAACCGGTCGTCGGTGCCGACCTCGATGCCCGGTCCAGCGAGGACGAGCGGCACCCGGAGGGACTCCTCGTACGGCAAACCCTTACCCGCGAGCCGGTGAGCGCCGAGGCTGTAGCCGTTGTCACTCGTGAACACCAACACGGTGTCGTCGAGCTCGCCGTTGGCCTCCAGGCGCGCCACCAACGACGCGACGAGGTCGTCGACGGCCAGGAGCGATCCCATGCGCGTGGTGTAGTCGATCAGCTGGGCGAACAGCTGCTGCGAGCTCAATGGCGGCACCCCGTCGCGCAGCCAGGTCGGCTTGTCGGAGACGTCGGGCTCGTCGAAGTTCGGCCGCGTCGGCACGTCGTCGTTACCGAACGGGTTGGGCTGGTGGCGCGGTGCCGGAGGAATTGGCCAGTGCGGAGCTGTCGGTGAAACGAACAAGAAGAACGGGCGGTCGTCGTCTGCTTCGGTGCCGTCGACGAACTCGGTCGACCTCGCGGCCAGCACGTCAGTCTGGTAGTCGGCCGGATCCGATCCGTAGTGGACGATCGTGCCGTTGGCGTTGACCTCGTAGTCGTATCCCCGATACGGGTTCACGAGCGCGAACCATTCGTCCCAACCCGGGGCGACCCACGTCGGCTGGTTCGGATAGCCGTTGACGTACTTGCCGAGGAACGCCGTCGCGTATCCAGCCCCTTGCAGCCGCGTCGCCACCGTGTCCGCCTCGGCCCCACTCGAACGGAACACCTGGAAGCCACCGTCCGGCGGCGAATCGTCGAACACGCCCGTGTTGTGCGGATACCGACCCGTGAGTACCGACGCCCGCGCCGGACAGCAGGAGGGACTCGTCACGAACGAGTTCGAAAACGTCAAACCCCGATCCGCCAGCAGCGCCTGCGTCTGCGGAAGCGCATCCCAATACGGGGTCGTCGTCTCGTCGAGATCGTCGACATAGACGATCACGACGTTGGGATTGTTCCGCACCCGGAAGAGATCGGTACGAAGCACGGTGTAGGTCTCGTCGGCACCCGTTGCCGTGAACGCATGGAGCCCGTCCACGACCGTGGTCGTGTCGAACACCACCTCGAACGGCGCCGACGTCACCGTGCCCAGTGGTGTCGAATCACCCGAACGCCGGAACGTGACACTGCTCGGCTCGAAGTTCACCGGCGTCGCGGTGATCGTCACCACGCCCGAGAGCAGTCCGACCTGGTCGACCGAAAGCACCAACGCCGGCACCGGCTCACCCGGCGGCACCGCCGGAGACACCACCGAACATCCAGCCAGCACCGACCCGAGCGCGAACACTCCCACGATCCATGCCGGCGCGCGCCGACCCGCCGGCTTCCACGTGCCAGCCCGCGCCATCGGCGACCGCCCTCCCATGTTTCCTACGAATTAGCGTAGGCCCCTCGTTCTCCTCGGTTCCAGCGTCGAGAGGAAGAGCCGCCCCGTGCCTACGCAGTGTCTGTCACGTCGCCGCGAGACCTGTCCCGGCGACAATCCCGCGACCGAGACCGCCCGGTGAGCCTGCCAGTACGAATCCTCGTGCGCACGGACGTCGACTGGCGTGCAATGTCGGACGAGGACTTCGGAAATCAGGACGACGAGACTCGCCCGATGATGTTCATTCGCCCTACGGCGCGGCGCGGCGTCATGGATCTGTGGAGACAGGTCTTCGACGTCGACTTCTTCGAATACCGCCAACAGTTGCAGCAGCTCGGCCACGAGAGTGTGTGCGCGGCGGGCGCCGACAACGTGAGCATCGGCTTCGGCGACTTCGGCGACTGGTATCCCACCTCTCAGGACGAGATCATCCTGGCGATCGACGACGACGACTTCTTCCGTCCACCCATCCAGGAGCTCCGCGAAGCCTTTCGTGACGATGTCGACGTTGTCCTCTGGCCGCAGGCTCGGCTCGGCTTCCTCGCGGGTGCGTCGAGCCCCCGGTTCGACATGTTCCCCCTTCGCCACATCCTGCCGACGAACTGCGCATTGAGGAAGTCGTTCCTGCAACGCCACTTCTCGCAGGCCGAGGTGAAGGATGCGCTCGCTCATCATCGAGTCGCGAACGAACGCGTCGCGGAGGTCGTGAACGAGCCGCCGAGCGAGATCGGCGCGCACAACCTCGCGCTGCTCAATGCCGCCAGCGTGCAGCGCATCGAGCCCTGCTACGGGCTCCACAACCGCCATGTCGGCTCGATCTACCTGCTCCATCAGGCACTCCGAGCGCCCGACCCCCTGGCCTACATGGAGGAACTGGAGCTCGGCGGACGAGTTGACGTGCCCGAGGAGCTCCTCGCCTTCGAGCCGTACATACGAGCGTTCGAAGATGTGACGGCTTCGTTGCGCTGACCTTGCATCGCGCTACTCGGAGAGGCGGATCGATGCGGTGTCGTGCTCGGTATCCACGCCGCTCCGGCGCGTCGCGCGGACCTCTGCGAGGCGCACCGACTCGGTGAGGTGCCCGAATGCGGTCGGCGGCACGTGTCCGAGGTACGTGGGATCGTTGGTCGGTGGTCGGTATCGTCTCCCGCGGTGGGACTCGTAGTCGTCCTGCATCTCCTCCCAACCGACGCGCCGCCCCGTCGCTGCGCCCCCGTGGAACTGGTGGAAGGTCCCCTCGCCGAGGAGCACCACGAGCTCCGTGTCGGGCAGCGAGCACGCTCTTCGGTAGAGGTCGTGGTTGACGAGGCCGCCTCCGGGAAGCGCGAACGCTTCGTCGAGGCCACCGAGCTCCTTCCAGAGCCCTGCGGGGAGGAAGAGCGCGCTGCTCTCCCCCATCGGCCCGAACCATCCTCGTGCCGAGGAGTTCGCGAGCGTGCTGACCGCGAACAAGCGGTATCCGTCCGCACCCCAGTCGGTCGCTTCGAGCAGACGGTCCTCTCGCTCCCGAACGTCACCGGCGACCGCTGCGTCCGTGTGGCGCACCTCCCCCAGGTGGTACCCGGGGGTCGCCACGACCGGACGGGCGTAGAGGCGTCGGGCGGCCAGGGCGTGCGAGAGCAGGCCGGGCGACGCCATGCGGGCGCCGTCGACGATGAGACCGACGAGCTCGCCGCGCGCGAGGCCGATCCCGACGTTGGCGGCATGCGCCGGGGACTGGGGTGCCGGGTCGATGCGCACGACGCGCAGGCCCTCTCGAAGTGAAGGCGGGAGCACGTCCTCGACCGGGCTCGGCGAGCCGTTGTCGACGACCAGGACCTCGTACTCCCCGGACTCGAGACCGCGCTGGTAGTCGGCACCGAGAGACCGCAGCGTGCGGGGGAGCTCGCGGGCCATGTCGTAGCTGACGACAACGATGCTGAGCGGAAGGCTCACGAGTAGGGCCCTTCTCGAAGACGGCGCAGAGTACGGGATCTGAGCCCCGAGCCGATCGGGCTCCAGCGTGCGAGATGCTGCACGAGGGCGCAAGTTGCGACGGATTATCCTGTTCTCGGGCGTCTCTGGTCGTCGCAACACGCCAGAGGCGAGAAGGAGCGGGAACAGGTGGGGTCGATCAATACCGGCGACCACCGCCGCTGGCGACGCGACGAGCGAACGCTGTGGCGGGCGGGACCGGGAGCCGTCGTCGTCCTGTTGGGCCCACGCGACACTGGCCCGAGATCCTTGCGCGGCACCGGTGCGGCCCTCTGGTCGGCCCTCGACGGCCCGCCTCGCAGCGTGCAGGAGGTCGCGGGCCGACTCGCCACGGAGTTCCGCGCAGATCCGGACGCCGTGCGCCGCGATGTCGACCCGATCATCGCCGAGCTCGCGCGAGTCGGGGTGCTCGTGGAGGATTCGTGAAGGCCGCTGCCGACGTCTGCCGCGCAGTCGCGAGCTACGGATTGCCGGGCGGTGCGCTGCCGTTGCCGCGCCGGCCACTCGACCCGCCCGTCTGGGATGCCGTCCTCGAGCGGGCCGCTCGACAACGCGTCACCGGGCACCTCGCGTTCGCACTCGAGGAAGGCGCCTTCGCTGCCACCCAGCCCCAACGCTCGGCGGCGGCCGAGCATCACGAACGCGCCCTCGCGCTCGACCTGCTGCTCGAACGGCTCCTCCTCGCGTCGGTGGAGCGCCTCGAGCACGCGAGCATCCCCGTCAAGATCCTCAAAGGAACCGCCCTCGCGCACACGCGCTACGCGAATCCGTCGCTCCGGTCGTCCGGAGACGTCGACCTCCTCGTCCCCGGGTCGCACTTCGACGCCGCGGTCGAGACGCTGTGCGCGCGAGGGGCCCGACGGCGCTACCGGGAGCCCCGGCGAGGATTCGATCAGCGTTTCGGCAAGGGTGCGTGCGTGGAGACTCGGGACGGACTTCAGATCGACGTCCATCGGACCTTCGTCGCCGGTCCGTTCGGCCTCGCCGTCGATCCCGACGATCTCTTCGCCACCCACGCGTCGTTTCGAGTCGCTGATCGCGAGCTCGCCTGCCTCGATCTCGAGGCACAGCTGATCCACGCGTGTTTTCACGCCACGCTGGGTGATGCCGAGCCACGTCTGGTCCCACTTCGAGACGTCGCGCAGATCGCCCTGCACGCCGATGTCGATATGGACCGGATCGTCGATCTGTGTTCGCGCTGGCAGTGTGGGATCGTCGTCCAACACGCGACCCGGCTCGCGTGGGAAGCCTTCGCGCTCACCACCAGCAACGAGTTCGTCAGATGGGGGGCTCGCTACGCGCCGTCGCCATTCGAGCGACGGGCGCTCGACGCCTACGTCGGACCCGACCGGAGCTACGCCCGCCAGGCACTCGCCGGCCTGTCCGCCGTGGTCGGGGTTCGCGCCAAGGCCGCGTACGCGCGAGCTCTCCTCGTGCCGGACGCGCCGTACCTGCGGGAGCGTGACCGCGGCTACCTGCGGAGGCTCACGCGTGGGGTGCGACTGCTCGTCAACGAACGGACGGGACAGTGACCGGGCCCTCCAGCGATCGTGAGGCCTTCCGGAACCGGTCGGATCTCGGTGGATGCGCACTCGACATCCGCGACGAGCGGCCCGGATGGGTGGAATCGCCCCGCCTCGTCTGCCTGGGGTTCGACTGGTCGCTGCGTGCCGACGACCCGACGCTGGTGCGTGACGTCACGAGGCTGTACGAGGGTTGCATCGCTCCCGGGCGCGCCCAGCACCGCTTCACGTTGGGGCGACGCGCGGGCTCGGGTTCGGCCAACGTGAACCTCGCCCTCGACAACGACCTCGTCCTCCGAGATGTCCCGTTGGGCTTGGCTGTGGCTCATCTCGTGTGGGCGGTCAACCGAGGGGTCGTCGAAGAGACATCGAACCGGCTGCTGCTCCACGCGGCCGCCGCAGAACGCGACGGCGAGGTCGTCGTGCTCGCCGGTCCACGCGGTGCCGGGAAGTCGACCCTCGTCGCGGCGCTCGTACGAGCGGGGTTTCGATACGTCACCGACGAGACCGTTGCCGTCGAGCCCTCCACCCTCACGATCGAGCCGTATCCGAAGCCCGTCGCACTCGATCATGGTTCCGAGGCACTCCTGCCCGACCTCCACCCAGAGTTCGAATCGGCACCCGGTACGACCGCACAGAGGCTCGTCTCACCGCGAGGGATTCGTTCCGACGCAGTGGCATCGTCGGGCGGTGTCCCCAGCATCGTGATCCTCCCCAGCCATCGACCCACTCACGCGACGGCCGCACATCCGATCACACGCGCAGAGGCGGCAGTCGCGCTCGCGACGCACTCCTTCAACTTCTCGAGCTTCGGACCCGGCGCACTCGGGGTGGTCGCGGCCGTCGTGCGGCGCAGCCGTTGCTACCGACTCGACGTTGGCACTCTCGACTCCGCGTGTCGTCTCGTCACCGACCTGCTGAGGCCCGCGATGGTCGCGAGATGAGCGCTGTCGGGTTCCCCTCCGACGACGTCGTGCCGCTGCGACGACTCGAGATCGAATGGGTCGAGCTCGACGGTGAGGTCGTCGTCTACGACGTCCAGGCGGACCATGTGCATCGACTGAATCCGAGCGCCGCCTCGGTCTGGGCTGCCTGCGACGGGTCGGCCACCGTCGCGGAGATCGTCGGTGCGATGCAGAAGACGCACGCCGGATCGGATGGACTCATCGCACACGACGTGTTCGATGCGCTCGCGCGGCTTCGAGAGGTTGGGCTGGTCGAGCTGCCGCCGACCGCTCAGGGCACGGGCGGTTCGACGCCCGGGTGACCCTCGGCCGGCGCGTCGGTCGCTCCCGCCGGAAGCGCGAGCCGCTGCTCGGGGAAGTACCGCTGCATGAGCAAGAGCGCCTCCCCCGTGAGCACGGCTGCGCCACCCCCGATCACCAGCGTCGAGATGTCACTGCCGGTGACGGGAAGCTCACCGATCCCGACCTGGGCGCCCCCCACACGTGCTTCCCCGTCCGCCTCGGGCTCTTGCGCCAGCTCGGGTTCGACCTCGACCTCCGGCTCGACTTCGGGCGGCTCGGTCGACGTGGTCGTCGGCGCGGGGCTCCCGGCAGTCTCCTGTGCCAACGCGACGCTCGAGAACTTCGGGGCTGCCCAGACCGTTGCGCCGGCGACGGTGCCGGCCTTGATCGCGCCGACCATGAACCGCCGGCGCGATCTCCGCGATTCGTCGGACTTGTCGGACTCGTCCGGCTCGTCCAGCCTGGGGTCCACAACCCCATCCTGCCACTTCACGCGGAGTGTTGCCAGGCGCGCACCGCGAGCGGCACCGATCCGCTGTCGACCGGCTCCACCCGCGCTGCCACGCACCGCAGGCGAGAACGCCGCGCCGTGGTCGCCGCGACGGGCACTCCGGTATCGTCGCCCGGCCAGCGAAACGTCAGCGGACTCCGACCGAGCAGATGTCACGGGGTGAACGGTGTCGGTGGAACTCCTCGAGCAGATCCGTGCCATGGCTCCTTGGCACATGAACGTCGAACTCACCTCCGGCATCCGCACCGGCGACGGAAACCGCGGGACACACGACGGTGGGGACCACTCCACCAACCTCATCGACCCCGCCGAGCTTCGCCCGCTGCTTCAGCAGCTCTATCCGAACGGCCTGGGCGGCAAGCGGTTCCTCGACTGTGCGTGCAATGGCGGTGGCTACAGCCTCCTCGCGAGTGATCTCGGCGCCGAGTACTGCTTCG